>Ga0181535_10008222_pt1 | contig 10323 bp, 5 predicted proteins | sample PEATcosm2014_Bin_44_FD_119774 | JGI IMG/M metagenome (GOLD analysis project Ga0181535, IMG submission 119774) | Peatland microbial communities from MTU Mesocosm Facility, Houghton, MI, USA - PEATcosm2014_Bin17_30_metaG | ecosystem: Environmental > Terrestrial > Soil > Wetlands > Peat | place...
CGACAACGCCGACGAGGGAACGTCCTCGCAACGAGGTCAATTCGGCTCGTAGCGCGACATCCGCGCTTGGACCGGGAATCGTTTCCAACGCGTAACGCGCCAGGTGGTTGAATCTGTCATCCGCCAGCAGGCGGGCGAGCGCGGGAACTGCGGCCTGCGAACCAACGACTGCGAGTTGGCAGCAGGCATCGTCTTTTTCCTTTTCGCTGGCATTCGAGTTCAGAATTTGGATCAGATCTCCCTCGGATAGCGTGTACAGTGGTGCTGGGGGTGGTGTGGTATTCGCCGCAAGTGCGGTGGCAGAAAGCAGCAACGACAGGACGAATGAGAGCAATGGTTTTGATTTCATATTCGAACCTTTTTGCGTAACTATTCAGGACGTTTCGATGAAAATGCAGGCAGTATGGGGGGGGGTGGAAATCAGTTCCTATAGCAGGGGTCAGTTCCAGACTTCATGATATATTTTCCTGTAAGCGAGCAGTCGTTTCTTGCGCCTTTCACCAAGTTGGCAGCTTAAAGCCCCTAATTCCCATTTGCAACCATAAGCCAGCGATTTAAGGAATTTCCATGAGGTCCATCGCCCTCATAAGCATAAAGCAAGACCGAGATTCATGTAGCGGCTCACCACTTGTCGGGCTGACGACCCAGGATGGCCAGAACATGTTCTTTTGGGGTCATGGTGTTTCGTTGAACCGGTAAGCGCCGGCACCCACCATACATTTGATCGAGGAATCTTCTTCCGAGATGGCAATTACGCCGGGATCTATGATTCCAAGATCTTTGATTACCTCTGGTGCCTGCTCTCTGGCTATCTCTTGTGGCGGCCACAGACATTTCCCGGATTCCATGATCGTGAGCTTTTCTTTTGAGAATTTGGGAATGTAGATGGAGGCGTGGGTGTTCGGCGGAACGGTGACAGAAAGAGCAAACTGGCCATCGGCGCTCTTTTCCCAACGGGTGGTAATGAGGCCCTTTACGGTGGGAACCGTCCCTTCGGCAAATGTCAGGCCGCCCGTTTCGGGCCGGACATCAAAGGTGGCAAAGCCGCCGCTGGTGGGCTGGATGCCGGAGATGTATTTCAGGAAAAGATAGCCCGGATAGGCGGTCCAGGCGTGGTTCACCTCGCCAAGGGCATCGAACCCTTCCCAGTTGGCTTTGTTCTCCTGAAGCATGGGCAGATAGCGGGCGAGATCGCGAACAACGATTTCACCGCCGCCGGCGTTGAACAGGCCGCTGTAAAAGGCGTCGCCGCTATAACCGCCGAAGTTAATTTTCTCCACCCTCCCAATGGCGGCAATAAGTTGGGATTTAGTTCCATTCGGCTCAATATCGAAGCGCAATGGCCAGGCGGAAGCCAACGGGAACATTTCCGGTCGGTCTGTGCGGGAGAGGTAGAACTCGCCGTTGAACAGGTGGGAGTTGATGCCCCTTTTGACCTCCTCGGCCTGCAGCAAATACTCGTTGCCTTGATCCACCTGCCCCAAAATCACAAAGATGCGGCTGGCGATGCGCAAGTTTTCATAGTATTGGCTGGTTGTGGTGACATTGTAACCGCCGCTGGGCATGAGGTTTTGACCCGCATAGTCCGACATGCGGTCTCCCGGGCCGGGAGGATCAATCAGCTTCGTTGCCGGGTCCTGATAGGTTTTCATCAATTTCAAAAAATGCTCCAGGCGCGGCGCCATCTCGCGCAGGAGCGTTTCATCGCCCGAAAAGAGATACTGTTGCCACAGAATCATTGGCCAATACATGGCCCAGTCCGCGCTGTAAAATGTCCCCGAAGGACTGCAGCAGTAAAAAACTCCATTTGACTGCTGCTCTGCCGCGTAGTCCCGCACGATCTTATCAAGCATCATCGTGTTGCGGTGGTTGTAAAGCAGGACGTTACCGATATTCCAACTGTCGGCCAGCCACGGTGCCTGTTCCCGATTGGCGTCCACGCTAATGATACCCTGTTGAACTTTTTGCCGGGCGGAACGCTCGCACATTTCGTAAACGTCGTTGAGCAACGCGCTCGAACAATTAAACCGCCCCGCCACGTCCGCGTCGCAATAAGCCCAGACCCCACGCACGTCGGAGTGACTCAAATTTCCCGCGTAGCCGGTGATCTTGAACGTCTGAAATGAAACATGGCGTCCCATACCCGGCTTCCAAGTTTCGGTGCCGCCGTGGCAAATATATTGATCCCAACCGGAGGAATTTCGCTCGCCCGCCATCTCGAAGTATTCCACGCGCACCGCATCTCCGGAATGGTTTGCATGCATTAAGAGTTTGGGCCAGCCGTTGATGCACCGGTCAAAATCCACCATCCATGCGCCGTTTGTAAAAGTGACGCTCACCGGTGCCAATTCGGCCTGCTCGTTTTCCATCGGCGCCATTTGCGCGTACAACCGGTAGTCAGAACGGTCCACCACCGTGGCCACGGCCCAGCCGGAATCGTCAAAACCAACCGCCTGCCAGTCGGGCGGCTCCAGGCGCGAATCGAACTGAATGGCCGCGCGATTGCTGTTTCCACCGACGAAATACGTCCCGTTGGTTTCAATGAACGCGGTGTGGGCAAGAGCCTTCCAAGACTCGTCGGTCCTAATCGTGGAGGTCGAACCGTCGGGATAGCCAAGGCGTGCCTCGAGCAAGAAGGCGGGTTTGGCATTGACCCCCGCATCGACACCCCAAGTGCCCAGCCAATGGCCGACGGCGGCGAAGACGTTTGATCCAGTTTTCAGGAGCTTCGTGACGTCATAGGCGTTGTATTGGCCGTAGCAGTAGGGATCGCTCCGGGCCGGTCCCCGCCCCAGGAGCTGGCCGTTGCAATAGAGGAGGTAATCGTTGTGCGCGCTGACAAATACCTTCGCCATTTCCGGCTTGCGCGAAATCGAAAATGCCTTCCGGAAATAAGCGAAGTTGTTAATATTACTGGTGCCATCCCAAATGTAGCGCGCCGTCCACTCGTTTTGCATCAGCCCGGTGTCAAAGCGAGCCGGCGCGCTGTAAGGGCTGGCCTTGCCAGTCCGGTCCCAGATGCGGACCTTCCACCAAATGCGTGTGGCCGAAGGCAGCATCTTGCCGGCATATTCAACCGAAACCGATTTGTCCGAAACGACTTGGCCGCTGTCCCAGTAATCGGTCTTTCCAGCGTCCAGAGCGGCGGGGTCTGGGGACACAAGGACTTGGTATCCGGTCTGGGTTTCTTCGCGGCCGGTGTCGGGCGATCTCCAGGCGAACCGCGTCGTGTTGCGGTCAATCGCCAGTGGGTTGCTTACGCCATTGACGAGCAGATCCACGGGAGCGGCTGGTTCGCCGGAAGTTTCGAGAGCGATTGAAGTTGCCGCAAGCACGAGAACTAGCTGCATGAACCTATCAAAAAACCACGAGCGCACTTTCATAATTCATTTAAACACAAACATAAGCCAGGATCAACGCGGCAATCTCTTGTATGGTATGGCCGTCAAGGGTGTGTGGCTTTGCAGACGAGGAGTCGAACGCATGTCCACTTTCAACTCCCTGTAAAACAGTTCTTGCTCCCAGCACCGGGCATACAACCCCAGCAATTCGGCTGCCGCATGCCGGCGCCAATCCAGCAAGGTGGTCCACAACCGTACCATCGTGAAGGCCCCGCCAGACCCGCGCTGCCCCCGGCCAAAGATCTCGCGCATCAAACGCGTCTTCTGGTCCGAGCTGATCTCCACCGAGGCGCTGCCGTCCGGATGCACTTCCAGCAGGCGCCGTTTGAGATTCCTAAACGGCATTGCCCCCTAAATGACAGAAACTCGCCCTGCCATCCAGTAGTTAATTCTATCTACTGGACGATTAAAAAAGGCCCGATATATAGTGAACAAATAGTTTCCAATTCTTCAGCGCCCCCTTGATCGGGGATTGGAAGCGACCATTTAACAAATGAAAAATGAATATGCACCTTAAGAATCGCTTCCCCAATCCCGAACACCAACGGAATGGCTTTACGTTGATTTGAGCTGCTGGTGGTTATCGCCAGCATTTCCATTCTGGCGGCCATGTTGTTGCCTGCTCTTTCGCGCGCGAAGGTCAGAGCTCAATCCTGCAGTGTATGAAAAATTTAAAGCAATTTCAGCTTTGCTGGCTGATGTATGCCGGCGACAACCCGGACACCATGGTGTTGAATTGGCTGGCCGCCAGCGGGGCACCCGCCAGTAATACTTGGGTGAATGGGCATGTCGATAGCCTGCCCAATGCCACAAATACCGCTCCGATGGCCGCCGGAGTCCTGTTCTCCTATAATCAATCTTACGGAAACTACCGCTGCCCGTCCGCCCAGGGCAAATGCTTGGCTGGCATCGATGCGTCTCTGCTGTCGCGTACGGTGTCGATGAATTCGATGATGGGCGGAGCCAATGTGGCCGAGGCCAGCGAATTCGGAGTGGAAGACACAGGGGGGATTTCTGGCTTCAGTTTCTTTCGAAAAGTCAGCGATATCAGAAATCCCCCGACATCCAGCGCACAGTATGGAAGCCGTTCGACCCTCAGTGGGCTGGTCAAATAAAATGTCTCTATGACTGAGAGCGTAATATTAATATCCAAGGAAGTTAGCAAATGGTGCAGCTTTTGCCGTTGGACACGAGTGGCAACTCTCTTGCCTCTCCTGACCGTGGCAGGCTCAGGGCTGGCGCAAGTTACCAATACGGTTTATCAAGACTCCTTTAGCCGGATGGAACTGTTGAACGGTTCAACTCCCGGCCCGGTGGATACCAGCAATGCCACATGGACCGCCTTTTCTGAATTGTTCACCGACGGATCGGAAATTTCTCTCACCAACGGCAGTTCCGCTGATGGATACAATAACGCCTTCCTACCGTTCACTCCCCGGGTGGGGCATGTTTATACGCTTTCGGTTGATATAAAGGGGATAACTGGAGGCGGCGCCTGGCTGGCGATGGGATACGCTCAAAGTTCGGCGTCCAGTAACTATTTCGGGGCCGCCAGCATCGGCATGGGATGGCTGCTCCAGCGCGCGGACAACTCGGAGATGCAGGTTTTCGACGGTCCCGGCACGGCCAATGGATATGGCGGCTATTCTGGCGGGAATTCGAATACCTTCAACACGTATAAAATAATTCTGGACACGACGACGGGGAACGCCCACAGCGGGTGGACCATCACCTATGTGGAGAACGGAGCAAAGTTGCGGCAGGATGTTTATGGGACAAACCCATCCATCGCATACGTGGGCGTCGGTGGCGATGGCGCCACTGGGCGTTTTCGAGATTTTAGACTGATGGATTACGTCCCGACGAACATCGCTCCCAGCGGCTACCGGAACGTCGCGTTCTGGCGTGAACCGGATGTGCAGATCGCGACAAGTTCGCACGACTTTGACACCGGCGGAATGACTGGCGAAGGGATCGTATGCCCGCTTAACAGACCCTTTGTTCCCGGAGAGTCGGATTCCCATTGCTGGCTCTCCAGCCGATACGAACATTTGCCCCAATGGGCATGGTTTCATTTCGGCGGCCAGCGGCGCATTGACAAAGTGGTTCTCTATGCCGGAAGCATGGCGACGAGACCGATTGAATTTTTGGGCCAATATTTACCAGATGGCAGCAACACGTTCTGCACGTTTTTCCACGTCCAGGAAGCTCAGTTTGATCCTCGGACGCTTTCCTATACAATCCACTTTGAGCCTCTTGTAACAAGCAACTTGCGCCTTGTGGTCGCACAAAGCGCGGCGTCCGTGACACCTCAATCTCGGGTCGCCAAACTGGCACAAGTGGAGGTCTATGGCGACAATGCAACCAACGGCTTGGGGGCATGTCCTGTCGCCGTATCCAAGATCGCAGCCACGGGTCTCGATTCCCAGCTCCAACCCACGAGGTTTGTTCCCGAGGTCAGGGATATGGGCCAGACTTTGGGCATCAGCACTCCGTGGTATCGCTTGGTGTTGGATAAGTCGAGTCCCCGAATAGTGGAACTCTCCTGGGATTCTCTTGGTCAAAGCGAGTTAGACGTCAATTTTCTGCAGGAGAGCGGGGCGTGCCCGGTGTTTGATCCGGTCTTTCAGGAATCTATGCTGCTGGGAACCAGCACACTCACCCGCACCGGCAATGTGTTTCATTATTCTCCAGTAGAGGTGGCGACGGGTGCCTACGAACAAGTATCCATTCGGGCCGACGAACGCGGATTTGATTTGGGGTTGGCAGCTGCGGCGAATCATTGGACGATGATGCGCGGTGGATTGTTTCGCTTTCATTTCGCCGCCAACCAGACTCCTACGACATTCGTGGGCCATCCCTCGGAGATCATGAATTATGTGGCCCCGCCCACTTATCTCGCGTCGCCGGACTTCGGAACGGCTTATATCACCCACACGGGTGATCCGGCTGCTTTCTACCGCAAGCCGTCCGCGCTTTTCCCCGCCACCACGTATTGGGTGGACATCACGCCGCGTCAGCCAACCGCCGAAGACGGGCTCAACGAAATTGGACCAGAACCTTGGCATACCACTATGCACTTCGAACTGCAACGTCTGGAGCCATTGTCGGCATTGGTCATGGGAGATTCGCGGCTGAAGCGCTTTCCAAAATATTCGCTGAACATGGTGCAATGGCGGCCCGACACTGGTATCATCGGCAACAGTGTGATGAGCGTGCCCTGCGGGTTGTCGATGCTTTTCTACGCCCAGCAAGCCCTGTTTGCTCCGCGTCTTCAAGATGACATTTCGCCGATGGCCTTGGTCGGGGCGTCGGTGGACCGTTATTTCCAAGGCACTCCCGGTTACATGATGCCCGAACGCAATGTCTGCGCGCCTGATTGGCGCTCGTCGCGCGAAACGGCCGCTTATCTGGTCATTTCTGCTTGGCATGTCATCCGCACTATCGGCGGTGTGGAGCAATTGCGCAAGTGGCAGGAACCGCTGGAATGCGTGGCCAATCATATCGAGGCGGATTTCGGCCCTGATGGCTTAGTCTACCACAATAACAGCGGCATGTGGTTTGATACTTACAACATCCATGGGGCCGATGCGTACTCTAATGCAGCTGACTTCCGGGCTTTTTGTTGCATGTCCGATTTGGAAACACTGGCGGGCCGGACGGACATGGCCAAGCGTTATCAGGGCGATGCTGACCGCATCAAGGCTTTCTATTTCAAGTCATTTTATAATCCTGCGACGGGGGTATTGGCAGGCTGGCGGACCGAGGACGGGGTACTGCACGATTATATGTTTCCATGGGTTAATGGCTTCGCCATCTGTCAGGGACTTGTGCCACCCGAAAAGGCGAAGACGATTCTGCAAATGCTGCTGGCCAAACTGGACGACATCGGTTTTCATTCCTACTCTTTGGGTCTGCCGACCAACCTGAAACCGATGATCCCGGCCGACTACGTTCCGGATACTAGTGGGGCTCCAAAACAGACAAATGGAATGGATACGTGGCAGATATACATGAATGGCGGTGCCACCCCGGCGTTTGAATATTATTTCATACAGGCGCTCTACCAAACCGGCCAGTATCAGGAAGCCGAACGTCTCCTCTGGCCGCTGATCCAGTCCTACGAAAAAGGTACATTTAACGCCGGCATTGACCTGCCCCGCCAGCGGCAGCGCAACCTCGTCGGCAGCGCGTTTTATCAGTGGGACGGTTCGCATGGCGCTGGCGAAGGGTATTTACCTGAAGATTGGGACGGAGTAGAGGCGATCTTCACCGGCCATTATGGCATCGGCTTCAACACCCATGGCTACTGCCTGGAACCTTGGTCCCCGCTTAAAGGTCAAACGATTAAGCTAGATCTGCCGTATATGGGAAAGTTCGGCCAGTATGTTAAGTGACTGGTCTCGGCGAATTGACAAGGGAAACAAAGTAGACATCAAACACTAAAATTTAAGTCAACACGTCATAATCAAATTGGACGAACAATGAAAATGAAGAAAGCACTTGAAACTAAAATTCTCTTAGCGCTCGTGGCGGCGGCGACCCTTGTCGGAGCATGTGCACGCGCGGAGGATCTTGAATCTGGATTCCGCGCTCCGCCGCCCGCCGCCCGTCCGTGGGTTTATTGGTTCTGGCTCAACGGCAACATCACCAGCAACGGGATTACCGCTGATCTTGAGGCCATGAAACGGGTAGGCATCGGCGGTGCGCTGATCATGGAGGTTGACCAGGGCGCACCGGTTGGTCCCGTCGATTTCATGGGCGATCAATGGCGTGGGCTGTTTCGCTTCGTTCATGCCGAGGCAACCCGCCTTGGCCTCCAGATCAACATGAATAACGATGCTGGGTGGGACGGCAGCGGCGGGCCTTGGATTAAGCCCGAGGAGTCTATGCAGGAGATCACTTGGTCTGAAACGAAGGTTACGGGCCCGCTCCATTTCGAGGGTACGTTGTCCCAGCCTAGGACCACCGCAGGATTCTATCGTGATATAGCGGTCCTGGCCTTCCCGGTCACGGGGGATTACCGGATTCCGGACACCAAGGCCAAGGCATTATTTCAGCGAGAGGACCTCCACCAGTCTGGCAAAGGCGAACTCACGCCCGAGTCCATCATCGTGCCCGCCTCGTTGGTGGACCTGACCCCGAAAGTGGACGCCAGCGGCAAGTTGGTCTGGGACGCACCCGCCGGGGAATGGACCATTCTCCGTCTCGGCCACACCAGCACCGGTGCCGTCAACGCACCCGCCCCCAAGACTGGCCGGGGACTCGAGTGCGACAAGCTCAGTCTGGAAGGCATCCGCGCCAATTTCGCTGGCATGATGGCCAAACTGGCATGCGACACGGGCATTCCGCACGGATCGGCTGCCGCCTCCGGCACACGTTCTGGCGGCTTGGTTGCCTCACACATCGACAGTTGGGAAAACGGCGTGCAGAATTGGACTGCAAAAATGCGCGAGGAGTTCAAGAAGCGGCGTGGTTACGATCTTACCTCCTTCTTGCCCGTCTTCACCGGTCGCGTGGTCGACAGTCTGGAAGCTTCCGAGCGCTTTCTTTGGGATGTGCGTAAGACCGTGTCGGAATTGGTCATAGAGAACTACGCCGGTGGTTTTCACCGCCTCGCCAACGCGAGCGGGATGCGGTTCACCGTCGAGGCTTACGGTGGTCCGTGCGATGATATCCCCTATGGTGGTCAGGCTGATGAGCCGATGGGAGAATTCTGGACCCCTGGTGGCGGTATGTTGGAAACCTGCCGTGGTATGGCTTCCGCTGGGCATCTCTATGGCAAGCGTATCATCGGCGCAGAGTCGTTTACTTCCGGAGACCCTGAACGTTGGCGCGAGCATCCGGCGGTGCTGAAGGCGCTCGGCGACCGCGCTTTTTGCGAGGGCATCAATCGTTTCGTCTTCCACCGGTTCGCCATGCAACCCTGGACAAACTACGCGCCGGGCATGACCATGGGGCCGTGGGGCCAACATTATGAGCGCACGGAGACTTGGTGGGAGTACTCGCGCCCTTGGCACGAGTACCTTGCACGCTGCCAATATCTTCTGCGTCAGGGGTTGTTTGTGGCCGACATTTGCCACCTCCAGGCCGAGGAGCCGCCGCTTGGTTGCGGCAGCTATCCCCGCCCCGGCTACGATTGGGATGAATGTACCGACGACGCCGTCTTCACCCGCATGAGCGTGCATGATGGCTGCATTGAGCTTCCTGACGGCATGAGCTATCGACTGCTCGCGCTATCTGATTCTCGTGCCATGACACCTCGATTGCTCAGTAAACTGAAAGACCTCGTTGAGGCGGGTGCCACGATTGTCGGCCCGCGCCCGGTCAAGTCGCCGAGTCTCAGCAATTATCCGCATTGTGATGACCAAGTGCGACAACTGGCTGGCGAGCTTTGGGGAGACTGTGATGGTGAGCGCATCAAGGAGCACGCGTTTGGCCGGGGGCGCGTCGTCTGGGGCATCCCCTTGGAGGACGTGCTTCAGAAGGCCGGGGTCAAGCCCGACTTCATTTGCGGCCAGCCTTGGCGCTTCAACCATCGACATACTGCGAAGGAAGACATTTACTTCGTAGCCAACAGCAAACCTTTCGAGGCCACCACCACCTGCGCGTTTCGTGTGACCGGCAAGCTTCCGGAACTCTGGTTCCCCGAAACTGGCCGCATCGAGACCGCCGTCGTCTATGAAATGAAGGACGGCGTCACGCGCCTCCCACTTACGCTAGGACCAAGCGGGTCGGTGTTTGTGGTTTTTCGCCAGTCAACGCTTGCCAGCGATCCCATCGTGGCCGTACGTCGCGGAGATAAGACGCTGCTTTCCGCGGTGCCGAATCCTCTTCCAAGGCCTCTTCCAAAGGTCATCGTCAATCAAGCCCGCTACGGCGTCTTGAACGACCCTCAACGTACTCGCGATGTGACGCAAAA
>Ga0181535_10008223_pt1 | contig 10322 bp, 13 predicted proteins | sample PEATcosm2014_Bin_44_FD_119774 | JGI IMG/M metagenome (GOLD analysis project Ga0181535, IMG submission 119774) | Peatland microbial communities from MTU Mesocosm Facility, Houghton, MI, USA - PEATcosm2014_Bin17_30_metaG | ecosystem: Environmental > Terrestrial > Soil > Wetlands > Peat | place...
CCGTTTCCGAAGCTCCTCTGATGCCTCAGCCCGGCCAGCCACTCATGAGACTCGAGGAAGCGTACATCAAACTAACGCTTGAGCATGTCGGAGGCAATCGGAAGCTTGCAGCCAAGATGTTGGGAATCAGCCTCCGGACGCTGCAGAACCGGATCGCAGAACAGCGAGACCAGCAGACAGCCTCCACTCCGTGAACCGGATCGCTCATCAACTGGCGCCTTTGCTGTCTGAACGAGAGCTTTACGGACCCACAGAACACGGGAGTGTTCAGGAACGCGGGAGTCAGCACACTTCAAGCTCACCGATTCACGAACGGCCGCCGGGCTCCTGAACCACTCGAATCATGGTCGCGGAGTCTGCGGCAGTCTCTCCCGTCACCGTGGATTGACCAGATCGCTGAAGAGTACGCTCATGTGCTTTGCGGCGTTTTAACGCACGAATGCGTCGCCCGGCGGAAAGCCGATCCGGCGAGAAAACCAATCGCCGCCGCGGCCGCCAAGGTGCTTGTCGGGTGCCGCCTTGCAAGCCTACGCAAACCACGGAAAGCATCCCCCAGGTCATGATCTTCGATGTAGGATGCCGTAGCATCCAGTCGTTCGGCAGTGCGGGTAGAGTAGTCGTCGATTGCCGCAGAGCTCTGGCGACCTGCGCTGCGCACGGAGGAGGCAGCGGAATGGAGTGCACCCCCTGTATCCTCTCGCGCCTCGTCCAGTCTTCTGCTGGCGGACCGGCCCAGTTCCTCGATGGATTCTTTGGCCTGTTTGCCTAGCTCCGCCGCAGTTTCGTTTGCTGTTCTTAAAGTAGTCATGGTTATCTCCGAAGTCCGGGATCAATGGTCTGTTCTGCTCCAACAGGAAACATGAGGCACGTTGATATCCATTGCGATCAAGAGACTGGATAGGATGCAGGTTCCAGGCCCGCGATGCGCGGATTCGGCGAAACCTGCACTACGGGAAACGATATCTGCACTCCGCGAGCCTTTTTGGCCCGGCGAAGCCAGATAGCAAGTTGGCGCGACGCTCGGCGGGAGTTCTCCCATATACGGCGCGACACGTGCACTGGAATGGGTATGCACGAATCACAACAGATTGCAGCGGAGCGCCACGATCTGGCCGCCCATGCCCATTGGGCCGGCGCCGAGCATCACGGAAAAGAGGATCACCTGACTGGCCATGAGAGTTCCCGCCAGGATCTTGAGTACTCCCATACCGCTTACCTGCACGAACAGAGAGAGCACCAGGAGACAAGAGCCGACCGGCACCTCACCGCTCACGAAGCCAGGCAGCAACAGGAGATTGCCTCGCTTGCATACAGACTTTGGCAAGGAAGGTGCTGTCCGGAAGGATCACCGGACGAGGACTGGTTTCGCGCCGTGGAAGAACTGCGATCCCAGCGCTAAGCTCGCAGAGCGGTCGCGCGAATTCGTCACGCCCTTGAACCGGCGCTGTAGAATCAGGGGATGGAACGAGCCCATTGAGTCAGAGCTCTCCAGGCGCCAAGGTTGCCAGACGCGCATTTGTTCTGCAGGGCCGCTTCCGCAGATTCTTTTCGAACCTTGGCCCCGGGTTGATTACTGGCGCAGCGGACGACGATCCATCCGGCATCGCGACCTATTCGATCACTGGCGCCGCGTTCGGCTACGCGCCCCTGTGGACCGCGCTCTTTTCGTTCCCCTTGATGGCGGCTGTACAGATCATGTGCGCCCGCCTCGGCATGGTCACCGGACTCGGACTAGCAGGCGTGATTCGGGTGCGCTATCCACGGTGGATCCTATGGAGCGCCTGCGCACTGCTCGTCATCGCCAACATCTTCAATATCGCAGCGGATCTCGGAGGCATGGCTGACGTCACCGGCCTCCTGACTGGTGTCAGGCCGCTATATTGGAAGCCCGCGTACGCGATGCTCCTGGTGTGCCTGCTGTTCTGGACGAGTTATCGCCTCATCGCCCGCATCTTCAAATGGCTCACTCTCGCCTTGTTCGCTTACATCGCAGCTGCATTTCTGGCGCACCCGGACTGGCCCGCAGTTCTGCGGGCGACTGTGATTCCACATGTGGAGTGGACTGGTGCTTATTGGGCAACGCTGGTCGGTATCCTGGGAACTACTATCTCGCCCTACCTCTTCTTCTGGCAGGCTGCGCAGGAAGTTGAGGAGGATATCGCTTCGGGCAAGTCGACCGTCGCACAGCGGGAAGGTGCGTCGCAGCGGGATATCAGGCGCTCTCGCAACGACGTACTCACCGGCATGTTCTTCTCGAACCTGGTGATGTACTTCATCATTCTTACATCGGCCGCCACCTTGCACGCCCACGGCAAGACCACGATCTCGACTGCGCGCGATGCGGCCGAGGCGCTGCGTCCTCTGGCTGGCGCCGGCGCGTACTGGCTTTTCAGCCTTGGCTTGATCGGAGCCGGAATGCTCGGAGTTCCGGTGTTGGTCGGATCCTGCGCTTACGCCATCGCAGAAGCCGCCGACTGGGTTGGCTCACTGGAGGTGCACCCCCCGCTGGCGCACGGCTTTTACGCCGTCGTCGCCATAGCGATGGCGCTCGGCCTCGGGTTGGATTACGCAGGTATCAACGCCGTCAAAATGCTCTTCTGGTCGGCGGTGCTCAACGGAGCGCTGGCGCCACCGTTACTCATATTGGTGGTGCTGCTCTCCAGCCGGATCGACGTCATGGGCGAGCACCGGAATGGGACCCTCCTCCGCTGGCTGGGGTGGGCGTGTGCTCTTGTTATGCTGATGGCGACTCTTATCATGTTTGTGACCGCATACATAGCATGATGCAGCGCCTTTCAAATAGATCAGCAGACCACTCAGGACGGCGACGCAACGGCAGTATTGACAGGCACGATCCGAGTTTTGGTTTTTCTTTGGAGCCGTCTTTCACAGGAGTTCGATCTTAGTTCGACGACGTGGCCTTTTGCGACTTTACCTGCAGCTCATTGACCACCTGCTGGACGTTCGGAACCGCGGCTGCGACGTCCTGAGCCTGAGCGCGCGTTGATTGAGAGTCGACATCGCCAGTCAGCGTGACAACCTCATTCTTGACGGTGTATTTAACACTACCCCGCAGCTTTTCCGTAATGAGAGCCGCATCCAGATTGCTCTCGATACCTTTGTCCAGGTCTGAGTTGACGTTTCTAGCGTCATTTCCGGTACCGGGGGGAATCACTGCAATCTCGTTCGACACGACTTGGGTGCCGGCGATGGAACTCGCGATGGATTCGGCTTGCGACTTGTCGCCGGCTGCCGCCACGTGTCCGCCCAGGGTCACGACTCCCTTATCGCGATCCTGACTTACCGAGACATCTTTGTACCCTGCCTTATCCAGCGATGTTCGGATGCTGGCAGCAACGTCGGCTGTCTTTGTAGACGTAGCCGAACAGCCGATCAGCGCCCCGATGATCGCCACCACCAGCAGGGACAAGCGAAGTTTGAGCGTTTCCGATTTCATTTTCTTCTCCTTCTGATCCATCCATCTCTTGAGACGTAGAGCCTGCCTAGGAAGGGTCTTTTCCCCGAGTGGCTTGGACGCCTTTCAGAATCGCGAGACCCAAGAGCACAATTGCACCCACTGCGATCCAGTGCGCGGCGACATGCAGTATCACGGCGGCATAGATCAGCCCGCCGATCAAAATCAAGAAGCCGACGATGTAAATCCCGAAGGACATGCTATTTCCCCTTCCCGCCACCAGGCGGTCGTTCCGGTAACTTTCTCCCTCTCGCCGGGCTGGGGGCGCGGCTGGCCGCCACCGTGTGACCCTGGAAAAGATGCACTGCGAAGATCACCGGCCGGATTGCTCGTCTTCACTCGAGCCGTCCATTCTTCAACCGTCGAGGCTCATGAGGCTGCCTTCGCCAAGGCCGTCTCTGGCTCGTTGACCAGTTCCTCGAAAAGCGTCCGGTAATGAACCATTGCCTGGCGGAGCTCTTCCGTGCTGGCTTGTCCCCGCGTCTGCCGAAGCGCGATCTCGTGCGCCGTTCGGTAGTTTGCCAGGACCAGCGGATGATCCACGGAGATATCTGCCGCCCGTTGCTCAAAGTCGCTTACCGGATAGCCCCGTGTGGACATCACATCACCTAGCAGTTGGTCCGCTTCGGTGACGGCGCCGGCCGGGCCGTCGACGAAGCGCGACTGGACGCTATTCCAGGACGCAACGAACCGCGCACGATCGCCTGGCGCGAGCGGCCGGACGTGAAACCCCTCAACTCGTTGGGCGCGTTCCTGGAGCCCGGCTTCCGCATGGCGCCGGTCGCGGCCCTTCTCCAGGGCGCGGGCATATTCAGCGTCGCCGAATTGTGCGCGCAGTTTTTCAGTCCGGCGCTTTCGGTGCAGCCGGAACGCAGCGATGCCTGCCAACAGAACCATCACGAAAGCGATGATCAAAGCCCACTCTGTTGTGGTTATTACCGATATATTCATGATCCTGATCTCCCTCCGCTTCTCGCGCCACTATCCACTTCGCCGAGCCAACCACGCGGCCGCTGGGCGCTACCCGCGAAACCACGAGTAACTCCAACCGCCGCCCCCGAGCACAAGCAAGACTACGAGAACTATCAACACGGTCGTCATCTTTCGTGTCTTCTCGTCGCAGTGCAGGTGGAAGGCCAAAGCCGAATGTACGCGAACAGAGGCGAGAGCCCCCAGAACACTGCAAGTTGCCATGTGCAAGTCCTGCGGTTCATGAGGCAAGAAGTGCTCCGTTTGCTTCTGGCCACCGACAAGACTGAGCCGCAGCGCGGCCATGGGCTGGCCAGTTACCTTCCGATATGAGGTGATATCGCTCGCGTGGATTGGGTGCCGCGGCTGGCCACTCGACGGGTTAGCGACATCGCCATAATATGAGATTGGAGATACGATACCTGATGTCAGTACGCGCCGCCCCATATGACCACGCGTGCTCTGAGCACAGTGCGCGGCAATCGCAAAGCCAGCTCTGCGACGTCGGGGATTAGTCTGTGAACACTGCAGACCGGATCGAGGAACTGCGCGAAGGGGCAAAGACAGCGGCTCCCGGCTTGTGATGGCGAAAAGGGAACATCTGATCGGGACCCTACGCAGCCGCCTTCGCTCCTTCGTTCTTTCGGTTCTCCTCAGCTTGGAGCCAGTCCACTTCCGGTGAACCGATGGGACACCCTCTTGCCACCCAGCAGTCATATGCGGAAGCTGTGATTACGTCATGGCCGGAATTTGGCGCTGGCTGGTAATGTTGAAGCCATTCTACAGGGTGAGAACGAATCTGTGAATTCTGCTCAAGGATGTCTGCCCATTTCGGGTCGTCGCCCTTGAGGTTGAGGAAAGTTCCGAGTGTGCCTTCGTAAGATCCTTTTGCGAGAAATACTGCATCGCCTTTTTGAAATGTTGGGGCTGAGACAGGCGCAGGTGGTTGTTGCGTTTGGAAGTGGAGCACGGCGTCCGTCCTTTCTGGCAAGGGGCATCAGGGGCGGACGGTTCAGCGGACCAAATACAGTCTTTGCCGCATGGCTCTTGGTGGGAGATGCCATCTCTATTGTAGCGCTTTCCGCTGTACTGCGACGATTTATCCTCAGATGGGCAACGTCTGGCGGGACCGCTGAGGCCCCTGGAGCATGTGCCATTTGACTCCTGGAGCGGCCTAATTAACAGGTCCAGCGGGCGTCGACTCCCCAATCCATTTCCAATAGCTCCCAGTGTCCTCTGTCTCGGAGTTCAGCCTGAGTTTCGAGCCCCGTGTGAGTATGGCTGCCGGGAATAGGGCTTTCGATTTCAATTGGGCTAACGGCTGCGGCGGCTTTGACGGATTCACTTAAGGTGCTCCGCTCAGACATCACGCCTGCTGTGGCGCTTGACCTTGTTTCCATCGGCAGTTGAAGGGCCGTCGTGTCCGAGCCCATTCCCCTTCCAAGGCTTCGCATGGTTCGCTCCTTTGTCAGCCGAGTCTGTGGTTCTGATGAAGTGCCGGCACGTCTCATGGTTTTCTCCTCCCAGGATGGTGTTTCGTCCATATTGCTTATTCCATTGCAGCCAGGGTCTGTTCTGACCCGGGCGCAGATCTTGATGGAGCCTGCGTGTTATGTCGACCTGCCTCATTGGGTGAGCGGGCAGCAGCGCGCCGGTAGGAATCTGGATTCTGTTCCTCAATCTCGAAGCGAACGACGTCGGGATAGCGATAGCACCCATCGACGTCGTTGACCGGCAGGCGAAACATTGGCTTTGGGAGTGCCGGGCAGCCACAGCTTCAAGCAGGTCGGCCGTAAATGTGGCGATGCCACACTTGCGGGGCAAGTAGTCGCCCAGGAAGGCGACGGTTCGAACGCTGGAATCCGTTCTCACAACTGAACCCACCTTTTCCCCCGCGCTGTGCCCGTCGCAGCATTTACAACTGTGAACCGGGCGTCCGGCTGGGGGAGAACCGCTCAATCAAGCGGCATTGACGAGTGTTTCGTTCGCATCCGTCTTCTCCTGCCGGTCGGCGGCTTCCTGGCACCCAATACAGCGCGGAGCCCATGGTATGGCTGCGACGCGCTTTGGGCTGATCGCCGATTCGCACTCAATGCAGGTTCCGAAACTGCCTTCTTGAATGCGTCTCAAGGCAGCCTTCACCTGGCGCAGCAGGTTGGACTCGCGATCCACATTTCGAATCGCCAGATCCCGTTCCGACGCATATTGAATCTCATCCATCTGGTCCGCGCTCTTCTCTATGGCGATGCCATCCCGCGATCGCAATACCCGGGCCAGTTCGGCCTCCTTGCGCAGCAGGACCGCCCTGAATTCGTTCAACTCAGTAGCTGCTGTCTTCATTCCGGTTCCTCTTCGAGCGTTACTTTCGACTATCCTTTGCACGGGACGGTCCAGATCAAGGACGCCGCCCCTAGAAGGTGGGCCGCAGGACCCCGTGGGTTCGCGGAACTTTTCAACGGAACCGGCTTGGCAAAGCCTGCACTAAAAGTGCGAAACTTGCCGCACAACAACCGGCGGTTTTGGGATCCCCTGCTGTTTTTGAGGTAATGTCCAACATGGCTACCGAGATCCACAAGAGGACCCAACTGACTGAGTTGATTGTCGTTCCGCGGACGAACCACTTGGCACAAACTGGAGGCGCTGATGCTCGAGAGTGTCTCCTCCCGATCGCCAGGCGAGTCGTGACCTCTGTCTCGAAGAGTTTCTCGCTTGGTACAGCATCGAGCCCGGCCCGGCTTCAACAAGGCGACGGTGAGGGCTTGGGCGAATGGCACTGAGGCTCGCGGACTTGGCCCGGTTTCCGTCACGTGCGGATCACCGTCGCAGCTCATGCATGGAAGAGGCCCGCACTGACGGACTGGTGACTCTTGGCCGAGTGCTTCTTCAATGCTCGAGGGACTGGCCTGGGTCGCACCATGCGTGTCTGCCGGCATCCCGCACGACCTGAACGCCGAACTACGCTCGAACGCCATGGGTGGACCCCGGGGCGTCTTCGTTTACACAAGCTAGATTAGTGACGCCCGGCACTTCCGCCACGGGACCCGCCGCCGCCCGCCGGCTGCTGCCGTTGCTGCATTTGCTGGACCTGCTGTGTGTGCCTCTGCTGCAACTGTTGCGTCTGTTGCTGGTGCCGCTGTTCCATTCGCTGCGTGTTCGCGGTGCTCGCGCTCTGTCTCGACTGCTGCTGATGCTCCCTATCCTGCTGCTGCTGGAGTTTCTGCCGATCCTGATCCTGCCTTGCGCCTAGCGTTTCCTGCTGCTTCTGGTATCTCTGGTCCAGTTTCGGGTTGCCCGTATTAGGGGTAACGGGGTGTGCGAGTACAGGCAGGTCTCGGGGATGGACCGCAGTGTTGGAGCGAGCGTTGCTTTCTGAAGGGCCAACTGGCGGCGCACCGTGGTTCGTCGCAAAACGTTGCTGGGGATTGTTGCGGGCAGCCTGGGCATGTTGAGATTGGGCTGCTACCTGCGGAGTGTGGCTTTCATGCCCTGCCGCCTCTTCTTGAGCCGTCGCGTGCGCGTTAATTCCGCCGTTACCGCCGTTGTAACTGACGCGGCCGCCAGCAGCCTCGCTCACCCGGTCGTTGTAAACGTTGTGGGTGGTGTTGACGTTTACGTTATTTACCGCCGTGTTGTAAAAGAACTGTCCATTATTCCAGCGTCCGCCCTCATACCCACGCCCGAAGTAACCGAAACCATAGTTGATTCCGCCATAGAATCCTACTGACATACCCCAGTAACCTTCATTGAACAAGTATCCACCGCCACCCCAACCCCAATAGCCGGGAGTCCAGAGAAACCCAACTTGTGGAGGCATCACCCAGTCCCCTGATACCCAGTAATAGTCGGCATCATCCCAAGCCCAATAGCCGGGCGTCCAGATGTAGCCTTCGCCGGGGCAAATCGGCTGTTGGTAGACGGGTAACTCAGGGGGCGCGATGTTGACTGCTATTCCAACTTGCGCGAAAGATGTCGTGGACAGGCACAGAGCCGCTGCTGCCAACAACAGTGGCCGAACGAGGCGGACACGCAGAACTGCCAGACCGACGGTAAGTAGTCTCATTTTCTCCTTCGATTCTCAGGCAATGGCCGAAACCAAAGCCGTTGCGGCGCCATTTGTCACGCAAGGCGACGCTGAGAGGCTCCTTCGCCGGGGAAAGCAAATTGCTGCTAGCGAGAGGCTTCTATCAGCGCTTTCTCCGACCCCACATATGCATGCCTTGGGCCAAACTTGAAGGCCTCCAATTCAGGCAGAACTGACAGGATTTCGATGGAGGCGCATGGCAAACGCTGCATCTGAAACTGCGAGTTTTGCCGGCCATCACGGCCAAAGCCGGCGACCGTAGTCGATTCTTGTGGCTAGCCGTGGAGGGACGCAGGATACGCACCGGCCTCCAGATGGTTGCTCTTAGCCAGTCCTACCGATGGGAACTTGCCATCGGATGGATTTTGGCTGACGCTGTGAAGTGATCAAGGATGGGCAGACGGCTTTGAAAACTTACTGGATGTCTCCAGGCCATTGTTTCAATCTGATGGCGTTGTGCTGGATCCTGGCAGACCAGCAAAATGGGCCGGCAGATTCGGAGGGCGGTCTGGTCTTTGGATCGCGTAGGCCGCGAACGGGCACGAGGGGAGCGATTCACGAACCCGACGAAGTGGCCTGCTCCTCTTCACGCAGCGCCGAGATCCGGTTCTGCAGCGTCCGCAGGCTTATGCCTAACATCCTGGCGGCAAGTTTGCGATTGCCCCCAACGTGCTCGAGCGTGAGTTTAATGTACGCTTCCTCGAGTCTCATGAGTGGCTGGCCGGGCTGAGGCATCAGAGGAGCTTCGGAAACGGTTGCCGGCCGGGCATAGGGGCCTGGCGCTGCGCCGGCGCCGAAGGCGGGCAAAGGAACGTTGGCCGGATGGATCAGGCCTGTGCCTGTTATGATGGCCGCCCGCTCCAGTACGTTGCGAAGCTCCCGCACGTTCCCAGGCCAGTCATACTCATGAAAAAGGTTCATCACTTCGGCATCGACACCCGTAATGCGCGTGCCGTGTTTCTTATTCAAGTTCTGTAGCATCGCGTCAGCGATCGGCGGGATGTCTTCCTTGTGTTCCCGCAGCGGCGGAACGACGATCTGGAATACGCTGAGCCGGTAGTAGAGCTCTTCGCGCAAATGCGTGCCGAGTTCCTGGCTGGTCGCGGCCAGCACCCGAGCGTCGACTGGAATCTCGCGCTTACCGCCGAGTCGCCGCACTCGCAAGTCCTCGAGAACGCGCAACAGCTTTGGTTGCGTGGACTGCGGCATCTCGCCGATCTCGTCGAGGAACAAAGTGCCGCCTTGCGCCTGCTCAAAGCACCCGGCCGAGCGCTCCATGGCCCCGGTGAACGCACCTTTCTCGTGGCCGAATAACTCGCTCTCAACCAGAGTGTCGGGTAAAGCGGCAGCGTTGATTGCGACGAACGGGCCATCAGCGCGGGAACTGCACTTATGAATCTCCCGGGCGACCAATTCCTTCCCAGTGCCACTCTCCCCGCAAATCAGCACGGGTGCTGAGGTGGGCGCCACCTGTCTGATGAGCGAGAAGATCTGCTGCATCGCCTGGGAAGTGCCTACCAAGTCCCCGAGCACGCCGCGAAGGCTCAGATCGCGCTTGAGCTCCTCGGTCTTTTGCAGGCTTCTCTTATAGCGGACCGCGCGTTCCAGCAGGGTCTTGAAGGCGCGCGGCTCCACAGGCTTCTCCAGATACCAGAATGCCTGGAGGTCATGAACCGCAGACAGCGCCTTCTCGATACTACCGAAGCCGGTGAGCACGATCGCTGGCGTGATGTCGCCGCGGTCCTTCAGGTACCGGAGCAGCTCAAAGCCGTCCATGCGCGGCATCACCAGATCCGC
>Ga0181535_10008224_pt1 | contig 10320 bp, 9 predicted proteins | sample PEATcosm2014_Bin_44_FD_119774 | JGI IMG/M metagenome (GOLD analysis project Ga0181535, IMG submission 119774) | Peatland microbial communities from MTU Mesocosm Facility, Houghton, MI, USA - PEATcosm2014_Bin17_30_metaG | ecosystem: Environmental > Terrestrial > Soil > Wetlands > Peat | place...
AGATTCTTCAAGGCCTCTTCCGACACATTCGGAATATCGCGGGTGATTTCCTCCGGACCAAGCTTCGTGTCGCGCGCCAACACCTCGAATTCGTCAATGTGAATCGAGGTGAAAACATCATCCTTGACGATCCGTTCATTGAGAAGGATCGAATCCTCGAAATTATAGCCATTCCACGGCATAAAGGCGACGAGGACGTTGCGGCCAAGCGCCAGATCGCCAAGGTCGGTCGAGGGACCGTCGGCGATGATATCACCCTTGCGGACAAAATCACCGACCCGCACCAGCGGCTTCTGGTTGATGCAGGTCGATTGGTTCGAGCGCTGGAACTTCATCATCCGGTAGATATCAACGCCGGGTTTGCCGGCGTCAGTTTCCTCGGTCGCCCGGACCACGATGCGCGTCGAATCGACTTGGTCGATGTAGCCGGTTCGCCGCGCCGCGATGGCGGCGCCAGAATCCTGCGCGACAACGGACTCCATGCCCGTGCCGACAAGCGGAGCATCAGCCCGAACGAGCGGCACGGCCTGGCGCTGCATATTGGAGCCCATGAGCGCGCGATTGGCGTCGTCGTTCTCAAGGAAAGGGATCAAGGCGGCGGCGACCGACACGAGCTGCTTTGGCGAAACATCCATGAAGTCAACGCGTTCGCGCGGAACCATGACGACATCGCCCGAATGCCGGCACACCACAAGATCCTCGGTCAGCGTCTGCTCGGCATCGACCGGCGCATTCGCCTGCGCGACGTAATATTTGGCCTCTTCCATCGCCGAAAGATAAATCACCTCATCGGTGATGCGGCTATCCTTGAGCCGCCGGTAAGGCGTCTCTATAAATCCATATTTATTGACGCGCGCGAAAGTCGCGAGCGAGTTTATGAGACCGATATTCGGTCCTTCCGGGGTTTCGATCGGACAGATGCGTCCGTAATGCGTCGGATGCACGTCACGCACCTCGAAACCCGCCCGCTCGCGTGTAAGACCGCCGGGACCGAGCGCCGACAGACGCCGCTTATGGGTGATTTCGGACAACGGATTGGTCTGGTCCATGAACTGCGACAATTGCGATGAACCGAAGAACTCACGCACTGATGCCGCGGCAGGTTTGGCATTGATCAGATCCTGCGGCATGACCGTATCGATATCGACCGAAGACATCCGCTCCTTGATCGCCCGCTCCATCCGCAACAAGCCAAGCCGGTACTGATTCTCCATGAGTTCGCCGACCGAGCGAACCCGGCGGTTGCCGAGATGGTCGATGTCGTCGATTTCGCCGCGCCCGTCGCGCAGGTCGACAAGCGCCTGCACCACCGCGACAATATCCTCCTTGCGAAGGGTACGCACCGTGTCAGCCGCGTCGAGATCCATACGCATGTTCATCTTGACCCGGCCGACCGCCGAGAGATCATAGCGCTCCGGATCGAAAAACAGCGAATGGAACATTGCCTCCGCCGTTTCAACTGTCGGCGGTTCGCCCGGGCGCATGACGCGGTAGATATCGAACAAGGCCTCCTCGCGGGAACTATTTTTGTCGGCAGCGAGGGTGTTGCGGATGTAAGGCCCGATATTCACATGATCGATGTCGAGCACCGGTAATTCGGTAAAGCCGGCTTCGATCAAAAGCACCAGCGATTTGGCGGTGATCTCGTCGCCAGCCTCGGCAAAGATTTCACCGGTTGCCGGGTTATAAAGATCGGAGGCAATATATTGCCCGTGCAAATCCTCGTCCTGCGCGCGCAAGAATTTGATGCCCCGCTCCGCGAGCAAGCGCGCGGTGCGCACAGTGAGTTTCTTGCCCGCTTCAAGGACGACTTCGCCGGTATCCGCATCAAGAACGTCAAGGGCGGCCTTCATGCCTTTCATGCGATCGGGCTCGAAGGGAAGACGCCAGCCGTCCTTGTCCCGCTTATAAGTAATCGTCTTATAAAATGTCGAGAGAATCTCCTCGCCGTCCATGCCGAGGGCGTAAAGGATCGACGTCGCCGGAATTTTCCGGCGCCGGTCGATACGGGCATGTACGATGTCCTTGGCGTCGAACTCGATATCGAGCCAGGAGCCGCGATAGGGAATTATCCTCGCGGCGAACAGAAGCTTGCCGGAAGAGTGGCTTTTGCCTTTGTCGTGATCAAAAAACACGCCCGGCGAACGGTGCATCTGCGAAACGATGACCCGCTCGGTCCCGTTGACGATGAACGTGCCGTTCATCGTCATCAAGGGCATGTCTCCCATGTAGACATCTTGCTCCTTGATGTCCTTGACCGATTTAGCACCGGTGTCTGGATCGACATCGAAGACGATCAAGCGCAAAGTCACTTTGAGCGGTGCCGCGAAGGTCATGCCGCGTTGGCGGCATTCGTCGACGTCATATTTCGGCGGCTCGAATTCGTATTTGACAAATTCGAGCAAAGCCGTGCTCGAAAAATCGGAAATCGGGAAAACCGACTTGAAAACCGATTGCAATCCTTCGTCCGGACGCCCGCCCTCAGGCTCGTCGACGAGAAGGAACTGGTCATAGGACGCTTTTTGAACTTCGATCAGGTTCGGCATTTCCGCGACTTCGCGGATATGCCCGAAAAATTTACGAATACGCTTACGGCCGGTGAACGTCTGCGCCATATTATAAGCCATGTCGCTCCTCGCACCTCGTGTAAACAGCGATTTTCTCAAGCGGAAATTCGCGAGACCCGCATCCAGCCGGGACGCTGGAAGGGAAAAGCCTTCCTCAGCACCAGGCGCTCACGTCACCGCGAACAAACGTGCTGGAAAGTCCGAACATATTTTGGCAAAACGAATAGATTTCCGCTAGGCGGCGGCCCCACCATGAAGATGAAACCACCGCCTTGGAAACATAGGACCGCCGCAACGGCCAAGCCACAATCACTTAAACTCCACCTTGGCACCCGCTTTTTCGAGCGCAGCCTTAATTTTCTCGGCTTCCTCCTTAGTCACGCCCTCCTTGACGGGCTTGGGGGCGGCTTCGACCAGATCCTTCGCCTCCTTGAGGCCAAGACCGGTCACCGCGCGCACTTCCTTGATGACTTCGATTTTCTTGTCGCCGATCGCGGCAAGGATCACCGTGAACTCGGTTTGCTCCTCCACTGGCGCGGCCGCCGCGCCGGCCGCGGGTCCCGCCGCCACGGCAACCGCCGCCGCCGCGGACACACCCCATTTTTCTTCTAAAAGCTTGGCGAGTTCGGCGGCTTCGAGCACGGTGAGGCTCGAAAGATCCTCGACGATCTTTTCCAGATTGGCCATTTTCACTTCCTTCGATTGTGTTTTTCGATTGGTTCAAAAGGTGAGTAATTCCGTGAAGATGAAGACTTCAGCCGGCATCTTTGCCGCCGTAGGCCGCAAACACGCGGGCAAGCTTCGCAGCCGGCGCCGTTGTCAATTGCGCGAGCTTCGTCGCCGGGGCCAGGATCAGGCCAACGAGTTTGCCGCGCAGTTCGTCCAAGGACGGCAGCGTCGCGAGCGAGCGAACGGCATCGACGTTGAGCGCGGTCGCCCCCATGGCGCCGCCAAGAATGACGAGCTTGTCGTTTTCCTTGGCGAAAGCCACCACAGCTTTCGGGGCCGCGACCGGATCGTTTGAATAGGCGATCAGAGTCGGCCCCCGCATAAGCTCAGAAATTGAGGCAACATCAGTGCCTTGTACAGCAATCTTCACGAGACGGTTCTTGGCGACTTGCACATTGGCCCCAGCCGCGCGCATCTGCTTGCGCAGAGCTTGCATTTGAGCCACACTTAAGCCGGAATAATGCGCAACCACCACCACCGATGTCTTCTTAAAGACATCGGCGAGGGACGCCACGCATTCTTTCTTTTCCCCTCTGTCCACGGTGTGTCTCCTTGCGCGGGAGCGGAATTCTAAGAATTCCGGCCCGCAGGCTGCATCTGCCGCCTCATTAATACGGGAGGCGAACCACCCGTCGAGGCGACGCTGTGCCTGTCCCCGGAACGGACACGCCGCGCCGGACAGTGGGGTAGACCAAAATCGAAGGAACCAAAAAAGGCAGAGCCTTCCTGCAATCCAAAATTCTTGTCGTCACCCCGTCTATGCCGGCCCAAGATCACCTTACCGGCGAGAACCGGATCGGCGATCGAAAGATTAAGCTTGAGTTCGACCAAGAAGGACGACCCCTCACGCCGGCAGTCTCGGACAGGACATGGCCGGAAGGGACAGGCGTCACCGCCTATCCTCCGGCCTTACTCGCCGCGTCACTAAATACCCTGCACCGGAAACAAAACGGCTCCCGAAGCGAAACTTGCAGGCAACTCGCAATCGCGGAAACTATGTGGATTCGGGGCTGCTATTTCCGATCAACCCCGAACCCCTATTTAAACAGTTTCGTTTCTCATGCCAAGGGCCGAAATACAATTTTCCCCGATCCTGAAACGATTTTCTCAGACCGTGATCGTCGCAGGATCGACCTTGACGCCGGGACCCATAGTCGATGATATCGCAACCCTCTGGATATATGTGCCTTTCGCGCCCTGAGGCTTGGCCTTGGCCACCGCGTCCACGAAAGCGACGATGTTTTCGATAAGTTTTTCCTGAGCGAACGAGGCTTTGCCCACGCTGCCTTGGACAATGCCCGCCTTTTCAACACGAAACTCGACCGCGCCGCCCTTCGACGCCTTGACGGCGCCCATGATGTCCATGGTCACGGTACCGACCTTTGGATTGGGCATCAGGCCACGCGGGCCCAAGACTTTGCCGAGCCTGCCGACGAGAGGCATCATGTCGGGCGTCGCAATACAACGGTCGAAGGCGATGGTGCCGCCTTGAACGGTGGCAACCAGATCTTCCGCCCCGACGATGTCCGCCCCCGCTGCCGTGGCCTCGTCGGCCTTGGCGCCGCGCGCGAAGACCGCGACGCGCAGATTGCGCCCGGTTCCATTCGGGAGATTGACCACCCCGCGCACCATCTGATCGGCATGCTTAGGGTCAACCCCGAGATTCATCGCGATCTCGACGGTTTCATCGAATTTCGTAGTGGCGCGCTCCCTCACGAGCTTGACCGCCTCGGCAACCGGATAAAGCTTGATCCGGTCAATTCCTTCGCGCGCCTTTTGCACGCGTTTTCCGGTATGTGCCATCGCCCTACCCCACAATCTCGAGGCCCATGGAACGGGCGGAGCCTTCAATCATTCGCGCCGCCGATTCTATCGAGGCACAATTGAGATCGGGCAGTTTTTTCTCGGCGATCTCCTCTATCTGCGCTCTCGTGATCTTGCCCGCAAAACCGCGGCCGGCGGTCTTCGAACCAGACTGGATGCCAGACGCCTTCTTCAAAAAGTAAGACACCGGCGGCAGTTTCATATCGAAAGTGAACGACCGGTCCTGATAGGCGGTGATCACAACCGGAATCGGCGTGCCCTTTTCCATCTGCGCCGTCCGGGCATTGAAGGCCTTGCAAAATTCCATGATATTCAAGCCGCGCTGACCAAGCGCGGGGCCGATCGGAGGCGAAGGATTGGCCGCCCCGGCCGGCACCTGAAGCTTCACGTAACCCGTGATCTTCTTTGCCATTGTCATACTCCCATACAAAGCCGGCCTTTGCGGCACGGCGGTTGCGGTCGTGGTCCGGCGGGAGTCCGCTTGGCACGGCGGGCCCGTCTCCCACGTCTCATGCCACCGGTTGGCAAGCGCCGCCGATGGCAGTTATCAAATCTCCCTATTCCGCATTTCTCCTCATTTCACAAGAGGGGGCGGAACCATGCGAGCCCTTCAGACTGTCCGGCGCCATGACCCGGCAGAAGATCTGCCGGAAGCCAGAACTGTCCCACCTCAGACTTTTTCAACCTGTCCATATTCCAATTCCACCGGCGTCGCGCGGCCGAAGATCGAAACCGCGACCTTGACCCTGGAACGGTCCTCGTCGACATCCTCGACAATGCCATTGAAGGATGCGAAGGGGCCGTCCGCCACCCGCACGGTCTCGCCGATTTCGAAGGTGATCGACGATTTGGGCCGGTCGACACCTTCGGCGACCTGCCCTTTGATGCGCTCCGCCTCGCTATCGGAAATCGGCATCGGCTTCTTGTCGGCGCCCAAAAATCCGGTGACCTTCGGCGTATTCTTAATCAGATGGTAGACATCGTCGGAAAGATCGCATTTCACCAGCACATAGCCGGGAAAGAATTTGCGTTCCGAATTGATCTTACGGCCGCGGCGTATCTCGACAATATGCTCGGTCGGGACAAGAATCTCCTCGAATTTGCCCGAAAGGCCACGCTGCGCCGCCTGCTCCTTGATGGATTCAGCGACCTTTTTCTCGAAATTCGAGTAGGCGTGAACGATATACCAGCGCGTGCTCATCGAAACGCTTCAACCTCTTCTTCTGACTGTTCCAGAGGGTGACGTGCCCAAGCGGAAGCCTAAAAACTATCCTAATTTTAGTAGGTTAGAATCTATTCCTAATGCAATATCTGACTATTAACTTCTGTCCGTCATATCTCAACATACCCTAGAGAGCATTTTTAGGAACTTGCTACAGCTCCTTGTTTTTAAAAGCTTCTTCTCTGTTATATGCGAACGGGAAGCAGGCTTGACCGGGCGCCTTCGAGAAGAAGTTCTCGTGATCTCTAAAGCTGTTTGGTTTGCCGCATGATCCAATCCGAAAAGAGTGCCCCCGAGGCGTCATGCTCTAATGACCCAAACTCAGAAGCCCAGTGACGATGAGGCGGAGAGCCCAGTCCACCGCGACAAAAAAAAGACTGGCGAGCAGGACCATAAAAAGAACAAGTGCCGTCGTGATCAACGTCTCGCGGCGCGAAGGCCAAGTCACCTTGGCGGCTTCGGCGCGCACCTCTTGAAGGAATTCCAAAGGATTGGTCATAGCCGTGGTGAATAATCCCGTTTCTGTTGCGCCATTTTGGAAGTTTTGCCGGTGCCCGGCAATCCCCGGCTCTGTCATCTCCAGCTAGGGACCGCAGCAAGCGGAAAATGACGCCGGTAAAAAAAATCAGGGCGCGGAACCCGAAGGTCACGCGCCACAACCCATCCTTATAATCAAAGGCGCGAGGAACGCAAATCCATTTTTGCGTGCGTCATGGTCCAGTTTCGAGACATCAAAATTGTGGAGATGTGCCGCCGATGACAGGCGCCGGAACAAACCGCACCATAGCAAGCCGCGGCGGCGGCCCGGCCATTATCCTGGTGCGCCCGCAACTCGCGGTGAACATAGGCATGTGCGCGCGGGCGATGGCCAATTTCGGTTTGGCCGATCTGCGTCTGGTGTCGCCCCGCGAAGGCTGGCCCCGGACTGGCGCTTACCGGAAAGGCGCCTATGCCGCCGCGGCAGGCGCCGTGCATCTACTTGAAGCCGCGAAGCTTTTTGACACGATCGAAGCCGCGATCCTCGACCTCAATTTCGTTTGGGCGACGACGGCCCGGGAGCGTGGCCAGCACAAGCCCATTCTGACCCCCGCCGAAGCAATGCCGGAATGCGCGCGGAAAACCACAAGCGGCGAAAAGCATGGCGTGCTGTTTGGACCGGAGCGCACCGGATTAACCAATGACGAAGTGGGTGTGGCCGATGCGATCATCACTTTTCCGGTCAATCCTGCCTACGCCTCGCTCAATTTGGCGCAAGCTGTGCTTTTGACCGGATATGAGTGGATGCGCGCCGTCACGGACGCCAAGCCGCCCTTCGCCCCGGTCCAGCACTCGCCTGCCGCGCCGCGCGAAATGGCCTTGTCATTTTTCGATTATCTCGAAACCGAGCTCCTGCGCGCGGGCTTCTTCCGTCCCGAATCCAAACTGCCGGTGATGCGGCGCAATTTGCGGAACATGTTTCATCGCATGCAACTCACCGAGCAGGATGTGAGCACCCTACGCGGCATGGTCGTCCGCCTCGTCGAAGGACCAAGAACCAGCGGAGTGCGCGGCAATAAGCCCTGCCGCGCCGAGCCGGAGCCGCCCGCGAAGCCTGCCCAAGCACCCTCTGAAGAGGAGGAATAGGACGCCAGGAAGGGCTTGAACAACCCGGATTGACACTGGGCTCCGCTCAGGCCCGGCGGGAAACTAAAAATCACAAACCAAAAATTTAATCCTATCGCAGAATTTCACCCGGCCGAAATCGCTATTCCGCACTTCGCCCCGCCTTGCTGAGGTGGATTTGCGCAGACCGCCAATCGTACCAAAATGTTTCACGTGAAACATTTTTGTCCGGTTGGACCCTGAAATCGGACAAAACTGATGGCTGAAAGATCAACCTGACGGCCAACTTCGCAAACAGGCTCATTACCTAAGATCGATTCGGGATAGGGAAACGGCGGTCCCCGGCGCGAAACATAATCTTCATGCCTCCCGTGCGACACGGCTAGGCTAGAAAATACCCTGCCGTTCCGCTAACGCATAGGCTCAATGATTTTGTGATCGTTCATTTGAGCCTTGCATGACCCGCATAGTATCGGCTGCGGACGGCCCCCCGGCCGATTCCATCGCCCTCCCCCATCACGCCTTGTCCGATACGGCGTCATCGGCGAGCGGCGCCGCGATCAGGACCGGCATTCTTTGGATGCTGTTTGCGACCTGCCTTTTTGTCTGCCAGGACTCGACCTCCCGCATCCTGCTCCGCTCCTATCCGGCGACGGAAATCGCCTTCGTCCGCTATTTGGTTCACATGGTTTTGGTAACCCTTTTCCTGACCTGGCGCGATCCCCGCCTGATGATTTCGCGCCGGCCGGCCCTGCAAATTCTGCGGTCGGGCTTTCTCCTCGGCGCGACATTGTTCGCCATGTTGGCGCTCAAGATCATGCCGCTCGTCGATTTTTCCGCCATTGTGTGGGTGGCGCCTGTTCTTATCGCTGGGCTTTCCGTCTTTATTCTCAACGAAAAAGTGAGCCCCGGCGTCTGGACAAGCGTTTTCGCCGGTCTTATCGGTGTCTGGGTAATCGTTGGCCGGCCGGGCATGGATTTTTCCCTTTCCATGCTGTTTCCGTTCCTGGCTGCGCTCGCCAATGCGTTCTATCAAATCACCACAAGGTTATTGCACGGCGCCGATTCCTCCTTCACCACCTTGTTTTACACAGCGGTTGCGGGAGTTTTCTTTTGTGGTGGATTTCTGCCGTTTGTCGCGGTTGCGCCAGACCTTGCCGGTGGCAGCCTTATGTTTCTCCTTGGCCTCCTCGGTGTCGCCAGCCACTTCTGCCTCATCCGCGCCTTTGCCGCGGCGCCCGCCAATATCGTCGCGCCGTTCGGTTATTCCGCGCTGATCTGGGCCATTTTGTTCAGCCTGTTGATTTTCGGGGAAATTCCCAGTCCGAGAACCTTGTTTGGGGCGGCTTTGATTGTTGGCGCGGGGCTTTTTATTTTCCTTCGAAGGCGAAAAATATGACTGCCTGGCGGATCAGCCGAGTTCAAAACGTCTTCAAAGACGGCATCAAGGGTTGCTGGGCGGATCGTATCTTAGGCAAATCTATCGTCGCCACTCGATCGCAACGAATCCTCCCCTAGACGCCTGTGAGAAAAGCCTTAGATGTCAGAGAGCAATCCGCCAGGATTTGGTGAAGCCATGGATAAAGGGCCGCAAGGGCAGGAACGCGCCGCAAAAGCGTGGCCGGACATTTGCTGCTCCCCCACGCGGGTGCCTCTCGCCATCGTCGCCGCGATCGCCGAAAATGGCGTGATTGGCGACGGGCGCGGCTTGCCCTGGCATTTGCCGAGCGATCTCAAACATTTCCGCAGGATCACCATGGGCAAGCCGCTGCTCATGGGACGCAAAACCTTCGAATCGATCGGGCGCGGCTTGCCGGGCCGCGAGACGATCATAGTGACCCGCGACCGGACCTTCGACGCGTCGCGCGGCGGCGGGCAAACCAATTCCATCCATGTCGCGCATGAGCTAGAAGCGGCGCTGGCACTGGCGCAAGCGCGAGCGCAAGCGATGGGCGCGGAGGAGATCATTTTGGCCGGCGGCGGCCATCTTTACGAAAGTTTGATCGGCCATGCCGAACGCATGCATTTGACCTTCGTCGATGTCGCCCCGAGCGGCGCGGTGAGTTTTCCGGAGATCGACTGGTCCCATTGGCTGGAGGTAAGCCGGGTTCGGCCAAGGCCTTCGGCGAAGGACGAGGCGACATTCGCCTTCGTCGATTTTGACCGCCGCCACTGCTTATCGTTGTAGTCCACCAACGGCTCGCCTATATGGAGGGGGGCTGACCCGGATGGGGTCGATGCTTGGCGGTCTAGGCTCGCTTCCTGCGCATCGCTATCATCGTTGCGCGACACTTTCAAAAAGAGAAACTCATGCCGTGGAGCAATGAAGGCGGAAATGGCGGCTCTTGGAAACCAAGCGGCCCCGGACCCTGGGGA
>Ga0181535_10008225_pt1 | contig 10319 bp, 11 predicted proteins | sample PEATcosm2014_Bin_44_FD_119774 | JGI IMG/M metagenome (GOLD analysis project Ga0181535, IMG submission 119774) | Peatland microbial communities from MTU Mesocosm Facility, Houghton, MI, USA - PEATcosm2014_Bin17_30_metaG | ecosystem: Environmental > Terrestrial > Soil > Wetlands > Peat | place...
CTTTTAGCCGCGCGCGTTTGTTAGCGGCCTTCTTCGCCGGTTTCTTTGCGGCGGCTTTCTCATGTTGCGCCTTCGCCGCTTTTACAGCCGCCCAGCGTTTCTTCGTCGCTTCTGAAATTGCCCTTCTGCCAGCCGCCGACAGTATCCGTTTCGGCTTGGGAGCCGCACCCGGGGCTGAGGGTTGAGCCGCTTTCTTGGAGGCTGCCCATCTCTTTCGCTGCGCTTCGGCAATCCGCGCACGGCCAGCGGCGCTCATCTTCCGCCGTTTGCGCGTTGGTGGTTCTGGGGTGGAGGCGGATGCGGCAGGGTCACCAGAGAGCATCTGACGAAGCTCTGCGATCTGAGCGTCTATTCTCGCCTTGTGAGACTCAAAGCCCACGATGGCGGCGGCGATGATCTCAGGTGTTAGTTTTGTTGGCATGTGAATACACGATAGCGCAATCTTGTTCTTGAAAGCCATCGGGTCTCCGATCTCCGATGGCAATCGCACCTCGTCGATTCAAAAGAATTCGAGGACTTGGATCGCACTAGAATCAATAACTCGCAACGCGAATCGCTCTAACACTCGAAAACGCCAAAGCTGATTGATATCCTGCTGCATGAATATCGTCGTTGCATGTTGGCCTACAACCAGGTCCATTGTGTTTCCGCCGACGGAAACCAGCACGCCGTAATAGGAAGGACCTGAGGGTGAACTTGGAGGGGAACTGGGCTGAGAGCTGAGCGCGATCGGAGAAATCGTCCCTGTTCCGAAAAGACCTGCCTGTACCAGCGGTTGAACTCGATCGGCGGTTACCACCAGTGAGCCGCTACCGACGGCTGCATAGAGATCTGCGTAAGGCACCGTGTCAAGGATAAGCGCATAAGGACCAGGTTGACCCTGCGACATAAGAACTGCGTAACCCTGCGTGACTTTATCAAACGTGTTCTCACCATACCTAACCCCTGGAGCCCCATCGGAGAGTGGAAATACCTGGATCGGCGCGTTAGGCGAAACAAAAGGCCCCGCACCGCTGGGTTGATTTGTAAAATTCTGACTGAGCAACCCACCGTCGGTCGGCTTTTGTCCCCCGGTCCGCACATTTTGCTGAAAAAAAGGCGCACTATAACCGTCGAACCCTTGAAAGATAACGATATCCTGGGCGAGCGCAAGATACTGGGCTGCACGCCGGGCCAGCGTCACCGCAGTCGTACGCTCCGGATTCTTCGCCTCCGCTGTCTGATGAACCTGTTGCGGTGTCAACGCAAATTCCGTCCAAATCTCGTTCAGCCGGATGGTGACGCCTTCGTCGACCGTCAGCGTCGAGAGGGTCTCTCCTGGCAGTACCGCATTCGTGACCCTATCCGCTTGCACACTCATGGTCTCGGGTGTGACGCGGTCATGTGGAAGGAATTTGGCACCGACTCGCACCCTCATTGTCTCGTCGTGAACGGTCCGGTGGATTGCTTTCCAAACCCCCGCGCTCCACGGAACCTTCTCGTTTTCCAAGTGGTGAATTAACTGCTCTTCGCCTTTATCGCCGTGCCCTGCGGCTGGCGATGCTCCTGGATGCGGTGGGCCCGGATTTGCCATTTTGCTGCCTCCAACCTTGAGTTTACCCACAGACTGCTCGACACGTTCCCGCGGTCCCCATGTTCCTGGCGAATCTCTAAACCCTGGGGGTTACGTTTGGATCCCCGGATAGATCTCGTGACTCGCCGGTATCGTCATTTTCGTTTGAAAGCTCCTTGGCACCCCTGAAGGCATCAAAAGAATTCGCGTCTAGTCGGCCCGCACGCTCCTCGGGATGCCACTGCACCGCGAGACGTGGTTCAGCCGTCCAGGTGACGAAGGACAGGGAGGGCACGGCGTTCGAATCCGCGGACGGAAAGTATTTGTATATCACCCCGAGCGGGAACGACGGTGCTCTCTTCCGCATGCCGGTCGCGGGCGGCTCCGAGGTAGAGGTTGCGCCGAAGGTATTGGGGTGGCCATTCTTCAGCGTCACCTCGAAAGGGCTTGATTTCCTCCCGGATCCAAGGACGCTCCAGTTGCTTGAGGCAGCCACGGGCAAGATCGAGACCGTGGCCAACTTAGAAAAATACTTTGGTGGCTTCGGCGACTTTGGCAGCTTCAGCATTTCACCGAATGATGCCTACATGGTCTTCTCGGAATGGGACTACACTGGGTCGGACCTCATGCTGGTGGAGAATTTCCGTTAGGCGCAACAGGGAGTGGAGCGAAGTCGCTCAACTCCAGGATGGTCGGGCACTCGGAAGGTAACCCGAAACGGCGTCCGAGGAAGTGTGGCCGGATTGGTACCGGGAAGTCGGCCAGTGTCCCGGAATCCTCCTCCGAACTGGCCCGCATCACTCTCGCCAATGTACGAGTCGGCCGTTTTTCATCCAAGTGAATTCCGGCGAAACCTCTACCAAGCCCTTGGCAACAAGGGGGGAGTGATATGGCCGATGAGTACATGCGGATTGGTCACTTGCGAAAAGAAGGAATCGGGAAATCGACAAAGCCACGGACCGGCGCCGATGAGCCACAAAGAACTTGCACGCCGAGAGACACCGCAAGATACTTTGCACTGCACAGTGAGTGCACGGGAAATCCGTGTTCGGCTGCAGAGCATCTTCCTGACTGCAATTGTGGTAGCGTTGGTTCGCGGCGATTACGAATGATCAACCGCGCAGGTTGATAGACTTCAAGTCACAATCGCTGAAAAAGGAGCAGGAATGGGAGACAAGGGTGGCAAGAAAGACAAGGAAAAGAACAAGCAACAGCAGATGACGAAACAGAAACAAGAGGAGCAGAAGAAGCACGACAAAACCCCGGCCAAGAAGCCCGTAGCAGGAACCGCGTAAAGCCGATTCGTGGGCGCGGCGAAAGGGTCTGATCGGCCGACCCAGCGTCTTTGAACGGCTCGTCGGATTCGACACCACCCGATCTCCGTTGTTCCCGGAACCAGAGCCCTCTTGGCGTCACCTCACAGAGGGCGGAGGGTGCGGTGGAACTCGTGCTCCGGTGCCGCCTTCAGGAGTTGCCGTTGCTCGATCGTGGAGAGAATGCCTCACCGCGTGCCGCGACCCACGCGCAAGCATCTAAGGGTTTGGTGCCAGCCTGAAACGTCACCTTACACATACAGCGTTGCTGATTTCGCAGAAAGGCACCCATCATGCGGTCCGCCAACCCGGTATGATCGTGAAGCCAGGACGTCAGATACTCGACCAGTTCGAGTCCAGCCTTGGTGTCTCCCTGTCCGACTTGGAGGGCGTATTGGCCAACCCGCTTGTGGGCCGCATCGTGCGCCCTTTTATGCCATCGCAGTGAGCGATACCGGGCCGCACGCATCAGCCGCTCCTCGTGAGCGAAGTGTCCGACGATGGAAGCCACCAAATGCTGCATCTTCGTTGGAATATCCGCCAACTGACCTGGGTTGGTGAGTGCCTTCTGGAGGCTTGACACTGCCTCAAAGATCACCCGGTGTTCGTCATCGATTTCCGTGATGAATACCGCATTCGAGCTGGTCCATCGCAGCGAACCCATTCTTTAATCCTACAGTATTCAGATAGCCATGTCTGTAATCGCGAACCGGCGACTGCAGGATGCGCGCTACCGAAGCGGGCGCAAGAACTGCTTCACGTCTTCGAATTGCCGCCCAGTTGGGCGTTTTTCGCGGAAAAAAACGGGGTCGAAAATGGCTCGAGCGGAGACCCTCTCGCCCGACGGAAAAAGCGATGCGACTGAGCCTGGCGGCGCGGTGATACATTGTTGGTGAAAACCCAAACGGAGGGACGATTGGCAAATTCAAGTCCTTGGTTCACCCGGCGCAATTTAATGATCGGATCAGCCGCTCTGGCCGGGAGTTTAGCGACGCAGGCACAGGAGCATCCCACGGCCTCACTAGGCGCAGGGGAAAGCTTCAGCGAGTATCAGGAGCGCCGCCGCCGGGAGCTATGGGGGCTGCTCGGCGATCTTCCCTGGAACCATAAGTCCGCCCCGCCGCGACGGGTGCGGACGGAAAAGCACGATGGGTACACGCTGGAGCGGTGGGTTCTGGACTTGAATGGAACGGAGCCGGTGCCCGCGCTGCTGCTGATTCCGGACCATCGGCAAAACCCCGCTCCCGGACTGCTCTTTATTCACTGGCACGCCGGTGAATACGATCTGGGCAAGGAGGAACTGCTCCGGGGAACCAGCGTGCAGCCGCCATACGCGCCGGTGTGCGCGGAGAAGGGGTTGGTGACGCTGACTATCGATAGTTGGTGCTTTGGAGAGCGCAAGCACGAGGCCAACGGCCACCGGGCCGAGGAAGATACATTCAAGGAGATGCTGTGGCGAGGCAAAGTGCTGTTTGGCATGATGATGCTCGACGAGTTTAGGGCCCTCGATTTCCTAGCCGGCCGTCCTGAAGTGGACCCGTCCCGGCTGGGCGCTTTCGGCATGTCCATGGGAGCCACAAAGGCCTGGTGGCTGGCGGCTCTGGATCCGCGGGTGCGTTTGACCATCGACGTTTGCTGCCTCACCGATTTTGAGTCGCTCATCGAGGCGCATGGGCTGAGCGGGCACGGCATCTTCTATTACGTCCCTTCCCTGCTGAAACACTTCGATACGGCACAGATCAATGCATTGATTGTGCCGCGAGCGCACCTGAGCGTGAACGGCCGCAAGGATCCGCTGACCCCGCCCGCGGGCGTGGAAAAGGTTCGGGAACAACTGTTACCTTTGTATCGCACCTATGGACGCGAAAAGGACTGCCTGATTGAGGTGTTCGACTGCGCGCACGAGGAGCTGCCGGAAATGCGCAAGCAGATACTGGAATGGATGGATCATTACTTGGTTGCAGGCTAGAACGAATGAACGTTTGGGCGTTATCCGGATGCACTTGAAGCTGCGGTGATGCGCTTCTGTCGCAATCCGCCGCGCCCTCGCCCCAGTGAACAATTCATGGAGCCTGGCACGACCCGCCTCAATCCTACTCCTTGGCCCGCGTGGAAACGAGCATGGACTCCAGAATCTGATCGCTCAGGTCCTTCACCGCTCCCGGAGAATGCGATAGGAATAGCGTGCTGCTCTTGCCACTCTCGCCAATGGCCTTGAGCGTGTCGAAATACTGGGTGACCATCACCAACTGCATTACTTCCTTGGCGGAGGCACCCTCGACGACCTTCTGGAATTGCTCGATGGAGGCCTGCAGGCCCTCGATGATGGCCTTCCTCTGGTTGGCGATCCCTTGCCCCTGCAGAGCCTTGCTCTCCGCTTCGGCTTCCGCCTTCTTGACGACCAGAATCTTCTCCGCCTCGCCGCGCGCATTGGCGGCCACTTGCTCGCGCTGCGCCGCGTTGATATCGTTCATGGCCGACTTGACCTTCTCATCGGGCACGATGTCGGTAACCAGGACATTGACGATTTCGTACCCGAACGCAGACATGTCCGCGTCCAGCTCCTTCTTCACGGCCGCCGCGATGCTCGATTGGCTGGCGAATACCTCGTCCAGCGTCATGCCCGGCACGTGCCCCAGGATCACTTGCTCGACATAGGACTTGATCTGCGCGGTCGGGTCCGCCAGCTTATAGAAGGCATCGAAGACCTTGTCTGGACGAACCTGATTCTGAACAGAAATCGGGATGGTGACGAAAACGTTGTCTTTGGTCTTCGTTTCCATGGTCAGGGTGATTTGGTTCACGCGCAGGCTTATGGTTCCGGCCACGGAATCTAACAGCGGGACCTTCCAGTTCAGTCCCGGCTCGGCGACGCGAAGAAACTTGCCGAACCGGGTTATCACCGCCACTTGCGCGGTTCTTACCGTAAAGAAACTCGCCAGAATCACGTACAGCAGAATAACGGCCGCTATGATCAGCAAAATCGAAACCATGACGTCCATGCGCTTCTCTCCCGGGGATTTCTCCCCGCTCTCCGTTTGATCCTACGGCAATATAGCGCCAATTAGACGATGGATCAAGCCGCTGGGCACCCGGTGGAAGGCAGGGACCGATTCAACGGGGTTCTCCGAAGACGCCTGCGAGTGGCACCCCGAGTTGCAGTTCCGCGCGGTTGAAAACGCCGACGCTTACGCCGTTCACCACCAGATGATAACCGGCGGTTGGTGCGTCACCGCGAAATACGACGACCGGCGGGCGCGACCAGCGGAACGGGCTGCTCATCTGCAAGGTGATGGTCTGCGGCGGGACAGGAGCCGGGGGCTCCCGAACGAAATAGGTGACATTGATGCCGTTGACGCCCACGGCGCGGCCGGCTGCCGCGTCAACCACCACGTCGCGCAGGTAGTCTTCCTCAATTTCGACGCCCGCCATGCCGCTGCCAGAGCCCCAGTGAAAGCTGCTGACGCCGGCCTTGCCACCGTAGCCTTGATGCGCCCAATTCTCGGACGGCGAAATCGGGAACTGCGCTCTGAGCGCTGCCACACCGCGCTCTAAGTATTCCACCGAGCCGGTCGCGCGATAGAAATCGAGAATCACATTGGCGGCTAGGCTTTGCCGCGCGTCCGACCATTCCGCATCCGAATTCTGCGTGGTGAATCCGCCGGGCAACATGTTGGGGCCGGAAAGATTCTCGAGCGCCGGATTCGTCCAGTCCTGTTGATACAGGAGCAAGTAATCCAGCAATTCCCGCCCACGGTCCAGCAACTCGCGTCGGCCGGTTGCGCGCCATGCAGCCAAAAAAGCGGCTGGCGCGTGGATGAGTGCGAGGTTGTTCGCCGGCCACTGGCCAGTCGCGAAGTCGAGAGACACGACGCGCGGACTGCAACTGAAGAACGTTTCGAAATCGCACCACTTTCGGCCGGGGATGACCTTCCTCTCGAGGAAGGCGAGGCCGCGCAGTGCGGAATCGCGATAACGCTGGCGGTGATCCAGCGACGCGATCTCAAGCAGAAACAGTGCCACAGGGGCGGTTTCGGCGAAGACCTGGCGCGACAGTCGCTCCTCGGTGGTGCCGGATTCATCAAACCTGGTGGGCAGCATGCCGTCAGGTAACTGCCGGGCGGAAAGGAAATCGGCCAGGCGCTCGGCGCGTGGCAGGATCTCGCCCGAATCCGGAAGCCCAGCCTCTCTCCACCTTAGGAGCCAGTAACCTGTCCAGCTCATGTCAAAGCCCAGGTAGCCGTTCCGGACGCTCGAACCGTCGCCGTCTCCCGCGGCCCAAGCAATTGAGCCACCATCGGGAACAGCGACACACTTGAACGCCCCATCTCGGCCTGGCGCGTGCAGTGCCAATTGAATAGTCTGAGCCGCCAGATCCATCAACCCCTGTCTCCGCGTGCGCCTCGCATACAAGGCCATTCCCACTGCCGTGCGGACGCTGTTGAACCAGGCTGACATGTAGAGTGAGGGTCGGGGACCGCCCCAGCGCACTGTACTGACCGCCCCCACCGTCACACCTTCCAGTCGAGCGGAAAGCCACCTCTGGGACGATTCTTTGTCCCAAACCTGCTTACGCCAGTCGTCCCACAACCCGAGAGCGAGGTAGGCGGGATCGGTTCCCGCCTGTTCCTGCGCGGCTGCGGCCTGCGCCGGCCAGCCGAACCGTTGCCAGTGGAAACGGACTGCCTCTCGGAACGCCTGGGCCGGAACAGCTGTAGCGGTAAGCATCAGGTAGTATGCGTTAAGAACCGGACCGTCCGCGGTCCAGACTCGGTCCCGGTCGGGCACAAAGACGGTATGAAACGCACGGCGCGCGGGCATGAATCCGACGGCAAGCGCCGGGCCACCCGGAACATCCAGTTGCAGGGAATGATTGCAGCGCCTCAACACCGTTCGGTCCAGGGTATCCAGGTCCGGAACAATCGCAAAGGCGTGGGTTCCCGCCTGGGTGAGGATGACAGCCGACTTATACTTGGCGTCGGGGTTGAAGCCGCCGACCGAGGGCGAGTACGACCAGTCGGGCTTCTCAGCGGCCCGAAATTCGTCGGCGAAGGCGTGCAACTTTAAAGCGCCGAATGGTTCCAATTGCGTTGACACCCGCAACCACGACTCTCGCGGATCGACGGCAATGATGCGGGTGACGGCCAGACCGCCGGCACCGCAAATGCTCCACTAGGCGGCCCTGCTCAATGGCGATACCTACAGGGGTCGCTGGCACAACTTCGTCGCCTGAGCCGCGGATTGAAACTGCGCCGGCGGATTCACCTGCGGCGGTGGCGATGAGAACCCAGCCGGGGCCGGAGCGCGCCAAGTAGCGCTCCTCTAGGCGGCCTTGTCTGACGCGAGCTTCGACACGCACCTTGCCAGTGGAAAGTGAAAGTGCAGCGGCCGGAGGCGACTGCGCCAACAGCACCACCGGCGCCAGGGCTATGATGAGAAGCACGCACGCATTGTGCGGCGACGGCCGCGTCATTCGCCAGACCTCAGTAGGAACATACTCGATATATTCCCACCGCACCAGCAATGGGCGCACCCATCGCTTCATCGCCCCAGCCGCCAAGCCCTGTTCGCAGCAATCCTTCAACGCCGTGCTGGCCCGGCCGCGACTCGACAAGAAATCGACGTGCGCTGACCGGACGCGGCGTAAGACCTGCTTTACGTCTTCGAATTTGCCGCAAATTTGGGTGCTTTTCGCCGAAGAAAACGGGGTCGAAAGTGGTTCCAGCCGTTGTTGAGCATGGCGCGACCTTGGGTGCAGGGAACTGCCCCGCCATGGATGAAGTTACTACGTACTAGGCGTCCCACGGAACCCGGTTTTCTTTGGTTATCTTGTCTTGGACGGTCCTAAACCGATAGCCTTGAGCCGACAGAAGCAAACTGTTCAACCGGCGAGGCACGGCGCGGGCGGAGGACAGTCTGTATTGGGATTGGTTGTCGGATGAAACCGCTTCGAAGTGCACATGCTCAATGGACGATTGGAGCAACCAATGAGTGTTGAGATGTGGGCTGTGCCATTGTCGTTTACGTGCTTGGTAGTATTGCTCGGATTTGTTGCTAACGGGGCTGTCAGACTTGTCCACAACTCACGAGAGAAGCGTAAGACGCTGCATCGAGTGTCAGTGGCAAACATGCAATTGGCTAATGCAAAGGCCAATACAAGCAGTGCACTGGCCAGCGAATCGTTACCCCGCGATCTCCGGGGCGAGTGAGATAAGTCGGTGGCTTGACGTTGGGCGATTGTTACTTCTGTGCGGCCAGGCGAGTCGGTGCTTCTCAGAAGGAGACTGCACGCCGGCGCGGAATCGTTCAACTAGACTGGCCGAACGTGGGCATTGACAACGATGGGCATTGATTATCTCGCGAAGGAATGCCTCAACCGATCGCTTCCTGAGGTGTAGCAGCCAGCGGGGGTACACGGCGCGTTCTGAATTCGTAGCGCATGGCTTCCAGTGCGGTCTCAGTTCCGTTGGTTCGGAGGACCACTCCCGCCATAACCAGTTGCAGCTTTACCCCCCCGGCGAGTTGGACGGGCCACTCGATGTACAGCTCAAGTGACTGTCCGGTTCGCAGCGGCCTGTCCGAAGTAAATCTCAGCCCAGTGCTGCTCAGCTCGACGCTCCGACCGAAGCCCCGATCCACCGGCATACCGTGCTCCCAGACGGCGTACCGGATTTCTAACGTCAGGGGGAAACGGATGCTAGCGCGGCGCTCCACCTTCGCGTTCTTCGGCAATCGCACCAGCCGTTCACTCGAATCCGTCATATACCAAGTGTTTGGGCACGACGGGTCGCGGGAACAGTAAGGTTAGTATTGGTTAGCGTACTGGATCTCGCCCTCAGGATTGATCGCGGTGTGCCAAACCGCGTGCGCTGAACTTGCGCCCCGAACCTCCGTCGTGGCAGGCTGCGCCGGTGATCCCTCAGACTTGTGGGACTCTGCAACATAGTACGACTGCATGCACCACTCCTTGAACTTCACTGCATCTGATCCCCACGCGGCAGGACGCGGAGAGACTTGCCGCCCGGTTCGTCATCGGAATGAGAACCGCCCCAATTTCACCACACCGCCCCGGACATTGGGGCGCCACTCTCCGGGTGCCCCTATTGTCTGGCATCGATTCGCCATCCGCAGTTCAGTCTTTTCAGATCCCGCCGCGGCCCAATTCGCATCGGTACTCCAGTTTCTGGACCGGCTACCCTGAGCATGCGTGAGTCGAGGGCCAGGCCAGCAATGAAAAGGCATCATCCAGAATCCGCCCCAGGGATTACGATCGCAGGCGGGCCAGGAGCGCGCTATCTACCTTGGCCTTGACTGTGCGTCGATCGAGAGCAACCCGACGTGCGGTCTCTTCGTAGCTGCCTGTGCGGTGGAAGGCGAAGGTGTCCGGCGCCAGTGTCACTTGTGAGGCGGGTTTGCTGTGACGCGGTTGTGTTTCTCGTTGTAGATCTGGCGGC
>Ga0181535_10008226_pt1 | contig 10319 bp, 9 predicted proteins | sample PEATcosm2014_Bin_44_FD_119774 | JGI IMG/M metagenome (GOLD analysis project Ga0181535, IMG submission 119774) | Peatland microbial communities from MTU Mesocosm Facility, Houghton, MI, USA - PEATcosm2014_Bin17_30_metaG | ecosystem: Environmental > Terrestrial > Soil > Wetlands > Peat | place...
CACTGCGGCGATCACCGCTTTGAACCAACTCACAGTCAACACCACCGGCAGCCACAACCGAAAAAGACCCGAATAGTCGCTGCGGCAAAATGAGTTATCTTCTTCGTACGAAAAGCCGAAACTGTCTATCACTCAAATATTAAGGAACATAGGAAAGAAGATTTGGGTCTATGACAATGAAGCCGCCCAAACGCGTTGACAAGATGTTCTGTGAGTGTGAAAGTACTGAAAAGATACAATAATATTGTTCGCTGTAACGAAATGAAGAAGATACTTATAGGCTATTCCGCGATCGCTTGCTGTCTTCAACTCGCTATCTTTGGGGCAATAGGTTTGTTGTCGCCGTTAGAGCGATATGCCAGACGAGAGATGTACACACGAACAGTATCACCTCTGCTTGCCAACGCATCCATCTTCATTTCGCCCTATCTGTGGATCGTATCCGTTGCTTTCGGTATTCTGTGCCTGGCGATGTGGTTCCGGAAATCATCAGAACAGTCTTGGTCTTGCTTGCTCGGCGCAGTCCTCGTCAGTAGCCTTGTAATCGTGTTGATGACAATACTCGGTTTTGCTGTTCTTACAATGCACCAAGAAATGGGAGGATTGAGTGGCTCATAAAACTACCGCGAACAACGTGGTGCTGGTAGTCTCGCATAGCTCGCCACCAAGACCACGGGCGTTGGGTGTATGATGAAAATACAATTCGACCAAATCTTCACCGCTATGCAGGTTGATACACATGATGGTGAGTTGAGGATGAGCGCGCAGGATGAAAGAGACGCTCTACGTGCTCTCAAGCAAGCACTGCAATCCGGAATTGACCTGCTTCGCACCTGGAATGGATATGAGGAAGTTACAGATCGTCTTAACATCAGGCTCCAGATTACCCTGCGCATGCGTCGCCTGGGATCGACGCACGCATGGGTTGCTGGCGACAAACCGTATTTCCATCAAGGAAGTGATCTGCCGGTAAATTGTGCAATTGCGCTGAATGCAATTCTTGAGGAATCACGGTGCCCAACGCCATGCATACCGGATTACGAGCGAGCTGAGGCTGTGGCTAACACGCTGGCGAAGGCAATTGCCCCCGTTGGTTTTGCTGAAGACCATCGGGGCTGGTGGGTAGAGAAGAAACGCTACATGGGGCTTCATGGAGAGTAGAATGTCAGAATAAGTACCCAACCAAACTTTTCAGCCTGCGTTGGTAATCGCGCCGTGGTTGAAAGTTGACGTTAGACAATCGGAAGGAGACAAGGTATGGAACCAAAATTTGAGAAGATGGAATCATTTGAGCTCGTGGGGTGTCCCCAATATGCCAATCTGGGCAAACTCGGTCCCGGCTTAGCATGGGGACGCCTTTCTGCTATTAAGAAGGTATTCGACTTTAGTGATCCGGAAGAGGAATACGCAGTAGAAGTGTATCCACCGGACTTCCCGCAGAACGATTTCACCTTCTACTATATGGCAGGTATTGCTTCCAGGTTTGTGAAGGAAGAAATGAGGAGAGTGCTTTTTATTAAGGAGATTCAACAGGCAGAATACGCAGTATTTTCCGTGGCAGACAATGATACCGCCAAGGTGAAAGACGCTTTTCAGTACGCGTATAGCGAATGGCTTCCCAGTTCAGGTTATGAAGCAACGCTGGGTTATGATCTTGAAAGGTATAGACGTCATCCCGAAAGGCGTTTTGAGGTGATGATACCGGTAACAAAGAAATGTGTCTAACATTGAAAGGGTTCGCACGTCGCCGTAGCGCGACGAGCAACCCTGTGTTGGACTGAGCCGAGGTAAGAGAGCGAGGATAGCTCTACTGTATTTTGCTCGTGGACAGAGTGGTGATGGAGTCAGAAAAGAGCGGGTCGGGGTGAAGATTTGTTGAAGTGATCGAGGCCGGTAAGGTTGCGAGAGCGAAAAGGGTCGGATGTGAGCGCCGGAAGGCGCGATGTCCGACCCTTTTTGTTTGGGGTGATGCAGAACCCGGACGCGCCGCGCATTGTGGAACGGTCTTGAACGCTATGATGTGTGCGGATGTCATCATGGATTACGGTGGAGCATGAGAAGGTGGCAGTTCGCCTGGCAGGAAGCGCAGACCTGGAGGCATGGAGGCATAGGGGTCAGCCCTTGACTTAGGACTTAATAAAGGTTTGGCTGCGCATAAATGTGGTGTGGTGGGAATGGAAGCAATAAACAGGCTTTAGTTTGGCAAATGGAGACTGGCTGGGTCGTTTGTGAAAGTTGACCGGAGACCGGGGGAAGAAGATGCCGCCATGGAAACGACTAAAGTCCTAAGTCAAGGGCTGACCCCTATGGCGGTACGACCTTCTTTCGGTTTGGAGGACATGTTTTCGAGAGCGATGCCAAGAAAATATCCGTAGGCATGACTAAAGAAGCTGTCGTCATGTGCATCGGTCAATTTGACAGAGCTTCTGGCGATAGGGACGGCAGTCGGGAAACGTACTGCTATTATATACAGCATCCATGGGGAATAATGACCGGACATTCCAAGTAAGATTCAGGGATGGGAAGGTCGTATCCGCTGAGATCAGAGGCGGGTTTCTAGCCAGTGATCTCAGACCCTAAAGTCCTATTCCAATAATCCCAAGCCAGAACAGAGGTTGGGCCAAAAGAAACAAAACAAATACATTGCGTATGTAGCCCATTTGTGCCACACTCGAGATCAACCTGGAGGTACATAATGATTAAAACAGCAACAGTTCGTGCGAGAATTCAACCTAAACTGAAAGATAATGCAGAAAATATCTTTCACCGTCTTGGATTAAATCCAACACAGGCAATCACTATTTTCTACAAGCAGGTAGAATTGCGCGATGGCCTTCCTTTTGACTTAGCCATCCCGACTTCGACGACCAAACAAACATTTGACGCCACCGACTCTGGGCGTGACCTGATTGTTTGCAAAGATGCAGCTGACATGTTTAAAAAACTGGGAATCTGATGTATACACCTGTTTATACACATCAATTCGCCAAAGATGTAAAACGTGCTGAACGGAGAGGCAAGAATCTTGAGAAATTCAAACTTCTCACTCAAACTCTACTCTCCGGCCAACGTCTTGATCCAATCCATAGAGATCATAAGCTTCTCGGAGACTATCTCGGTCGCCGAGATTGCCACATCGAATCAGACTGGATACTAATCTACAAGGTCGAGAACAATAGTCTCATATTCGAGCGCATGGGAACTCACTCAGACATATTCAAGAAATGAGATTGCCCAACAATTCTCAGAAGTTTGTTTCAATCCTGAAGGTTGGAAAAACGTCAGAGATGACGCTCTGAACGATTCTGGTTACGTGACGGCATTTGACCGCCACCAAATTCTTCAGCTAACTACAATCCCACCAGCGTCTTCCCTCTTTGCCGGAATCTGGCGCATTGGGTGTAGCCGCAGTCTCTGGCGAGTTTGAGGGCTTCGGAGAAATTGAAGCCTACTTGGGATGGAGCGTGGGAGTCTGATCCGAATGTGATCGGGATTTCGCGTTCATGTGCGAGTTGGAGAATCAGTGGCGACGGATAGATTTCTTTCACCGGTCTGCGCAGACCGGAGGTGTTGAGTTCGATGGCCATCCCGGCGGCGGCGATTCGATCAAGCGCCGGCTGAACCATTTCCTTCTGCTGCTTATCGCTCGGCCTGAAACCGAATTTCTTTGGCAGGTCGAGATGGCCGAATACGTCGTACATGCCGGTGTCGGCGAGTTTGCCTACGCTCTTGAAATACTCGCGCCATGCTTCAGCGACATTTACCGCTGCCCAGGTCTTCATCTCGTCAGGACCGTCAAATCCCCATTTTCCGATGAAGTGCACGGAGCCGAGAACAAGATCGAACTTCTGTTGATGCAACCATTTACTCAGGAAATCCTGACAACCCTCGTAATAGTCCGCTTCTATGCCGAAAAGAACGGCTGGATTTTGTGAATCGCGTACTTTGGCAACCAGTTCTTTGTAAGCGGGAAACTGGTCCAAAGTCATGCGGTTGATCGCGTCATAGCCATCCGGCGCGGGAACATGGTCAGTGAAGCAAATCTCCGGAATTCCCTTCTTTCGCGCTGCCTCGACATACTCGGCAATGTCGCCTTCAGCGTGTTTGCAGAGCACAGTGTGCATGTGGTAGTCGGCTTGCATGATGGTGCTTTAATCGTCCTGTGAATAGGTTCTCAATCCTCGTTCTCTCCTGTGATGTCCCAATATGCTGTCGTTGTCTGATCTTCTATCTGTTCCCGAATGTGAATTCAAGAATTACAGTAATTCCCTGGTTACTGGATGGTAAGAGTGACTGACTTGCGACATGGCACCCCGAAGCTTCGCATACGCGTCAACGTAAGCCGGAACGATTCTGTTGACAAGAAAGTAGAAAACCCTGAATAGTTGCAACCCTAGGATTGACAAGTTGTTCCACATAATTCCCAACTGCATTGCAGTTCAAATTCAGATACCGTTGGTGAGTCGTTATTGCTTGGAACCGGCGAACCCTCTCGCCGGTGGTCACCGGGACGATGGCGGTCCCGGCTCCAAGATTGAACTGAATCGTTCCTGCTAACCCATTACAATTGTATATGCCCTTTTATGAAGGCATCGCCGAGCGTCGCTTCGGGTTAATTCCCTTTCGTGGAAATCGGCGTTACAGGCGTTTCCTTGCCGGTGCCGGAACCGAAATCGTATCCGAGCACTACCCAGCATTCCGTGCGGGGGGAATCGTGTGTCATTCCGAACAAAGGGACGCAATCCAAGTGCAGCTTTGGTGTGATGCGCCATTGGGCGCTGGGCCCCAAAAGGAACCAGACTTCCGGATCGCCACGGGATCCAGCTACAGTCGTATTGGAGTATTCAGCTTCAATACCCAAACCAAGTTTCCGATCAATTATGGTACGACCAAGGGCGGCGGATGCTGCCAACTCTGTGGAGCAGTCACCCCAAAGTCCCTGCTCACAGATGAAGTTAACACCATAATGCCACACCTGACATATTTCATCGCCGAGCAACAGTTTGCCTTCCAATGCATCTGCATCGCCACCGGTCGCAAATGTGTATTCCACATAAAGAGTTGGATTCATCGGAAGTTGTCCCCAATCCGCAAATGCGTATCGGAATTCAATAGATTCTTCATCAACTGCGACATTATGTGGCCCTGCGATGGCCTCTGATCCTGCCTTCCAGGTGTAATATGCGTCCATCTGAAACCGGTGCGGAAGCCCCAACTCGTATTCCTCGGAAAACCTGTGCTCAACCGTCCCATCTTTGAAGGCGCGAATTCGATCCCACTGCTCTACGCCCATTTCGTAGGGCTGCTCCTGAAGATAAATTCTCGTCGTGGGGAATCGGCGTTCCGTTGTCCATTCGGGTTGCTGGTAAGGCCCTACGAGCTGCTCCTCGGCAAACGGTGAAACGCGTTGACCCTGGACCACGATTGGAGGAAGTTCCAACGTTTTCGACTGTGTCGGAGGCTCGTTTGTGGAAGCTTGAGTTTTTTCGACCTGCTGCTCGGGCGGATTCGCTACCGTTTGTGCGTTGGCTGCAATCGTTGTTGCCAACAGTCCCGTTAGAAACAATACAGTCAGCGTAGATCCAGACATCACTGAATTTCCCACACGAATCATGACCAATCTCCTTTTTCTACGATTCATCAATTCAACCGTTCCATTTAATGCTTAAGCGCCGGAATCCATTGAAAGGTTCACTGGAAAGATCCTTTCCGTAAAGTTCTTTTGTTGATTCGCAAGCGTTCCCGGTGTCACAATGTCACCATGACTGATAACGCTGGTCACGAACCGGACGCTGAAATTCAGGATCAGTATTTGATGGAGAGGGTCAGATCCGGCGATCAGGATGCATTCGCGGTTCTTATTCGAAGGCATCAGCAATCTGTGCTGAACTTTTTCCGGCGATTGGGCGCTTATAGTAATGCGGAGGATTTGGCGCAGGAAACTTTCCTGCGGGTCTTTCGATACCGGTTCAAATACAAGCCGGTGGCGAAATTCACCACGTTTCTCTACACGCTTGCTCGCCACGCCTGGGCGGATGGTCTCAGGAAAGCGATGCGTCACGCTGCAATAGCCGAGCGAGTGGCAAACGAGTTGCCGGCGAGCGACGACGGTGCAATGGGGCGCACGCGTGCGGCGATGGATGCGCAAATGGCGCTGGAAAAGTTGTCGGACAAACTGCGCGTCGTGGTTGTTATGAGCATGTATCAGGGGATGAAATACGAGGAGATCGCTGAGATCCTCGATATACCGTCTGGTACAGTGAAGTCGCGGATGTTCACGGCTTTGAATCAGTTGAAGGAAATACTGGATGACCGATCACGGGCAAAACATGAGTGAAGCTGGCGTCTGTAGCCGTGGGCTGGATATAGCTCCTTATCTTCAGGGACAAATGTCACCGAATGAACTCACTCTGTTCGAAGGACACCTCAAGACGTGCGCTTCATGCCAAACGCGGGTGGTTGCTTTCCGAAAAGTAATCACGCAATTGAAGCAGATTCCAACGGAGGCTCCGATTCGGGACATGGCGCCGGATATTATTGCCAGGATTCCGGAACGCGAATGGAGCAGGTCGTCGCCATCCGGCGGGTTCATGCTATTTCTTCGTCTCGCTGCTCTTTTTCTCTGCGTCGCTGGTGTCGGATTGCTGGCCGTCCACATGCGAAGCGCCAGACAATCAGGAATCGCAGCTACTGCCATTGCGCAAGAATGGAAGCACGCTCAAGTCGCGCCGGCGAAAAACGACGGGCAGGAGACCGGCGAAAAAACACAGGCTGTTGCCACGGCGCTTGAGTGGCTGGCGTCAACGCAGGAGACGGACGGTAACTGGGATGCCGAAAAATGGGGCGCTGAACAGCAATACACTGTGGGGATAACAGCGTTGTCGCTTCTGGCATTCATTGATTCCGACCGACATGCGCTGGATGGGCCAAACGCCGCGACTGTTAGTCGAGGACTGAATTACCTGATGACTCGGCAGAGCGAGCAGGGACGGTTCGGGCCGGAATGCAAAGAGCAGATGTACAATCACGGAATAGCCACGCTGGCGCTTCTTGAAGCATATGCACTGAAGAAAGACGATGCGTTCAAGCAAGCGATTGGACGCGCCATTCAATTCACGTGCAAGCAGCAAAACGGGGCCGACAGTTGGGGTTACGAGCAGAGCGCCGTCAGGTCGCTCAACACTTCCGTGACGGTATGGCCGCTGCAAGCTCTCATACGGGCGGACTCGCTCGGATTTCCGGGACTCAAGCCAGTCATAAAGCGCAGCATTTTCTGGTTGAAGACCATGACGAGTCCCGATGGAGAGGTTGCGTACAGCAAGCCTGGCGAGTTTCCGGATGGTTACGACGCGCTCACGGCGGCTGGCGTGGTGTGTCTGGTCAAATCCCAGGGCCGCGTGAGTGGCGGGGACACGGAGAAAATGCTGGCGGTTCTTCATAAGTCAGCGGATGAGCAGGGGGAAAGCATAAATTATTACAGTTGGTATTTTCTCACCCAGGCGTTGCAAGGTGAAGGCGGAGAGCAGTCGGACAAACTGGTCACAAGGTTGCAGAGGACGCTTCTCGCGAAACAGACGCGAAGCGGACCGTGTCCGGGAAGCTGGGATTTGAGCGATCAATGGAGCGCCTCCGGCGGACGCGTCTACACAACCGCAATGTCCGTGCTGTCGTTGCAGTGAAAAGTGGCCAACTCGCTGCACAGGTAAAAGCCAAATCAACAGGCGATTCCATTCTGCCACCGAAAATGGCGCACTGACCCGATGGCTTGCCCGAATCTGTAGGAGCGGCTTTACGCCGCGACGGACAATCAAGATGCACGACAACATCTTCGCGGAGTAATGCCGTCGTCTCGTCCTTCGTCCACAACGCAATAATGTGAGAAGGCATGGGGCACAAACGTAAAACACGGACATTTTGACTGAGACAATAAAGTGGCATTTTCTCTTGTTTTCCGGCTGTTTGGCGGCATATCGTGGAAACATCACGTAAATGAAACGGAAATAATCACAGACGAGAGAATTTAACGATGGGATGGTTCACTCGCATTGACGAAGATGTTCTCGAATGGCAGGTGGCCCATTGGAAGTGGCTGATTCAGTCGCTTCGACAGGCTCACGATATTGACCGCATTCGCCTTGTGCAACCAACGCCTGTTGATTTCCCTGTCACAGGCACCACGATCGAGGAGCGCGCAACCCAGACGTTCAGGTGTGTCCAGAAGCACTTCGGGTTAGAGTCGTGGCCATGCACTCTTGCACCATTTGAAGAGACAGCTGACGTGGTTAAGGATATTTTCCCGGTACTGGCTCAACCGCAAACTTCCAAGGGCGCTGCCGGACTCTTCGAGGTTACGAAGGAGAAGGAAGTAATCATACGGTACAAACCTGACCAAGTTGGCGAGCCAATGGCAATGATCGCCACGATGGCGCACGAATTGTGTCACTATGTGCTTACCGCCATTCCGCGCGAAAACGAACCGCCTGGCGGGTGGAACGAGCACGAGCCAATCACGGATCTGACCGCTGTCTTTTTTGGATTCGGCATCTTTCTCGCGAATTCGTCATTCCGGTTTGTTCAGTGGCAGGACAGTCAATATCAAGGATGGTCTGCCGGCCGACAAGGTTATCTATCGCAGGACGCTCTTTCTCTATCGCTGGCCCTATTTTGCGCATGCAAGGATACGGATCCGAATCTTGCCTCAAGACATCTTTCAACAAATCCTCGGCACTATTTCTGGAGTTACCACAAAGAACTTGTGAGGCGACGTATGGATTCGGTTCAGAAACTGAGAATATTCGCAAAGGACGGCGGACAAAATCTCGAAAAGTCCTTAACCCAATCGAGCGATAATCTCAAAGAGCTTGAAGTAGCACATATTGGCAATAATGGTGTAAACATGCCGCCTGATGAGCAAGTAGTGACAAACAAACGTCCGTGGACAGGCTTGATAATTGCAATAGCTGTGCTAATCGGCACTACCATGGAAGCATATGACTCGCGCTGGTACTTCAAGGCGTGCTTCCAGCCTCCTATCCAAATGACATTTGCATCTTTAAGGGATTCCATTCCTGCAAATATCTATCACAATCGGATCATCGTTCGATGGTCACAAGTGGAGAACTCAGGAGTGGTGATGAAAGAGACAACAACGGACAATTACAACGGTCAACTGTTGGAGCGGAAAACGGTGGCTAAATACTATGAGCTAAGAAGTTCGGGGCGCACTGTTATTGCCAAGATAGATCCTACGCATAGAACCATTGACTATGACGGCGTAATCCTCCCTGTACCTGCTGACATACGGGAACTCATTTCACCTGGCAATCCCGGTGCGTTCGAGAAGAAATACTGCCCATTCTACATAGACACGCTTTACATAGCCGCAAAACGGACATATCCGGGAATCATCGTCAGGATACTCATCTGGCTATCATGCCTATTTTACGTGGCGAAATGGATAAAGGAACGTGTTTAAAATAAAAGCCCAACGCGATCTGTCAAAACGACAGAAGTGTAATTCGACTGAAATGCAAAAGCCAAATCAACAGGAGATTCCATCTACCACCGCAAATGGCTCACTGGCCCGATGGCATGCCGGAATCTGTAGGAGCGGCTTTATGCCGCGAAGATGTTGTCGGGCATGGGTTGTCCGTCGCGGCATAAAGCCACTCCTACAACGACGGCACTAAACAGATTATTTGTGAATGACAATCATGGTTGCCGGATGTCGTTGCTTCGTATATTTTCGGGATCGTGTTCAGAACAATGAAAGGTGAGCATATGAACAGACACACATTTAAACTTCCGGCAGTGGCTTTCGTTTTGATGGCGTTGATTCCATTCGGCTTTTGTGAGGAGCAAGCTGCAAAGAAGGAAGAGCCTGCGATGCAGAAAACAGAAGCGCCAGCTATCACGTTGACTTCATCCCTGCCTGCTGCGGGCACACTCGATCCATCTTTGGCCAATGAGGTGAAAGCGGCAACAGCCCGCGGACTGGACTGGCTGGCATCGCAGCAGAAGGAAGACGGCTCGTGGTCGGACAGCAATTTTCCCGCGCTCACCGCGCTCGCGCTGGAAGCATTCATCCATGGTCAGCATCCGAACAAAAAGCAGGTGATCGAAAAGAGCGTTAAATACATTCTCTCATGCGTGCAGACCAACGGCGGCATTTATCGCGAAGTTGCCGGTGTGAAGGGCGGGGGATTGGGCAATTATAACACCGCTATTTGCATGGTGGCGCTCCATGCGGCGGGCGATCCGGCCTACACGAAGGTCATTCAGGATGCGCGCAAGTATATCGCCGGCGCCCAGTACATGGG
>Ga0181535_10008237_pt1 | contig 10309 bp, 8 predicted proteins | sample PEATcosm2014_Bin_44_FD_119774 | JGI IMG/M metagenome (GOLD analysis project Ga0181535, IMG submission 119774) | Peatland microbial communities from MTU Mesocosm Facility, Houghton, MI, USA - PEATcosm2014_Bin17_30_metaG | ecosystem: Environmental > Terrestrial > Soil > Wetlands > Peat | place...
CCGACGGGAACGTTTCGAGCAGCAGCATGACGCTGACCGGAACCAATCTCTACAGCAACGGCGCCCTGACCAGCGTGCAGACCAACACGGCTATCATCTCCGCGTCCGTGACCAGCGTTACATCGGCTACGATCACTGGCGGTTCGGCCACGGCATCGGGAACCAGCGGCTCCTCGATTGACGTGTCGGGCAACCAGGCCATCGCCACGGCGCGGGGCAACTGGGCGAACAACACCCTCAACGCCACGCCGTCGGCCAACTACGGCGGTGGGCAGCTCCCGGCGTCAACTGTCCTGAACAACACGCCGGGCGTCAACACGGCGACGGCCAGCTATGCCCTGTTGAACGTGCAGGACAACTCCGGCCCGGTGATCGCGAGCACCACCGCGAATAATACCGTGGCGCTGAACTCGGCGGCGGGCAGCCCGTTTGCGGTGGTCGGGTCCTCGGTCACCGTTACGGGCAACGTGACCCAGGCCAACGCCTACGGCAATTCGGCGACCAACAACATGACGTTGGCGGCGCTCAACACCGGCAATGCCACGGCGGCGTTGGGCAACACCCAGGTCAACAGCGGTGCGATCAACGCAAGCGTGACGTCGAGCAACAACGGGCTGACCGTGGGGACGACCGGGTCCAACACCAGCACCTTCCTGGTGAGCGGCAACTCGATCACGGCCCGCGCGGTTGGCAACGCCGCGGTCAACACCATCGCGTCGAAGTAGTCTGGCTGACATGGGATCGGGGAACTGTTCCTCCCCGATCCCATGTTCTGATTTTCGCCGGGACCCTCGGGTCCCGGCTTTTCTCTGAGGAGGCGAGAGAGTGTCGTTCAGACGTCTGCATCGATCGATGGGCTGCCTCGTAGCGATTCCCTTGGTTCTTTCATCGGTCTCCGCCTTTGCCAGCGACACCTCGGGCCATTTCGCCCTGCACGGCGTCGGTGCGCAGACCTGCGGGCAGTTCCTCGACGAGGTGAAAAAGAACGACACCACCACGAACGGCATGATCCTGTCCTGGATGATGGGCTATATGACCGCCCGTAATCGCCTGGTGGCGAACACCTATGACGTCACGCCGGCCATGCCGCCCGAAGCGGTCCTGCAAATGACCTCCAATATCTGCGAGAAGAGTCCGGACGCACGGGTCGAAACCGCGATGGACGCCCTGTTCAAGGGGCTGGCGGGCGCGCGCGTCACCACCGACTCGCCGCTCATCGATCTCCAGTCCGGCGACGCCAGGTTCAAGATGCGTCGCGAGACGTTCATTGCCGTTCAGGAAGCGCTGAAAAAGAAGAAGCTCTATACGGGACGGACCGAGGACAAGATGACGCCGGCCATCGAGGCCGCGCTGCGCGCCTATCAGAAGGATCAGAAACTGACGGAAACCGGCTTGCCGGACACACCCACCGTCATCCGCCTGCTGGTCGCGTCGACGGCTGAAAAGACCCGCTAGGCCGGGCCATTTCCGGATCCGGCGCTTCTCGAGGCATGGCTTCGCCGGCGCGTGACCGTCCGCCGCACCAGCGCAAGCAAACAATCGATCGGTGATGTGTGGCGGCATACCAGCAGTCCCGTCATTAATTTATGTTATAGTTTCCACTCTTCCAGAAAATCGTGCAGGCATGATAGGAATGAACGAAGCGTTCGGACGAACGCATCTTCTGATCAGAGGGAAGACCTGAGATGACGACAGCGCGATATCATCGGTTTGTTGCGGCAGTTTTCGCGGCGGTACTCCTCGTCGCGGGCGGAGGGTTCCAGTCGGCGAGGGCCGTGGATTCGAAAGGCGTGTTCGCGGTGCACGGCGTCGGCGCGGCGAAATGCGGGGATGTCACGCGCTCCCTGCTGACGGGCAACGTGTCAGTCCACGGCGAGCTTTCATCGTGGTTGATGGGTTACCTCTCGGCGATGGACCGGATCCAGCCGAACACCTATGACGTTACCCCCGTGCAAGCGCCGGACGCAGTCACCAACATGGTGGTGGCTTTGTGTCAGAAGGACGCCAATGCGCCGGTGGAAACCGTGGCCTATGTGCTGTTCCACACCCTTGCGCCGGCAGCGCTGTCAGCGGAGACGCCGGAGGTGCGGGTGGCAGCTAACGGGCAGATGACCACGCTCCGCAAGGACACGCTCATAGCGGTGCAAAAATACCTGATCGCCGAGAAATACCTCCAGGGTGACGCGGACGGTTCGTTTGGAGCGACAACTCAGGCCGCCCTGGTCGACTTCCAGAAAAAGCAGAACCTGCCGCAGACCGGTCTGCCCGATGCGCTGACGATCGTGCGGATTCTGGTTGAAATCCCGGCCCAGGCGGCGGCTCCGACTCCGGCTCCGGCGAAAGCTCCGGCCAGAAAGTGACCGAGCCGCCGATGCCGCCCGGTGCCCGCATGGGGCGGATTGGCGTCTGACGGTTGCCGACAGGGGCGGCTGACCGGGCGGCGGGGCGCGCCCGGCGGGCGGGCGCGCCGCAATTGTTTCTTCATCTTCGCCGTGTAGCACTGTCGCGCCGATCCTCCCCGTAACGTTCCCGCGGTGCCGGGGCGAGGAGGGGCAGGCAGGGCCGGGGCAGGCGGGCGAGCCGTCTCCGGACCTCGGGCGCTGCCAGTTCGCCAGCCCACTGTTCCGTGAGGACCCCATTCATGAGTGAGCGCAACGGTCTCGCATCGCTGTTCAGCGACCGCAAAATCGGCACCAAGGTCGCCATCGGCTTTGGCTGCGTGCTGGCGATCCTCGCCGTTGTCTCCGGCATGACCTGGTCCGCCTTCCGCTCGTCCGCCGAGGGTCTCTCGACCTACACGCAACGGGTGACGGTCGTCGACATCGCGCGCGACATCGACCGGAGCTTCGTCAATCTCCGCCGCTTCGCGCGCGAGTTCGCGCTCACCGGCGTGCAAGCCAGTGCCGACAGCGTGCAAAAGGAGGCAGCCACATTGCACGCACTGCTGCAGCAGGGCCTGGCTGAAATCAAAAGCCCGGAACGGCACCAGCGGGTCGAGAACATCTCCCGCATGACCGATGCCTACCTGAAGGATTTCGACGAGATCACGGCGCGCACCCGGGAGCTGGCCAATTTGCAGCGGGACATCCTCGACCCGCTGGGGCAGCAGCAGAGCGAGCAACTCGAGACATTGATCGCCACCGCCGGCAGCGCGGGCAACGTCAACCTGACGGATCTCGGCCAGCAGGCCCTGAAGCAATTCCTGATCGCGCGCATCGACGTCAACAAGCTGCTCGGACGGCACGAGGCGGCGGCGGGCGAGGCGGCGGAAAAGGACTTCGCCCAACTCAACGCAGCCCTCGAAGCGGTCGCGGCGGCGACGAGGGAAGCCGCGTACCGCTCGACTCTCGACGCCTTGCACGACGGCGTGCCCGCCTATCACGATGCATTCCGCCAGTGCGCCGCGCTGCAAAGCAAGGTCAGCGAACTCGTCAACGGCGCGATGGCCACCATGGGCGAGCAGGTGCAGGCCGATGCCGAGGCGATCAAGGCCAGCGGCATCGCCGAGGAGAGGCAGGAGGAAACGGCCGTGCTGGCGACAATGGACCGGACCCGCACCCTGGTCCTGGGCCTGTCGATCGGCGGGCTGGTGCTCGGCGCGGCGCTGGCGTGGATGATCGGGCGCGGTATCGCCTCCCCCGTGGTTCGCATCTGTGCCGCCATGCGCACCCTCGCGGCGGGCGACATGACCGTCGCCATCCCTGGCGTGGGCCGCAAGGACGAGATCGGCCAGATGGCCGCCACCATGCAGGTGTTCAAGGACAGCATGATCGAAACGGAGCGGCTGCATGCCGATCACGCGCGGCAACGAGCGGCGGCCGAGGCCGAGCGCAAGGCCGGCATGCTCCATATCGCGGACACCTTCGAGGCCGGCATCAAGGGCGTCGTCGACTCGGTTTCCGCGCAGGCCACCGAGATGCAGGCCGCGGCGACGACGCTGGCGGGCACGGCGCAACAGGCGACGCAACAGGCGACGGCGGTGGCCGCCGCCGTCGAGCAGGCCTCCTCCAACGTGCAGACCGTGGCGTGTTCCGCCGAGGAACTGTCGGCCTCGGTGCTCGAAATCGGCCGCCAGATGGAGCAGTCCTCCCGGATCGCGCAGAAGGCGGCCGAGGAAGCGGAGCGGACCAACGCCGTGGTCGAGGGGCTGAACCAGACCGCGCAACGTATCGGCGATGTCGTCCAGCTCATCCAGACCATCGCGAGCCAGACCAATCTGCTGGCGCTCAACGCCACGATCGAAGCGGCGCGGGCGGGCGATGCGGGCAAGGGGTTCGCCGTGGTCGCCAGCGAGGTCAAGTCGCTGGCCAACCAGACCGCCAAGGCCACCGGCGACATCAAGGCGCAGATCGACAATGTCCAGGCCGCGACCGGGCATACGGTGGAGGCGATCCGTACGATCGGCGGCATCATTCACGAGATGAACGAGATCGCCAGCACGATCGCCTCGGCGGTCGAGCAGCAAGGCGCCGCCACGCGGGAGATCGCCAGCAATGTGCAGCAGGCCGCCCAGGGCACGACGGAGATCGCCCGCAACATCGAAGGCGTGAGCCGGGCCGCCGGCGACACCGGGGCCGCGGCGACGCAACTGCTCGGCGCCGCCGGCGAGCTGTCGCAGCAGGCGGAGACGTTGCGCAGCGATGTCGACGGGTTCCTCGCCAACGTGCGCGCGGCCTGATCCGCCGCACCGTTCCGGATCGCGCCCCGCGATGGACATGCCACCTCGGAAGGCGCTTACTCCGTGCTGCCAAAACGGCAGGCCATGGGGAAAGACAAATGCCGACCTTCATCCAGGTCCAGGTGATCCACTCAAGGATTCCTTACCGACTGAACGTCGACCAGATCGTGTCCTACACACAAGGCGATGCCAGCGACGCCAACGGCGATTTTGCCGGCACCAACGTGACGCTGACGACCGGCGGTGCCGTCACCGTGGCCATCAGCCCGGACAAACTGGATGATCTGATTGTCGGCGCGGGAAGCCGGGTGTTCAACCGGGACGGCACGGCGGTCTGATCCGACGCAGGAAAAGCCCCGGGGTTGCACCCGGGGCCCGCATCGTCACCGGACCGCGAGGCTGCGCTGCCAGGCCTGGGCGAGGGCGGAGCCGGTCAGGTCGAGCATGTCCAGCGCGATGAAGCGGCCGGCCGGCACGTCCGTGAGCAACCGTTTGTTCGCCACGACGTAGAACGGTGCGAGGGGCGTGGTGGCGGGGCCGACCGGCAGCAACCGCGCCGAGATCCCGCCGATCACGTGGTGATGCCCGCCCACGGTCAGCGTCTCGCCGGCGCTGAAGTCGCGGTCCGTGCGGGCGAGCATGACGGCATGGACGGCCATGTCCGTGGCGCTCGAGGACCGGTGGTGCACCACGGCCGACAGCACCGAAAGCGGCGTCTCCAGCCCCATCAGGTGATAGGGCAGGTAGACGCAGGCGTAGCGGGCGTTGCGGCTGACCAGGTGGCCCTTGGCTCGCAGGACCTCCCAGACGATCGCATCGGTGCAGCGCACGACGATGAACACGCCGCCGCCGAAGCTCACGTCGTCGGTCGCGCGCAGGCAGTTGAAGACGTCGACGACGCCGGTGCGATCGAGGATGCCGCCGTCCTCGCGCGGGATGAACACGTCGGCGAGTTCGCCGATCCGGCAGAGCGGATAGTTCAGCGCATCGCAGGACGGCAGCAGCCCGGTTGAGTTGGCGACGATGTTCATCTCGCAATAGTCCGGGGTGGCGCTCTGCGGCAGGCTCGCCAGGGCGGCGGATCGCCCGCGCAGCGTGGCCGCCGCATCCTCGCCCATGGCCCAGTGCCGGGCCAGGTCCGCTGCCGGAACCTGCCGGTCCAGGTACTGCACCGTCCCGGCGGCGCGGTCGTAGATGTAATCGTATTCGCTGGACTTGCCGGCGGCGACGACCTCGAAGCCGAGCAGGCGGGCCCAGCTGACCAGGCCGGCCAGGTTGCTGGGCTGGTCGCCGTCCGCAATCGTGTAGACGACGCCGTGCTCGGCCGCCACGCGGTTGAGGTACGGCCCGGCCACGCTGTCCATTTCCTTGGAAACGATGGCGACGTGCACGCCCCGCCGCAGCGCCGCCTCGGCGATCCGCAGGCCGACTTCCGGTTGGCCGGTGGCCTCGACGACGATGTCGAGCGCCAGCGCCTCCAGCAGCGCATGATCGCGGATCAGCGCGATCCGCCCCGCCGCCTGCGCCGCGCGCGCACCGTCCGCGTCCTCGCAGAGCACGGCGGCATCCCCGGCGAAGCCGAGTTGGCGGAGCAGGCTGCGCGGGGCCTCGATATTGAGGTCGCACAGGGCGCTCACCTGCATCGACGGCATCGCCCGGCACTGCACCAGCAGCGTGCGCGCAAATTCTCCCCCCGCCCCGGTGACGGCGAGGCGGATGCGGCGATCGCCGAGATCGTGGAAAAGCTGTTGGTAATTCATGGTGTGTTCCTAACCCGGGCAGTCAGCCCAGGAGCGCGTTTAAGGTGAGCACGCCGGCGAGCCCGAGGAGGGCCTGGAACGAGACCAGCAGGGTCCAGCTCCGGAACGTCTCCAGCATGGTGAGCTGGAAGTATTGCTTGAACAGCCAGAAGCCCGAATCGTTGACGTGTGAGAACATCAGCCCGCCGGAGCCGGCGGCGAGCACCAGCAGGGCAGGGCTGACGCCCGCGGTGGCGGCCATCGGCGCCACGATGCCCGCGGCCATCGTCGTCGCGACGGTGGCCGAGCCGACGGCGACGCGCATCAGCGCGGCGACGCTCCACACCAGCACCAGCGGCGAGATGTGCCACGCGGCGGCCCCGTGGGCCACCAGATCGCCGATATGGGTGGCGACGAACATCTCCTTGAAGCCGCCGCCGGCGCCGAGGATCAGGATGATGCCGGCCGCCGGCACCAGGCTGCGGCCCAACAGCGTCTGCACCTTCGGCATCGTCATGCCCGAGCCCAGCCCCAGCACAACGATGGCGACGAGGACGGCGACCAGCATCGAGACCACGGGATCGCCGATCGCGTCCAGAATCTGGAATGCCACGCTGTTGGGCGCCAGCAGGCCGCGCCCGAAGCTGCGCACCATCATCAGGCCCGGCGGCAGCAGGATGGTGGCCACGACGACGCCAAGCCGCAGCGGCCGGCGCGACGGGTCCACCGGCGGCGCGCTGAACAGCGGGGCGACGCTGCCATCCAGGCCGCCCGCGCGCAGCAGACGGCCGCGTATGATGGCCACCGCGAACAGCGGGCCGGACAGGATCGCCATCGGCACGGCGATCAGCAGGCCATACAGCACGGTCTGACCGGCATCGGCGTGAAACAGCATCAGGGCGGCGGTGGGCGAGGGATGCGGCGGCAGCAGGCCGTGCGGGATCATCAGTCCGGCCACCAGCGGCATGCCGACCATCAGCAGCGGCAGCCCGCTGCGTTGCGCGATGGTGTAGACCAGCGGCACCAGCATGATGAAGCTGACGTCGAACAGATGGGGCAGCCCGATCAACAGAGCGGCGGCGCAGATCGTGGATGGAATCCATGTCACCGGCCCCAGGCCCGTAAAGGCCGAGGCGATCCGGTCGGCGCCGCCCGATTCCAGGAGCAGGCCGCCCAGCATGCTGCCGAGCCCCACGACCAGCCCGGTGGTGCTCAGGATGCCGCCGAAGCCGCGCTCGAAGGTGGTCACGGTGGCGGTCGGAATCAGGCCGCTGGCGATGCCCAGGAAGCCCGACGCCAGAATCAGCGCGGGGAACGGGTGCAGCCGCAGGCCGGAGATCAGCCCCACCAGCAGCACCACCGACAGCACCGGAGGGATCAGCAGGGCAAAGTCGGGATGCATGGGTCAGGCCTCCTGCCTGGAGCGACCGGGAGAATGCTCGGCGCAGGCGGCGTCGGACCCGGACCGCAAGTGTGTGCGTGCGCGCACGCTTGTCAATCGGCGGGGGTAGCTGAAGCCGTGGTCCTGGGCGCCCGTCCCGTCGTCGCGTCCCACCACGGGCACACGTCGGACAGCCTCTGGCAGTTCCCCTCCATCACCTGCACCGGCGCCCAGCGTCCCTCCGGCGGCGGTGCCGGCGCATGCCCCGACCATAGCTCCGGGGAGGGCAGCCACGCGCGAAACGACGTTCAGTGCGTCCGCTCGGGTTCGTATCCTCACGGACACGTGAGGGGAACGCTCAGATGATCGACATTTTCGCGGCCGTTGTGGTCGTCGTGATGTTCGCCGCCGTAATACGCGGCGCCGAAGTTCGCCTTGCCCTGCTCGCGGCCGGGGCAGTGCTCGCTCTCGTGGCCATGCGGCCGGTTGCCTGGTTCGAAGCCTTTTCCACCAGCATGGTGATCACCGGCCTGATCACCACGATCCTGCCGGCGCTCGGCTTCACGGCGGTCATGCGGATGGGCCACTGCGACCAGCACCTGGTGCGCCTCATGCTGCGGCCGCTGCTTGGCATGCGTGCCGGCATCGTGCCGGCCGTCGTGGTCGCCGTCGTGCTGCTCGCGGCGGCCCTCAGCAGTGCTGCGGCCACGGCCGCGGCGACCGGCGTCGTGCTGATCCCGGCCATGATCGCGCTCGGCGTGCATCCGGCCATGGCCGCCGCGGCCGTCATCGGCGGCACCTGGGGCGGTGTGTTCAACCCCGGATCGCCGCACCCGGCGCTGATCGGCGCCATCGCCCACCGCACCGTCATCGAGGTGATCCTCGCCCACATGCGGTCGACGGTCCCCGCGACCTTCGTCTACGCGGGCGTGCTCTACCTGGTGGCGCGCTGGCTCGGCGAGGACATCAGGCCAGACAAGCTCCGCCCCGGGTCGACCGCGCAGCCGAACGGCCAGCCCGCGGAGGCCGCGCCGGTGAGCCTGGCGCGCGCCGCGATGCCGGTGCTGCCGCTCGCGCTGCTCATCATCACGGTGCCGCAGTTCGGCCTGACCACGGCGTGGCTGCCCCAGGGCATGTCGGTGCTGCAGGCGATGACCGTCGGCACGGTCGCCACTGCCTTGGTCGCGCGGCTGAAGCCGGGCCAGGTGTCAAAAACCTTCTTCGACGGCATGGGCGGCGCCTATGGCGGGGTGATCGGCATCATCATCGCCGCCGGCGTGTTCATCGGCGGACTGAATGCGCTCGGCTGCATCGACCGGCTCATTGAGACGCTGAAGCACGTGCAGTCGGCGGTGCCGCTGGCCGGCATGATCGGGCCGTTCGGCATCGCCGTCCTGAGCGGGTCGGGAGACGCCGCCACCATCGCCTTCAACCAGGCCGTGCTGCCGCACGCCGAGTCGCTCGGCATCGGCCCGGTGTCGCTCGGCAACATCGCCATGATCTGCGGCGCGCTCGGGCGGGGGATGTCGCCGGTCGCCGCAGCGACTGCCATTGCCGCCGGTTACGCAGGCGTATCCGTATTCGACATTGCCAAGCGCACCGCACTGCCCGCTATCGTGACGGCCATCGTGGTCATGGCGATCCTGACGTTGTTCGGCTGAGCGGGGCGGCCTTCCGCACGAAAAGAATTCCTGCCGTCCCCGCCCGGTTCCGGACCGAGATGATCGCCGCCCTTCCCCTCCCGGCGGAGGCAGTTTCCATTGACCTGACGACGGTCTGACGTAGGCTGGATCGACCGAGGAGAGGGAAGGTTGCCGCGAGATCGCGCTCCGATGAAAATAACGACGTTCACGGCGGTGCTGTTCGCTACCCTCGCTCTCGGGGGCACGGCCCAGGCGGGGCCGGCGGATGGCCTCATCGGCCAACCACTCGCCGTGGCCCAGACGAACGAATTTTTCACTTGGTTCCACTTGGCGCAGACGACGAGCCAACCGTGCGGCGGCGGCCAAGCGCTGGGATTCAGGCCGGACGGAGAGCAGTTCCACCGAGTGGTGGCGGTCGAGGTCATGACCGACGCACACGGCGACATCCTGACCATGGCGCTGATGCTCGACCGCGCCTTCGTCGATGATTCCGCGAACGGCGTCCTGGCGCGCGACATCGCCAAGAGTTTCTTGCGCGATGTTCCAGGATCGCAGGCCGGCGCGGGTGTCGTCGCCTTGGCGGACGAGATTGAGGTCGGCATGTTGTCGAGCGGAACGGTGATTTTGCGCTCCGATGTTTCCCCCGCCAAGCCTAAAGGACCGCCGTCGCCCGGCTATCAGGTGTTCCTGGGCAGCCGCGAGTCATATGCGCTGATGATCGACGGCGAAGCCTTGACCCTGGGCAACGAGCAGCAAGAGGGCGAAGCCGTGCTTCGACTGTCACTTTCGAGGGACGGCGCGGCGCCGGCATGCGCCATAGGCAAGGTCGCCGACTGACCGACGCTCCTTCTGCACAACGGCACCGGCG
>Ga0181535_10008240_pt1 | contig 10306 bp, 8 predicted proteins | sample PEATcosm2014_Bin_44_FD_119774 | JGI IMG/M metagenome (GOLD analysis project Ga0181535, IMG submission 119774) | Peatland microbial communities from MTU Mesocosm Facility, Houghton, MI, USA - PEATcosm2014_Bin17_30_metaG | ecosystem: Environmental > Terrestrial > Soil > Wetlands > Peat | place...
ATGGCGGGCTATAGGCTGTTATGGCAGAAGGCGGCGTCCGCTGCGGGGATACCGATCCTTGAAGCCGCCGCGAGCGACCACAAGGTGGCCGTCGCGAGCGGCCACAAGAGGGTTCTCGTGTGCCACAAGAAGAGCTCGAGCGGGAAAAAGTCTTGTCATTACAAGCTTGTCACCCCGCTTGCCTCTCCTGCCGCGCCCGCCCCGGGTTGAGCGAAACGCAAGCCAAAGGCGCCTGAGGGATGCTGAAGTCGGGGTTCTCGGTTTCGACGCGTTGCGTCGTTTTCGTCGCGTTCGCCGCCGCCGCGATCGCAGCGCCTGCCGCAGCGTCAGCCGAAGGTCCGCCGCCGCTGCACATCGCCTTCGTCGGCGATTCGATGGCCGACGGTCTGTGGGGCGCGATGTTTCGCCGCCTCGGAAAAGACAAATGTTTGGCCGATAAGCTTAAGTTGATCCGCAGGGCGGAGAACGGCACCGGGTTGACCCGACTCGACAAGTTCGACTGGGTCGACGAAGTCGGAGCGATCGCCGCGGATCCGGGGGCCGACCTCTTCGTTGGCTCGTTCGGCGTCAACGATCGCCAGTCGATCGTCGACGTCGGTAAGAAGCGGACCGAATTTGGCGGCCCGGACTACGACGGGCGCTACGAGGGAATCGTCGAGGATGTGCTGCAGACCGCGTTGTCGCACGGCTCTTCCTTCCTGGTGATGGGGTTGCCGGTCATGCTCGATCCCGACGCCAACGCCGACGCCGCCGCCAAGAACAAGCTGTTCGCGGAGGCGGTGGCGCATGTCGCCTCGCCACGCGCCGTCTATGTGGCGCCGTGGACCTCGCAACCGCCGCCCGACGTCTACAAACCCTTCCTGCCCAACGCCAAGCAGACGCTGGTGCAGGTGCGCGCGCCCGACGGAGTCCACTTCACCACGGCCGGCTACGACATGGTGATGGACGCCTTCTATCCGGCGATCATCGACAGCCTGAAACAACGCGGCCGCGACGTCGCCGCCGAATGCCTACAGATGGGAGCGAAATAGAGTTTGCGAAGTTCGGTTGCGCTGCTCGCCTGGGCCTCGGCCCTGCTGATCGGCGCGGTAGGGGCGACCCTCACCGCGAAGATCGATGTGAGCGCGCCCACGAACGTCGGCGCCGCTGAGCAGGCGCTGCAATCGGCGAGCCGGCTGCGATTGCCTGCGACCCGGGAACTTGTCGCGCTCGCCGGCGCCGATCCACGCTTTGATGTCTGGCAGAATCCTGGCGGCGGCGGGCCGCCCAAGACGACCGCGCGCGCCGTCGCGCCGACCAACCCTGGCGACAAGCTGCTGCGGGTGGCGATGATGGCCAAGCCGACGGCGCCGAATTCCACGCTCGCCCCGTTTGGACACGCCCGCAAAGTCGGGGCGCTGTCCGCCCTCGAGGCGGCGCTGCCGTCGGCGGGGCGGCCAAACACCGAACTGACCGCCTACGGCGAACTCGAGCCCGACTTCTTCGCCGCGCGGCGGTTGACTGTGCTGCAACTCGGCGACAGCCACACCGCCGCCGATTTCTTCACCGGCCGGGTGCGCGAGCGGCTGCAACAGATGTTCGGCGCCGGCGGCATGGACTATCTCGTGCCGGGCAAGCCTCACCCCGGCGTACGCTCGGCGCTGTTCGACAGCGACGTTTCCGACGGCTGGAGCTACGAGGCGCTGCAGAAATCGGACGAGTCGCGCCGCTTCTACCTTTCCGGCTTCAACGCCGTCGCCCGTCACGCCGGCGCGTCGCTGAGCCTCAAGGCGAAGGGCGGCCTCGCCTACGACAGCGTTCAGGTCGCGTTCCTCAAGCAGCCCGGCGGCGGCCGCGCCGAGGTTCTGGTCGACGGCCAGCCGAGCGGCGACATCAGCCTCGACGGCGCGGCGGACCAGCGCGCGACGCTCGACGTCAACGCCGCCGACCACGGCGCGCACGGCTTCCACGACGTTGCGGTGCGCTCGTTGACCGACGCGCCGGTGACCGTCACCGGCGTCGAGGTCAATCGCGAAGGCGACGGCGTCTCCTATGTCAGCCTCGGCTTCCCTGGCGCGACGGTGCAGCTGCTGCAGAAGCTCGCCGACGACAATCTCGCCGACGACCTCAAGACCATCGCGCCCGACGTCATCGTTCTCGCCTTCGGCACCAACGAGGGCTTCAACGACGCGCTCGACGTCGCCGCCTACACGGCGCAGTACGAGCAGATCGTCAAGCGGCTGAAGTCGCTGCGGCCGCAGGCGCGCATCGTCATCATCGGCCCGCCCGACGGCGCGCGCGCCGCCGGCGCCTGCAAGCCCGGCGCGCCAGGCTGCGCGACGTCGGCGAGCGCCGACGGCGGCGTCTGCCGTCTGCCGACGCCGCCCAAGCTCGCCCAGGTGCGCGAAGCCCAGCGCCGCCTGGCGATGCGGCTCGAGGCCGATTTCTGGGACTGGTCGTCGGCGATGCCGGGCCCGTGCGGCGCGCAAATATGGGCCGCCGCCGACCCGCCGCTGATGGCCCACGATTACGTGCATATGACGACGGAAGGTTATAAGCAGAGCGCCGACCGATTTGCGGATTTCCTCATTCCCTTGATCGAAGGCCGGCAGACCAGCGCCCATGTTGTTTCCAACAATTGATTTTGGGCTGTTCTTCGCGTTCTCGTTCATATTGGTTTGGGGTCTCAACCCCTATAACACCGTCAAGAAATACGTCCTCCTCGGGCTGAGCCTCGCGTTCTACGCCTCGTGGAACTGGCGCTTCATGCTGCTGCTGCTGGCGAGCGGCGCGATCTCCTATCTCGTCGGCCTCTATGTCGACGCCGCGGCGCAGCGGCCCTTTCGTCGCGTCGCGCTCGGCGTCGGCGTCGCGCTCGACCTCGGCATTCTCGCCTATTTCAAGTACCTCGATTTCTTCATCGCCCAGGCGCTGAACCTCGCTCATATGCTCGGGTTCGACCTGCCGCTTGGTTTCGTCAACGTCACGCTGCCGGTGGCGATCTCGTTCCTCACCTTCCACGCCATTTCCTACGTCGTCGACGTCTATCGCGGCCGGCTCGCCGCCTCGCGCTCGCCGCTCGACGTCGTGCTCTACGTCAGCTTCTTCCCGCATCTGGTGGCGGGGCCGATCGTGCGCGCCCACGTTTTCCTGCCGCAATTGGCCACGCCGCCGCGCGCCGGCGACTTCTCGTTCGGCGAGAACATGCTGCTCATCCTCGGCGGGCTGTTCAAGAAGATGGTGATCGCCAACTATCTCGCGGTGCGCTTCGTCGATCCGGTCTTCACCGATCCGTCGCAGTTCTCGCGCTTCGATCTGATCATGGCGGTCTACGCCTATGCGGTGCAGATCTACGCCGACTTCTCCGCTTACACCGACATCGCCATCGGCGTCGCGGCGCTGCTCGGCTACCATTTTCCGCAGAACTTCAATCAGCCCTATCGCGCGCTCGGCATCGGCGATTTCTGGCGGCGCTGGCACATGACGTTGTCGAGCTGGCTGCGCGACTACCTTTACATTCCGCTCGGCGGCAACCGCCACGGCGCGCTGGCGACCGCGCGCAATCTCATGATCACCATGTTGCTCGGCGGGCTGTGGCACGGCGCCAACTGGACGTTCCTCATCTGGGGCGCGATGCACGGCTGCGCGCTGGTCCTCGATCACGCCTGGCGACGCAGCGCCGCCTTCGCGCGCTGGGGCGAGGGGCCGGTCGCGCGCGTCGTCGACTGGGCGCTGACGTTCAATTTCGTCTGTCTGACCTGGCTGTTCTTCCGCGCGCCGTCGCTCGAGGCGGTCGGCCAGTTCCTCGGCGGCGTATGGACCGACAACGGCGCGGCCTCGACCATGCCGGCGGTGGTGCTGCCGCTGATCGCCTGCGGCGCGCTGACCCAGATCGCGCCCTCGCGCGCGCGCGCCGCGATCGGCGTCGTGCTCGACAACCGCGGCGCGTTCGCCTCGGCGGCGGTCGGCTTTGTCCTGCTCTACGCCATCGTCGTCATGGCGCCGTCGGCTGCGGCGCCGTTCATCTACTTCCAGTTCTAGGGGAGAGAGGCCGATGGCCGAACCGCGCGCCAAGCCGCCTTCCTCGACCAGCCCGTGGGCGTGGCTGCGCATCCTTTACGCCGTGCTGGCGCTGACCGTCTTCGCCTTTCCCGGGGGGATGGTCGACTGGCTCGACGAACGCAACGCGAGCGGCTGGCTCACGGCCCCGCTCGCTGTCGCCCGCGGAATCGACGCCGCTTCCGCCGCCGTCGGCGTCAAGGGCGTCGGGCAGCAGTTGCGCGGCTGGTTCGCCGCCGCCATCGGCGACGGCGACACGTAGAGCGGCGGGCGCGCAGACGCCGCCGCAATGTCATTCCCGCTTGCGCGGGAATGACATTGCGAGATCGTCGTCAGTTGGCCCCTGCGCCAACGCCGTCACGCGCCGCTTGGCTGACGCGGATTTCGAAGCTACCAATGAGGGACCGCGCGCGCGGGTCGAGGAGGGGGCATGGGCGATCGGCGACCTCATGCAAGGGCGCAATTGCGGCTGGCGGCGGCCGGCGCGTTGCTTTTCGCGGCGGCGAGCCCGGCCGTGGCGCAACAGAACTGCTGGAGCGACGTGACGCCCAACGAATGCCCGAGCGGCGGCTGGCACGTGCTGCAGTTCAAGAACGGCTGCGGCGGCGGCGAGAAGACGATCAACCTCTGCCTCAAATGGACGTCCGGCGTATCGTCGGGCGTCGTCACCCGCTTCGCCAGTTTCGCCAATGGCGGCGGAATCGCGGAATTCCATCCCGGCCTCTGCGACAACGGCGCCGTCAGCTACAACTACCGCTACGACGGCGGCGTGCCAGACTGTCCGACGCAATAGCGCTCGCGGTTATTCCGTTCAGTCTCCGAATGGCGGTATGCGCGACGCCCGCGTGAATCGTCTGAGAGCGGACGCGCCGCTGTGAAGCCAGTCGACGCGCATCGCCCGTCTGCCTATTGCGCATTTCGGCGTCGAGAGAACGACGCCGCAGGGGCCATTTCAACCTGCAAGCGCGTGCGGCGGCGCGCAGTTGAGGTCGGCAGAGCTGAAGACTTGCGGACTCGCTGCGATTTCGGGCTCACAGCGCTCCTTAAGAACGACGCGCTGGCCGCAGGCCTTTGCCTGCTGCTGTTCACATTCGCGAGATTGACCGTTCGGCTGCGCATGGCGGCGGTCCACAGCGCGAACGCGAATAACGCCAATTTGCAAACTTCAAAGCGGCCGCGGAGGTCTCTCAGTCGCGGTGCGACACAAAAAGAGCGACACCACGATGGTAAGTATATTTGGACGTACTCGTAACGATGATGTAGAAGTAATTGCTGGGTGCGGCGCAATGACACAGTTTGGCGTCAAATCATCGCAAATTCAGCCGGCGGATGCGCGGGACTTTATTTCGCGGCTGACCTGGTGTTCGATGAACACGCGCCGAAATTACGTGAAGTTATAACAAATTTAACCGAGCTGCCTTAGCTGTCTGTCCTTAGAACACTTGATGTCGAGAGGATTCCATAGCGGGGTAGGGCCGAAAGCAATCGGCGCGGCGACTCTTGGCGTCTGACAATCATCATAACGCACAGCGGCTGCTGATGCGGGTGATCGCAGTACACTCGGATGTTTAGAGTGGATTTTGACGGAACTGCGGTCGCGAACTTGCAAATCGGACGCGCGCGCCTGCGAAACCGTCATCGGACCTGCCGCACGTCCCGACACAAGCGCTTATTGCATAGAAATCGCAGGAAGTTCTCAAACACGCGACGTGGATAGCGAATAAGCGGGATCTGTTGGCCAAGCGTCTTTGACGGATCTAACGGCAAACCCCGTTTGCACATCAGAACATTGAACAGTCTAGGAATATGACTATGAGAATTCGCTCTATTCAGACGAAGATCGCCTTGATTTCGGGGCTTTGCGTCCTCGGCGCGACGTCGGCGGTCGTCGGTTACGGAATTGTCGCCGCCAACAACAGCCGGACCTATGTGAGCGAGCGGGTCAGCGACGTGTCCGACCGCGGCACGCGGGAGCGGTTGCAAACCATCGCGTCGACGCAGGCAGGGGTTATCCGATCGACGCTCGACAGCGCCTTCGACTCGGCGCGAAACATGGCGCGAGCGTTCGAGGTCGTCGCGGCGGATCAGCAGGGCGCCGCCGCCGGCGACCGCCGGACGCAGCTGAATGCGATCCTATTGAACGTCTTGAAAGACAATCCGCGCTTCAACGGGACGTATAGCGCGTGGGAGCCCGACGCTCTCGACGGGCAGGATGCGGCGTTCCGTTCTCACGCCGACGTCGGATCGGACCGAACCGGTCGCTTTTTGCCTTACTGGACCCGCGACGCCGCCGGGCGCATCGCGATTCAGCCGCTCGTCGAATATGACAATCACAGTCTTCATCCCAACGGGGTTATGAAGGGTGGTTGGTATATCGGGCCGCAGAATGGCGAGGGCGAAAGCATTCTCGATCCGCTCCCCTACATCGTGCAGGGGAAGAATGTCTATCTCGCTACGATGTCGGTTCCGATCACGATCGGCGGGAAGTTTCGCGGCGTCGCCGGAGCGGATTTCGATCTCGCGTTCGTCCAACAGCTCGCAGAGCAGGTCAAAGCGTCTGTCTTCGGCGGTCAGTCGTCGATCACAATCATAAGCGCGAAGGGCTTGGTCGTCGCGTCGAGCGAGCATCCCGATGCGATCGGCCGTTCCATCGGACAACTGAACAAGAATTGGAGTCAGTATCTGCCGATCGTTCAGGCGGGGCGCGAACAGGTGGAGGCGGATGAACAATCCGGCTCGATCGACGCGTTTGCGCCGATTGTGATCGGCCGTACGAAGACACCCTGGTCCGTGATGATCGCCGTGCCAAAAGCGGTCGCCATGGCCGATGCGACCGCCCTCAGCGCGTCGCTCGAGCAGCGCAACAAGAGCGACGGTCTGCTGCAAATCGTCGTCGCCCTCGCGATCGCCGCCGCAGGCGTCGGCGCGATGTGGGCGACGGCGCGCGGCGTCGCCGCGCCCATCGCCAAGATGACGGAGGCCATGCGGCGCCTGGCCGGCGGCGATCTGTCGACAGAGATTCCCGGCGTCGGACGTAGCGACGAAATCGGCGGCATGGCGGCGGCCGTCCAGGTCTTCAAGGACGAAGCCCTGGAGAAAGGCAAACTCGAAGTTGAAGCCGTGGCGACGCGCCAATCGACGGAATCCGAACGCGGCCGCACGGAAGCCGAACGCGGCGTGGCCGCCGAGCGACAGGCGGAGGTCGTCGAGGGGCTCGCCTCGAGTCTGGCGCAGCTCGCCGCTGGCGATCTGACTTGCACGCTGGAGCGAGCCTTCGCCCCCGAATACGAGCGGTTGCGCGTCGATTTCAACGCCTCGTTGGCGGCGCTGGAACAGTCGATGTGCGCGGTCAGCGCCAACACCGAGGCGATCCGCGCCGGCGCCGGCGAGATTTCGACCGCAACCGACGATTTGTCGCAGCGCACCGAGCAGCAGGCGTCGAGCCTGGAAGAGACCGCCGCCGCGCTCGAAGAGATCACCACGACGGTGAAGAAGACCGCCGAAGGGGCCAAGCACGCGCGTGACGTAGTTTCGATCGCCAAGGCCGACGCCGACAAGAGCTCCGATGTGGTGCGCGAGGCGATGGCCGCAATGACCGGCATCGACAAGTCGTCGAAGCAGATCAGTCAGATCATCGGCGTCATCGATGAGATCGCCTTCCAGACCAATCTTCTGGCGTTGAACGCCGGGGTCGAGGCGGCGCGCGCCGGCGACGCGGGCCGCGGCTTCGCGGTCGTCGCCTCCGAAGTGCGCGCGCTGGCTCAGCGTTCTGCGCAAGCGGCGAAGGAGATCAAGGGCCTGATCTCCGCCTCGAGCGCGCAAGTTGATCAGGGCGTGCTGCTGGTCACCAAGACCGGCGAAGCGCTCGGACGGATCGTCGCGCAGGTCGTCGAAATCAACACCGTCGTCACCGATATCGCGGCCAGCGCCCAAGAACAGTCGACCGGCTTGGATCAGGTCAACTCCGCGGTCAATCAGATGGACCAGGTGACCCAGAAGAACGCGGCGATGGTGGAGGAAACGACGGCGGCCGCCCATGGGTTGGCGGGCGAGTCCGAGGAACTCGGGCGGCTGGTCGCTCGTTACAAGATTCGCCAGACCGCGGACGACGCCTTGCGCGCCGAATTGAAGAAGGCCGCGCCGCACGCTTTCCGCGAGCCGGCGAGGACGGCCGCTCCTGGCGCCATGGCGCAAGCGCGCGCCAAGCCGGAGCCGGTTCGCCGTCCAACGTCCAAAGCCGTCGCCAACGGCTCGGGATCGCGGGTCGCTGCGGGCGCCAGCAAGGAATGGCAGGAGTTTTGACGGGCGCGCGCGGTGGAGCGGGTTCGCCCGGTTCGGCGCGCGTTTCGGGCTTGGCGAATTCGACAGCTTAGGGCGCGAACATGGGCGAGAGCGTAAAGACGGGCGTCGGCGAAGGCGGCGAACTGATCGCCTTCAATATCGGGTCTCAGGAATTTTGCATCCGCACGACTGCGGTGCGGGAAATTCGCGGCTGGACGCCGGCGACGGCGCTTCCGCACGCCCCGGCTTTCGTGCTCGGGGTGGTGAATTTGCGCGGCGCCGTCCTGCCGATCGTCGATCTGGCGATGCAGTTGGGTTTCCCGCCGACTGAGCCGACCGCCCGTCACGCCATCATCGTCGTCGAGTGCGGTCGTCAGGTCGCGGGCCTGCTGGTGGACGGCGTCTCCGAGATTTTCACCGCCAGCGAGGAACAGATCCAGCCCACGCCCGACATCGCCGAGGAGACCGCCAAGCTCTTTCTGCGCGGCGTCATCGCCATGAACGGCCGCCTCATCGGCGTCATCGATATCGCGAACCTCCTGCCGCCGCCCGAATTGGTCGCCGCGTAGGAAAAACGACCCAGCGGCGTCAATCCTGGTCGGACGAGCCCCGACGTCTTTGGCGGCAAGGCGCTCGAGGCGGCGAAGAACTCCCCGGCTCAATTCGAGCTGAACGCGCGCAGCCAACCGCCCCGCCGAAAGGCTTGCGGCGCAGACCTTCGGCTTTCCGCGCCGCGGTCGAACTTTCAACCGCGCGAGACGAGCGAGCGCGCCAGCAGCGCCGCATTGGCCGGATTTTCGCCGATGCGGCGGATGGCGTAGGGCCACCAGTCGCGGCCGAAGGGCAAATAGAGCCGCACCCGCCGGCCGCTCGCCGCCAGCGAGGCGGCAAGCTTGTCGCGCACGCCGATCAGCATTTCGATCTCCCACGCGTCGTCGGGCCAGCCGTTTTCGGCCGCGCGCTTGGCGGCGTAACGCTGCAACGCTTCGTCGTGGGTGGCGATCGACGGATAGAAGCCGCCGTCGCGCGCGCCGCGCGAAAACATCAGGTCGATCAGTCGGCGCGAATTGGCCTTGATCTCGGCCCGACGGGTGAAGCTCGTCGCCGCGCCGGCGACGAAGGCGCCCTTGACCAGCCGCACATGGGCGCCGCGTTCGATCTGACGGCGGAGGTCGGCCTCGGTGCGGCGCAGATAGGCTTGCAGCGTCAGCGCCGCCGGCAGGCCGCCGTCGCGAAGCTCATCGTGCAGAGCGATCGTCGCGTCGGTGAACGACGGATCCTCCATGTCGAGCATCATCGCCGTGACGCGCTCCAAGTCGTGCGGCGCGGCGGCGATCGCTTCGGCGACGGCGAAGGCGTTGCGGCGGGCCAGCGCCGGATCGAGCATATGCCCGATCTGCGTCGGATCGACCGAGACGTGCAGGTCGAGCGGCGAGGCGGCGAGCTGCGCGACGATCGACAATTGTTCGAGGACCGTCGTTTCGATCGTGGCGAGATCGGAAACGTATTCGCCGAGGACGAACAGCGAAGCGCGAATCGACCGCTCGTCGCTGAGGCGGGCGGCGCACGCCAGGGCCGCCTCGGGCGTCGCCCCGGCGACGTAGCGCCGCGCCAGCGCCGCCCCGAGGCGCGACCCTTGAACGAACCGCGTCAGGCCGGCGGAGCGCGCCAGGGCGATCATTGCGTTCTGCCAAGCGCGTCGCAGCATGGTTTGCTCGTTGGCTGAGGGTGGGCGTGCAGCTAAGGCGCGCCGCGCAGCGAGGTCAACGCGAAGGCGCGGGCTGCGACAATGTGGCCGCGGATGCGAGAGGGCGCCGCCTTCAGGCGAACGCACGCATCCCCTCTCGCCGCCTCGCGGGGCGAGGACGGGCGAGGGGCGAGGCGAGAGGGCGCCACCTTTGGACGAACGCGCGCATCCCCTCTCCCCGCGACGTCGCGGGGAGAGGATGGGTGAGGGGCGCGGGGGATTGGCCGCGATCGGGACGGC
>Ga0181535_10008242_pt1 | contig 10304 bp, 13 predicted proteins | sample PEATcosm2014_Bin_44_FD_119774 | JGI IMG/M metagenome (GOLD analysis project Ga0181535, IMG submission 119774) | Peatland microbial communities from MTU Mesocosm Facility, Houghton, MI, USA - PEATcosm2014_Bin17_30_metaG | ecosystem: Environmental > Terrestrial > Soil > Wetlands > Peat | place...
GAAATGAAAAAGCTCACGCTCGGTTCCCACGAGGAGATCGAGCAATCCATGTCTGACCACAACGGCCACGAACATGGAACAAACTGACACCCCGCCTTCGCCCGAGGCTTCGGCGCGGCAAGCCAATGCCCGCGACTGCGCGGATATGGAGCGCCTGATAGCTGGCCAGGACACGGCGCTCAACGATTTGATGGAACGTCACGCCAAGCCGGTGTTCCATTTTCTCTGCCGCATGGTCGGCAACGAGGACGACGCGAACGATCTCGCGCAGGAGACATTTGTCCGCGTTTTCAAGTCGCGCGGCAGTTTCCGGACGAATGAGAAATTTTCCGCCTGGCTGTTCACCATTGCCGCGAACCTCGCGCGGAATCATTTCCGCTGGCGTTCGCGGCATCCGGCCATTTCGCTCGAATCGGAAAATGCTGAAACGGAACAAACACTGGGCAGCACGCTTCCAGCCGACGCTCCCGCGCCGAATGAACAGGCGCTTGCCACCGAGCGCGCCGCCGCCGTGCGCGCCGCCGTCGGGAAATTGCCGGAGAATTTGCGCGAGGCAATTGTGCTGTGCGAATGGGAGGAACGCAGCATGGCCGAGGCCGCGACGATTTTGGAAACGACGCCGAAGGCCGTGGAATCGAGGCTTTATCGCGCCCGCCAGCTTTTGCGGGAACGACTGAAAGGGTGGCTGTAAAAATTGCTCAAGTTGCGGCCATTTCATCCGATGATTGGAATTGCGACCGGCAAAAAGCCGGTTGGCATAACTTGAGAACATTATGACAGTATCAAGCGTTGGTTCAAACACGTCTGCGTATCAGACCTCCTCCACGAATAGTTTTGGACAGCTCTTCAATGACTTCAAAAGCATTGGCAGCGACATCCAATCCGGCGATTTGACGTCGGCCCAAAGCGCCTTGACCACTTTTCAAAGAGATTTGCAAAACAGCAACGGGCAAAATCCGTTGAGCAAGCTTTTCAGCAACAACAGCACGCTGGGCAACGATCTCACCGCGCTCCAAACCGCGTTGCAAACGAACGATCCCGCCGCCGCCCAAAACGCTTTTAAAACCCTGACCCAGGACATGCAGACCGCGATGAAAACGCAGGGTGCGCACCGTCACCATCATCACCATCACGCCCAGAGTTCCAGCGCCGCCACGACTTCATCGAGCAGCGACACGGACTCGACGACCGGTTCCTCAAGCACGGGCAGCACGCTCAATGTGCAGGCCTGAACGATAAATTATTTTCGCAGCGGCGTGTTGAAAGGGCCGCCGCTTTTGGTTTCCGACTGGAAGTTTTCAGCCAGTCCCGCGTCATTTCGGCTTTGACGGCAGGAACAAAATCACGTCGCGGATGCTTCGGCTTCGAATTGCGCCAACTCCGTCCCCGCCGCCTCCCATTCCGCTGTCGCCAGCGGCAGGCGGTCGTGGACGTGCATCAGCTCGCGGTTGATCTGCATCGCGCGCCCGCCGGCGTAGCTTTCGGGCTTCTCTAATTCAGCGGCCAGTTCTTTTTCCTTCGTTTCGAGTTCCGCAATTTCTTTTTCCAGCGCGGCGATGCGTTTTTGGATTTCCTGCCGCTTCCGCGAACGCGCCTGACGCTGCTCGGCTTCCATCCGCTTCTGTTCCTTGCGATCAACGGTCTCGGAGGGACGAGTTCCACGAGCCCCTGAATTATTATTGGGGCTCGTATAACTCGTCCCTCCGAAGCTGGATGTCAGCGCCGCTCGCGCCGACTGTGATGTTTTGTCGAGGTAATACTGGTAGCCGCCGGTGAAATGCCGGAGATGGCCGTTTTCGACGCGCACAACATGATTCGCCAGCGCGCGGATGAAATGCACGTCGTGGCTTATGAAAATGAGCGTGCCTTCGTAGGGCTTCAACGCTTCGATGAGCGCGTCCACGCTCGCGAGATCCAGATGCGTCGTCGGCTCGTCCATCAGCAACAGGTTCGGCGGATTGAGCAGCAATTTTACCAACGCGAGCCGGCTTTTTTCGCCGCCGCTCAATACGCTCACCGGCTTGAACACATCATCGCCGCGAAACAGAAAACTGCCGAGCACATTGCGGACGGCCTGCTCGGTCACGCGCTGCGGCGTGTCGAGCGCCTCCTGCAAAACCGTGTGCTTGGGATTCAACATCGCCGCGCGATGCTGCGCGAAATAGCCGGACTTCGTGTTGTGACCATGCTTGAGCACGCCCGATTGCGGCTTAAGAACTTCCGCGAGCAGTTTGAGCAGCGTGGATTTGCCCGCGCCGTTCGGCCCGACCAGCACCGTGCGTTGACCGCGTTCGGCCTCGAAATTCAAATTTTCGTAAATGAGTTTGGCGGGGGCGATCGGAACGCCGATCTCCTGATCGGCGTGTTTCTGTCCCACATCGAGCCGATCCGGAGTTCGGCGCTCCATCCCATAGCCAAACTTCACTGTTTCGAGCGTGATGACGCGGTGGCCACTGCGCTGCGGTTGCGGAAAACGGAAGCCGACCGTCGGCCCGTCGCCGTCCGGCGTCCCGACCATTTCCTCCTTGAGCCGCTCAATCTGCTTCATCTTGCTCTGCGCCTGCGCGGCCTTGGTGTTCTTCGCGCGGAAGCGGTCAACGAACAATTGCATCCGGTCAATCTCCCGCTGTTGCGATTTCGCCGTGGCAATCATCGTCACCTCGGCGGACGCGCGTTGTTCGAGATACGCGTCGTAATTTCCCGTGTAGCGCAAAAGGCGCGACTGGCGCAACTCGGTGATGTGCGTGCAAAGGCGGTTGAGAAATTCGCGGTCGTGCGAGATGAGCAGAATCGCGCCGGGATAGTGGCGCAGATAATCCTGAAACCACAGCAGTGTTTCGAGGTCGAGATGGTTCGTCGGCTCGTCGAGCAGAAGCAGGTCGGGTTCTTCCGCCAGCAGCCGCGCGAGGTGCGCGCGCATGATCCAACCGCCGGAAAGCTCGCGCGCGGGCCGCGTATGATCCGTGTTCTTGAAACCGAGGCTGTCGAGAATCTGCTTGGCCTTGGCGACGAACTGGCCGTCGTGCTCGTGCTCGTGCGGCACGGCAATTTCCAGGACGGTTTCGTTGCCCGCTGGCTCGCTTTCCTGCGGCAGATAGCCGATGCGCGTGCCGCGGATGAGCGTCACGTCGCCCGCGTCCGCCTCCTCCTTGCCGAGGATGATTTTGAACAGCGTGGATTTGCCTGCGCCGTTCGGCCCGACGATGGCGACGCGCTCGCCGGATTGGAGCGTGAGCGAAACGTCGTCAAACAATTCGCGCCCGCCAAATGATTTGGATAGTCCGGCTACGGTTAACATGATAAAAAATGGAAACGGCTGAAATGAGATTGCCCGGGAATCACGGCGCGAACAATTCGCCAAGCGCGTCGAGGACGGCGTTCGCCGTATCGGAATCCAATTTGCCCAGCCGTTTGACGAGACGCGATTTGTCCACCGCGCGAATTTGATCCAAAGCGATTTCACCGGTCTTGCCCTGGAAAGTGATTTCCACCCGCGGCGGCCAGCCGCGACGAACTGTGGTCATCGGAGCAATAATTACTGTGGAAACGGCCCGGTTCAGCTTGTCGGGAGAAACCACCACACACGGACGGGTTTTGGCGGTCTCCGCACCGGCAGTTGGATCGAGTCGGACGAGAAAAATATTGAATCGCCCGGTCACCATCGCCAATCCTTCGCGTCAAACTCATTGGTCAGTTGGCGCATGGCGGCGAGATCGTCCGAAGCCAGCCCTTTTTTCAAACTGGCCACGGATTTGTCCAGCATCTTCAGGGAGCGGGCGGAAATGGCCTGGAGCGGCACCAGCACGCGCGGCTCCAGCAGGAAACAGCCGTTCGACAGCGCCTTGACGTGAAAATACTTCGTCTTGGCGCTGCGCAAACTGATGCGCTTCTTCGCGTCGGCGGCCACGTCATAATTTTCCACGACCGTGAGGCGTTGCTTTTGCTTCGGGCGTTCCAATGTCAGTGTTGGCATGATTTTAGTATGGTGGGATTTCCCACTTTTGTCAAACCTTCATTTCGGTTTCAACTGCGGAAACAAAATCACGACAGAATCAAAACCGATTCCGGCGAGGTTTCGAACGCGGAAATATCCCGCTCATGCCCCTGGATCAAAGCCAGCAGATCATCGCGGGTGCAATTGCCAAGGCGGAGCCAGATGAATTTCGGCGGCGCACCGTAGAGCAACGCGCGTTCATAAAAATCCTTGTCCTTTGAAATCACGCTGAACCCGTTGGCTTTTGCGTAAGTCCAAATGTTGTCGTCGCCTAGACCTGTCAGGCCAGCATCACGAACATGTTGGCTTTCGGGAAATGACGCAGCCACTAAATGCGGTAATTTGGGCGAGAGATTCTCGTCAAACAGCAACTTCATGTGACCACCGTCAGACGACGTTCACGTTCCGCCGCAAAAGTCAGGCAGGCTTGGATGTCCTCGGCCTTCAGGTCGGGAAAATCGTCTAGGATTTCCGCCGCCGTCATGCCGCCGCCGAGATAATCCAGCACGTCCGCCACCGCGATGCGCGTGCCCTTGATGCAGGGCTTGCCGCTGCGGATGCGCGGGTCAATCATGATGCGGTCTTGGTCAACCATGGTTTCAAGTTAAGGCGGCGACTGCGATAGTCAAGCCGCGTTATTTCGGCTTCAACTGCGGGAACAGGATCACGTCGCGGATGCTTTCCTGGCCGAGCAGCATCATGCACAGGCGGTCAATGCCCATGCCCATGCCGCCGGCGGGCGGCATGCCGTGTTCGAGCGCGACGAGAAAATCCTCGTCCAGCTTCTGCTGCTCGCCGCCGGCCTGGTGTTCGAGGCGTTCGCGCTGCTCGATGGGATCGTTCTGCTCGGTGTAGGCGGGCGCGATTTCCTGGCCGTTGATGCAGCACTCGAAGACCTCGACGGTCGTCGGGTCGTCGGGCGACAATTTGGCGAGCGGCACGAGTTCCTTTGGCAGATGCGTGACGAACGTCGGCTGAATCAGCGTCGGCTCGATCAATTTTTCAAACACCGCGCCGGTGACTTCATAATCCACATATTCCTTGCCGATTTCCGCGCCGAGATCGTGCGCGCGCTGGCGGCGTTCGGCGGGGGAAATTTCAAACCAATCGGCTCCTGCTCTTTCGCGAATCAAATCCTTGTATTTCGCGCGTCGCCAGTTACTCAAATCAACCCCCTCGTTTTCGATAGCCAACTTGAGAGCAAAAAATGATGCTTTTAATCCAACAACAAGTTCTTCAGCTAATGGTCGTATCACCTCGCCAAAATTTTCCTCGTTGACCCGCAAACGCAAAATATCAGGAAAAGCTCTTGCTATTGCAACGCTCGAAACCCAACGCATAATTACCACTTGGGCTTGTTGAGCAACTTCCTTATCTGGTTTAACCCCCAACGCATTTCTTATTTCCCAGAGTTGGTTTCGCAATGTTTGAACCTCTTCTGTGTAGTCTTTATTTAAAGCAGCGGATTTATCTTGAACTATTTTGGTAAACCCTTCGGACGAAATTTGGTCCAACATTTTAACCGCTTGATCGATGGCGCTTGCGATGGCTCCTGATTGTTTTCTGGGAACTATCAACGTTCCCAAAACTTTTTGCGCGACGTGTTTCACCATTGATTCGACGAGTTCCATCATGCTCTCGTAATCGCCGAATGCCTGATACGCCTCGAGCATCGTGAATTCGGGATTGTGTTTGCGCGAGAGGCCTTCGTTGCGGAAGTTGCGGCCAATCTCGAACACCTTGTCCATGCCGCCGACGAGCAGGCGCTTGAGATACAGCTCCAGCGCGATGCGCAGATAAAAATCGCAGCCGAGCGCGTTGTGATGCGTCTTGAAGGGTTGCGCCGCCGCGCCGCCGGGAATCGCCTGCATCATCGGCGTCTCGACTTCCACAAAGCCGCGCGTGTGCAGAAAATTCCGGATTTCGCGGATGATTTCGCTGCGCTTGAGAAAGACGTCCTTCACTTCCGGGTTCGCCATCAAATCGAGATAGCGCTGGCGGTAGCGGATCTCGGTGTCTTCAAGTCCGTGCCATTTTTCCGATGGCGGGCGCAGGGCTTTGGCGAGAATCACGAAAGGTAGCGCAGGCGTCTCGCCTGCGGCAGCCGGGACGGCTGCGCTACATTTGACGGAAATCTCACCGGTTTTGGTCGTGAACATTTTTCCGCGCACGCCGACGAAATCCCCCAAATCGAGATGCTTGAAAATTTCCCAAAGCTCGTCGCCGAGCGCGTTTTTCTGCGCGTAAATCTGGATGCGGCCGGACTGGTCGCGCACGTCAATGAACATGGACTTGCCCATTTCGCGGTGTGCGGTGATGCGCCCGGCCACGGCCACTTCGCGGCCTTCGGCGTAATTTTTCCGCGCGTCGGCGCAGGTTTCGCCGGGCGTGAATTTGTTTTTGAACGGGTCAATGCCCTTTGCGCGCAACGCGGCGAGCTTGGCCCGGCGCTGTTCAATCAATGAATTTGTATCGTCCATCAGAGTTGGAGGATTAAACCACAAACTTCCATTCAGCGCACGCAAAAGGTGAGCGGGAAAAATGACGAATGACTAAGAGCTTGTCCGTAAATAAGGTTTTTGCGGCAAAAACTGCTCGATTTATTGGGTTTTCAGCATCGAAATTTTATTTACGGACAAGCTCTAAACCATAATGACCAATTAAATCCCAATGCCGAATCGCAAATCGCCGCCACCCATTTTGTCATTCGAGTTTCGTCATTCTTTAATCATTCGGATTTAGAAATTAGTCATTTCGCCGCCGGATTATTGGTGGACGCCGGCGCGGCCTTGGGCTTGTAAAGTCCGGCCTTGATGAACGGCGCAAGTTGCGAGCCGTAGCCCGCCGCTTCCATTTTGTCGAGCGGAATAAACCGCAGCGACGCGGAGTTGATGCAATAGCGCAAATGCGTCGGCCCCGGGCCGTCGTCGAAAACGTGGCCGAGATGCGAGTCGGCGGTCTTGGAGCGGACTTCCGTGCGCGTCATGAGAAAGGAAGCATCGGTGCGCTCGTCAAGCAGCCCGCCGGTCAGCGGCTTGGTGAAGCTCGGCCAGCCGCAGCCGGAATCAAACATATCGAGCGAACTGAACAGCGGCTCGCCCGACACCACATCCACATAAATGCCCGGCGCGTGGTTGTTCCAATATTCGTTGTTGAACGCCGGCTCGGTGGCCGCCTGTTGCGTGACGGCAAATTGCTCGGGCGTCAGTTTTTTCTTCAACTCGGCCTCGCTTGGCTTCTTGAAATTATTCGCATCCATAAATTGATTGGTTGAAACCTCGGAATCACCAGCCGGCTGCGCGCGGCCCGCGTTGCGCGTCAGCGCCACAACGCCCGCCGCCAGCAGCAGCGTCGCCGCGATTTTGATGATTCCGGACGATTGCATCTCCTTGCGACGAATATAATCCGGCGGCGTCCAATGTCCATCCGGTTCAAATAAATTCCCAGCGGTCGAACATCGCCGCCTGGCCGCAGGGATTGCCATCCGTCGCCAGCAAATTCCAGACTGTTGCGCGGCTGATGCGAAAATGCCGGCCGGTCTTGGAAATCCGCACGCCGGAATAATCATCAATGAACCCGCGCCGGGCCACGGCCTCCAATAATTTGGCGCGCTCTTGGCGGTTCGGCGCCTTGGCGGTGAGCCGCGATGGCGTGCGCGTCAATTCTTCCCACGACATTTCCCAAAGCGCGAGCGCGGCGGCATTGCCGTAGTTCAAAACCGGATCCGCCTCCGTGCCGTGCGAGACGAGGACGAACGGCGCTTCAAAAACATATCGCGCCAGCCCCGCCGGATTGAAAAGCCCCGGCAGCAAATCGCGTCCGGTCCATTTTCTGAAACTGCGCGCGAGCACCCGCGTGTGCGCGATGACAAAATCAGTTTTCCAAATCGAATCCATTATGAGATTTAACAGCCAAACTTCCCTAATTCGCGCCATTCAATTTGCATCAGCGAAAATGAGCGGGGATTGGCGGTTTGAAATTCACAATGCCTGCCGCAGTGTTTCGGCCAATTCATCGGTTGTCAACGCAATCGGATTCGCCTTCATGCTGCTGGCGTTCGCGGCCTTTGCGACCAACTCCGCAACATGTTCTTCGCGGATGCCGTAATTGCCGAGACGCGGAACTTGCAAATCAGCAACCAATTTGCGAACCCAGTCCACCCCGTCATCTGCGGTCCCGCCGGTCTTGTCGCATAACAAACGCGCCACTTCGTCGTAACGCCGCAACGCCTCGCCGCCGGCTTCGCGGTCGCGCAATGCGCGGATATTCGCGGCCATGACCTGTGGCAGCAACGCCGCGCAAATCGCTCCGTGCGGCGCGGGAAAACTTCCGCCAATCGGCCCGGCAAATCCGTGAACCGCGCCGAGGCCGGCGTTGGCCAGCGCCAGCCCGCCGTGCAAGCTCGCCACCGCCATGTCCTCGCGCGCCGGTTTATTTTTGCCGTCGGCGAATGCCGCGCGCAGCGACCGACCGGCGCGGAGGATTCCTTCAACGCACAAACCGTCGGTCATCGGGTTTGCGCGCAAGCAGACGAACGGTTCGATCAATTGCGTCAGCGCGTCGAGTCCGGTGCTGGCCGTCAATGCCGGCGGCAAATCATAAGTGAGTTCCGGATCAATAATCGCCATTTTCGCCAGCATCAGGCGGCTGCGCAGGCTTACTTTCAATTTGTGTTCCGGCGACGCCAGCACCGCGTTGCGCGTGACTTCCGAGCCGGTGCCCGCCGTGGTGGGAATCGCGAAGAACGGCGCGGACCATTTCTTGAGCGTCTGGCCGCGCCCGATGATTTCAAGATAGTCGAGCAATTCGCCTTCGTTCGTCAGCAGGGCGGCGACGGCTTTGGCAGCGTCAATGACACTGCCGCCGCCGAAGCCAATGACGGAGTTGCATTTCTCCGCCTTCGCGAATTTGATTCCCTGTTCCACCGTCGCAATCTCCGGCTCGCCCGCGACGGCGAACGTGACCACGCCCGTGCCGCGCCGCCGCAAATCGGCGATCAATTGTTCCGCGCGCCGCGGGTTGCGTCCGGTGACGACGAGCGTGCATGCGCCAAAAACTTTTGGGTTCTCGCCGGCCACCCTGACCGCGCCCGCGCCAAAGAGGATGCGCGGGACGGTCGTGAATTCAAATTTCAGATTCATTGACGGCCTTAATCATCGGGAAAAATTTTGTTGAACTTCACGCTCTGGCGCGGCTCGGCCATCATCGGCGCGACGGCATCGCGCCAGACGGGATAATGCTCCGTTGCCTTGTGCGCGGCGGCGGCATCGGCGTCGCGGTAGATTTCCACCAGGACAAACCGCGTCGGGTCATCCTGCTGCTGCAAAACATCAAAGCGCAGGACGCCCAGTTCCAGCAGGCTCCAGCGCGCGTTGAGCCGCGTCGCCTGTTTGAACGCCTCGACGCAATCCGGTTTGACACGAACATGAACATGAGCAATGAGCATGACCGAGAAATACGCGAAATCGCGAAAATGCTCAAGCGCGCGGAATGATTTTTAACGCAGCAACTGGAGGTGTTAAAAAAAGAAGGCGCCGCCGGCAAATGAATCATGGACTTTAGTGCCTTCCTGAACGACAATGGCTGTGTTCCCGCCCAGCAAGCCGGTTCAAAGGATCGTTTCCGACCAAAAAATTTATGACCAAAAAACCAGCGCCCGCGCCGCTCACCCACGAGCCGCCGGTCAGTGAAACCGAGCCGCAGCGGTTCGAGCGCATCCTGTTGCGCGAGCACTTCAAACCGCTGAAGGCCGTCTTCGACCATCTCGGCATGGCCGTGCCCGTGATGCAGGCGGCCATCGTCACCACGAACGCCTACCTGATGTTTCTGGCGAAGCTCGGTTATCGCGTCATCATGGTGAACCAAATTCACGAGCAGGACTGCTACTCACGGCTGGGGCCGGCCGGCGGCATCCGCGCCGTGGTGCCGCTGCACGACACCGAGACCTACAGCACCCTGGTGACGCTTGTGAACTTCGATTCCACGGTGACCACCACGCCCAAAGCCGTTGACTACTACGACAACTTGCTGACCGAGTTCAAAACCCAGTTGATGAACCGTTCCGGCAATGCCGGATAAGCTCGCGGCGTTGCAACAAATACAATGTGGAGCGCCGGTCAATGCCAGTCGTTCGCGCCGTCCTCCGCCGAATACTGGCACATGGGCGACACGCCGATGCGGTTGCGGTGCGAGCTGGAGCGGACGGTCAGCGGTTGAAACAAATGCGGAGCGGAAGTCGAATTTTTGTCCATACCGGGGACAAAATATGCCGGAACCAAAAAAGCGCAAGCGACGAGGAGATTCGTCCGTC
>Ga0181535_10008246_pt1 | contig 10301 bp, 8 predicted proteins | sample PEATcosm2014_Bin_44_FD_119774 | JGI IMG/M metagenome (GOLD analysis project Ga0181535, IMG submission 119774) | Peatland microbial communities from MTU Mesocosm Facility, Houghton, MI, USA - PEATcosm2014_Bin17_30_metaG | ecosystem: Environmental > Terrestrial > Soil > Wetlands > Peat | place...
AAAGGTCGCATTGTGGAATATTGAATACAACAACCTTGAACACTGCGGATTGAAGGGCAAGACGCCGAACGAAGCGCTTGCCGAGTTCAAAAACTAGTCCGCCATATGTGTGTGCTTAAAACAGTTTTTTTATCGCCAGTTTACAGATAGGTCTTGACGGCGGGCTCCAAGAAATAAATGAGCAGGGAACGGCGATTGTCCGGGCACATAAAAAATAATTAACATGATTTTATGTACCCATCTCAAAAATCAGTAGTGCGTCCGTTGGCCGTTTGTCTAATAATAGTAGGCATGCTTTTCGGCGCGCTGTTTCTTTCCCCGCATGCAGCCCATGCGGCGCTTTATAACGCGAGCGGTGTTATGGGGCAGAACTCGTATAGCACCAACGGCATTGGGGGAGGATCTAACTCTCATGGATTTAATAAGGCTCGCGATACGATAGTGGACCCAGTTAACCACCGCCTTTTTGTCGCAGACACCCTTAATAATCGTGTTTTAGTTTTTAACCTTGATTCTACTGATGGCGTCGTTTCAACCACCGCCTCTTATGTTTTTGGTCAACCGGACTTTACATCGAATGCCGCGGGAACGTCCCAGGATAAATTCAATCAGCCCTACGGTCTTACCTATGACGCTGCCACTGAGCGCCTCTTCGTAGCGGATACCTATAATAGCCGGGTTATGATTTTTGATGCCTCAACGTCGACCCTCGATGCGACCACCACCTATGGCGAGGATGCGGAGTATGTTTTTGGCCAGTCGGACTTTGTTTCCGGCGGTGCAAATGCAATAAATCAAAGTGCGACCAACTATCCCGATGGTCTCGCCTATGACCTTACCTCCGATCGTCTCTTTGTTTCCGATCCCAACGACAACCGTGTTCTTGCCTTCGATGCCTCAACGTCGACCCTCGATGCGACCACCACCTACGGCGAGAACGCGGAATACGTATTCGGGCAACCAGATTTTGTGTCGAGCGGTAACGCTACGGCACAGAACGGACTTCATTTTCCCAATGGCCTTGTGTATGATTCCGCCACTGGCCGCCTGTTTGTTGCCGACAATCAAAACAATCGTGTTCTTGCCTTCGACGCTTCTACTTCTACCCTCGATGCGACCACCACGTATGGCGAGGATGCGGAGTATGTGTTCGGTCAACCAGATTTTATATCGAATGGTTCCGGCGGCGGTCAAAACCATTTTGATAATCCCACTGGCCTTACTTATGATCCCGCAGCAGGGCGTCTCTTTGCGGCAGATAATCAAAACAGTCGTATTCTTGTTTTCGATGCTTCGACATCAACTCTCGATGCGACCACCACATATGGCGAGAACGCGGAATACGTGTTCGGGTCGGGATGGGCGCCAACCCTGACTCCGGGGATGTTGAACTATCCCAATGGTCTTTCTTATGATTCCGCGACAAAGAGCCTTTTTGTCGCAGATACCCTCGATAGTAGGGTCTTAGGGTTCGATGCCTCGACTTCAACCCTCAATGGCGCACCATCGGGCGAAGATGCCTCTTATGTTCTTGGTCAGACCGATATCGATGGTAACCCTTCATTTAGCAAGGGCAATATCGATGGCGGTCCCTACGCAAATGGGTTCAATAATCCTTTTGCTACCGCGATTGATTCGGTTGGTAATCGCCTTTTTGTTGCTGATACCTACAACAACCGTGTAATGGTCTTCGATCTTGATCCTACAACCGGCATCGCCTCAACGACCGCTTCTTATGTTTTCGGTCAGTCAGATCCTACATCATTTGCGCCGATATACCCGGTAACACAGAATGGACTCAATCAGCCCTTCGGCCTTACTTATGATCCTGCCACCGGACGTCTCTTCGTCGCCGATACCTATAATAATCGCGTCCTTGTTTTCGATGCGTCGACTTCGACGCTCAATTCCACTTCTTCTGGCGAAAATGCGGAGTATGTCTTCGGACAGTCCGATTTCGTTTCGAACAATTCTGGAGCGGACTCGAGTGAGCTTAATAATCCCATTGGCCTTACTTATGATCCCGCTACCGGGCGTCTCTTCGTCGCCGATACCTACAACAATCGGGTCCTTGTCTTCGACGCATCGACGTCAACCCTAGATGCGACCACCACGTATGGCGAGAACGCGGAGTATGTTTTCGGCCAATCCGACTTTACGTCAAGCGGTAATGCGGAGACGCAGAACGGGTTTGGTGGATTTCCAAATGGTCTTACCTATGATTCCACCACCGGGCGTCTGTTTGTGGCGGACAGTAATGGCAGTCGTATTCTGGTTTTTGATGCATCAACCTCGACCCTTGACGCGACCACCACATATGGCGAGGATGCGGAAAATGTTTTGGCGCAGGCGGACTTTACGACGGGCACTCCTCAAGCGACTCAAAGCGGGCTCTATAGTCCGAACGGCATCATCTATGATCCTGCAACACAGACTTTCTTTGTGGCGGATACCAACAACAATCGCGTCATGGAATACTCCTTTATAAAGATCGTCGACCCGGAACTCCCCGACGGCACGGTCGGCGCTCCGTATAACGCTATCCTCAATACCACCTCGTCCCAGGGAACGGTCTCATTTTCCCTCTACTCCGGGATCCTCCCCGATGGATTGTCTTTTGCGACTTCTACGGGCGTGATCTCCGGCACCCCCACCACCGCAGGGGACAACAACTTCGCGATCATGGACGAGGATGGTTTCTCTACCGGTAACTTCTATACCCTCACATATTACATGCTTGCCATTGATCTCGCATCCACGCCTTCGTCTCCCGCTCCTTCAGTTATCGTCGGTGTCGGAGGTGGTGGAGGAGGGGGTGGTGGAGGCGCCTACGTACCTCCGGCCACCACTCCCGCGCCTTCTTCAACTCCTTACACATCTTCTTCGGGTTCTTCCAACGCATCCCTCCTTGCCACCCTCCAATCCCTTTATCAACAGCTTCGTCAGCTGGAAGCATCCGCAGGTCTCCCGCTCACTCCGATCCCGACGGGAATTCCTGCCACAACACCAACGCCATCCTTTACCCGCGACCTCACCTTGGGAAGCACCGGCGCTGACGTGACCGCTCTACAGAAATTTCTCATCGCACAATCCACGGGACCTGCCGCGCAGGCGCTCAAGGCGCACGGTACGACGAGCTACTTCGGTGCGCTTACCAAGGCCGCTCTCCAGGAATTCCAAAAGGCGCATGGTATCACGCCGGTCTCCGGCTACTTCGGCCCAAAGACGCGGGCGTGGATAGCGGCGGGGCATTAGAGAAAAGGAGGTCTGCAATAATGTTTTTTTAATGTGCGAGTGGTAGGGTGGGAGGATGAAATGGATATATTTTTTGATGGCAATACTTGCCACCGGAGCGGTGTTTTTTGTTCTCTTTGCGGGGAGATCGTTTAATATAAAAAGGAGCGTTGCTACGTCGTATGGAGAGTTATCCATTGTCACTGAGCCCGACGACGGGATCTTGCCGGTTTTACATATGATCAATGGCGCGTCATTGTCGCTCGATTTGGTGATGTACGAGCTTGACGATACGCAGATCGAATTTGCACTTGCGGCGGACGAGCGTCGCGGCGTGGCGGTGCGGGTCATCCTGAGCGGGGGATATAATGGCGCGACGTCAACGATGAACGCCGTCGCGTATGATTTTTTGATCGCGCATGGCGTTCCCGTGCGATACTCGCCGGCCTATTTTTCTTTGACGCATGAAAAGTCTTTGGTGGTCGATAATGCCCGCGCGCTTATCATGACGTTCAATCTCGTTTCAAAATATTACGTGACCGGGCGGGATTTTGGGATTGTCGATGCCGACAGGCGTGATATTGCGGCGATGGAAGACACATTTGAAGATGATTGGAATGGCGCCGCCGCAAACGATTCGGGCGGGGCTTCCATGGGCGGGAACAATGGCGATGGGGGGGACGATCTTTTATGGAGCCCCGGTTCGGAAGAGTCACTGCTTGGTCTTATCAACGGCGCGAAGAAATCTCTCTACATATACAACGAGGAGATGGCGGACGCGGATGTGACGAAGGCGCTTATCGACGCGGCAAGGCGGGGCATCGCGGTGTATGTGGATATGACGGGTTCGTCGGAATGGAAGTGGGAGTTTGCAGAGCTTGCGACCGCGGGCGCACACGTGCGCACCTACGCGGACGCGGATAACGCGTCGCTGTATATCCACGCAAAGATGGTCATGGCTGACGGCACCCGCGCATTCGTAGGATCGGAGAATTTTTCGGCGGCATCACTCGGCGAGAATCGGGAGCTGGGCATTATGACATCCGACCGGAACGTGATCGCCGGACTTATGAAAACTTTTACCGCCGATTGGCAGGGCGCCGTGCCGTTCTCGCCATAAATATAACAATAGCCAATATTTTACGGGCATTATCAGGGCATCGCGGGCATTGCGGAAAAACGGCGGTGAAATATTTTCCATTTACCAACGGCTTCGTTAGCATGGGATCCAACCAATATCATGAACCGCCGGAGGAATTATCGCCGGAAGCGAGAACGTTTGCCCGCATGATGCAGGGCCTCATTGAGGAAGCGGAAGCGATCGACTGGTATGAGTAGCGCATGGCTGTCGAGACCGATGCCGATGCAAAGAGGATCGTAAAAGAAGAACAGTCCGAGGAAGTGAAACACTTCAGTATGGACCTTGAGTTTTTACTGCGGAAAAAGCCGGAGTGGCGCACCATTCTAAAAACAGTCCTTTTTCGGGATGGCAATATTGTAGAGCACGGCGAGGAGGCGGAAAAGAAGGCGGGGGGTTAGTGCTCATCGCGGCGGTGGCAAGACGGTATGTATGGTACGGCGTCTCGTAGCGCGGCGAGTTTCTCCGGCTCGATTTTTTTGTGGTGAGCACGATTATCATCTTATCGGGGTGATGGTATAATTATCTTTCCTTATGGAAACCGAGAACAAACCAAGCCTGACGAGCCTTCTGAAGCCGTACCTAGGGATACTCACGTTCCTGGGTATTTTTACGCTTGCGAGCAACGCACTCAACCTGCTCCTGCCGATCATCACTTCGCGCGCGATTGACGCGTATGGCGCGCACCATCTGGCGCTTACCACCGTAGTTGAGGAATTTTTCTTTGCTGCGTTCTTTATATTCATTTTTGTCTACTTGCAAAGCATTCTGCAGACGTTCGCGTCCGAACGCGTTGCGCGCGATCTGCGCAAGCGCGTTTCCGAAAAGATCTCGGGGCAAAGTTATGCGTATATCCAGAAAGCCAATCCTTCGAAATTGCTCACGAACCTTACTTCCGATGTCGACAATATAAAGATGTTCGTGGCGCAGGCGATCGTGTCCATTGTGTCGTCGATATTCATCATCATTGGCGCGGCCATCTTGCTTCTTATCATAGATTGGCGCCTGGCGCTCGCGGTACTTCTCATCGTGCCCATCATCGGCGGGACATTCTTTTTTGTCCTCGGCAAAGTGCGGAAGTTGTTCCTGAAGAGCCGCGAAGTGATCGACTGGCTAAACAAGGTGATTAACGAAAGCATCCTCGGCGCCGCGCTGATCCGCGTGCTCAATTCCGAACAGCCGGAATACGAAAAGTTCCTTGCGGCGAACACGAACGCGAAGGACCTCGGCATGCAGATATTGACGCTCTTCGCCACGATGATCCCGATCATCTCGTTCGTCGCGAACGCGGCGACGGTGGTGATCCTCGCGCTCGGCGGGCACTTTGTGATCGGCGGCAGCATGACGCTCGGCAATTTTACCGCGTTCAACAGCTACCTCGCGCTTTTGATATTCCCGATCCTCGTGATCGGGTTCATGAGCAACGTGATCGCGCAGGCGCAGGCGTCGTACGACCGCGTGGAAGATGTGCTCAGCACGCCGGATCCGCAGCCGGATGGGATCATAAAGGAAAAGTTGCATGGCGATATTGCGGTAAAAGGAATAACCGTGACCTACGGCGAGAAGCCGGTGCTGAAGGACGTTTCGATCTCGGTGAAAGCGGGGACGAGAACTGCCATCGTGGGCCCTACGGCCGCCGGAAAGACGCAGTTGCTCTATGTCCTTACCGGACTCGTGCAGCCCAACGCCGGTTCCGTTGAATATGACGGCAGGAATATAGACGCATATGACCCGGAGTCGCTGCACGATCAAGTGGGGCTCGTGTTTCAGGACAGCATCATGTTCAACCTGAGCGTGCGCGAGAACATCGCGTTCAACACGCTTGTGACGGAAGAGGCATTGAATAAAGCAATCGCAACGGCGGAGTTAAAGGATTTTGTTGACGGATTGCCCGAAGGCCTCAACACGATTGTTTCCGAGCGGGGAGGGAGTTTGTCGGGAGGGCAGAAGCAGCGCATCATGCTTGCGCGGGCGTTGGCGCTCAACCCGCGCATACTGTTGCTCGACGAGTTCACCGCTCGCGTGGACGCGAACACCGAGCAAAAAACCCTGCGCAACATCAGGGAAAATTATCCGGAGATCACGCTTGTTTCGGTCACGCAAAAAATCGCCGCGGTGGAGCACTACGACCAGATCATCGTGATGATGGAAGGCGAAGTGCTGGCGTCGGGCACGCATCAGGAGCTGCTCGCAACGAGCCCCGAATACGTGCAGATCGTCGATTCCCAACGGAGCACCAATGCATACGAACAATCATCCAATGACTGACTATAACCTGACAGCCCGCGCCGCGGGGACGGAGCCGAAGAACGCGATACTCGCCGCGGTCAAAAAACTGTGGCCGCTTATGCGCGATGAGAAGAAGCATCTTTCCATCGCGTTCGTCGCGATCGTGGCGAACTCGCTGCTCACGCTCGCCGGCCCGCTCGTGATCGCATACGTGGTGAACACCTACTTCATCGCAAAGAATTTCCAGGGTGTGCTGGCCTATTCTGGATTGCTCGTCGTGATGTTCCTCGTCGCGCTCGTGGCGAGCTACGCGCAGACGCGCGTGATGGGCGGCGTCGGCCAGCGCGTGCTTTTTAACCTCCGCAACGCGGTGTTCAACAAGCTGCAGGAATTGCCGGTGGCGTTCTTCAACCAGAACAAAGCGGGGGATCTGATCTCGCGCATCAACAACGATACGGATAAGCTGAACCAGTTCTTCTCGCAGTCGCTCATGCAGTTCATCGGTTCGATATTCATTATGATCGGCGCGGGGATATTTCTGATCGTGCTCAACCCGGCGCTTGGGGGCGCGTCGCTCATTCCGGCATTGCTTATTGTTATCGTCACGCAGGTGACGGCGGCGTGGGTCAAGCGCAAGAACGCGATAAGCATGCGCGCGCTTGGCGGCATGAGCGCGGAGATCCAGGAAGGCCTGAGCAACTTCAAGGTGGTCGTCGCATTCAATCGCCGTGATTATTTCCGCGAGCGGTTTGACGCGGCGAACCAGGAGAACTACAAGACGTCCGTCGACGCGGGCATTGCGAACAACACGCTGACACCGATCTACGGTTTCGGCGCGAACCTTGGCCAGCTGATCGTGCTTGCATACGGCCTCGTGCTTATCATGCACGGCCGGTTCACGATCGGTCTCCTTATCGGATTTTTGCTTTACACGAACAACTTCTATAACCCACTTCGCCAGCTGGCGTCATTGTGGGCGAACTTCCAGACGGCGCTTGCCGGCTGGGACCGCATCTCGGACATCCTCTCGCTCAATACGGACCTGGTCACGATAGCGGCCGCGGATGCAAGGCCCGCGCCCGCAGGCATAGAAAATTCCGTGCTCGCGTTCGACCATGTGAGCTTCCGTTATCCGGACGGCAAAGATGTTCTGCACGATATCAGCTTTACCCTCGAGAAGGGGAAGACCTACGCGCTTGTGGGACCCACCGGCGGCGGCAAGACCACGACCGCGTCGCTCATGGCGCGTCTGTACGACCCGACGGGCGGAACGGTCTATCTTAGCGGCAAAGATATCCGTTCGTATGATGCGCCGACGCGCACCAAAAAGATCGGTTTCATTTTGCAGGAACCGTTCCTCTTTACCGGCACGGTACGCGAGAACATTGTGTATGGAAATGACGAATACGCGGGCCATTCAAAAGAACAGCTTGAGGCGGTGATAAAAAAGGAAGGGTTGCACGATCTTCTCGCGCGGTTCGAGAAAGGGCTTGATACGCCCGTGGTCTCGAGCGGCGACGCCATCAGTTTGGGCCAGCGCCAGCTGATCGCGTTCATCCGCGCCGTGCTGCGCAACCCCGACCTTCTTATCCTTGACGAGGCGACGGCGAACATCGATACCGTCACCGAGCAGCTGCTCGAAGAGATCCTGAAAAAGTTGCCGTCGACCACCACGCGCGTCATCATCGCGCACCGCCTGAACACCATCGAGAACGCGGACGAAATATTTTTCGTGAACAGCGGCACCATCACGCAGGCGGGTTCGATGGAGCACGCGGTGGATATGCTCCTGCACGGAAAGCGGCAGAGCTGATCCCTATTGCCATCCCGCGCCGAAAAGGCCGAAAGTAAAAAAGACCAAAAATAATCAGCTAAAAATAAATTTATGAAAAATCCAAAGACAAAAATGTGGTTTATGCTGGTTGTCGGCTTCATTATTATAGGGATTGTACTGTTTGTCGTAGCGGGGACGACACATTATTGGCAGGGGTGGAGTTACCTTGCGGTAGGGTTTGTGACGAGCGGGCTTCTTACCCTCTATACCGTAAGCGACCCGGTACTTCTTGAAGGCAGAACGAGGAACGGGTTCACTGCGGAGCAGCGGCCCATTCAAAAGATCATTGTGTGGTGCTTGGGACTTTTCTGTGCCGCAGCATATATCGTCCCCGCGTTGGACTATCGCTTTGGCTGGTCAAGTATGCCGTCATGGCTCTCTATTGCAGGCGACCTGCTCATCATCGTGGGAATGTGGATGGTCTACCGGGTGTTCAAGGAGAATTCCTTCGGCGCGGTAACCGTTGAGATCGGGAAGGATCAAAAAGTGATCACGACTGGCCCTTATGCGATCGTGCGCAACCCGATGTATTCGAGCGCCATCGTATATTTCGTCGGGATGACGTTGGCGCTCGGCTCATACTGGGGCCTTATTCCCGCCGTCCTCGCAGCCCTCGGTTTTGTTTTGCGATTGCTCGACGAGGAAAAAATGCTTGCGAAGGACCTCCCGGGGTACGTCGCGTATCAGGCAAAAGTCCATTGGCATTTGATACCGGAGATCTTCTAAAAGAGCTATACTACGCATCAATGACCAATTCATCCACAGCATCTCCTGTTGTCGATATCCAATCGTTTGCGATGCGCTTCGGTCCGAAGGAAGTCGTGAAGGACTTATCTTTTGTTGTAAACCAAGGCGAAGTTTTCGGCTTGCTCGGATCGAACGGCGCGGGGAAGACGACGACAATCCGCACGCTGCTTGCATTGCTCGAGCCAACAAGCGGCACATTGCTCGTGAACGGCAAACGCTACACTCCGGCGATGGCACCGATGGTGGGCTATCTGCCGGAAGAGCGGGGATTGTACCGCAACGAACCGGTGCTCGACACAATGGTATATTTTGGCGTCATGCACGGACTTAAAAGGGACGATGCGAAGAAGCGCGTGTTGGCATATTTGGAACGCGTAGGACTTGGCGACAAAGCGCACGCGCGGCTGACCGAGCTTTCGAACGGTCAGCAGCAAAAGATCCAGCTCGGCGTGACGATCCTCCACGAGCCGTCGCTTATGATTCTTGACGAACCGACCGAAGCGCTCGACCCGGTGAATCGGGATCTCTTGATGAACATCATCAACGAGCAGCGCACGAATGGCGCGACGGTCATTCTTGTTACTCACCGCATGGAAGAAGTGGAACAGCTGTGCGACCGCATCGTGCTGCTTAAAGACGGCACGCGGGCGCTCTATGGAACGATCGATGAAGTTAAAAATAAGTTCGGCTCTACGGTAATCGCGCTCGCGTATACCGGCACGCTGCCGTTGAACGACAAGCTGTATGCGATCACAAAGCAGTTGCCGCACTATGCGGAACTCGCGTGGCGCGAGGGCGTGACGCCGGATGAGATCCTGCGATCCTTGGCCGGTGCTCCCGACCTTCACCTCACCACATTCGACGTCCGCCGCCCGACGCTCAACGAAATCTTCTTAACGCTCTATAAATAACATGTGGAACATCATCGGGTTCGAAGCGTTGCGGGCGCTCAAAAAGAAAAGCTTTTGGATCGCTTCTATCTCGCCGCTGCTTATCATTCTCGTTATTTTTGGTATTGAGTATTTTTCCATCAAGAGTGCGGCGACGAACGCGGCGCAGCAGACGCAATCGTTCTCAGCGACCGCGAAGATTGGGGAGTTCGATGATTCTGGATTGATA
>Ga0181535_10008247_pt1 | contig 10299 bp, 9 predicted proteins | sample PEATcosm2014_Bin_44_FD_119774 | JGI IMG/M metagenome (GOLD analysis project Ga0181535, IMG submission 119774) | Peatland microbial communities from MTU Mesocosm Facility, Houghton, MI, USA - PEATcosm2014_Bin17_30_metaG | ecosystem: Environmental > Terrestrial > Soil > Wetlands > Peat | place...
CAACTGTTTTGCGAATTGCTGGTGTGCAAGCGTCAGGTAAATCTTCGTGCCTCCAGCCGCAATCGGCGCGCCATACCGGCCCGCAATCACCGTGCCCGGAAAGCCCGGCTTGCTCCAGTTGAAGTCGTACTGGTCGCCGTCTTTGCCGTTGGCCAGCGTCACGGTTTTCGACGCGCCCTGGCTGCCGCTGGCAACAACGCGCATCCCCTGCGGCACGCGGATGTGCAGCTCCATCGTGAAGCGGTCGGTCATGTAACCAACTGTAGGAAACCAGCGCCCAGCGTAGAGCAAATAAGTGATCGGCTCCTGGATAGCGGCCAGTTTCAAGCCTTCAATCGGGCCATCGTCGTTGCCGGTGATTGCGCCCTCGTACTCAAACGTCCAATGCACAGCCTGCCCGCGCACAAACGGCGTCGCCGGGGTCACGCGGACGGTCCCATCGGGTGAGCGCTCGCCGGTCAGCACCGCTCCGCTCTCGTCTGTGATCTTGGAGATTTTCAGCGCCGGATGAAAGCCAAAGCTCACCACCTCGGAGTTCTCCGGCGCGGTAAAACTCACCGTCGCCTTGGCCGCCAGATGGTGCGTCCCCGTATCGATCTCGGCGTCGATCACGTAGCCGGAGATAGTCAGCGCCGAGCGCTGCGCGGCCACAGGAGACGCCATCGTCAGAGCCCAGGCCAGCCCAGCCGCCGCCAGGATTTTCCATTCCATCCGCATCGCAGACCTGCCTTGTATCAGTCGTCCATCCGCTCCGCCAACTCGCGGGTTGTAGCGCCAGCCTCCTGGCCGGCTGTCGCGTGGACCTCCCGGTCCAAGCTTGTTACTCTTTTGTTCTTCACCCGCTCCGCCAACTCGCAAAGCATGGAACCCGTGCCGTCCATTACCATCCGCCAACCCGCTAACTTGCTATGTCCGCGAAGCGGACGCTAACTTGCCAAAAATTTCAAACCTTTAAAGGAAGAGTATGAATTCCCGAACCATATAACCAAAATCTTGAACATTCAATCGGATCGTCCCCGCTGGATCCCCATGTCTGAATCTTCAGACCTGAGATACCACCAACCCCAGAGCCTCCAGCGTAACCGCCGCCACCCGCTCAATCGCCCCGCCCTCCGACTGTTTGGCCAGCAATCCCCGCACCCGCGCCAGCTCCTCCCTCATGGACTGCCGAGGCAGCCCATCCGGTAGCAGCGGCGCAATCTGTTGGACGATATTTTTTGCCGTAAAGTCGCTTTGAATCAACTCCGGCACAATCCGCGAGCCCGCGATCAGGTTCACCATGGCCACATGCGCCACCGTCACCACCCGCTTGGCAATCGCGTAAGTAAGCGCCGAGACCCGGTAGACCACTACAAAGGGATTGCCGATCAACGCCGCCTCCACCGTAGCCGTGCCGCTGGCCACAACCGATGCGCGAGCGTGAAAGAGCGCCGCGCGGGCGCCACCCGCAGTGGGGCCAACTGCGCCTTCGGCGCCAATGTCGTCGATTAACCGTAGTGTCAGGCCGGAGCCGTGCGTATTGGCGATACGCCGCACCTCCTCGCGCTGCGCCGCATTCAGCGTCGGCGCCAGCGGAAGGATGAATTCAAAACCAGCAGTGAGGAAGGGTTCAGGATTTGAGTTGAAGGATACGGGCTTCAGCCCGTACATTGATGAACCAGGATTGACGGGGGCTTTAGCCCCTGAGGGACGTTCCATGGAAATCCCTTCAAAATAATGACCTTTTTCCGCTGCTTGTCCCAGCCTCCGCGCCGCAAGCAGCATCTCCGGCAGTAGGTCGCCGATCTCCTTCGCCCTGCTCCCCGGCAGCAATCCAATCCACGTCTTCGCCGCATCCAGCCCGTTCTTTTTCGCAAACTCCTCGCGGCTCATCGCCGGCAGCGGCAGCTCCGCCAGCGGATGCCCCACGAACTCCGCTTCCACGCCGCGCTCGCGATAAAACGCCTCTTCAAAGGGAAAGATCACCAGCATCTTGGCAATATATTTCTGGACGAGCTTGATGCGGTGCTTCTTCCACGCCCACAACTGTGGGCTCACAAAAAAGATCACCGGCACGCCCAGCCGATGCAGCTCCTCCGCCAGCCGAAAGTGAATCTCCGGAAAGTCAATGAGTACAGCAACCGAAGGCGGCCGTTCCCGAATCGCTCGCTTCAGCTTGCGATACTCGCCCCAGATGCGCGGCAGATGCCGCACCACCTCGGTCAGCCCCATCACGGCCATATCTTCAGAGCGCACGATGCACTCCAGCCCCGCCGCATTCATCCGCGCCCCGCCCATGCCAAAGAAGCTGGCCGTCTGGCCTGCCGTAGCCATCTGCCTCTTCAGCGCGCCCACCAGCAGCGCCCCATAGTGCTCGCCGCTGGCTTCGCCCGCCGAGATGAAGATCGTTGCCTGCATTCCCGCTTCCCGCCGCCCCCTTGCGCTGAGGACCATGATACTGGGTTCCACCGGACAGGCTCTTCACCCAGTAAACTGAAGCCTCTCCGCGGCAACGCAGGCTCTGGGGCGACCCGCATGAAACAGCATATTTCTTTATGAGAGTCATGTTATATTCCGTAGTATGGCCACGGCTCTGCACATCCCGTTGAATGAATACCTCAGCACCAGCTACAGGCCGGACTGCGAGTATGTGGACGGAGAGATCAGGGAGCGCAACGTGGGCAAGTGGGAACACGCACGATTGCAATGGCTGCTGGCACTTTGGTTCGGTACGCATGAGAAGCAGTGGGGAATCATTGGCAGTACCGAACAGCGGATGCGCGTTGCCGAGAACCGGGTCCGCGTGCCGGACTTGGTTGTGCTGACCGCCGGAGCGCAGCCCGACGTGCTGACCGATCCGCCGCTGCTGGTCATCGAAATCCTCTCTCCCGACGACAGCTACTCCGACACCGAAGAGCGCGCCAAAGACTACCGCGCAATGGGCGTCGAGACGGTTTGGATCATCAATCCAAAGATGCGCACCGGCCGCATGTGCTCTGGCGCGAAATGGGTCGAAGCCGAGCGGCTTGAGGTCAAAGGTACGCCCCTGTACGTCAACCTGCCTGAGATCTTCAGCCAGTTGACCTCCGCCTGAGGGCTGCAATGCCGACAGATGGGCGGATGGGAACATGGCGGAAATCTTCAATCCGGCGCGTTCAGGGCGTGTGCTACGCGAGTAGCTGGGTGAGATGGATGTCAAGGAGGCTGCGGCGCGGCTGCACGGCTCGCGGCCCACACTCTCGCGCATCCGGAATTGCAAGGCAGGCATCTCGGCGGAGATGTCGCTGTGGCTCTTAGACACTCTGGGAACCAGCGCCGTGTGGATCAAAATGCCAGTACTGTGTTCCTGATTCCTGTTGGAGAGTCATATAAAACGCTACATATTGTGGTGCTTCTTGTTGAGTGGAGCTATATAGTGTGCATCTTTTTCTATTTGACAGCGTCTAAGAAATGTTGTCATTATGTCAACACCTATGCCGATTAACGCATTAACGCAGGAAGTTGCCCGCGATGTTCTCTCAGATTGTTTGGGAGGAACAGGTACGGTGGTTCCTGGGAAGCATTTTCGAGAAGAACTTGGAAAGGAAGATCTGACAATACCGGATGCATGGCAAGTACTCCGGTCTGGGTGCATTTACAACCCTTCCGAACTCGATATGAAAACTGGGGAGTGGAAATACACCATCGAAGGGTATGTCCCGGATGGAACATGGCTTGCTATTGTGTTCAGTTTTTAGCAGGTCAACCAGGCATATCTAATCACTGTTTTCTCGGTGGAGACAAAAAGGAGGACCGTATGAAAACAGAATTGTGTGGAAGTTGCGGAAAGACTGCTCAAGTTGTCTGCAAGGACTACGAATTCAAGGAGATGGGCGTCCCCGTAATACTGCATCAGGTTAAGGTGATCGAGTGCGTCCACTGCGGTAACACCGACCCTATCATTCCGAATATGGATGGTCTGATGCGCGTTTTGGCGCTCGGGATATTGCGTAACCCTAACAAGCTCTGCGGAAACGAAGTGCGGTTTCTCCGCAAATATGTGAATAAGAGTGCTGTGGAATTCGCTCGTTTCTTGCATGTGAGCCATACCCATCTCTCGAAGATTGAGAATGACCGTTATGAGATAGGTTCCCAAATGGATAAACTCGTACGGCTAATGGTTGTCAATTTGGATCCCGGACTAGCAGAGGGCATTAAGGGCTTGATGGAACTAATGCCGAACATCACAGACACCTGCTCCGATGAAACGCAGGAGATTCGGATAAACCCGTCCACGCTTCAGTATCAGTACACATAGCAGGGAGCCGGGTGCCCCAGGTCCGAATTTTCGGACCTGGGATACCACAAATCTGAATCAGCAATTTACCTATCCCCGCCTTGCCCTTACCGCCTCCGCCAACTCCTTCAGCAGCCCGTGCGTATCCTTCCAGTCAATGCAGCCATCCGTAATGCTTTGCCCATAAACCAGCGCCTGCCCCGCCACCAGCGGCTGCGCGCCAGCCACCAGATTGCTCTCTATCATCACGCCCATAATCCGCCTGTCGCCCGTGGCAATCTGCCCCGCAACATCGTGGCAGACCACGCCCTGCCGCCGGTAGTCTTTACTGCTGTTGGCGTGGCTGAAGTCGATCATGATGCGCGGCGGCAGGCCGGCCTTTTCCATCTGCGCCGCGGTATCGGCCACGCTCTCGGCTGTGTAATTCACCGTGCCCCGGCCGCCGCGCAGAATGATGTGTGTCTCCGGATTGCCGCTCGTCACCAGAATCGCCGATTGCCCATGCTTGGTGTGGCCCAGAAAAGCATGAGAGTGCGCGGCGGAGAGAATCGCGTCGATGGCGATCTGCACATTGCCGCTGGTCCCGTTCTTGAAGCCCACCGGGCAACTGATGCCGCTCACCAATTGCCGGTGAACCTGGCTCTCCGTGGTGCGCGCGCCGATGGCTCCCCAACTCACCATCCCGGCAATGTACTGCGGTGAGATCATGTCAAGAAATTCGGTTCCCGTGGGCACGCCCATCTCGGCCAGATCCAGCAGCAGGTGCCGCGCCAGGCGCAGGCCGTCGTTGATCTTGTAAGAGGAGTCCAGATACGGATCGTTGATCAGACCCTTCCAGCCAATTGTCGTCCGCGGCTTCTCAAAGTAGACGCGCATCACAATCCGCAGGTCGGCGCTGAACTCGGCAATGGCGTCTTTGAGCAGCAGGGCATACTCGCGCGCGGCCTTGGTGTCGTGGATGGAGCACGGGCCCGCCAGAACCAGCAGCCGCTCGTCGCTGCCCTCCAGAATCGCGGAGATTTCGTTGCGGGCGTCGAAGATCGTCGCCGATGCGGCTTCATTGATGGGCCTTTCTTCTTCAAGAAAGACAGGGGGAAGGACGACTTTGGTCCATTGGATGCGAAGATCTTCAGTGCTATGAAACATGGCTCGATTTCTTTCGGATGGGGGTTGAATTTCCAATAGCTTCAAACTGTAGCGCCGGCCTCCCGGCCGGCTGTTGCGTGGACCTCCCGGTCCACGCCCGCTTCTCTTAAGAATCTATCAGCCCAGCCGTCGCCGCGCCCCTCAAGCGCTTCCCACCCCCGCTGCGTCTACCAGATTATCGGGCTGCGACCGTGCGCTCGGCGGCAAGACAAGATGCGCCGTCAGGCGATACCCTGTATGCGGACCCCGAAAGACAGCACAGCCGGTTGACGGTAAATAAAGGAGCAGCGATGAGGATGGGAAGGTTTGCACATTGGATGCTTGCGGCAGCGCCGGTTGCGCTATGCTTTCTGACCGGTTGCGGCGACTTCTGGCAGGCCCCGAACAACGGCACTACCACCGGCTTCAGTCTTGCCGCCAGCCCCACCAGCGTCACCGTAGCCCCAGGCGCAACCTCCAGTTCCGTGGGTCTTAGGTTGACGCCAGGCAGTTCCTTTACCGGAACGGTGACACTCAGTTGCTCGGTAACCAGCTTCCCCACCGGCGCAACCTCTTCTGAATACCCAACCTGCAACTTCACCTCCTCCTCACTCGATTTCACCACCTCGTCGGCGCAGTCCACCACCTTCACCGCGACCGCGCCGAGCGCCTCGCCAACTGGAGCCTATGAGATGAACTTGACCGGCGTCTCCGGCTCTACTGCCGAAACCACCAGCTTCTGCGTCGAGGTCTCGAACACCTCGACTGCCACCTGCGCCACCACACCTACTTCAAGCGGCAGCTTCTATGTCCTGACCAGCACTGGCATTTACGGATATTCCATCAGTTCCAGCAAGCTGACTGCGCTGACCGGCAGCCCAACCCCCCTGCCCGCTACTGCTGGCGCGCCCCAGGCCATGGCATATGATCCATTTGGTCCCTTCCTCTATGTGGCTACGGCCAATGGTATTTTGCTATATGACGTCGGCACAGGCGGCGCTCTGACACTGGTCTCCGCTGGAACAATCCCCGACAACTACTCCTATGCACTGCAAGTGGATTCATCCGGTCATTGGCTTCTGGATGCTTCAGATACCTCGGGGCAGCCGACGCTCTACGCATTGCCGATCAGCACCACTACCGGCGAATCTTTAGTTGCCAGCCTCACAAGCGTTCCCGCCAGATTGTTGGCTGCCGGTGGCAGCGTCACCTATGGCGGAATGGCCATCTCTCCTGACGACAAACTCGTTTCCGTCGCCGTTGGCTCTGAAACCGATACATTTGTCTTTACCGTCGGTACGGATTTTACAGGCACCACAAACCCGCTGAGCAGCACGCACGATTTCAGAACAGCTCTGGGGACTGCGATTTCTGTGGCCTTCGATCCGAACACCAGCTTCCTCTATATTGGCGAGGCTGGGTACTTTACTTCCTCCACCCCGGACTCCGGAGCTTTGCGCATCATTCCGATTGCGTCCGATGTACTGGGCACTGAGCCATCGATCTCAACCTCCTATCCTTATCCGAGCGGCGGAAACGGACCTCACGCCATCCTCGCCGACTCCAATGGCTATGTCTACGTCGCCAACTCGGTTGGGACTGGCAATGGAAATATCACCGGCTTCTTGTTGAATTCTTCGACGTCCTCTCTAACGCTGCAATCCAATCCAGCGGCGACAGGGGAGGATCCATTGGCCATGGCATTGGATTCGTCCGGCGACTTCGTATTTGTGGTGAACAACCTAGGCAGCGTACCACTGGATGCTTATACCTTCGACGCGAGTACCACCGGTAAACTGGATTCGTTTACAATCACCGGTACGGTCGGAGCCAGTCCGGTTGCCATCGTTGCCGTGCCAAAGTAACTTGAACGGCCCGTGTGCCGCGGTTTGACGGGAGAACCACCCAAATGCTCTTGCAGGCCTTGCGCGAAGAAGTGCTCGAAGCGAACCTGGAACTGGTTCGCCGCGGGCTGGTGCTTTACACCTTCGGCAATCTCAGCGCCATTGACCGCTCCCTGGGCCTGGTAGCCATCAAGCCCAGCGGCGTGGCCTACGACGACCTGACACCGGAGATGATCGTTGTCACCGATCTCGATGGCGAGATTGTCGATGGCGATCTGCGTCCCTCCGCGGATCTGGATACGCATCTCGAGATCTACAGGCACTTTGAGCAGATCGGCGCCGTGGCGCATACCCACTCCGAGTGCGCCACCGCTTGGGCGCAGGCCAAGTATGAGATTCCCTGCCTTGGAACCACCCACGCCGACTCCTTTCATGGACCGGTTCCAGTCACGGCCGAGCTCAGCGAGGAGCAGATTGCCGGCGATTACGAGCGCCAGACTGGCGTTGCCATCGTGCAGCGCTTTTACACCCTCGATCCCCAGGCGATTCCCGCCGTGCTCGTCGCCGGCCACGGCCCCTTCACCTGGGGAGCCAGCGCCGCAGAGGCCGCTCACAACGCGGCGATTCTGGAGTATGTGGCGCGCATGGCCAGCCAAACCCTGGCCCTCAATCCGCATGTCAGGCCACTGCAAGCCGCACTGCGCGACAAGCATTTTCTCCGCAAGCACGGCAGCGCCGCCTATTACGGCCAGGCAGCCTCACCGCCTAAATAACCGCGGAGAAGTCGTCCACCAGCCTTGCCTGTCCGTAATGGAATGAGCCTGTAGCGCCGGCCTCCTGGCCGGCTGTGGCGTGGACCTCCCGGTCCACGCTTGTTTCTTATCTGGTCGATGTTTTGATAGGGCACGACTTTACAGGCTGCGGAAAAACTCTTCAGGAGGCAATTCCCAATGGCTTTGTAATCAGGGCACGACTTTAGTCGGGCCGACAAAGCCCATAGAATCAAAAGGGCTTTAGCCCCTGCTACGCTCAATCGCGATTGCACCACCCGAATAGCCCTCTTTCCGCAGCCTGTAAAGCAAAGCCCCGCTTTCCTTTCAGCCCTTTGCGGCCCGACTGAAGTCGGGCCCTGATTACAAAGCAACAAGTTTCCGGCATCAGGAAGATGGGAAGTGTCCGGCTGGCTGAGCGTTGCTGCGCTATGATGATTTCGCGATGAATAACATGCGGCAGTTGAGGGACAGATGGGCGCTGGTTACCGGAGCCAGCGCGGGGATTGGCGCGGCGCTGGCGCGGGAACTGGCGGCGCACGGAGCCAAATTGATCCTTACGGCCCGGCGCAAGGATCGGCTGGAGTTGCTGGCCGCGGAACTGGAAGCCAAGGGCGCTGAGGTTCGGATTGTAGTCGCGGACTTGAACGATCCGTCGGCTCCGCGGCGAATTTTCGATGCGACCGAAGGCGCGGGCCTGGCCGTCGAGATTCTCATCAACAATGCGGGACTGGGCCAGTATGGCGCGTTTTGCCAGAGCCCGATGGAGCAGGAGTTGAGCCAGGTGCGGGTCAACTGCGAGGCGATGGTGCGGCTGGCTCGGCTGTTTGTGCCGCACATGGTCGAGCGGCGGCGCGGGTGGGTGCTGATTCTGGCCTCGACGGCGAGCTTTCAACCGGTGCCGTACATCTCGACTTACGCGGCAACCAAGGTCTTTGACCGCTTCTTTGCGCTGGGGCTGGCCGCGGAGGTGGCGCGCTTCGGCGTGAAGGTGACGGCGCTCTGCCCTGGACCGACGCAGAGCGAGTTCTTCGACATTGCTCACGCGGCGGCCTTCAAGCGGCGCGGAATGCAGACGGCCGATGAGGTGGCGCGGCAGGCCGTGGCTGCGATGGCGCGCGGGCAGCGGACGCTGATTCCCTACTTCAAGGGAAGGTTTACCGCGCTCATGGTGCGCTTTCTGCCGGTTGGGTTGATTACGAATTTTGTCGAGAAAAAGGCGCGGCCTGCGACGGAGTAGCGCTCTAGAATTCGGCGGCTTATGCGTCAGCCGCGTTTTGGCGGAGCTTTTCGGCGCGGACATCGTTGGCGGTGAAGAGACTCAAGAAAGGCGCGCCCGCCGCGGCGGCCTCGACGGCGGGACGGCCGTTGGCCTCCTGGCGCTCGACGAGGCAGACGACGGCGGCAACGATCATGCCGGCCTCGCGGGCAGCCTCAATGGCGTTGATGGTGGACGCGCCGGTGGTGCATACGTCGTCCACGATGACGACGCGCGCGCCGGGTCGGCAGAAGCCTTCAATGCGGCGGCCGGTGCCGTGGGCTTTTTCGGTTTTGCGGACGAGGAAGCCGTTGAGGAGGGGCGCGCTGGGATTGGTCTGCGCACGCCAGGCGCTGGCGGTGGCGACGTTGGAGACGATGGGGTCGGCGCCCAGAGTAAGCCCGCCAACAGCCTCTGCTTCAATTGCTTTCTCTTCTAATAGTTCCAGCACGGCGTGGCCAGTGAGGCGTCCGCCCTCGGCGTGGAGGGTGGTGGTGCGGCAGTCGACGTAATAGTCGCTGACGCCGCCGGAGGAGAGCGTAAATTGGCCGAGGCGGAAACTCAGGCGGGCGAGAATCGAGAGGAGTTGCTGGGCGTGGCTGGGGGCTGTCATTGCTCTGATTGTAAAGGGAGTGCGGGGAATAGGGAATAGTTGGCGCCAACCCCTATTCTAGAGCGGTACCAGAGTAACTGTGTCCTGTTGAGTTTTTTGCAGGGTCGCCGCCCCCTGATGGTCGCATCGACTTGAACGCTGTGCCTTCGGGATACATCGACTCTGGTTCCACGATATTGCATGGATTTGCTGATTACCATGCCACCGAATCGATCAGCGGATTCACGGCCAAAATCGCCCTGCAGCATAATCCCCGCACATAAATAATCCTAAAAACGGCAGTTGCACACCGTCATCCGTGATCTGCATCAAGGTTTGGAGCCTCTGAAACTTGTTGCTTTGTAATCAGGGCCCGACTTCTAGCCTGCCCTGAGCGGAGTCGAAGGGGGCCGCAAAGGGCTGAAAGGAAAGCTGGGCTTTACAGGCTGCGGAAA
>Ga0181535_10008250_pt1 | contig 10297 bp, 9 predicted proteins | sample PEATcosm2014_Bin_44_FD_119774 | JGI IMG/M metagenome (GOLD analysis project Ga0181535, IMG submission 119774) | Peatland microbial communities from MTU Mesocosm Facility, Houghton, MI, USA - PEATcosm2014_Bin17_30_metaG | ecosystem: Environmental > Terrestrial > Soil > Wetlands > Peat | place...
GCTGCTGCGATCGTCCCCGAGCCGATGCTGGCTCCGCTGAGAGCCCCATTGATTGTGGTTGCGTTCAAAATCCCGACATTGATTGTTCCCGCAGTGAATGCCTGTGGAGTGAAACTATAGGGCATCCCGCGCATGATCATCGATAATGAACTGGCCGTGGGAGAGTATGCCACCAGATCGGCGCTTACGCTGCTGTCCATCTCGAAGAGGTTGTAGCCGGAGTTCCAGTTTCCGCATCCGTGCAGGTTGCAATGGACCGCGAATACGGCATCTTCTCCGGCAGTCAGGTTCATGGTGCGGTTCCAAATCCCGGTGGCTTCGTACGCCCCGTCGGGAACACCATGCGTTCCGCCGTAGCCTATGTAGTTCGACGATGGAGACGCATTCGCAATCGACCACCCTGTCAACCCCGGCCCGTTGTTTTGCTGATATTGCAACCCGGCCCGTACTTCGATGGATGGCCGCGGCACCGATTGTCCGACATACTCCGTGTCGGCAGTGACAGACTCCTGATAATAATGCGGCTCTTCCACCGGGTCGTTGGCCGCCCACGCCACATTGTTCGGCGCAAGAGTCATCTGTCCATCGACGCTCTTCGCCGCCTGGTCGAAGACGCTCAGGACCTCGGCCATCGGGTAGAACGCAAATCCGCCCGTGAGCACGGAGACTGTTCCGCCGGTGCTGGAACTGTTTGCGCCGCTCTGCGCATAGGTGAACGAATTTACGCCGGTAGTGGTCACCACAAAGTTTCCGTTGTAGCTGCTGTCGGCAACCCCAGCGATCGTGGCGGTCAACCCATTGATATTCGTGATATTTCCGGTCGTGGTCACAGTAACCACGTTACCGGCCCTGGTCGCGGACGCGATGGATGCACTCATATTGAGGAACCCCGAGGTATGGTTCATCACTCCAACCACAGGGGTCGTAGCAGCAGCGTAGTACAGGCTGGTCGCGGAGGTTGTCCCGACCACCGGAAAGAGCTGACGGATCCCATTTGTCGTATCGACGGTCTGCTCCAGGCCATAGCCGCACAGTCCTCCAAACGCCAGCGTAGCCAGAATCTGGTGCGGCTTGTTCAGCGTCATCTGCAGGTGCGTCGCATCGACGACGGTGTAGGGCGCCATCTCGTAGTTGTCCGGATCGTAGCCTACGGTCTGGTCGACAACGCAAGCCAGGCCGCTGGAAGCTCCAATCGCCGCGGTATTGGTCGCATATCCCGACGGGACGCCGCTGGTGGCGATCGAAAAGGTCACCATCCCGGGAGCCATATTGTTGGCCTGCGATGGAATGACTTGGCCGGTGCTCAGAAACACGCTGATCGGAAAAGTTGTTCCACTGAATTGCGCAGTAGCGTGGGGCCCTCCCGCGGTTCCGCTTATGAGCGCGCTGCCCGTGCCGGCGCTGGTGATCGTCTTCGCCGGATTCGTGTCGATGAGAAAACGGCCGTCACCCTGCGTCCCGCCTCCGGAAATCGGAGCGATCATGACAGTCGTCGAGCCGGTCGTGCAGCCGCCGGTGCATGTCCCCGCAAAGACCCTGGAATCCTCGTGCGACTGTAGATCGAAGGGATGCGCCCCCTCGTCCGCGGAATCTCTCATGCCGCCGGAAGCATAGAGGAAGCGCGAGCCCATCAGGCAGTCCCCTACGCCAAAGCAATTTGTAATCTCGGGGACCAGTACATGCTGTCCCTGCGTGTTGTAAGTGCCAACCACGGACAGCGCGCTATACCCCATCTTGAAGTACGGAGGGGGAGTTTCGATCTGTTCGGGAAAGAGGTTGGAGCCCCCGGCAAGACCCTCCTGCGAGATCGCCAGACCGAACGCGCCAGGGTCTTGATTTCCGGTCTGCTGGAAGAGGCTTGCCTCGCTCTGCGTCGATACATCGTCGATCGCCTGGGCGGTGGAAAGACCGTGGTTCACTACATCGAGCGGGTTGTTGTAACTATCGACCTGCCTTCCGCCGCGCGCATCCTTCAGATGGGTCTGGCTGTTGAAGGAAGCGGTGGAATACGACTCATTGGTGTAGTCCTGTTCCGCCTTCACCTCGCATCCATTGGCGCAATTGGTGCTGGAAAGAACATTGGCGATCCCATTGTTCCCACGCCCGCTCACATATTGGCTGGCATACTCCACATCGTTCAGGTCGTTGACCTCCAACTGGGTCCCTGCCGGCTGCGCTACGACTTGTGTCGTCGATGGCTGCGTGGAGACCATCTGTCCCGATCCGCCCGACACTGCCGCGATATTCTCATCGACATAATTCTTGTCCGCAGCCTGCAGCGCGGAAACAGGGTCGCCCGGCAGCACAAGCGGCCCGGTCATCGTATCTCCAGCCTTCAACACATAAGGCGAGGAGTCCAGCGGATGACCTGTCACTGCGGCGGCGATGGCAGTATCCACATAGCTCTTGCTCACCGTCTGCATTGCCACGGAGGTCGGCAGCACGGTGCTCTCGATCGCACTCACTTTCACCGCCGTCGTGCTGGCCGGTACAACCCAGTACTCGCGGCTTACACTGCCATCGTCCAGATGAAATACCGCCGTGTAGTAACTGCCGATCGGCGTAGAGCCGGCGTTCGGAATAAGCTGCACGCTGAGCGCTCCGCCCGCCGCAATGACCGCGGACGTGCTGCCGCTGGGAATGGAATCGCCATTGCTCGTGGTAAACGCAGGCCAACTGATGAGCACGGTTCCCGTGGCCACGGTCCCATCCGCGTGGTAGATGGTGTCCGCCACATGGGTGGTTGCCACCTGCGCCACTCCGGCAACCGTCACCACCGTCAGCAGCACTCCAATCAAGATCCAACTTTTAGGCTTCCAATGCATCGCACTCTCCTCGTATCCGCAATTGCGCACCTAAACCACCCGCAATGCCGCCGGCAGATAACTCCGGAAGCACAATACTGTCTCTCCGTCGTTGACATCCTTCACCGGAAGCGCGCGAAATGCTCCCGCCAGCCGGAGCTTCTCCAGCGGGGCCGTCAACGCCTCTTCCGCCTCGGTCGAACCCTGCATCGCCTGCAGACGCGGATAGTGATAGAGCACCCGGTCTCCTTGAGCGCCTGGCATCACAAAGAGCGCAGACCACTCCTGAAAGAAGCTCGCGCCCTCGCGATCGCAGAATCCGACGAGCTGGCTCACCTGCATCCCCGCCGCCGGAACTCCCGCTGGCAGCGCGCTTGCGAGCTCCAGTACGCCGGCCGTGATTGCGGCCACCACGCCGACATTCAACGACACTCGCCGCACATAGTTCACGTCGCCGCCCACCGCGCTGGCGGATTGCACATAGGCCGAACTCACACCGGTGCCGATGTATCCAAGCTGGCCGGTGTAATCGACATCCACTGCAACCAGGCTGCCTACGCTGAATCCGGCCGCGGCTGCAACACCCACGTTCAAGCTGGTCGCGGTAGACGCCGGTCCCGTGCTGGTTAGCAAAGGGACCGGCGACGCAGCCACACCGCCGCTTCCGTTGGGTGCAGCGCCAGCAGCCGTCGTCAACAGATTGGTCTGTTGCGATCCCGAAGCCAGCGTCACCTGCAACTTTCCCCAGGTCTCGAACTCGAGCGACACTGTCGCCTCTACTTCTGTGCGAACTTGTCCCACTGTCATCGCAGGAGCGCCGGCCCGAAGCGCATCGACTTTCGTCCCGCACTTCCTCACAAACCGCGAGACCCAGCCGAGGTCTACCCAGGGTGACGGTGGCCCATGCAGATCGAACCTGCCAAGCTGCGCCGCGTCGAACAACGTCGGCGCGCCAGTCGACCGGTTCACCGGAGCGAAGTAGGCGCGCACCCGTCTTGTCACCGGAGCCACGGACGCCACAACTCCGGCCCCTGTCGTCGTTGTACTCACAGCTCACCCGCTTGCTGGTACGCAAATACCTGCACCGTTGCCGTCCGCTCCAGTCGCTCGCCCACCGCGGTTGCAGCGCCGAAGACCGAGTCCGCCCAGAAGACGTTGGTTCCCATCGGCGTGGCTGCGACACCAACTCCAGCCGCTGAATAATTCATCTTCTCGACCGTGTGCGGCTCGGCCCCAAGTGCCGACGCCAGCTCCGCATCCATCGCCGCCAGCAGTCGTCCGCGGTCCATGCCGCCATTGCCCGAGCTCCCATCCGTGGCGTACTGGATGGAACACTCCATTGCCAGCAGAGGCAGCGGCCCCTCGCTATTCACCTGGAGCCCGGTCCATTGCAGGCGGAATGCATCCACGGGGACCCACGCCGACGGCAGCTCGTTCTCGTCCACCAGCGTTCCCGGCCGCACCACGCCGCGCACCACAATCGTCCGTGCCGGATTCAACGCCGCCAGCCGGTTCTGCAGCATCGTGTAAAACGTGTCCTTTGCGTTCTGCATATTTCCCTTTCGGATTGCCCTCAGGGGCTAAAGCCCCGCTGCTTGCAAGCCGGTTTACAGCACGGGTGAACCCATGCCCTTAAGCAAGACGTTCTTTCGAACGCGAATCTAAACCACGCGAGCGAGTGGCGCGCGCAGCACCAGCCGGTACACATAGGGCCGGCCAAAGACCTGTTCTTCTGTAGCGGACACGATCTCCAGCAGCTCGTCGCCGGAGAGAACACCATAAGCCGCGGCAAACAGCACGCTGGCCGAGGCATACGACAGCGATCCCACCAGGCCCTCCACCACGGTCGCCGATACCAGCAGCTCCCACTTTGCCGCCTTGCCTTCGGCCACGGTCGCACGCGCCTTGCGATACACGACCGGCTCCAGCGGGAGGTCTTGAAACGCCGGCGTCGCAATCCCCAACTGCTCGGTACCATCCGCGGGGACCGCCGGCGCAGGCATCCGCAGCATCACCGTCCGTCCGCCCATCGCCCGCAGCAAGACGTCTGCTGCTCTCGCTGTCGCGCCTGTTGCACTCACCAGATCGCCCATCGCATCACCCAATCCTCTGCGCCACATAGGGCGCCAACATCATCTGCACATTCGCGTCGATCAGCGATCCGGCGAAGTACTGCATCTGCAAGGTGTCCATCTTGCTGCCCTTCACATTCAAGGCCGGAGTGGCCTGCGCGTTCTTCACAATCTGCGCGCACGCGACCTTCACCGCCGGCGGCACAACTGCCAACCCGGCCGTGTAGGTCACCTCGACCTCGTTGTAGTTCAGCCCGAGCAGGTTCATGGGAAACGTCAAGTCTCCCGTGACAACGTTCAGGTCCACGTTGGTCAGGTCCAGCGTGCTCCAACTGCCTGGAATGCTGAACGCCCACGCCACCTGGGCCAGCATGGGGTCCTGTAGTTCGCCGCGCCGCGGCCGCCCATAGCGGACCTGCACTCCGACCAGCGGCGAGGCTGTCGTGCCGAGCGGTGTCAGCGGAAGATAGCTCAGCCGCACCGCCTGCGAGCCGGCCGTCAAGCGCATCCGCTCCACATATTGAGTCACCAGAAGACTCGGCCTGCGGCAGTGCGATTCGATCAGCACGGATGCCATCGTCACCCAGTCGTCCGTGGTCTCCGCCGTCAATCCATACTCGACATACTCCGTTGGATCCAAGTAACCCATTGCACCCCGCCTCCAAACTCTTTAAGAAAAGAGGGGGCCGGCCACCGTAACCGGCCCCACTCTTATTTGCGCGACGAACGAACGTCCCGGTGCCGGTCAGCCCCCTGACCGGCGCTGCTCCCTCGCGGCAGCACAGCGACGCAAGCAGACATTCACGGGCCCGTCGGACCTCATCGCGCATTGTTGCGGCTGGGCGACACCCATCGACCGGCCGCAAACTCATACTGCTTATCGAGCAGTTCATCCGGCCTAGCGGTCGACCAGCACCTGGTAGTGCGCGTAGCTGGCGCCCTTCACCACCACGGCCCCGAACTTCACCACCACATACTGCGAGGCCAGTGAACCCGGAACCCCAAGCTGGAAGATCCGCGGATTCGGATCGCTCAGCCAGTGATATTCGATCAGGTCCTCGGTCACGATGTACGCCGGCAGCACTGCGCTTCCCGAGCCCGGCGTTCCCGTATACGACAGCGTCCACTCCGGAATCAGCGGCAGATCACCCGCCTGCGTCGACAGCGTCTTCACCGTGAAGCCGGCCCCGATGTCCTTGGTCTGCAACACCACGTTGAACTCGGTCTTCATCTCGCGATCGATCAGGTCGAGAAGGACTGGATTGGCATAGATGGCCGTCGGACGAACTCCAAAGGAGCTGTTCGAAACCATCTGAGCGACCGTCGATTTGAGCCCGTCCACAATGCTCTGCGTGGTCCCAATCGACACCGTGTTGCCTCCTCCCACAATCTGGGCCGCCGCGCCAAAGTACTCCGCGGTCGTCGGCGAACTCAAGCTCGTGTCTGTCCCGTTCCACAGAGCGACATCGTGCGTCCGCAGAACGCCGTCCACCGTGTCGGCGAGGTCCTTCGCCTGCAGATACGCAAACTGCGTCTGCTGCTGGCCCAGCTCCATATCGAACAGGTTGTAGTTGATCTGCGCGACCAGGGCCTTCAACGGAACGCTGTTCTCCACCCGCGTCGGGCTGACGATTGGCGCAACGATATTGCGCGGGTCGACAAAGCCCGAAGTGGCGGAGGGAGATGGAATCGCCCTCTCCTCAAAGTACCGTGAAGGATGGCCGGTTGCCGGAACCTGCTTGATCCTCTGTCCAAAAATGCCGCGCCGCCGAACAATGTCCAGAATCTCAGTCTGGTACAACGGAACTTCAATGGCTCCAGGCCCGATGTAATCTGCTGCCGCATGAATCTGAGTAAACTTTGCGTCCATCCTCATCCCCTTTTAAGTGCGAAAGGCGCAGCCTTGGCCACGCCTTTGTAAATGCAGCAAGTCAGCAAGTCAGCGATAGCTGAGGTGCAGTTTCCCGACTTGCTAGGTTGCTATCCTGCTGACTCGCTCGCTTTAGCCCAGCAGCCCAGCCCGCATCAGTTGCGACTTGACGGCGATCCGTTGTTCCAGACTCAGGCTTACCAGCGCAGCGTCGAGCGACCCGGCCTCCAGAGAGTCCAGCGTCACACCCTGTTTTGCCAGAAGACTTGTCATCGCCGTGGGCAATGTCTTGCGGCCGGCCGCAGGAGTGTTGGTGACGCCTCGTGCCTGCAACTCCGCTATCTTCAACTCAGCCGCGGCCAGCTTCTCTTCGAGTTCCGCCTCGCGGCGGGCTTCAACCGCCGCCACAATGCGGCCGATGCTCGCCTCGGCGTCCTCGGCAAACGCGCTCTGCCTCTGCGCCAGCCGCTCCACCGCCTGCTCAAGCAAGCTGGCGGCTGCTGTCAACCGGTCCACCGTAATTCCCAACTCGTCCTTCATCTCCATCTCCATGCTCTCTCCTTGTTTTTAGCCGGCATATTCCCGTCGGCGTACCAGCCCAATCGGTGGCTCTCCCAACGGCCCTGGTAGCGCGCCGGACAGACCACCGCCGGTTCACTGAACTCCGTTCAAGCTGTCGCTCCGGATGTTGCGGCCGCTGTAGGCATCGCCTGCACGTTGAGGATGGCCACTACTGCGGAGACCAGGCTCTGGATATAGGTTGTGCTTGCTCCGCCGATGCCTGCCTTCGCAAGCAGCGACGTGACAACAGGCCCAACCAGAGTCATCACGGTCGCGAGCTTCTGCGTCCCGGTGCCGCTCTGCACGCCTGCGGCAGCGAACTTCTGCTCGACTTCGATCACCGCATTCTGGATCAGTCCGGTCGCATCCGCCAGCACCGTTAGTTCCGGCGCTGCCGCTGGGAACAGCAACCCCACCAGCTTCTCTACCGGAACCGCGTAGGTGACCGCCCATTGCAGCCCCTTTTCAAATCCCTTTCCGATCGCTTCCAATACGCCTGTAAATGTCACATTCATCCTTTCGCTTGCCAACTATCTGGCTTCCCCACAACCACACACTGCTAACGTCGCGAACCAGCTAAGCGGGACGCTGTTGTCTGCTCCCCGTTGGAACGCGTCCCAGCCGGAAGCTGGTTCCCCGGTACGCCGCCTTCTCCCGCATCAGGATCGCTGCGCCGGTAAACGTAGCCCGTGTCAAGGTCCACACCGGCGCCCGCATGTCCGCTACATGCGCCTCCGCAAGTTCGTAGCTCATTCCCATGGAGCCTTCAATCCCCAGCCGCTGCTCGATCTCGGGGAAGTCTCTACAAAAGAGAAAGCCTGCCACCATCAGGTGCCCGCCTTGCAACTCCGCGGACGTGATGATGCCGCACTTCTGCCTCGAATCGTGCCCGTCCCACCCCGCCTTGTAGTCCACCGCCATGCCCAGCAGACTCGGCAATGCCGCCTCCGCGGCAGCTCTCGTCAACATCACGCGATGACCCCTTGCCCCGCTTGGGGCTTTGTCGCTGGCCACATCCACAAGCGTCAAGACCCCCTCAAACGGCAGCCGGTTCGGATGCCCATGCACAAGAGGAAACTCCACCGCCATGGCATGCATCGCCAACTCGTCGGGATTCCACGACCGGCCATTGCTTCCCGCTGCCCGGGCCCTCGCCACTCCGATACACCGCCGATGAAGTACCGCCGCATCCTTCATGTCATCTCCTCGATTGCCTTGGTTCATCACTTGGTCTGCACCTTCATACCGGTCGAAGTTACCCGTTCTATCCCGCTTCGCCGGCGCTATTCCGCGAGTTCTCTGACAGCACTGCGCAAAGGCTGCCCCTGCGTGCTGGTCACTCCTCCCATACGCTCACCGAGGCCATCCACCGATTAACTCTCTTGATCGCTGTGCCCAAAAAAGCAAAACGGGAGGGGCAGCCTCTCGGCGCCCTCCCGTTTTCTTTAACTCACATATACAGAATAGCAGGTTGACCAAAACTACTATGCCAACTATTTGTATTTTTTATCACTACTGATTCATTCGTTTACGTCAAAATCCCCCGATCCACCCCCTTGACAACATTTCAATGGCTCAAGCATTTTCACGCTGAGAAAGACTTGCGTCAGGCAGTCGACCGCCTGGCCGTACCGACGGACCACCGTTCTTGGCTTCAGACCCATCAACTCCGCGGTCTCGAGCAAGGTGTACTGTTGCAGGGCAATCCGCGAAATCAGATATTGCTCTTCCGCGTCCAGCCTATCTAGGCATTTCCTGACATCGTGAAGGAAGATCACAACATCCTCAAAGCTCTCAACCCGATAGCCTGTTACCCTTCCGCGAAACATCTCCTGTCCAAGCAACGACGGAACTTTACCTGCCTCCATGGACATACGCACATACCGTCGCAACATCGCTTCCGTGTACTTTCGGTAAAACGCCATCTGGAGTTCAGCAGACTTTCTGGGAACTTCAGCCTGATTCGCTAGAACGGCCTGCTCATCCCCGATGGCCCATACAAACGGCAGAATGAGGGCAACGGCGCTCAAAGCACACCTCCGGACCGTCGATGACTTGCAAAGCAGGCAGAAATCCGCGCTAAGCGGCGCGGTCGTCCTCCCGGATGCTTTCCTTTCGCTGCTGGAAAGTTCGACAAATGGCAAAAGCATGTTGAACAATACACGCCATCCCTGATTCCCCTTCGGAGCCAAAGCGCTCCGCACCCTTCACAAACCTTCAGTTCTAAGCGCAAGTACTTCATTTTGTATTCTCCAAAGCGCACTTATCCCCCGGCAAGCCTCATATTTTTCAGCGGTCGGAGGGGCTCGCTCAGGCTGCTATGAAGCGTCGATACTTCCTCCGCGAAGCTCTTTTGGCCGCATCGGTGCAGTGTCGACACCTATTTGTCGTCGTTCAATCCGCCTTCTTATCTACCTAGGAAAAAACCGTTTCCACCCCTGCATTCCTTTCCCACTCATACCAGTGACACCGGGTCACATCGATCCAATCGCGACTCTCGGGACATTCCCAATATGGGAATAGAAAGTCTCAAAGTTATATCTATAGACAACTTTTATGTCAACAAAAACATTGCTATAAATAAAAAATTTTTAGAAATTGTCCTAAATCGAACAGAAACATAGAAAATCAGTGCTTATAGTAAACAATGTCCTTCTTCTTCATCATTGCAAAATGATATGGTTTGGCAACAGGAAAACGCCACCCAATGAATTTTCAAGATATCTGCGAGCTTCTCCGTCTCGAACTCCTCCGTCGTATCGAACTCGGCAATCTCACCGGTACAGTCCTCGCTCGGCAAGCTGGATTCCGTCAGGCCCACATCTCCAACTTTCTCAACCGTAAGCGCGCCCTATCGCTCGACGGGCTCGACCGCGTCCTCGCTGCGCAGAACCTCACAGTGGATCGGCTCATACCCCTTGAGCTCAGCGCAGCGTCGTCTCCCCCGGTGACCGGTTCCATCGAAGCAATCCCCCTCGTCTCGCCCTCAA
>Ga0181535_10008251_pt1 | contig 10295 bp, 7 predicted proteins | sample PEATcosm2014_Bin_44_FD_119774 | JGI IMG/M metagenome (GOLD analysis project Ga0181535, IMG submission 119774) | Peatland microbial communities from MTU Mesocosm Facility, Houghton, MI, USA - PEATcosm2014_Bin17_30_metaG | ecosystem: Environmental > Terrestrial > Soil > Wetlands > Peat | place...
CGACAAGACAGCCAATAAATGGATCGAAAAGCTCGGCACTTATGAGCCGGGAAGACCTATTGAGGAAGTCGCGCGCCAGCTCGGATTCAAGAGCGCGGATGAAATATTCAAACTGGCTTCCAACGAGAATGCGCTTGGACCTTCTCCGCTGGCCATGAAGGCAATGAAGGCCGCCGCCGGTCAGATGCATCGCTATCCCGACGGCAGCGCCTATTATTTGAAGCAGGCACTTTCGAAAAAGCTGGGAGTGGCATCGGACACGATTCTGCCCGTCAATGGCAGCAACGAAGCCTTAGAGTTGCTCAGCCATGTTTTCCTTGGACCGGGAAAAGGGATTGTCATGGCTGATCGTGCCTTTGTGGTGTATGCGCTTATAGCAGCGATGTTTCGCGCGAAAGTCGTGCGTGTGCCAATGAAGAACTTTACGCACGACTTGGATGCAATGCTCAAGGCTATCAGAAGAGATACCAGGATCGTCTTCGTGGCCAATCCGAATAATCCGACGAGCACAATGGTTGATGAAGACCAACTTGACCGCTTCATGCGGAAGGTTCCTGAGCACGTTGTAGTATGTTTTGATGAGGCATATATTGAATTACTGCCCGAATCGAGGCAGCCTGACACTTTGAAGTATGTCAAACAGGGGCGCAAAGTTGTGCTGATGCGGACATTTTCCAAGACGTATGGCCTGGCCGGCTTGCGAATCGGTTACATGATTGCACCTCCGGAATGCATCGCGCTTATGGAGCGGGTTCGCCAGCCGTTCAATGTGAACGCGATGGCGATGGCGGCGGCAATTGCGGCGCTGAAGGACGACGCTTATGTGAAGCGGACGAGGAAGATAATTCGTGACGGTTTGTCCTACTTCGAGCGCGAATTCGACCGCATGGGACTGCCGTTCGTTCCTGCCGTGGCAAATTTCATTCTTGTTGAAGTGGGGCAGGGCAGGAGGGTGTTCGAAAACTTGATGAAGCTTGGAATTATTGTCCGCCCGATGGACGGCTACGGTCTTCCCGATCACGTCAGGATTACAGTTGGCACACGAGCGGAGAACGAAAGATGCGTCATGGCGCTTGAAGCTGCGCTGGCTTGAGTGTGATAAACATGAAGAAGAGACTTGCGATAATTGGACTCGGGCTGATGGGCGGTTCGCTGGGGCTGGCGGTGCGGCGCAAACAGCTGCCTTACTCGGTTGTCGGCTATGCGCGGCGCGAGGAAACAAGAAGAACGGCAATACAAATGCGGGTCGTGGAATGCGCGTTCGATAATCCCCAAGATGCCGTTGCTTGCGCGGATATTGTGGTGTTTTGCCTGCCGGTACTCACGATCCCAGATGTAATGCGCGATTGCATGTCCTTTTTTTCGCCGGGCAGCATCGTGACAGATGTTGGCAGCACAAAGACAGCGGTCATTTCCGACATGAAGCGACTTTTCAAGGGGAGTCCCGCAACATTTGTCGGGAGCCATCCGATAGCCGGATCCGACGAAACAGGAATCGAGGCGGCTAGACCCGATCTTTATGAAGGCGCGATGTGCATTGTCACGAATGAGGTTTATGGCGGAACGAAGATGCATTCAAAAGGCGGTATTGCGCAAGTGGTGAAATTCTGGGAAGACGTCGGGATGTGTGTCGTTTCCATGTCAGCGAAAGAACATGACAAAACCATCGCTCGTACCAGCCATTTGCCGCATCTGATTGCTGCCATTCTGGTCAGCGCCGTGTGCAAGGGAAACGTAAAGAACATCGAGCGGTTCTGCGGTACTGGATTCCGTGATACGACGCGAATAGCGGGCGGTTCGGAAAGTATCTGGCATGATATCGTCAAGACAAACAGCAAGATGGTGGGGAGACAATTGGGCTGGTTTCAAGTCGAATTGGCGCGCGTGAAAAACATGATAGACACCGGAGACTTCAACGGAGTGCGGCGGTTCCTCGCGCAAAGCAGGGAGAAAAGACGCACATTTGACGCCGGGACAGGAGAGCGCGGAACAACTACGGTGGGCAGCCTGCGTGGGCGCCAGGTGGTGAAGAATGCCTAATAGAGTCATCGCCATAGATGGACCTTCAGCGTCCGGGAAATCCACAGTGGCAAAGAGGGTCGCCGCCACGCTTGGACGTCTTTACGTGGACTCGGGTGCCGTCTATCGGGCTGTAACCTGGCATGCTTTACAGAGAAACATTGTTAAGGACGCAATCGCATGTGCCAAGCTGGCAAGGGAGACGCACATTGAGTGTTTTGTAAAGGAAGGCGCGGTGAGATTCAAGATTGACGGATTGGAACTTGTTTCCGAACTGCGCAGTGCGGTCGTTAACGAAAACGTCAGTCTCATTTCAGCCATGCCTGAGGTAAGAATTGAAGTGGTTGCCTGTCTAAGAAAGATGCTTCGGTTTGGCGATCTCGTAATGGAAGGACGTGACATTGGCAGCGCGGTCTTCCCTGACGCCGAATTCAAATTCTATCTCGATGCTAATCCAGGTGAGCGTGCCAGGAGAAGAACGGCGGAACTCGCTGCTTCAGGAGTGGGCGATAAGCTGTCCGTAATCCACGAATCCCTCCAAAGGCGGGACACGATTGACAGCAGCCGGAAGAACGATCCACTTAAAATAGCTCCCGGCGCCATCATTCTTGATACCACAAAGATGAGCGTGGATGATGTAGCTCAACAAATGCTAAGCCGAATAAACGGGAACAATTGATGTGATCGCCGAGGCCGGAACAGCCGGTTGCCGAAATCAGACTTGCAAACAGCCTGCAGACCGGTTACTTTGTATCCGAATTTGAAGGAAGACTATGAGTAAAGAAGATTCAATCGAAGTAATCGGAACAGTGGTAAAAGTGCTCCCCGCCACGATGTACAACGTGAAACTCGAGAATGGGCACGAAGTGCTGGCGCATATTTCCGGCAAGATGCGGAAGCATTTCATCCGCATCACAGCTGGCGACAAAGTAACTCTTCAGATCTCCCCGTACGATCTGGCAAAAGGCCGGATCACCTATCGCCACCCATCCTGACCTTGGCAAACTGCCACTTTTTGTTTTATTTATTAGGGCTCGATTCGGCCTGCGTTGCATCCATTTTAGTTCAGTTTAAAAACTGCAAGGCAACGCCGAAAATCTGGGGGCAGCGGCGCGATAACTCTTATTCGTCGGCGAGACAGAGGGCATGTGAATTCGAGCGACGAAGCGTGAAGCATTTGCCGTGCAACAGACATTGTCTTGCGCGTAGCTTCAGTCTGCGGACCATAATGACTATCTCCGAGCACCGGGTTTCCGATTGACGCGAGATGCTTGCGAATTTGATGCATTCGGCCCGTCTCTATTGTGGCGAGCAGATGGCTTGCGCTGCGATTGGAGTCCAGAGCTTTCAGTCTGGTTACAGCTCTTTGTCCGTCAACAGGCAACGAGATTGTGCGTTCCTTGGAACGCATTTCTCCAATCACAATAACGTGATAGGTCTTCTTCATGTCGTGTTTGCGAAAGAGAGATATGGCCGCGTCAAGCGCTTCTTTCGTTTTCGCGAACAGGAGACAGCCTCCTGTATCCCTGTCGAGGCGATGAACTGCGGCGATCGAAGGCATATTTATCTGTTCTTTCAAGATGCTTTCCGCGCTATCGGGGCCGTTTGAAATCGTGCCGGCAGGTTTGTCAACGACGATATAGTTACTGTCTTGGAACAGGATTGGAAGGCGAGTTGCCATTTGTTTGGATTCAACTGTCTCGCCAATCTCAACGCTGTCTCCGGCTTCCAGCTGATGACGGGCCATCCATACTCTCCGGCGATTCACAAAAACATTACGGGTATCAATGAGTGCCTTGGCCCGGTTTCTCGACAGTCCCCGGTTGCCTGCCAGAAAATCAAGCAGGCTCATTCCACGTTGAGAAAAAGTGACTGTTAACGCCGCCAAGTTCATTTTTTGATCTATTCCTATATTCGCGCTTTCCCAAGACTGTTCTTTATGGTACATCGAAGCGCTTGCTGTGGAAAGGGAAACTTGTGCCGAAAGGAAAACCTGCCGTGGAATTGTCAGAGGAACTGAAATCGAAGAGCTTGGAACAACTTGAAGAATGGTTCGTCAATAGTCAATCCGTGGAACCGCCGCCGATTGATCATATGATGGCTGTGCTTTCATCTCTCGCTGCGTCGGGCAAATTGCGTGCGGCCGAGAATTGGGCTGAGATGCTTCAGGACACATTGGCCGAGCGCATGGACAAGGACTTAACACTCAAATTGCTCCAATTGCGAGGCGAATGGCGCGATAACGTTCCAGAGTTTAGAGATGTTTGTTTGAAGGCACTTTCCAAGGTGTTCAAGGGACAAATCGGTCAGGGCATCGTAAATAGCGCCGGCTTCGGCGGGATTGTTGAACCAAAGGAATGTCTGAGGCGTCTCGCCCTTCTGACGAGCCTCAAACCCGGCGTTCTCTGCCATGACAAGACGTGGGGATTCGGCGTCGTCAGTGGAGTTGAAGAGTTCTATAAAAAGGTGATCGTGGATTTTGACAAGAAGCATGGACACCAGATGTCCTTTGCGTACGCAGGTGAGGTACTCGAAGTGCTTTCGGATCGTCATCTTTTTGCAATGAAGCATCGTGATCCTGATGGATTTGCCAAGCTCCTCAAGGAAGACCCGGCGGAGATTGTGCGCATCGCCATTCGCAGTTTCGGACCTCTCAGCTCCATCCGCATCAGGGAAATATTTACGGGACCAATCGTCTCCGATGCTGAGTGGAAGGGGTTTTGGGAAACGGCAAGAAAGAAATTAAAGCAGGATCCATTCATCAGTTTCCCTTCCAACAGGGAGCAGCCGATCCGAATCATGGAGCACGCAACCGACCAACGAAACGAACTCCTCGAATCTCTCAGACAGGAGCGAGATGTTGAAACGATACTCAAGCTGGTGGATAAACTGGAGGCCTCCTACGGATCTGAGGATTCCAAGGATGAAGGGAAAGTAATAGCCGCCGAAAGACTTGCTTTTGCACTAAAGGGAGTGCGTGGAAGAGGGCATGGAACCGCCGCCATTATAATAATGACGGCGAAGCGAATCGGGATTTCTCCCGATCTCATCGATATTTCCGGCATGACGGAAGAGTTGTTTTCGCCGGATAAATTCCTCACCGCGGCCGTAGGCATGCCAGCAAAGGACGTTGGCAAACTGATAGCCCACCTTGCCGACAGCGATTCCCCGCGAACCGCACAATTGATGCTCTCCCTTCTGCCCCGAATGCAGATGAACGTTTTGAACGACGCAATGGAGTTCCTTGTTTGCGTGGGCAAGCAAAATGAATGTGCCGACTATTTCAGGTCGGTTGTCAGATCAGAACAGGCGAGTCTGGAAATCCTGTCGTGGCTCTGCAGGCACCCTGACGAGGCCGAGTCGTGGTCAGTTGGCAATCTATCTGAAATACTGATCCGCTCAGCCAATGCCCTGGAAGTTTCCAGATCAGGCAAGGCGCTGCAGACGCAGAAGCAACTGCGTGCGCTGTTCGAACAGAGACAGTGGATGGAAAAAGTGCTTGGGCGCATGGATGGTCGTCAGCGTCAAAACTTGATGAGCAAAATCAATGTGTCGAAGGGCTGGGAGGCTGTCGAACAGCGGTCAGTCATGGCGATCATGATAAAGCTTTATCCGGAGCTTGGCAAAGTGTTGGCTTCCGATGCAGAAGAAAAAGGACCTCAGGGCAAACTGGGCAGATTCACATCGTGGCGGAGTTATAACCAGAGGGTCGAACAACTTCGCAGGCTGGTGACCGATGAGATTCCTAAAAACAGTCAGGAAATTGGGATCGCGCGAAGCTATGGCGACCTGAGAGAGAATTCCGAATACAAGGCCGCTAAAGAGCATCAGAACATACTCATGCGAAGGCAGGAGGAATGGGAAAACGGGCTTCGTGAGGTCAAGGGTACTGATTTCAAGGGGTTCGCCGAAGATGCGGCTGGCGTCGGCACCTGCGTTGTCGTCAAGGACGATCAGGGCATTATCGAGCGATACAACATTCTGGGCGAGTGGGACGGTGACGAAGAACTTGCAATCATCTCCAGCACCAGTGTGATCGCCGGCGCCCTTATCGGGCGTAAGGTAGGGGATGAAGTGGTTCTTCAAACCGTCTCAGGCGAGAAGAAAGCGGGTATTGTCGAAGTTACAGGGCTCTCGGACGCAGTGAAGAAGTGGATAAGCAGCAGCGCCATCGACCTTGCAGATTGAGAGCTGGCAATGGCGCGCAGGCTGACCTTGTCAAGGACTTCACGCGACTGGTGTTCTTGTCTTTGTTGACCTGCAGGTGGCGGCATTATCGCCATGCACTAATACAACTCAGGACAGCACCCGGTTTTATCGGGTCAAGGCATGCTTGCAGTGGATGATTTTCATTGGACGAGGAAAATTGCGGTGCTTTAATCCGTCTTACCTCACCTGTTGAGGATCTTGCTGGCGACTTTCCGCAGAAGGTTCTTCAGGTGAACATTCTCCAGGTTGTTAACTGTGCGCAAAGTACGACTCTTGTACTCCTCGAATAGCTGCCACGCTTTTTTCTCGCTAAGTCGCGAAATGATAGTGATCTGCTTCTTGTCGCTGTCCCGCCTAAGGCCATTTCGCCATGCCAGATCAATGAGCTGACGCTCGGTATCGGTGGCATTCTCGGAAGCCACCGTCAGCAGAAACACTGGGCGTATTGGATTGCCCGACTCAGCAGTGGCGTCGCGGAAATCGTCGATATCGTCGCGGATTTGATACGCAATACCGAGGGAATCGCTGAAGCTCTTCAACGCCTCGCTGATGTGGCGCTCCGATCCCTCGCAAACGGCTCCGAGCCTGAGGGCAACCTCAAATGCCGGCGCTGTTTTATGGGTGAATACATCAATCACTTTGGATCGTGATGGTGGCGAAGGGTCATGGGACCACAATAGCTCCTCTCCTTGACCCAGGCATAGATTGCGGTGCCCGTCGGCTGCAACCGTCAGCATTCGCGCTATTTGTTCGGACGAAGCGCCGCATTCAGCGATAAGACGATAGCCTTCTCCAATCAAAAAGTCGCCCACGTTCAGTGCAATAGGGATGCCGTATTGACGATGCAGCGTCATGTCGCCATATCGAAAATCGTCGGCGTCCTCGATGTCGTCATGCACTAGAGAGGCTTTGTGAAAGCATTCTGTCGCAACGGCAAGTTTCTTCATTCGCATCGGAATAGCGTCATCGTCGACCCCGGCAAGCGCTTTGAAAGTACAGGCGGCAAGGAGCGGTCGCCATCTTTTGCCTGAGCGGCATAACCATGACAACGCCAGTTCAGTGGTGCGACTATTGTCAGCGCCCAGAATGGAACGCAGAAACTCGGGTTGAAACCACGATTCTACTTCGTGCTTGAGCTTATCTATATCGGCGTGCCCGGACCACGCGCCGCTGGATTTGAGCCGAATGGCTTCATAAACCCAGTCAAAATCGAAGCCTGTGCGTTCGCAGCCGTTTCGGAAAAGTGGAATAGCAATGCCTGGTATCGCATTGGCTGCCATGTGTGGAAACGCCTTTTCCAGGACAGAAAGGCAGCTCACTCCGATGATGGCATCAGCCTTGCCGGTCTCGATCAGTTTTGTCACGGCGGTTGTACCTTCGGCTATCAGGACTGAATAGCCCAGCTTCTCGGCCTCGGCCTGCATCTCGCCGGTGGGGCATCTGCCGCATTGTTCACACAGGAGTCCGATTTCATCCATACTGGCGGGACATTCATTCTTGTCTCTGATGCATTGCGGCAGCAGTAGAATACGACGGTTGTAAGGGATAGAGGCGATTGCCTCGCGCCATACGGCATTGCTGACAAGCACGATCATGAAATCAATGTAGTGTTCATCTGCGCCAGCGCTGCGCATTATTTCATGGGCATATGCCCTCAACTCGTCCACGGAAAGTGGTGGAGCAATGCGATGCTCAGCGACATACGCGTCTACTATTGAACGGAAGAGTTCCCGTTCAATGCGGTTCTGTGGGGCAGCCGAACATGCATGCCGTCCGGGCTGATTTTCAATGTCCACGCCCTGACTTTCTGATTTCGGCTTGCTCATCCATATGCTCCAAACCCGAAGAACCAGTGTTTCTTTGCGAATCTGTACATCCAGCTTTTCTCAGGGATCTCTTCGCCTGGGAGATCGTGGCTGGCCTGCTTGATCATGCGCTGCAATTCCTCATATCCAGTCCCGCGCCCACTTGTGTCTCGGGCGTCCTGTTTCATCATCAGATCGAGCAGGCGATGAGGATCCTCCAACAGGATGCAACCTCGTATTTTCCGATGAGCCAACGCCCTGAATTCAGCAAGCAACTCTGATTTTGATACTATATCATATGTGCTCATCCCATTGCCAATATTATCCCGCGCGAACTGTATTGGTGGACATGGCTCAACATCTCCAGAAGGACCGATGTGGTGGCTGATTCCCATTGCGGCAGGGCAAACGCCTCGTCCTTCGGCGTCCCAGTAGGCGTCAACTATCACTATGGGAGCTTTTGTCCTGGCATCCACGATGAATCGGCGCATGGCGAGGATCTGCTCTTTTGAAAGCGCCAGTTCCGGGACCGGATTTGCTCCAGTTGGCCGGTAAATATAGTACCAGAGGTAGTGCACATGTTGTTTGATAAGCTGATTGAGAAATTTATCAGAAACCAAATCGTCGAAGTTCGAGCGGCATACGCTGGTTGCCACTCCCGTTATCAGACGATGCTTTTGGCACATTTCCAGGCCCTGCAAGGTTCGGCTGTACACTTGCTCGCCGCCGCGGCGTTCATCGCTGACAGTTTCCGTTCCTTCCACGCTGATGAGAGGAGTGACGTTTCCTAATTTTCGCAGTTCAGCGGCAACCTTGTCCGTAATCGTCGTTCCATTACTGAACAGCATAAAATAACAGTCCGGGTGTTTTTCCATGACAGTTAATATTCCAGGGTGGAGCAATGGTTCGCCGCCGAGGAGCCCAAACAGGAATGAACCACGTTTCTTGCATTCGACTATGATATTGTTAATCGTGTCTATGGACATCTCCATTGGCGGTTGAGTTGGAGTTACCCAGCAGCCCTGGCATGACAGATTGCAGTTATTGGTGATGGAGAGAAAAAGGAATGGCGGAAATACCTGTCCCTTGCGCAACCTTTTTTCGAATGCGTGGACTGCCCGCATTCCCTTCCAGCCTGCGTTGTAAGTGAACTTGTGCAGAAGCCGCAGATCGGTCTCTGCAAGCATTCGTTTTGTCAGTTTAAGGAACATAGCTTCAAACCTAAGGGCAGATCGTCTTTCTATTCATTCGTCATAGTGTAACATATATTCCTACGTTTTGTCGAGAATACCGTTCTCGAATCGCCTGGGTTTCATGATTTGTGGATCCTCAGTGCTCTGGGGCAGCGCCGTATCAGCGGAAGCGTAGCTTACTTTTAGCAGACGACAGAAAGGCAATTTAGTGATGGTAGGAAATACCGGTACATTCTTGACTCCATCGGGCCAAACTGAGATTTTGGCGTTACAAGCAAACGTTTGTGCGCCGGAAGAATGCCCGACAATATCGATTGCCGGAAATGCACATGCGGTAATCACGATGAAGATTGGCTGTCTGGCGCAAATGTCACGATACAATTGAGACGACATGTCAAAAGTCTTTGCAATAGTCCTTGTCTTGTTTTGCTGCGCTTCAATGAGTTCGCTTGCACGCGATCCTGAATGGCGCTTGCCGGATTATCCGAAGCGAATAGTGTTCGTGCCGCCGGAAGATGCCTTCGATTATGTTTTGGTCAGGATTCCATCAGCGAGTGTTACTGGCAACCTGTTTTGTGTTGCACTGGACTCCTCTGGGACTCAATGGCGTTGCTGTCGTATTGCCGGTGCTTCAGAGGATGCATGCGTTCTCACGCAAATTCCAACAACAAACAGAAAACAACGAATATCCGTCTACTTCGGAGGAGTGGATAACAGCGGTGGCCTTGCCGCAAGATCGAATTCCATGAGCGATCCGCTGCCGGTGCATGTCGAGATCCGCCGGGGAAGCGGACGGGGAATACCGAATACATGGCCAAACATGCTCTATTTGCAGCGGAATTCGAGGGAGACTGATGAGTTCCATTGTTCCGATTTTGGGAATGTGGGCATGTTCTCCGGACCGACTAATGATAAACACAATCAGTCTATCCTGATCGTACACGCACAGTCGCTCATCCTCTGTCCGACGCAGGGAATATATCGCTTTGCGTTGGATTGCAAAGATGCCGGTTTTATGTTCGTTGATGGCGAGAATGTCGCGAGTAAGCCCGGCGAACACGCGCCGGGA
>Ga0181535_10008252_pt1 | contig 10295 bp, 8 predicted proteins | sample PEATcosm2014_Bin_44_FD_119774 | JGI IMG/M metagenome (GOLD analysis project Ga0181535, IMG submission 119774) | Peatland microbial communities from MTU Mesocosm Facility, Houghton, MI, USA - PEATcosm2014_Bin17_30_metaG | ecosystem: Environmental > Terrestrial > Soil > Wetlands > Peat | place...
CGCTCAGGATGACAGCCCTGAGGCAGTTCGGTCATAAATGGCCGACTCAAAAGCCAGAAGCTGCTTTTTCACTTCACACGCACCTTCGGCTCGACCGACAACCCCGGCCTCAATTCGTGATTCGGATCTTCATTGGCCAGATCGGTGAAGTCAATGCGCACCGGGACACGCTGGACCACCTTCACATAATTTCCCGTCGCGTTCTCCGGCGGAAAGAGCGAAAGCACCGAGCCGGTCGCGCCCCCGATCTGGGTCACCTTACCGTGATACTTCTTGCCGGTCGCGTCCACTTCGATCTCGACTTGCTGGCCGGCAGACATGTGTTTGAGCTGGGTTTCTTTGAAATTGGCCGTGATCCATAAACCCTCCAGCGAAACCAGCGTGAGCAGGTTCTGCCCTGGAGCAAGATTTTGATTGACCTCGACGCTTTTGCGGGTGATGATTCCGGCTGCGGGCGCGACAATTCGTGTGTAACCCAGGTTGAGCTTCGCCTGGTCGAGCTGGGCCTGGGCCTGAGCCACTTGGGCCTGAGCCTGCTTGGCGCGAGCATTTTGCACGGCCACCTGTTGCGGTCCGGTCTCGGCGTACTTCAATCCTGACTGAGCCTGCGCCTCGCGCTCCAAAGCAACCTTCACTCCATCGACGGCGGCCTGCTCGCTGGCAGTGGCGTCGGCCACAGCAGCTTTGGTCGCGTCGGCGGCGGCCACGGCGGCGTCAAACTGCTGCTTGCTGATCACGTCCTTCTCCACCAGCGGCTTGTAGCGCTCGAGATCGGCCTGCGCCTTGGTGTAGTTGGCCTGGGCTTGGATCACGCGGGCATGCGCGGCGTCCAACTGCTTCTCCGCCTGCCCCACGCCGGCCTGCGAGCCGCTCAGATTGGCATCGGCCGAGGTCAGGTTGCTGCCGGTGTTGATGGTGGTGATGGGCACATTCACATCGGCCGCGGCGGCGTTGGCCTGAGCGCTGGCCAGGGCGGCCTGGGCGTTCTCGACAGCGACTTCGTAGTCGCTTGGATCGAGTTCCGCGATCAAATCGCCTGCCTTGACCAACTGGTTCTCATCGACGTCGACCTTGGCGACCTGGCCGGAGATGCGCGAGCTGACTTGAATCAGGTGACCGTTGACCTGTGCGTCGTCGGTGTCTTCTGTAAATGTGGAGCGCCACCAGACGCCAATGGCAACCAGCACGAGAACCGCAATCACGACGAAGATGATCGCTCTGCGGCGGGACGGCGGCTGCGGGTTCTGAATCTCTTCGTTCGGATCGCTTTGGACTTTTGCTGGAGATGAATCCGCCACGTTTACTTTCCTCCCAGATAATTCTTGTAGTTTTCGCCGGCTCCAAGAGCACGGGCCAGGCTGAGCTTGGCCACATTGTGCCGGTAGAGGCTGGTCACATACTGGTCGTTGGCCTGCGCCACGGACTGTTGGGCCTGGCTGACGGCCAGGTTATCGCTGACGCCATTGGCATAGCGCTGCTGCGCTTCGCTGAGGGCTTCGCTGGCCAGAGCCACACTCGATTTGGCGACCTCGACTTGCTGCTGGGCCGAGGCGATGTCGAGCAGCGCGTCGCGCACGTCAGCGTCCACCTGCGCACTCTTGTCGCTGAGCTGGGCTTGCGCCGTGTCAAGCTGCGCCTGGGCCTGCTGCGCCTCGCCGCGCAGGGCAAATTCCTTGAACAACGGAACGCTCAGAGTGCCTGTTGCATCGCCAGTGCCATGCGAGGAGTTCACATTGACGCCAATGTCGCCGTAGTCGCCATCGAATTTGAGAGTAGGCAGCCGGTCCGCTGTGGCCGCCTTGCGCTGCTCTTCGGCCGCCTTGGCCTGCTCGACCATCGCTGCCAGATCTTTGCGGTTGGCGTGCGCCTGGCGAATCGCCGCTTCAATGTCGATCTGATCGAAGACGGCATAGGGCGCCTTGTCTGCCAGGGTAAAGCTCTGCGCTAATGGAATCCCGATAGTCCGGGCCAGTGCCAGCTTGTCCTTTTCCAGAGCGTTGCGCGCTACGATCAACTGCTGGTCGAGAGATTGCGAGTCCACGCGGGCGCGCAGCTCATCGAGCAGCGGCGCAGTGCCGGCCTGGTGATTCGCAACCGCCTGGTCGAGGGAGACCTTTGCCGTGGCCACCTGTGCTTCCACGCTGGCGACGCGGGTTTCATCGGCAAGCACGAGCAGATAGGCGTTGCCCACAACCAGCACCACCATCTCGCGCGCGTCTTGAGCCGAAAGCGTGGCGGCCGCAAAGTTGTGGCGCGCGGCCAGGTAGTTGCGCAGCGATGCCACGTCGATCAGCGACCAGCTCAGATTGGCGCGCAGATCGGTGTATCCGAAGGGCCCGATGATCTTGGGGAAACCGGGGATGCGCAAGCCTTCGGCTGGCAGGTCAACCTGCTGCACGGCTTCTCTTCCATTGAAGTCCACTGACGGCAGCAAGGCCTGTAGCCGGCTGAGCCGTTCGCCGCGCGCCGCCGCCGTCTGCGTTCCGCTGAGGATGATCCCCAGATTGGCCTTGAGACCGCGCTGGATGGCATCGTCCAGGGTAAGACTGACTGGCTGCGCCGAGACCTCGCCCTGCGCCACGCTGCCCTGGAAGGGTGACACTGTCTGGACTGGAGCCGGCGCCGCGGTCTGGGCGGCCAGCCCGCAGGGCAGCAGCGCCGACAGCACAAGCGCCAGCGCGCGGGCACAGGGATGGATCGAGCTGGTGCTGGAACAGATGGAAGAGATCAAGGTCGTTCGACTCTCACTGAATGGCTGCAGAAGAAGAAAACCTCCACTCTCAATGGATGCCAAGAGCGGCGGCAGGACTCCTGAATCTAGTGTAACGAACTCGCCGGACCGGCGTTTGAAGTCGACTGGAAACACTCGACTTGGCCGAGATTCAAAGCCTTATCCGTAAAGTGGTAGCGCCGTGTCTCCAGATCGGCTGTCCTGAGGGCCTCCCGGCCCTCAGAGACCTCGCAAAACCTTGAATTCCGGGTAATCGCGCATTCGGTGAGAAATGCAGGCTGACCCCTGTCTTACCTCGCCGAAGCTTGAATCAGTTGCGAGGCCAGCGAGCAGAGTCCCTGGCGGAAGAGCTCGCGCGCCGCTTCCGGAGTCCATGCGCCGGCTTGCGGGCCACCGTGCGCCTTCAGCATTTCGGCTGTCTCCCTGGCGTTGAACCCGGCCACCGCGCGCAGGATAAAGACGGTTCGCATGGCCGTGGGCAAGCTGGCCAGCCAATTCCGCACCCGGTCGCGCTCCGGTCCGGCGATCATCCTTTCCAGCTCCTCGCTCGAAATGCCTGCCGAGGCCAGGTCGTCGTCCTCAATGCAGGTCGAGGCAGGGGCAAGCCCTTCGGGAGCGGTCAGGCTGGCTGGGTCGCGCCCACCGAGCAGATCGAGAGCCGCGGCCGATAGAGCCCGCCGGCTGCTCTCAACTGCCTCCTGCGGGTTCTGGCAGACTGAAATCTCCGCATTGGCAATGGCCATCTCCACCAGCCGCTCACTGTCCGCGCCTTCGCCCACGAGCATCGAGGCCAGACTGTAGAGTCCGGCGGCAATCATCTCGACGATCTCCGCTAGGCCGCCTGTGGCTCCGGCGGCTGTGCTCGGGCCGGCTTTGCTCGTGCTGGCTGCAATTGAATTGTCATGCGGCAGATCGAATTCCTGGGACATCGAAACAGCTCCTCTCTGAAACGAGACAAACGGACCCATTCTTTATCCTGAACCAGCCGGGCAGGGCGGGTCAATCGAGGCGGGATGAAAACGCGTGCCGGCCTGGGTGGATTCCCTAAAAGGAAAGGGCCGCGAGGTGACCTTTGGGACCATCAAAGATCAATTCGGCCGACCGGAATAAATCTTCTGTTTTATCATGGAACTGAATGACGTTTCCGATTAAAACCTGCGTCGTCTGCTCTGAGGAGTTCGAACTAAGGCCCGATAAGCCCGGCTTCGCCAACCGCTGCCCCGCTTGCAGCGAACCGGAGGCCGCCGAGCCCACCGAAAAGAGCCGACTCGACGCCGAAGCCCGCAAGGCCGAGATTGAAATGAATGAAGAACGCCGGCGAACCATCCGCGACATGCTCTATCGCAAAGAGAGCTGAGCAGGACGGGAGCCCGCTGCAATTGTGCATGGAGCGGTTCAAAAGCGGAATAGATAAGAAGCTTTGATGAAGATTTGCCGCCCATCGTTCAACAAGTCCGGTGCGCGCGGCGCCACCGCGTTGTCAGTATCGCAGACACCGCTGGGAAAGCCTTTGCAGAGTCTCCGGTCGAGATTCTGCAGATCATTGTTATAGCCGATATAGATCGCCGTGCCGGGATGCGGCAACCATGTGAAGAGCGCTTCGGTACCCACCTGCTTGGTTCGCGGCAACGACGTTTCCGCGGGATTTGCCAGCGTCGAGTCATACTCCACAATCACCCGGGCCGAGAGAGCCTTCGTGAACTGGTAGTTGACCTTGGTGCGGAGCACCTGGCTCTCATAGACGAACGCGCCATTGGCGACCGAGTGGTCGCGATCCAGCAGATAAGTATTGTCCGCGGTCAGTTGACGGAGGGGTTGCAGGGTAAACAGCGCCTGAACCCAGTCCTGGTTCAGCAGAGACGGCGCCTTGCCCGCCACCGGATTGTAATTCACATTTCCGCTGCGGAAGCTGGTGACATTGAAGTTAAACTGCGGAAACGGAGCGCCTCGCGCAACGATCCCGGCGAAGTTCTCAGTGAAGTTTTTGTAGTCGGCCAGCACCGGATAGCTCGGCGGCCCCACCGTGTCGGAGTTTTCGCCGCCAAGTGGTGCAATCACGATGTTGCGCGGCAAAAATACGAATGGGTCGAAGGTCGAGTAATGAAGGACACGGTTGCCGAAGTGGTCATAAGCCACGCTCTGGTTGGTTTCGAGACCAAAGCTTTGGATGACCCTGTGCTTCGGATACCACTGATAAGTCATGTGCGTTAAACCGTTGCGAAAGTTCGAGCTCTGAATAAATCCCAGTTGGGTTTGGAAGCCGGTACTCGTGTCCTGAAATGTCGACTGCATGTTGAACGCGTGTCCGACGCGCTGCAACTGAAAGTTGCTTGCCGGACCGGCGGCATAGCTCTGGGGCGTTCCGCTGTCCACAGTACCTTGGGTCGAGCTCTCTACCATCTGCCCCAGCGCCGTCCATTTCTTCGTGATCCGCCAGGTGAAATCGACGCCCCCAATGCGATTCCATCCCTGGCCGAACTCTTCGTCGGTATAGATCGCGCCTATGCTCAGGTCCTTGCCGATGTCCTGCGAGACGCGCCCCACTGCGAAGATTGCCCGTTTGTCATAAAGCGGATCGCCGGGCGCCACCGTCTGCCCCGGTTCCCGGTCGTCGATGACAAAAAAACCCAGATTCGTATGGCCTATCTTTCCGGTTACGCGGCCGCCGTACTCCGGGTGAATGATGTTTCGCGTATAAACCAGATTGATTGGAGTGATAAAGTAATTCGCATTTTCCAGAAAGAACGGCCGCAGCTCCGGAAAGTAAACTGGATAACGCTGGTTGACGGTGAATTGCGGCTGGTCCGACTCGATGTCGCTGAAGTCCGGGTTGATCGTCGCGTCAAAAACAATGCTGTCTTTGAGGATCGCCTTGAACTCGCCGCCAGCTGTGCCCTCAAAATGACGCGAGCTCCAGTAGGGATTGAGCGGGTCCACGGTCTCAAGGGTCCGCTCGTTCTGCGCCAGGGTATACGGATCGATCTGCACATTGTGCGAGCCGGTCACTCCCTCGATGCCACTCAGCGTCCCCTCCTGGCTGAGTACGCCGGCGATGTTGGTGGAGATGCGCGGCCAGTAATCCACCTCGCTGTTGCGCGGGAAGTTGCGCATGAAGACCACGCCCCAGTCGGCGCCATTGGGGGGAAAGCGCAAGCTGCGAAATGGAATCGCCACAAGAGTCATCCATCCGCCGGGCGTCACCTGCCCCTCAGAATCCCATACCTGGTCGTAGCTGTAGTCCGTGCCGCTCGTCTCGCTCCACGCCGCATCGGCCTGCACGCCCACCGGATTCACCGTGAAAAGCACTCCCTTCCGGCGGTCTTGAAACGGGTCGAGCAGCACCGAGACATTGTCGTCGTTGAGCACATTCTCGCGGCGGGCAAGATGTCCGCGAATCTGGTCCGGGTGATGGTCGCGGCAAATGAAAACGAGATAGAAGACGCTCTTGGTATATCCCAGCCAGACCTTGGTCTCTTCAGTGGCCGGCTCGCCGTCGTGCGGCGTGTTCTGAATAAAGCCCGTGATCTCGAGCAGCCTGCCTTTCAGCTCCGGGCGAGGTTCCATGCCGGCGAAGTCCGAAAGCTTTAACCCCTCGGCAAGCAACGGCACTCTATACTCGCGGGCCGGCTTGGCCTTCGATGCCAGCGCCGAATTCGTCGCCGGGTGAGCGCTCTGCGCCTGCGATGCGTTCCATGCAACGATCGCCAGACACATCGCCAAGCCTAGAGTCCCACGTCCCATCCTTCCATGGTAATCATCCGACCCCCGTTGGTAACCATCCGGCTGTCATTCATTTCTGCCGGAGCGTCCCATCACGCTGAAATCATTGCGTCAAGCGCGCCGGACTCAACTGCGGGTCTCCCTCGATGGCTTATTCCTCAGATCGGGGATCGGCAGGCTGCGGAGCCGGGGATTCATTGCAGTCGAGGCCCCCCGTCGGGCATAGAATATGCGCGTGGTTGGGCTTGACCATGGGTCTCGGCTGGTTGGCCGCTGGAACCAGAGCGGGAACCATCCCCGGCGAATTGACGCCGGCCAGATTCTCTTCCTCAAGAACCAGCGGGCGCTGCAAGACCATCTCCACCTGAGTCCCGCTTTCGATATTCACATCGGCGCCGCGCGTAAAGAGTGTAGAGATGCCCATCGCGGCAAGCCCGGCTCCAATCCCGATCAGACCTCCCTCGACGGGATGGCCGCTGCCGAGTCCTCCAATCGAACCGACGCTGCCGCCGGTGGGAATGGCGACCTCAGCCACTTTGCCCATGTTGCGGCTCCTGTCCGGATCCTGCTCGATGGTGCCTTCGCCGTCGTCCTTCACAGTTTGGTGGTGCGCTCCAGGGAGGTTGTTCACCAAACCTGGAATCTCCACCACCGTGCCGTTGGGAAAGATGATTGATGTGAAGTGCATGTCCAGCTGCGACTTGCCGCTGCCGCGTCCGGCGCGCACCACGCGATCGACCACGCCCTGCACATAGACCCCGGCGGGAATCATCACCCGGTTGCCAACGACCACCGGAAAGGTCGAAGCCAGGTAGACGCCATCGCCGGGCTTGGCGCTCCTGGTATTGATGGCGCTGTGCAACTCCAACAGCACCTTGGTGCCGGCAGGAACGGTGTAGGTCTTCTTCGCCATCGCGAACCGCGGATCGTTGGCATCCGTGGCTGGACAAGGCATCTTCTCGTCCATCGGCTCGTAAGCCTGGCCCGCAGGGCGGCAAGGCGCCCCCATCGGCCCAGGCGACGAATGCCCTATGCCTGGCTCTGGCGGTTCAGCGCCCGTTACGCCTGTCGCGGGGGAAGCAGTGGCGGGAGTCTGCGCAGCCGCGCTCGGCTGTGCTCCCGGGGTGGCCGGAGCCTGGGCCAACACAGCCCCGGAGGCCGCGCAAACAAGACCCAGCGCGATTGCAACCGTCAACGATCCATGTGCCAGACGCATCATCCCCCCCTACCTGTCTATTGAAATATAGACTTGCCATACGCCTCCGAGGATAGCCTCCAGGTTTGCAGGAACACAAAAGATGAACTCGTGCCGGATAAAGAGGGGTCCAATTCGCCCTACGATGAAGGCTGAGATGGACGCCGGGAGCAAATAAGAAGCCGGGTGCCCCAGGTCCGGATTTTCGGACCTGGGATACTAGGAACCCCAATCCCTCCCCTGATCCCCTCGTATTTCAATTCGTGCCGCTTCAGTAGTACGATCCAATCGAACGATGAATTCTGAACACGACCCATCCAACGATCCACACGGCCGCTTTCCAGCCGTATATCGCGTGCTCCGCGAGGCCATCGCCTCTCATGCCTTCCCCGGCTGCGCCTTCGGAGCGCTGTCTGGTGGTAAAGTCGTGCTCCAGGATGCGCTGGGCCTCTTTACCTACGACGGAGCTTCTCCCGCAGTCACGCCCGAAACCATCCACGACATCGCCAGCATCACCAAGGTCGCCTCAACCACCGCTGCCGCCATGCTGCTCTATCAGCGAGGCTTGTTCGATCTGAATGCTCCTCTCGCCGATCTGCTCCCCGGCTTCGTGGCCAATCGCACCGCGGCCGATCCAGCCCGCCGCGTGACAGTCAGCCACTTATTGGCCCACAACTCCGGCCTGCCAGGCTACGTTGAATTCTTTCGCACGGCCGCCACTCCCGAGACACTCTTGGAAGCTTGCCTGAATCTGCCTCTTGATGCCGAGCCGGGCGCACGTGCCGAGTACTCCGATCCCGGTTTCATCCTGCTGGGCAAAGCTCTTGAAACATTGACCAGCGAACCCCTCGCCACCTGGGTTCCGAGGGAGATTCTTTCGCCGCTCGGTCTCTCGGCCACTGGCTTCTGTCCTGCGCCCAGCGCGCGCATCTCTATTCCCCCCACCGAAGAAGACACGACCTTTCGCCACCGCCGCATTCAAGGTGAGGTCCAGGATGAAAATGCTTTTGTGCTCGGCGGTGCGGCCGGCCACGCCGGCTTGTTCTCCAACGTGCCTGACCTGTTGCGCTATGCCGGCGAAATCCTGGCGGCTGCCTCCGGCAAGGCCCGCCTGTTCAACTCGGCGACTATCGACCTATTTGCCCGGCAGCAAAGCCCTGCGGGCAGTTCGCGGGCGCTGGGCTGGGATACGCCTTCGCCCGATTCCACCACCGGCCGGCACTTTTCACCCCATTCGATCGGGCACCTCGGCTTCAGCGGCTGTTCGCTGTGGATCGACCTCGAGGCTGAGGTTGCCGTCGTGTTTCTAAGCAACCGCACCTGGCCCGACCGGAAGAGCCGTCTGATTCGCCAGGTCTGGCCTGCCTTTCACGACGCCCTCCGCGAGGCGCTCTGAGGAACTTCCAAACTGCACCTCTCCAGACCACTACCTTTTCGGACGAATTCTAATCGGATTTGACCGATTTGAAGATACAATAAAGACTCGGGGACAGACGCGATGCTAACCAGCTCGACGACGCAGGAAACGGCCACCACCCAGAATAATGGCGGGAACAATCACCAGGCCCCCTTGCTTCAGGAACTGACAACCGAAAGCCAGAACGAGGCCTCTCAAGGCTTCGACACCAAATCCGCACTCGAGATCGCCCGCATCATCAACCACGAAGATGCCAAGGTCTCCGCCGCGGTCAAGCGTGCCCTTCCAGAGATTGCGCTGGTCATCGATCAGGTTGCCCGCTGCCTGCGCGATGGTGGCCGGCTGATCTATATCGGCGCCGGCTCCAGCGGCCGCATTGCGGCCCTCGACTCTTCCGAATGTCCACCCACTTACTCGACGGCTCCTGGACAGGTGCAGTACATCATGGCCGGCGGACCCAAGGCGCTGGCCTCGGCCGTTGAGGTCAACGAAGACTCCGAAGAATTGGGCCAGCGCGACATCGCCCGCCGCCGCCCCACGCGCAAAGACATTGTTGTGGGCATCTCCGCCTCGGGCCGCACCCCCTATGTAGTGGCTGCCGTGGCCTATGCGCGCGCCCGCGGAGCACACACCGCCGCTGTCACCTGCAACCATGAGACGCCCATTGCCGGGGCAGCCGAGATCGTCATTACCGCCGACGTCGGCCCCGAGGTCATCTCCGGCTCTACGCGCCTCAAGGCCGGCACCGCCCAGAAGATGATCCTCAACATGATCACCACCGGCGCCATGACCCGCCTGGGTTATGTGTACGAGAACCTGATGGTCAACGTGCACATGCAGAACTCCAAGCTCGTCGAGCGCGGCATCCGCATTCTGATGAGCGCCTGCAAGATCGACCGCCCCACTGCAGTCGAAACCATCAAGAGCGCCGGCCGCAGCGTCCCCGTGGCCCTGGTCATGCTAAAAGCAAGAGTCGACAAGCCCGAAGCCGTTCGCCGCCTAGCAAAGTCCGACGGCAACGTCCGCCTCGCCATCGAAGACAACGTGCTCGAGCTTTAGCAATCGGCCATGCGGCTGTTCCTGACCCAGCCGAATAAATGCATTTTGGAAGTGTTCGGCTTCAACCGTGCCATCAATGCAAAATATTCTGATCGCGCTTCTTTGATTACTGCATGAGTAACGTCCGCTCAACGCGCCGGAGGCGCAGCGTTGGTTAGCCCCGCGCTTCAGCG
>Ga0181535_10008255_pt1 | contig 10292 bp, 5 predicted proteins | sample PEATcosm2014_Bin_44_FD_119774 | JGI IMG/M metagenome (GOLD analysis project Ga0181535, IMG submission 119774) | Peatland microbial communities from MTU Mesocosm Facility, Houghton, MI, USA - PEATcosm2014_Bin17_30_metaG | ecosystem: Environmental > Terrestrial > Soil > Wetlands > Peat | place...
CGGGTAAATAGCAGCCGGTGCCATTGTTCATAAGCGGCGGCTTCAGCCAAGTGCCGAATTTCCTGCAAACCGGAACGCTCATCCCGAACGTCGCCGAGTGCCCGGCCCCGAGCGCGGAGTTGATTGCGCAACTTCCGCTGCTCCACGGTCATGTGGGGCCGGTAATCCTTTTCGTGAACGGCAAGATTCTCCAATGCCGCGCGACAAGCCTCTTCCGCCGCTTCGCGGGCGGTGAGCGTCACACGAGCCAGTTGGTTGCGGAGTTCTTTGGAAAGCGTGTTCATGGATCAAGCGGCGTTGCCAAGTCGGTGGAGATGAAATTGATCTCCACCCAGAGTCTGGCGACAAAGTTCGACGAGATGCTCATGGTGAGTGAAGAGGAATATTTGAGTGCGTTTGGCCAGGGAGCCGAGCTGTGGCAAGATCGCCTTTGCGCGTTCGTCGTCAAAGGTGATCAGCAGGTCATCCAAAATAAGCGGCATTGGCTCGTATTCCTCAAGATACCGATCAAGCGCAGCCAGTCGGAGAGCCAGGAACAATTGATCACGGGAACCATCGCTCAAGCCTTCAACCGGAACCTTGGATTGGTCAGGTCGGACGCCAACAAGGATGGGGACATCATCGGCATTGAAATCTGCGCCCAACTCACTAAACGCGCCGCGAGTGATGGCTTTGAAAACCTCACCCGATTTTTGCAGAAGCGGCCCTTGATTCTCTTTTCGGAAACGCTCAATCTGATTTTCCAGAAGCTGTGTGGCCAAACGAAGGCGCAGAAAACGTGACGCATCATGCTGTAATGTGGCTGCACAAGACTCCGCTTGTTGCCGAAAATCGGCAGCCGCATCTCCGGCTTTCTCTAAAGTTTTTTTCTCGTTCCCCAGGCGGAATAATGTTTCACGGATCTCTGACAGGGCTGATTCCTTCTCAGTTTTCTCACGGGTTGCGATAGGTTTTCTTTCTGCAAGCGTATCGGGGTTTTCGGCACGAACCTTGGCCACAAATTCGTCCACGGCTTGGCCACGCGCGAGACCACTGAGGGTGTTGCGCAAGCCGGATATTTGAGCCTGCAAAGCGTTGCGCTGTTCAAAGTGGGCCAGCAACGGTTCAAGCTCAGCCGCTGAGGTTAGACCAGCCAGTTTAATTAAGTCATTGAGGGTATTATTCGATTGGTCAAAGCTCACTTGAGCATCCGCCAACTCGGTGCTCGCCTGTTCAATTTGTTCGACCAGTTGGTCGTGCCGTTCTTGTGATCTCCGGGCTTCAGAAAGCGCTTTCCAAAGGGCGGACTCCAGAGCTTCGGTCGTGTTCCCTTTGATGCCCAGAGCAGTTGCCTTCTCTCCAACGGTCTTCTCGTATTGGTTAATCGCCTGAGCCGTTGATTTGGATTCGTTGAAGCATTCCTGCCATTCATCGAACTTGGCGAGAAGATCCTTCCGTTCCCGCAAGAGTGTTAAGCCAGCAACAGGAGAAGTGCCTGCGGGCAAACCCACCGCCGCACATTGAACATTCCATTTTTCACTTGTAGCACTGACTGCTTGAACGAGCCGAACACGGCTTTTATCATGTTTAGCAAGTTCACTCTTGAACAGGCCAAGCTGATTTGCCATCTCGATCCGCCGCCCCGCCGCTTGTTCACCTTCTTGAACCAATTTTTTGGCTGCGGCAAATAACAGTGAATATTCCTTTTCTTCCGACTGGCCTAAAACAGAAGCAAGCTTCTTCTTGGCCTCCTGGATTTGTTGACCTTTCTGCTTTAGAGATTCCTCCGCAGTTCTAAGTTTGCCGAGCCGCTCGCGGAAATCACTCCAAACCACTCGCCATTCTTCCATTTCAGCCGGCGAACGCGGTGTAATCCCACAGGCAGACCATTCGTCTTGCCATGCTTTCTGGCATTCCTTCATGGAACTCTGAATTTCCAGAATTTTTTGTTTAGCCCCAGTGACTTGTTTTTCGATTTCACTCAATTGAAAGCGCTTTTCTTCCGCTTGAGCGACTGCCTCTGCATCGAGCCGCAGCTTATCCGCAATGCCGTCAGCCTTCTCAATTGTAAGCGGGAAAGCCTTTTCCAGCGGCAAACCTGGAATCAATTCTTCCTTGGCCCCGCCACCTTTCCACTCCGCCAACACCAGACTCCAACCATGATCCCGATGCTCTCTGACTTTGTGGAGAGCTTCTTCGGAAGGCAATTCTCCCTGTCGTTGCAATCGCCCGAGTTCGGCTTGAATGGATTCAGCACGTTTAGTCGCGTCACGGATTTTGTCTTCTTCGCTTTTGATCTCCCGCTTGAAACCCTCCAGTAGTTCATGATAGCGGCGAATAGTCGCCACGGCTGGAACTGCAAGACTCGCACTGGCATCGAAATCCGACGGAACCCCCGCCACTTGCCGATGCTGATCCGTTGTCTCCCGGTTCAAACGCTGAACCTCGGATTTGCTAGTCGAAAAAGTTCGATCCGCCTCCGTGGCTTCGGCGGCAACGGCCAAAGCTTCGCGAAGACTGGTTAGGTCCGTTTCCAATAAAGACTGCAATTGGATTTCTTGATCGCTAATTTGCTTTTCAAGCTCTTCGGCTTTGCTGGAATTTGCGGTTTGATCGGTCTGGGCAAGCTTGAGCGCACTGGCGGCCTCTTCGCAAGCCAGTCGAACTGGACTGCTAAGACGATGGCTTTCCAAAGATGCAAAATCTCCGATGATCTGTAGGTTTTGCATCCCGGCACGGATGAGCGGATCGAGCCCTGCCAGTGTAGTCTGCAAATCGGCCAGCGACTTCTTACGCTCACGATACGCTCCCAAATCCTGATGTAATTGATCAAGGATGTCCGCTTCGTTCAAAACGACGGGGGCGGTCGGACAGCCTTGCATTTGACCATTGAGTTTCCCAATTTGAATGCTCAGACGCTGGACTTCGGCCTGCGCATCACCGACCGCCTTTCGGGCGGCTTGCGCCCGTGTAGTAAAGTCACTCGCTAAATCAGGCAAGGATGGAATCTGCGACAGCTTCTGCATTTCCTCGCTCAAACGTCCCACGGTCGGCAACGCGTCCTCACAACGTGAAATCCATTGAACCTCACGTTCTAGTTTGGAAATTTCCTCTTCGATCCTATTTTTCGCAGCCTCTGCCTCAGCTAAGTCCTTTTCAATCTTGTCCCAAGTCTCCGGATTGACCATAGCCTCCCGACTCTGTTTGAGCAGTTCCTTGTAACGATTCACTGCCGGCCTGATCGATACGTTCGCTGATGCGCGGCCTTTGAAAAGCCGCTCAGCCTCTTGTTGCAGTGCCTCAACGACCTTTTGAACGGGAGTTCCACCCATGCTCGCGGAGAAAAGCGCGTTGCCGATGTTGCCCTCGCCACGAAGTAGTTGCTGTGCTCCCTCGCGCAATTCACGGGCACCCAGACCGAACATGGCTGAAAAATACGACTGATCTACACTGCCAAGAAATGGAACCAAGGCGGTGTCTGACAACTGGTGTCCTTCCCCGTCTAGCAAAGTGTTTTTGTTACCTTTGCGCCGTTGAAAAATTAACTGCTGCCCTGCATGATTGCAGATCTCACCCTTAATTCTAAGGTCGGCGAAATCGTGGACGAAATTATCAGTGGACTGGCCGTGAATGCCAAAAAGCAGATCACGAATCGCCCGAAGCAAGGAACTCTTGCCTGCTTCGTTTGCACCGTAAATAACATGAAGATCAGCGGGCTGATCCGGAAATTTGAGATCCAAATTTGTAAAGGGTCCGAACGCTGGAATCTGTAAGCGTTGAAATCTCATGCGGATTGCCCTCCCTTCGTCCCCAGGGCGTCCAGAATGATGGCCCGCACATCGTTCAGAACGGCGCTCCGTTGGTTCTCACCCCATTCCGTTGCGACCTCACTGCGAACTTCGGGCGGCAGAACTCCTAACATCTCCTCAACTTCGGGCGGCAACGCCGAAAGTTTTTCGTGCGCCTCATCCAAGTTTTCCACGACGATCTTCGTCAGGGCATCCCGCTCGGCCAATTCGGCGACGTTATAAACTGGAGCGGTAGTAATTTTGATCCGCTCAATCCATATAGCCTCTGCGCCATGATCCTGCGCGCCTGCCAACAATTGCGCACGCCAGTGCTGGGTATCCCGGTGCAGCGAGCCGTGCAAGGAGGTGGTGCCGGTGATGATAATCCGGGCGGCGACCAGACGGCCTTCCGCTGTCGTAACGGCGCTGCCCATCACTTCGTTGACTCGACGCAACGCCTCGGATTCGGTTTCAATGCCAGTCAAATCGACATTCAGCTCCTGCCAGCGAACGACGTCCAGAGGGTGCCACTCCACATTCTCCACCTGGACGGAATCGTTCACGGTAACCAACCGACAACCGCGCGCGCCCGTCTCGCGGGCGTGGCGTCCTTGGCAATTACCAGCGAAAACAATCCATGGGTCTTGACTGATAATTTCAGGTTGATGAATGTGACCAAGCGCCCAGTAGCCATAGCCTTTATCTCGCAAATCTGCTTCCGAACATGGAGCGTAAGTATCATGCCCAGGTTTTCCTGTGAGACTGGTGTGCAGGATGCCCAAATTGAATTTGCCCGATACTGCCAAGGGATAATCTTTAACCAGATTCTCCGGCACCGCACGATTGGGAAATCCGCGTCCATGAATCACTACGGGATGATTCGCCACCTCCTTGGTCTCCGCTGCCCGTGTGGAAAAAACATGCACATTCTCTGGCAACGTAAGCTTTTTCGAAATCACTGACGCTGCATCATGATTACCGGCAATCAGGTAAACAGGAATGCCCTTGGCCAATAGTCTAACCATCTGGTTGCGAAAAAAGAGCCCGGTGCTGTAATCTTTCCAGTCTCCATCATAGACGTCACCGGCAATCACCAAAAAATCAACACTTTCCTCAATGGCTAATTGAACCAAGTTCTCAAGGGCACGCCGCGTGGCACCACGAAGCAACTCGACAGGAGCACCCTCGTGAACTTCCAATCCTTGAAGAGGACTGTCCAAATGCACATCGGCGGCGTGGATGAAGCGAAACATGTGAGTCTGATTACAAAATTTATTTTAATTTTAGAGAATTACCGGCCCATCCTTGAGCGCACCCTCAATGGTGGTTCGCGATCGTTTTAGCCAAGCATCCATTTCTTCCGTGTTGTGGATGGTCGCAGCCGGCAAAGAAACCCGCCGGGCTTTGGGTTCAGCCTCTTTGATGGCCGCATTAAGCGCCTTATCAAATTGCGCCGGCAACGCGTCCGTGCGGGCCTGCCAGTTGGTGAGAGGGCACTCTTCGAGAGCGGCGAGCAACTCCGCGTTGGTTCCAACGCCGGGTGCCGTCCGGTCCAGCGCACCGGCAGCCTGGAGAAATTTATTTTGAGAGTCAGGTGGCAGTTTAGCCCAAAGCCCATGCTGAGCGAGGCGGCCTTGTTGCGCCGCATAAGCGCTCCGGAATTGCGCATAGACTTGCGTAGATGCCTTACGCAACTCGGCACCAATATCTTGTTGTAGGGGAGCTACTGGATCAGGTTCAGCCAGCAAGGAGCGATGCGTGCGAATATCGCTTAGCTGTTGTTGCCAATCATTGTGTTTAGCCAATCCGCCCGTGAATGCGAGAAGACGTTCGCAGGTTTGAAACGCGGGGCTTCGCTTTTCGATGGCCGCCGCCAATTCGACCCACTTTTTCAAATCAGCCTGAAGCGCGTCTTTACGATCATGTAGCGCCATGAGCAATTCATTGCCGGACTTGTTGTCCAGATCGAGCCACTGGGTTTGACCCGGGCGTTCTGGAGCGGGGGCATCTCCACCAGCCTTGGCGGCGATTGTTTTGGCACTGGCCAGGAAGCCAGATGCAGCGCCTTGTTCATCACCGGGAGTGAATTTGTAACCAGCGGCCTGGTAAAGCTGTCGCACTTTCAATTTTTGCGCCGCAGTCAAAACGGGATGTTCCACGCGGTAATCGGCCGTCCCTAATTTCTTTTGATCAATCTCAGCCAATGCGAGCGGTTGGCCATTTATGCGGGCAGTGAGGTGATTACTTGCCAAAAGCGTGGCGAGGACGGCATCCACCGCATCTTGGGGCCAGCCGTAAGGCGGGGCGCAAAATTGTTTTCTTAAATCAGTGCCTTTCTTGCCCGCGCCGATGGCTTTGATGAGGTCGGCAGCGACCGGATGAGTTTGCGGATCTCCATTGTAGCCAACATGGGCGAGCGCGTTGGCATTTCCTTCTTTGGCTTTGCGCAAGACCGTAGGCCAGTTGGGAGAATCCGCGATATGAAATTTGGGATATAGCCGGGTGAGCACTTGCTTGGCCGCATCTTCTACCGCTTCCTTTAGGGTGATTACGGGCAACTCCTGCCCACCGGACAGGAATACGCGGGCACCGCCAATGATCTGTTTGATCAAATCCTCCACCCGTTGGGTATCATTGGCTTGGCGGGTGATAATCGCCCGACGGGCATCTTTGCCTTCGTCCGTAGCTGGACTACCTTTGAAGTTAATAGTTTCTTCAGCCGCGTGAGCGGAAGCAATAGCGTTTTTGAGTTCGTCCAATTTGCTCTTGGGAACGAAAACATGGACCGTGGGATCATCCATGCTGCGCTTTTGAATATCAGCTAGAACTGCGGATTCGGATTCTGCGAAACCATCGCGCACCCACACCGTGACGCCATCTACCGGCGGTGGATTCTCTATACCATGGTGCGGTTCGACGTGGCGGCGCTCTTTGGCACTGCCTTGCGGGACAGTCAAATTGCCAATCGTCTCCTGAACCGCTTTGCTGACCGCCTGGCCGCGAATGGCATCAATCTGGGGACTGTTCGCCAGGATAGCGGCACGACGTTTGCGAAACTCCAATTCCCAGGAGGCCCCTTCGGTGGTTTGAAGGCGGTATTCCCCATCAATGTCCATGAGGACGCCCTCTTCCGTCATGGCTTTGAGGAGGGCGGGAATTTTTTGGCGCAAGTCAACGCTGCCTTTGGCGATGTCTTCACTTAACAAATCAGCAAGATGCTCGGCGTTGGCGCGAACACCGGTATCCGCGCCGTCATGGGGAAGTTTGTTGACCAAAAAAACGAGGCTGCACAACCGATTGCGTAACATCCCGTCCGCTTTCTTTTTCTGCTCTTCAATTATTTCCTGAAAACGCTTTTGCATCTCACCGGTCTGAACCAGTTGGGTGGAAATCTGGTCATAGATGAAATCGGCGGGAACTACGGTGCCCAAGGGACGGTCGGCAAAAGCCCGGCAAGCTTCATGGGCGACCCGCAGTTGCGTGCGCATCTGCGCGGTGGTGCCAGTGGGATCCACACTGTGGAGAACGCGCTCCCAAAAACGGAGCCGCACGGGGAGCAATGGATAATCAGGAATATAAGCCTCGTGATCCTCTGTCTGAACGCCGATTTTAGTCGTTTTTAATTGCCGGGTAATTTCGCCTTCATGCTTGGCTACCAGATCTTTGATTGCAGGCTTTGCTGACTCCTTTTTTTGGAGCACAACCGTCCGAACCACATTCTCGACGTCGTTATCACGCAAGTGACACTTGATAACGTAACGGCCCAAAAGCTTTTGGAGCTGTTGAGTATCGCTGAGAGCACTTTGTCCCGTGCCGAGGAACATCACCCGGCTGTCGAGTTGTTTGCTGCAAGCCTCGGTCACTTCCTGAATGTCGGAAGCGAGATCGTTATTCTGGTTGATGAATTGCTGAACTTCGTCCAGGACAATGAGGGTGCAAGGCAGTTTGCCTTTTTTACCCAGTGTTTCGCGAATAGTGGCGAGCATTTCCGGAATCGAAATGTCCTTGTCTTCATCCTGGTGGTAGCTGGCCAGCAAGGCCGGACCAACGTTGGCCACTGTGCCGAGGTGCGGGTAACATTTCAAATATGCCTCCGCTACGGATTTGGAGGTGTAAAGCCGTTTGATCTCCTTGTCGGCGTTGACACCCGCCGCCTGAAGGTGTTCCCGAAAAGCGGTCTCCTTTCCATCCCGGCGTAAATCCAGAATGAATTTTGAAAATTGATAACTTTCGGGTAGTCCCACCGACTGAAAAATCATCCCCAACAGCCGGAGCCGAACACTGCCGGAACCAGCCTTGAGGGTTCCCCCAACCGAATGCAGACCGCCATGGGAGGTCCCCAACGTGCTTAACTCTTTCAGCAAATCGGTGACATCTGTCGGCAGCTTGGCCAGCGAGCGAGCAGATACACCATCGGCAAATTTATAATCAGTCCAAAGATACCGCAGCACTTTGGCAAGATGGGATTTCCCGCTGCCATAAAATCCACTGATCCAGGCGGCTTTTTGTTCGGGCTTGGAAAAATTGGAAAGATAACCTCTGAGGATGCTCACCAGACCGTTCCGGTATTCACCATCACAAACAAAGGTTTTTAACTCATAGCGGACGGTTTCCGGATCGAGATTGTTGTTGCTGGAAACGCCTTCATTGACGAGTGTCCATCCCAATGGATCATTCAGGAATACTTCGCGGTTTTTCATAAATGTTATCGTTCAGATAGAATCGGGACGGCTAGGTAATCCCAGCCATCGCGTGCACCTAAGAAGCGGTAGATATTTTCCTCGCGTTCACCTGGAAAAAACACCAGGAGGAAGCCTTTGAAGGATTTTTCAAGTTCAGCGAGAATATCGGAGACATGTCGGTAATCGAAAAGTTCCATCAAACCTGTGAGGGCGAAAACCGTGCGGCTGGGTTCCGTGGCCTTCGCCAATTCAGTGCGAACAAAGCTCACCAGTTGTTCCTGGAACTCATTTTTAGCATAGGTTTTGATCAACTTGGGCTGCCGAAACCAGCTAGCGAGTTCATCGGGATCCACTGATTTAAACCATGCCGCCAACTGGCCGCGGAGATCAATCGTATGCCACAAATAGCCGGCATTGTTGGTGGCAAGGTCAAATTCGCCCAGCTTGGCTTGAAGCCGGCGTTCATCCTCTGGTGAATAAACGGCAAACCATACGCGTTGAGCCGGCGGCAGGCTGGCCGAGTGGCTCGACGAGATATGCTTGCGGTAATTGGCTATGAGATTATCAAGCTGGGACATCGCAAATCCTTTGTTCGTGTGGGGTCAGTAGATCGCTAAAATCAAACTCAAATATTCCCCCGGCAAATTTGAAGCCGATCAGTCCGCGAGCAGCAGCGAGGGGAAGTTGCGCCAACAAAATCGAAGGGTCTTTAGCCACCAATTGACCGTAGGCGGATGCCAAAAGCTGCTGGCCGCGCAGACCGGCGAGAAAACCGGCGAACATTGCATAGGCGGCGGCGGTGGGGCGACACGCAGGAAGCTGGCGGATTTTTTTGGCCCGACCCGACAGGTGGCCGGCGTAAGTCCAGGTGGTGTTCACGTTTTGGGCCATTGATTTTTTCATGGCGGCGCTAAAGCGACCCGAAAAAGAATCCTCCAGATATTCCTCCATGGTCGCACGAGGAAGCACCTCCCCCAGCCGGAGACGCTTAATCAGTTCAAAACTTTGCTTTAATTGGGGATCACGACAATAAACGCAGACCAGGGCCAAAAGTGGAATGGAAACATTGTCCTGTTTAGCAAAGGCTCTGAGCACGCGAAACAGCGCCTGAGTCGCATCCAGCCCATAAAGTTCTCGCAAATGATGCAAACTATTTTTCCGGCTCGACAAGGTGGGCTTGTCGAGAATGTTGTCTTCGATCACCGCTTGCTCGATCTGATCGGCAGACGCCGCGCGCGGAGTGTGAGCCAAAAGCGCAGTCAATTCATGGAGCATCATCGATCGCGCGGCATGTCCGCCCACCCGGCCTTCGCGTAAACCCAGCATCGTGCGAATCTCCGTTGAAGAGGTTGGCACGAAAGGAAGGTCATTCGCGGTCAAAGTCATCAGGCTTCTCCCTGGGGTTCAGTTTTTTTGGTCGTTGGAAGCATATTGCTTGGAATTATTGTTTCATTGGCAAAAAGATACAAGATTTGAAAACGATGCGGAGAACAGAACAGTCGTGGCGGCCTCTCCAAAAGAAGAGCGGCCAATCAGGCACGCTGCGTTGTAAAAACCGTGTTTTCATTTTTTATTTGGACAACATAAAGCATAGGGTATGACAACCGCTGTCATTGCCAAAGTAAATACGCAGGTGAAAAACGAGGCAAAATGGATTGGTTTCGGCCAATTTTTCTTGATTGCAACATGGGCTTTCAATTCAGTCTCCACGTCAGCATTCTGCCGGGCCTCAAGTTGAACTTGAGCGGCATTGTTCATCCGCTCAACATTGATTCCGCCGTGACCAACGCACGGTTTGCTTCACTTCACGCGCTGCCCGTCGCCCCGTCCCCCTCTCGACGAC
>Ga0181535_10008256_pt1 | contig 10291 bp, 9 predicted proteins | sample PEATcosm2014_Bin_44_FD_119774 | JGI IMG/M metagenome (GOLD analysis project Ga0181535, IMG submission 119774) | Peatland microbial communities from MTU Mesocosm Facility, Houghton, MI, USA - PEATcosm2014_Bin17_30_metaG | ecosystem: Environmental > Terrestrial > Soil > Wetlands > Peat | place...
ATGAAACCGGCTTCCTGCGTCCATCCACCCGTGAGGGAAGATACGAAAGTAGCGTAAGTTAATGCGCGGTACTGGGGCGGTATCAATCCTCCGGAAGGGAGGAAGGAAAACCGGGTCAAGAATGGAAGTCCCGCTCGATTCCAATCCTCCCGCCAGGGAGGAAAGGAAAATAGCCCAGGGTGAAGTCCGCCGCAGCGGACGCAACCCTGGGTCAGCGTTCACCCCTACCCGCTCCGTCCCGCAGGGACGGCATGAAATCTCAACTTGTGCGAATGTTCCTTAAACGGTTCTTCGATGTACGGAGCTTCTATGGCTGAGAACAAAACAACCAGGCAATCGACTGGCGCCGGAACCGCGACCGCGAAGCAATCTGCGAAACAAGCCGAAGCCGAGGCCGCTGTGCAGGCGAAGATTGCTGCGATGCCTGCGCCCTTCAGCGTTCTCGGCGAACGCCTCCACGCGCTCATTCTGCGCAGCGCGCCGGCGCTCCAGCCTACCGTGTGGTATGGCATGCCGGCGTATACCAAGGACGGCAACACAATCTGCTTTTTCCGCGCGGACAAGAAATACATGACGTTCGGCTTCACCCAGGAAGCGAACCTCGCCCCCGAACAGGGCGCGCCGCACCAGCTGATGGAATCCGCGTGGTTCTTCGCCGGGCTGGACGACGCGACCGAAGCCAGGCTCTCCGCCATCGTGCGCAGGGTCGCAAGCTGAGGGCGCGCAGCACCACCCTGCCGGCAAGGCCGGACCATTGTCAAGTTGTACGAAAAGGAGATTTTGGAATATGAACCGACGTATGTTTGCCATCCAGGGCAGCCTCGCTGGCGCGGCCCTGTTACTTTTGCCGGGGGCCCTGGCCGGCGACGAGACGGGAGACAAGGAAATGAAAAACACCATCGACAAGCTTATGATGTTCAGCATGGCCGTCAGCGACATGCCCAAGGCGAAGGCGTTTTGCACGGACAAACTTGGTTTGAAGGTCGCATCGGACCATCGCCAGGACGACAACAACTGGTGGGTATCGCTGGCTTTCCCGGATGGCGGCCCTTCGATTGTTCTCACCACCTCTCACGAAAACATGAAGCCCGGCACCATGAAGCTGTACTTTGCGTCACCAGACGTCGCCGCTGCCCACCAGGACCTCATCGCAAAGGGCGCAAAGGTCAGCCAAGTCAACGACGACCTGTTCGGCCCCGGGTCCGGCGTGAAGTGGCTGCAGCTTGAGGATCCGGATGGCAATCACGTCTTGCTGGTGCAGGCCGCGCGGTAAGCCGGCCGCGGCCAGGCGGGCCGCCGTCTCCAATACGCGGCACACCTGCAGCAGCCGAGGAAGGCGACAGGGATTTGCATGGCAGGACGAGATGAACAAGGAGAAAGAAATGCTCGAACGCGAACCGTACATACCGGGCCCGGCCAGTGCAGCGCAGGTGCGCAAGGACGGAGACAAGTGGACGCTCATTCTGGTCAGAGAACTGCGCCACTCGCCGGAAAAAGTCTGGCAGGCGCTCACCGATCCGGCGCAGCTGCGCGAGTGGGCGCCCTTCGTCGCCGATGGGAGCCTGGGTACGGTCGGAGCCACAGTAAATCTCACCTGGGTGGGAGCGCCCACGCCGATCGAAACCAAGGTGACGCGAGCCGACGCTCCCAGGATGCTGGAGTACGGCGATATCCGCTGGGAACTCGAAGCCCTCGGCGAGGGCACACGCCTGACGCTGTGGCACAGCATCAATCGCCACTACATTTCGTGGGGCGCCGCCGGCTGGCACATTTCTTTCGACGTTCTGGAGCGCCTTCTCGGTGGAATTCCCATCGGCCGTCTCGCCGGCGACGAAGCCATGAAACTCGAGGGCTGGCAGCGATTGACCGTCGAGTACGCCCGGCAGTTCGGCACTGAAGCACCCCGCTGGACGCCTAAAGCGGCTCAGAAACCGTGAATCGAGGGAATGGCAAGACGATGCACCGTGTAATCGAGAGGAGCTCCCATTGAACTGGAACAAATGGATTCGGCAGATCCACCGCTGGCTTTCCATAGCCTTCACGGTGGGCGTCATTGTCAACACCGTCGCCGTCGTACGGGGGGAGTATACCTTCTGGGTGGGCCTCATGGCGCTGCTCCCGCTCGCCTTGCTCCTGTTCAGCGGTCTGTACTTGTTCGCGCTGCCGTATGCCGCCAAATGGGGCATCGGGCGGCGCACCGGCTGAACGGGCGGGCGGCCGCACGCCGATGGCCGCGCCATTATGGACTGGGCCGAAAATGCGTCTGTCCCCTTTTCCCCTGAACAGCGGGAACCTGAGTAGTCAGTCACTCGGGAAAGTCCTATAATTGAGCTCCCCATGCGATTTCTGACTGTTGTGTTGACCGCTTTAAGTCTTCTGCTGTGGGCCGCGCAGCCGCCTCGCAGAATCTCGTTTGCCCGCGCTGGCGGCGTAGTTCCGGGGACGATGCAACTTTTCATTTCCGATTCCGATGGCAGCGATGAGCATCTGCTACTGGCTGCGCCGCACGACGATTACGATGCGGTCTGGGCGCCGGATGGCAAGTCGATCGTTTTCACATCCGATCGCAACGGCTCGGGGGACCTTTTCCGCGTCAACCCGGATGGCAGCGGGCTGACGCAGCTCACAACAGATCCCGCATATGACGACCAGGCGGCGTTTTCTCCCGATGGAAGACGGCTCGCCTTTGTCAGCACGCGGGGCGGCGGGTATGCGGATATCTGGACACTCGACATCGCCACGATGCGGGCCAAGGCACTGACGTCCGGGCCAGGGGGCGACTACAGGCCGGCGTGGTCGCCCGACGGGAAATGGATCGCGTTTTCTTCAAGCCGCGGCATCACGGCGCCGTTCAGTGAAGGGCGTTGGGAGCGCCTGCAGCTGGCCGAGATCTACTTGATTCGCCCCGACGGCTCCGGCATGAAGAAAGTCACCGGCACGGGCGGCTTCTGCGGAAGCCCGAAGTGGATGAGCGACAGCCGGCATATCGTGGCGTACTGTTCGACGGGTCAACAGACGATGGACCTTCGACGCTCGGCCCCCGACCCGGGCAGGGAATCGCGGCTGGTTTCTATCGATCTCACGACTGGCGCGCTCGCAGACGTGCCGGTGGGGCCCGGGGTCAAGATGAACCCGTCACCGCTCCCGGGAGACGACATCGGCTACCTCCGGAAGGATTCCGCGGAGGCCGGCATCTACTATGCGAGCGGCAGCCGCGGTCCGCGTGGACCGATCCGTGCAGCGGCATGGTCGCCCGACGGGAAACGCGTCGTGTTCCACAGACGGTCGACTCCGAAGCTGCCGCCGCTGGTAAAGATGTTCAGCCGGAATCCGAACTACGAATTGCGTCTGTCGGGTTTGCTGCCCGCTTTCAGCCCTTCGGGCAAACAGTACCTGACTATGGCCGGGGTTCCCGGCGGGAAACTGACAGCTCTGAAGGTGAACACGCCGGAGACCGGGCGGTCCGAGGTTCTGTACCAGGACAAGACTCGCAATGCATTCGTCGGTGGATGGTCGCCCCGCGGAGATAAAGTGGTTTTCGCGTTGGGAGCCTTCGCGGCGTTCTTCGACGGGTTTCATTCCGAATTCCTGAAGCCTGGCGATCGGGTGGAAGGCGGTGCTCAAATCGCGATCATCAATGCGGATGGAAGCGGGTTCCATGAGTTGACGTCCGGGGCTGATAACAATGCCTTCCCGTCATACTCTCCCGATGGGAATCGCATCGTATTCCGGAGCTTCGGCAAGGACGGCCAGGGGCTGCGGATCATGAATCTCGAGGCCGGTGCAGTGACGGCGCTCACCTCGGACTACGATAATTTCCCCTTGTGGTCGCCGCGGGGGGATTTGATCGTGTTCGCGCGGCAGATCGATGGCGCGTACGACATCTTCACGATCAAGCCGGACGGGACATCGCTCAGGCGGCTTACGAACGGTAAAGGGAACGACGCGCATATGTCGTGGTCGTTCGATGGTGAATCGATCGCCTTCACCAGTTCCCGAATGGGCTTCAAAGACGAGGTGGCATATACGGATGCGCCGCAACCCTACGGGGAGATTTTTGTAATGCGTTACGACGGTACCCACGTCGAGCAACTCACCGACAACCAGTGGGAAGAAGGCACTCCGGGATGGGAACCGTTGGCGCCCAAGCCAGTCGCCCGCCGATAGAAGAAGCGCGATAAACGGCTTGGCGCTGCTCCCGCTCGCCTTGCTCCTTTTCAGCGGTCTGTACTGGTTCGCGCTGCCGTAGCGGGGCCTGGACCGGCGTTACCGCCCCTCGACCTCAACTTCCGGGTACTTTCCGGCGAGGCTCGTCAGCGACGAAGCGGGCGCCCTATTCAGATAAACGTCGAAGAACCTGTGCACGTAGTCGGCCGTAATCGCCAGTCCGCGCCGCCCGTCCAATCCGCCGATTCCTGCCAGGCGCATGAGTCCGACGGCGGCCTGGCTGTTCAACAGAATCTGGTCGCTGAAAGTGAAGTGGCTTGCCCGCCTGATCACCACGTACAATCGTCCGTCGGGCAGGCGGTCGTAAATCGATTGGATTTCGGCGCGGATTTGACGGCTCTCTGGATCGGCCATTTCGCGGCTATGGTCGCTGAGAAGAAACATGGCGGGCTTGCTGAGGCCTTCCGGTACCACGCGGCCGAACGGAATGCCGTCCATATCGAGCGCCGCCTTGCACCGCCCATCCTGCCGGCAGAATTCGAGGGCGGTGGCGCCGCCGAAGGAATGGCCGAACATCCCGAGCCGCTGCATGTCCATCCGGCCTGCGAACCTCCAGGACGGCTCGTCATTCAGTCGCTGCAGTTGGTCCACCACGAACGCCGTGTCCGACGTCCACATTGCGAGCAGCTTTCCCACGATCGGGTCCGCAAGATTGCCATTCGCATTTTCGACATTAGCGCCGGGCGATCGGGCGACCACGCTTCCGTCGGGCAGCACGACCACGAACGATCGGTGCGGCGCGTCGAAGCCCACAACGAAGAAGCCGTGGCTGGCGAGATCTTCCGCGAGCGTCGTGAAGTCCGTGGTCAAAGCGCTGCCCCCGGCTCTCAGCAGTACAACCGGATAGGCGCGCTGTTCCGGCGAGATCGTCGCGTTGGACACGCTGTGGGAGTGCACCAAAGCCGAGTCCCGCTTGAGGAAGGATCGCATGAACATGCCCATACGTTGCGCCACCGCCGCCTGCCACGGAACCGGCAGATATTCCGCTGGCTGGTCTCCAGGCAAACGCATCGCTGGATACCATACCCAAGCCAGCACCTGTCGTTTCGGCACGGCAGGGAAAGCGAGTTCGTCCACCTTCGCCTCGTTCGTCCACGCATAAGTGATGCGTCCCACGGCGAAGTGGCCTGTGGGGGTTGGCAATGTGATGGCCGTTCTGTGCTCCCACCACATGAATAGAAGCAGAATGGCGACGAGCGCAGGGACGCCCACGACGACCGTGATCACCGCCTTGACGAGCCACGCCAGCCCGCGGTGAAACGAACTGGATACGGACTGCGGCAGCCCCGCCGGTTGCATGGAACCAGCCTAATACAATTACTCTTTGTTGTAAAGTACTTTAAATAAATAATGCGTGCGGGCCCCGCCTCGGAATCTTATTTTCCGGGTCGCCAAAGCCGTGGGCTCGCGCCAGGCCTGGCCGATGATCCGGACTTTTCGAACGGCGGCAGACGCATGCGCTGGCGGAAAACACTTGCGAGGGTGCAGGCTACGCCGGGCGCAGGTAAAATGGTCCGAGAATTGGAGCTGTCTATGAAAAAGTCCGTCGCGGCGGAAGCTGCTTCTGCATTGATCGATAAGCGGATCCAGGAACTGTGGGATTGGCGCGGGAAGACGCTCGCGAGAGTGCGCGAAATCCTACGCCAGGCAGACCCTGAGATCGTCGAAGAGTGGAAGTGGGGGATCCCCGTCTGGTCTCACGGCGGCATCGTTTGCACCGGAGAGACGTACAAGACCGCCGTCAAGATGACATTTGCCAAGGGAGCTGCGTTGCGCGATCCTTCCGGTCTCTTCAACTCCAGCCTCGAGGGGAATGTCAGGCGCGCCATTGACATCCACGAAGGCGACAAGCTCGATGCGGCGGCCTTGAAGGGTCTCATCCGCGCTGCCGTGGCGCTCAATCTCGAGGGCAAGAGCAGTCCGAAGCCCCGGCGAGCGAGCAGCAGACGGGCCGGGTAGCTGCGTCGCAGGTCGCGGCCCAATCTCTTCCTACATCGAGCCGTAGAGGAAACCATGTCTCAGGAATACATCGAGATCCGCGGTGCGCGTGAGAACAATCTCAAAAACGTCTCGCTGCGCATCCCTAAACGCAAGATCACCATCTTCACCGGCGTTTCGGGCTCCGGTAAATCGTCGATCGTCTTCGATACTGTCGCGACTGAGGCGCAGCGCCAGATGAACGAGAATTTCAGCATGTTCATCCGTACCCTCCTGCCGCGCTACTCCCAGCCGGATGCCGATGCCATCGAGAACCTGAGCATGCCGATCGTGGTCGACCAGAAACGGCTCGGCGGCGGATCCCATTCGACCATGGGCACCATCACCGACATTTACCCGGTGCTGCGCCGGCTGTATTCCTACATCGGCAAACCGTCCGTGGGACACGCGAACGTCTTCTCCTTCAACGACCCAAAGGGCATGTGCCCGAGCTGCAACGGCCTCGGCCGCAAGTTGGGCGTGGACTTGGATCTCTTCCTCGACAAATCCAAGAGCCTGAACGAAGGCGCCATTCTGTTCCCTGAATATGCCGTCGATAGCTGGGGCTGGAATTTCCTCGGCCGGTCGAAGCTGTTCGACATGAACAAGAAGCTTTCCAGGTTCAACGAAAAGGAAATGGACCTGCTTCTGTACAGCAAACCATATAAGTTGAAAACCAATGTCGGTGGCAAGGTCTTCAATTTAACGTGTGAAGGCATCATCAACAGATTTACCGCCAAGTACATCACGCGCGACCTGAAGACCATGTCGGAACGTACGCAGAAGACCGTGGCGCCTTACATCACCATGGCGCCGTGCACGGTGTGCAAGGGCGCGCGATTGAGCCAGGAAGTGCTGAAGTGCAAGATCGGCGGATACAACATCGCGGAGATGGCCTCGATGGAAGTGGCCCAGTTGATCGGTGTGATTCAGAAGGTCAAGGAACCGACGGTCGCGCCGCTTTTGAAAACACTGATTCAGCGCCTCCAATATCTGGTGGAGATCGGCCTCGAATATCTCGCCTTGAACCGGGAAACAGACACGCTCTCCGGCGGCGAATCGCAGCGCGTGAAGATCGTCAAACATCTGAGCAGCAGCCTGGTGGACGCGATGTATGTGTTCGACGAGCCCAGCGTGGGTCTTCACCCGCGGGATGTGCATCGTTTGAATGAGCTTCTGCAGCAATTGCGCGATCGGGGAAATACCGTTCTCGTGGTGGAACATGATCCGGATGTCATCAAGGTGGCGGACCATGTCGTGGACGTGGGTCGGCAGGCAGGGAGTCAGGGGGGCCAGATCATGTACGAAGGTCCGTTCCAGAACCTGTTGAGCGCGGACACCCTGACCGGAAGATATCTGAAACAGCCGGTTTCGATCAAAAGCGAGTTCCGTTCCCCCAGCGGAAAACTGCCGGTCAGGAATGCCAACGCGAACAACCTGCAGAACGTGAGCGTGGACATCCCGAAGGGCGTACTCACAGCGATCACAGGCGTGGCAGGATCGGGGAAGAGCTCGTTAATTCATCAGAGCTTTCTCCGTCAACACCCGGACTGCATCGTGATCGATCAGTCCCCTGTGGGCGTTTCGAGCCGGTCCAATCCCGGCACCTATACCGGCATCATGGATGAGGTGCGAAAGGCTTTCGCGGCCGCGAACAAAGTGAGCCCGTCTCTCTTCAGCTTCAATTCGGAAGGCGCCTGCGGGAACTGCCAGGGACTGGGCGTGATCTACACGGAGATCCCTGCAATGGGCGAGGTCAAGTCGCCATGTGAGATCTGCGAGGGCAAACGATTTAAAGATGAAGTGCTGGAATACAAGCTCAACGGAAAATCGATCAATGATGTGCTGGAAATGACGGTCCGTCAGGCGCTCGAGTACTTCAAGATTGATAAGATCACGAGCAAGCTGCAGGCCATGAGCGACGTGGGCCTCGATTACCTGACCCTGGGCCAGCCGTTGAGCACGCTCTCCGGCGGCGAATGCCAGCGCATCAAACTGGCCAGTGAGCTGCACAAACGAGGCAGCGTCTATGTGCTGGATGAGCCCACCACTGGTTTACACATGTCGGATCTCAGCCACCTCCTGGAGATCATGAACCGCCTCGTGGACGCCGGAAACACGGTGATTGTGATCGAACACAACACCAGGGTGATCAAGAATGCAGACTGGGTCATCGATATGGGCCCGGAAGGCGGCACCAAGGGCGGCAAAGTCATGTTCGAAGGCACACCCAGGCAGTTGCTCACTGCCAGGAACTCGCTGACCAGCGAGTACATGCGGAACTAACGGGTTGGCAATGGGATCCTCGCGGCGAAACGGCCTTCGCGCGGCGACGGCCTTATGCCGGATCTCGCCCCCGCTTGTTGCGGGCGAGAAAGGCGCAGGCGGTGCTGACCGGGCATTGATTGCATCTTGGGTTCTTGCTCTTGCACAGTTCTTGACCATGCCGCTTCAGCAGCAGGTAGGCGCGCGTGCGGGCATCGAGAGTCGCCGGCGTCTCCGCTTCGATCGCCTGCTGTGCCTCCCGGTAATTCGCGCCGTAGTTTTCGCTCTCCCACCCGCGCCGGATGCGCACCAGCACGTGCGGGCAATTGGAAGGAACTGCGGCAATGGGCGCAAACCCTCCAAACAGCAGGATGCGGTCCGCGCCGGGATCGGCGATGTTGCGAAACGTCTTGAGCAGCCTGCGAGCCTTGGCCATTGGCCCGAGAAGGGCCGCGCGCAGGTCGCCCGCGAACTCGTCGTGAACCCGGGCGGCGAGTTCCAGCAATCGCATCGCTCTCAGCTCCGGCACCATGCCGCCTGGCTTTAGAGCAGTGGCCAGCTTGGCCGCACTCGCCGCGAGGAGCTGACTCGGCTCGACTCCGACATTCCGGTTCAGCGACTCCCAACCTCTGGCGCACGCCGCGTCGCTGGCCGGATAGCCGCAGTACCACCACACCAGAAAAAGATAAGGATCGGTTGGCCAAACCGGCTCTTGTTTACCGTAATGAGACTCCAGCTTTTGCAGAATCTCCGGAACCCGCAAAACCGCTTGGCGCATATCAGCTTCCACAGTATATCCCCTGGTTTCTGAAGAATTCTGCTCGCCGGGCCCGGCGAGCGAGGCTCCGGCAACCAAGAAAGTTCGGCTTCTGCGATGAACCTTCCTGAAGGGAATCGCTTCGAGCGGGAGGCGATGGAATCGAACGCTGTTAAAATGGCGGGCAAGACGCCAGAGGCTGCCGCAGCGTCCTCCCATCCAAAGGGCGCCCGGGTGCCCCCGGCGTCATAGGCTTCGGGATCGCACTAGGTACGGCAGCAGAGAACACGTGGGGAAACGAGCCAGAGGTGTAAACAGGACTCGTCTCGCGCGGGCGGAACAGCAAACGGCCGCGCCGGCTCGCGCCGGCAATCGCGCGCGCGAGTGGTACGTTTATCTGCTGCTGTTTCTCGCTACCGTCGCGGTCTACAGCCAGGTCCGGCACTTCGATTTCGTCAACTTCGACGACCCGGAGTACGTCACCGGGAACAATCACGTGCGCGCCGGACTGACTTCAGACGGTCTGGATTGGGCTTTCACTTCTACCGACGCGGAGAACTGGTTTCCGCTGACGCGCATTTCTCACATGGCGGATTACCAGTTCTTCGGGCTGCGCAGCGGATGGCATCACATGACGAACCTGCTGCTCCACGCCCTGGCCGCTCTGCTTTTGTTCGCCGCGCTGCAGCGAATGACGGGGGCACTCTGGCCGAGCGCGTTCGTGGCATTCCTTCTTGCGCTGCATCCCTTGCATGTCGAATCCGTAGCTTGGGTCGCGGAGAGAAAGGATGTACTGTGCGCCTTCTTCTGGTGCCTGGCGCTGTGGTGCTACGCGCGCTATGCGGAACGGCCCGGCGTAGGCCGCTATCTGCTGGTCCTGGGCGCGTTCTCGTGCGCGCTGATGGCCAAACCGATGGCCGTCACGCTGCCGCTGGTCCTGCTGCTGCTCGATTTCTGGCCGCTGCGCCGCGCCAACCGCCTCGTCATACTCTGGGAAAAGCTGCCGCTCTTTGCGCTGGCCGCCGGCGCATCGCTGGTTACCTTTATCGCCCAGCAACAAGGCCA
>Ga0181535_10008258_pt1 | contig 10290 bp, 11 predicted proteins | sample PEATcosm2014_Bin_44_FD_119774 | JGI IMG/M metagenome (GOLD analysis project Ga0181535, IMG submission 119774) | Peatland microbial communities from MTU Mesocosm Facility, Houghton, MI, USA - PEATcosm2014_Bin17_30_metaG | ecosystem: Environmental > Terrestrial > Soil > Wetlands > Peat | place...
AATATCCTCGCCAATCAGGTGGCGAAGCATTCTTTCCGCCTGGGAGATCACCCGGTTTACGTCGACCACCGTGGGCTGCATCACCTGGCGGCGGCTGAAGGCCAGCAGCTGCATCGTCAAAGCCGCGGCGCGATCCGCCGCCTTCAGCACCTCTTCGGCGCAGCCGCGCAACGGATCGAGCGGCGACAGTTCGTCCAGGATCATCCGGTTATAGCCGGCGATCACGGTCAGCATATTGTTGAAGTCGTGCGCCACGCCGCCCGCCAGCCGTCCCACGGCCTCCATCTTCTGCGCGTGTAGCAGTTGGTCCTCGAGCCGCTTGCGGTCGCTGATGTCATTGACAAAAGCGATCGCAAACATGCCCTCCGAGGTTTCGACGTAACTCAGGCTGATTTCGACGGGAAACTCAGTACCGTCCTTGCGCCGGCCTGCTAGATCCATCCCGATACCCATGGGGCGAACGCGCGGCCGCGAGAAGTAGTCTTCGCGATCCTTCCCGTGAGCACGGCGCTTGGACTCGGGGAGCAGAATCTCAATCCGCGCGCCGAGTAGTTCGTCGCCGGCATAACCGAACATTTCCTCGGTCCTGGGATTGGCCAGCACGATGCGGCCGTTCCGGTCGATGCTCAAGATGGCCTGGGACGCGGACTCCAACAGCGCCATCACCATCTTTTCGCTTTCGTGCAGCAATGTGATTGGGTCCCGGCGCTGGGCAGCGCCACCTGACGTGGGTTCAGCCATGATTCCCCCCGCTGCTGAAGATTCTACCAAATCCGGTTCTGCGCAGGGCCTCCAAATTGAGGCGCGGACACGGCGGAGGTGCGGAATGGAACGCGCTTCCCGATCCCTGGTACTCGTCTTTGTTAGGATTACTTTGTGCTGGCCCACCGACTGACGCCGATCCTGAACGTTTCCGATATTCGCGAGAGCTTGCATGGTTCGAAAAGCTCGGCTGGAAGAAGGGATGGGACTGGGGCGATCCGCCGACCTTTGGCGGAGTCTGCAGCGGCGAGTGCGAGATCTTCCTGTGCGAGAACGGCCAGGGTGGACGCGGCAAGAGCGATGTCAAGATGACCTTCGGTGCGGAAGGCGACCAATCAGCGGACCGGGGCGTCTGGATGTCGGTTTGGGTGGGTGACGTGGATGCCATCTACCAGCAATGCATGGCGCGAGGGCTTGAAGTAACCTGGCCTCCCACCGACGAGCCGTGGGGCGTCCGCGAGATGCACGTGCGACACCCCGATGGACATGTCTTCCGGATCAGCCAGCCTCTGAAATAGGCGCCGCTACTGAGATCCTGCCGATTCGGAATGAATTTGATCAGCCGCTACCAGGGGGCCGCTGGCGATTGAGGGCGCCCGCACCACTGCGCCATTCGTCTTCCAGGATGCTCCAGGTGGCGAGGTCCACCCAGCGGGAGCCAACGCGCTCCGCCTGGCGCAGCACGCCTTCTTTGGTGAAGCCGAGGCGCTCGGGAATGGCGCAGCTGCGGTGGTTGCCCACGCCGCACTGGATGACGACACGATGCAGGCGCATGCCTGCGAAAAGGTACTCGAGCATCTCCACCGCGCAGCGGGTGACGATACCTTGCCCCTGCCGGCGCGATTCAATCCAGTAGCCCATACTGCAAGTGCGGTTGGCCCAATCGATCGGGTGGCAGCCGATCGAGCCGGCGAGCACGCGGTCGATCCAGATGCCGCATTGGGGGCCGCGATTGTCCGCCCACTGCGGAGTCACCACATCTTCGATAAAACGCCGCACATCTTCGGCCGAATGGGTGCGGCCCACCCACGGCAGCCACTCCTCGAGATAGGCGCGGTCGCGATCGGCGGCGGCAAACACGGCCTCGGCGTCGCGAGGCTCGAGCAACCGGATTTCGATGCCTGGCGCTACGGCTCGGCGGAACATGCCGCCTCCACCACCGCCAGCGCGCGGACCGGGAAGGTGCCGAAACCGGCCACCTTCACTGGCACAGCGAAAAAGCGGAAACCGTCGCGAGGCACCGCGCCCAGGTTGCACATGTGCTCGCAAATGGGAATCCGGGCACCGAGCAGAATCGTGTGTGCCGGCCGCGAACCATCCGCCGTGTCGTCGATGTTATAGGAATCGATGCCCACCAGGGCAGCGCCGCGCTCGGCGAGGCAGCGCGCAGCGTCGGCGGTCAGAAACGGGTGATCTTCAAAGTAGGCATCCGTGCGCCAGTGACGGTCCCAGCCGGTTTTCACGAGCACGGCTTTGCCGCGCACATCGAGGCCATCGAAGGCGGCGGCCGTGATCGCGCGCCCGGCGTTCGGCACTACAACGGCTTCCAGATTCGCCAGCGATTCCAGTGGCAGCTGCGCCAGATCCGGACCGTCGGCGAAGCGGTGGAAGGGCGAATCCACATAGGTTCCGGTATTGGCCACCATGTCGATGCGGCCGATATGAAACTCCGTCCCCGGTGAGTAAAACGCGCGCGACGCCTGCCGCGATAGGAAGTCGCAGATGAGCGGAGCAGGCAGGCCCTTGTAGGTCACCATGCCGTGCTCTACGGTATGGCTCAGGTCGATCAGGTTCTCACCGCTCATGACGTGCCGGACGGCTTCTGGGGATTGCGCGACTTGGAAATTGCGGGCAATTCCGGCGTTTCCGACTGCAAGGCGTAGGTCATCAGGCCGGCCTTCAGTAATTCGAATGCAGTTTCCGGGTCATCGGCGTATTGGAACAGGTTCAAGTCTTCGGCACTGATGGTTCCATATTTTACGAGCGCATCGAAGTTGATGATTTCCTTCCAGTATTTCGAACCGTAGAGCACCACGGTCACTTTCTTGGCAAGCTTCTGCGTTTGGGTCAGGGTGAGGATTTCCATCATCTCATCCATGGTGCCGAAACCTCCGGGAAAGACAACCAGTGCCTTGGACAGGTAGGCAAACCAGAACTTGCGCATGAAGAAATAATGAAACTCGAAGCTCAGCTCGGGCGTGATGTACGGATTCGGGAACTGCTCAAAGGGCAGGCCAATGTTGAGGCCGACGGTCTTTCCGCCGGCGTCGGCCGCGCCGCGATTGGCGGCTTCCATAATGCCGGGGCCGCCGCCGGAGCACACCACGAAACGATAGGTTCCATTCGTGAACTGGGCGGCCCACTCGGTGAGCTTTTGCGCCAGCACGCGTGCATCCTTGTAATATTGACCGAGCTCGCTGTCCTCTCGTACGCGCGCCGAGCCGAAGAACACCACCGTGTCGCGAATCTTTTGCCGGCGAAAGTGAGCCAGAGGCTCGAGAAACTCCGACAGGATTCGGATGGCCCGCGCGTCCGGGCTGTTCAGAAATTGCTCGTTGAGGTATGCGACCGGACGGCGGCCGGCATTGGGAGGCGTTTGGTTGTTCATCGCTGTTCTAGGTGATCGACTCTTTTCTTCAATTCCCGCAGGGTCCTGAGCAGTTCGGGCAGCTTTTGAAACGCGGTGATGGCGCGCAGCCACTCGCCGGCATCGAACGCGGGTGAGCCGGAGACGCGCGCGGCGGCGGGAACGTCGCCGCCCAGCCCGCTTTGCGCATAGACGATGGCTCCTTCGTGCACGGTGAGGTGGCCGGCCGAGCCCGCCTGCCCCGCCAGGAGTACGTTTCGCTCCAGCGTGGTGCTGCCGGCAAGTCCGGTCTGGGCGCAGATGATGTTGTCCTCGCCGACCACGCAGGCATGGCCGATCTGTACCAGGCTGTCAATCTTGGCTCCTCGCCGCACGCGCGTTTCGCCAATCGTCGCGCGATCGACCGACGTAAGGCTCTGCACCTCGACGTCGTCTTCGATCACGGTCACGCCGGATTGGACGATCTTGGCATGGGTGCCGTCGGCGCGCTTGGCGAAACCGAAACCGTCGCCGCCCACCACTACGCCGTTCTGCAGGACCACACGGTTGCCGATCCGGCAGAACTCGCGCACCGTGGCATGCGAATGCGCCAGAAAATCATCGCCGATCTCCACTCCCTCGTAAATCACCACATGCGGGTGCAGGACAGCGTGGCGGCCCATCTTTACCCTCTCGCCCACCACCACGAACGGACCGACGGAACAGTTTTCGCCGATCACGGCGCTGGCGGCGACCGAAGCCGTGGGGTGAATCCCGGCCGCCGGCCGAGGCGGTTGGTAAAACAGGGCCAGGGCGCGGGCGAAATCCAGGTACGGGTTGGCCGAGACCAGACAGGCGACCTCCGCGCCGGGCAGCGGCTCTGCGACCAGAATGGCGCTGGCCCGCGTGTGTTTCGCCTTCGCGGCGTACTTCGGATTGGCCAGAAACGTGATGTGGCCGGGGCCCGCTTGTTCCACGGTAGCCACGCCGGTAATCTCGATATCACCCGAGCCCGCCAACCGGCAACCCAGGGTCTCGGCTAGAATGTTTAGCTTCATGCGGCGCTTGGCAGATCCCTTCAGCGTACCGCGGCGCGAGCGTGCGCGGGCCGGGAATCAAGGCTCACCGTGAAGCGGATGTCAAGAAAAGAATCTTCCCGTTTTACAACGCGATAAGAATCGGTTGACATGCCGATTACGGGTCTGTTACTCTCCCAACGTTCCATGATGAAAACTTACCCCGGCGCCCCCTCCAAAATCCTGCTCGTCGATGACAACCCCGATGGACTTTTAGTACGCCGCCAGTTGCTCGAGGAGCTCGGACTCGTAGTCGAGACCGCGATCAACGGTGAGGAAGGGCTGCGCCGGTTCGAGTGCGGGCGCTATGACGTGGTGGTCACGGATTACCGCATGCCGCGCATGGATGGCATCGAGATGATCCGCAGAATCCGCGAACAGAACGCCGCAGCGCGCATCATTCTTCTATCCGGCTTTGTGGAACCTTTGGGACTGAACGAGGGAAACACGGGCGCCGATGCGGTGATTGCCAAGACGTCGGGTGAGCCCGCCATGCTGGCTCGCTCGGTAAAACGCCTGTTGAACCGCGCCCCAGCGCGCAAGCCGGCGGGTTCGGCTCGCGGCGTAGGCCGGGCGCAGGCCGTTTCGCTCTAAATCCGGCGAACAACTTCTATGCGTCATCTGCTGCGGCCGCTCGCGGCACTGCCGCTGCTGGCAGCGCTCACCGCGGCGCCGAACTCCGCCGCGCGCCATCCCGCCGCGGCAAAACCGTCCGGCGCAGTGCGCCGCTGGATGAAGGGGATGACATTGCGCGACGAAGTGGCGCAGCTGGTATTCGTCCCCTTCCCGGGCGCGGCGCCCCATTCCCGTTCCCGCGAATACCTGCGATTTCTTCGGCTTATCCGCGACGTCAAAGTGGGCGGGCTGATCCTCACCAACGCTGCCAACGGCCGCACCGTCCAGCACGCCGAACCCTACGCGCTGGCCGCGTTCCTGAACCGCGTCCAGCGCATCGCAAAAGTGCCGCTGCTGGTAGGGAGCGATTTCGAACGCGGCGCGTCGATGCGGGTTTCAGGCACGACGGTGTTTCCGCACGCGATGGCTTTCGGCGCGGCAGGCGATCCCGAACTGTCGCGCTTCGAGGGCCAGGTGACGGCGCGCGAGGCGCGCGCGCTGGGCGTGCACTGGCTCTATTACCCAGTCGCCGACGTGAACAACAACCCCGACAACCCGGTCATCAATATACGCTCCTTCGGCGAGGACCCGCAGGCCGTGGCGGCCCAGGTAGCGGCATTTATCGAGGGCGCGCATTCCGATGCCCGCAACTACGTCTTGACGACGGCGAAGCATTTTCCGGGGCACGGCGACACGACGGTGGACAGCCACTTGAATCTGGCCACGGTCCCGGCTTCGCGCGAGCGGCTGGAAAGGGTGGAGCTGGTGCCTTTCCGCGCCGCCATTGCGGCCGGAGCGGACGCGGTGATGACGGCTCACGTGGCCGTGCCGGCGGTTGCGGCACCAGACCTGCCAGCCACACTTTCTCCGGCCATCCTGAACGGCCTGTTGCGCGGCGACCTGGGCTTCAAGGGCCTGGTGATCACAGACGCGCTGGACATGGGCGGGATTGCGAATGGATTTCCAGTCGGGGACGCGGCGGTGCGCGCGATCGAGGCCGGAGCCGACACGCTGCTCATGCCGGCCGACCCCGACGCCGCCATCCGAGCGGTGGTGGCGGCGGTGGAAGATGGCCGGCTCACCAGGCGGCGCATTGAGGAAAGCGTGGCGAAGATTCTCGCCGCGAAAGAAAAGGTGGGGTTCGACCGCAAGCGTTTTGTCAACGTGGAGGCTCTCGGCGATGTGATCAACTCGCCCGAAGCCAACGAGAAGGCGCAGGAAGTGGCTGAGCGCGCCGTGACGCTGGTGCGCAACCAGGGCGGCCTGCTGCCGCTGGCCGCTCCCGAGCGCGCCTGCTTCCTGGTGCTGGCGGAGAGCCGGTACTCGACCGAAGGCCAGACGTTCGCCCAGGAAGTGCGATCGCGCCTCGCGCACGCCACGGTGACGACGCTGGACCCATCCCTCTCGCGCGAGGATGTGGACGCCGCGCTGGCCCGCCTGGACGATTGCGATACCTACGTGGTGGCAGCCTTCGCCTCGGTCACCGCCTACCGTGGTTCGCTCAGCCTGGGCGGCGAGCTTCCCCACGCCATGGAAACCCTGACGGCGTCGGGAAAACCGCTGGCGCTGGTCGCGCTGGGCAACCCGTACCTGCTGCGCAGCTTCCCCGCTGTCGCTGCCTACCTGGCCACGTTCAGCAACGTGGCGCCATCGGAGACCGCCGCCGTCAAGGCGCTGTGGGGCGAGATCGAGATTCGCGGCCACCTGCCGGTTTCCATCTCCGGAGCGGCAGCCCGCGGTGATGGCATCCAGTTGAACGCTACCCGCCCGGCACGCTGACCGGCGGCCGCCTTCCTTGCCAGGAGCTTTATAGCGATCGCCGCCGCCCGCGGTTCGGCTGGTGTGGAGGCGTCCTGGATAGCATTGGGCTGTAAACGATCGGGAACTGGGGTGCCGGAGGAGCGCCGCGCTATGATTGAGCTGACATGTCTCTGACCCTTCCTCCGCGGGGCGTGGAAATCGTGCTTCTCGCCATGTTGCTGGTGGCCGCGGTGTACGATGTCCGCTTCCGCCGCATTCCGAACTGGATCAGCGTGACGGGAGTGGCGGTCGGCCTGGCGCTGAACACGTTTCTGTTCGGGCTGCCCGGTATCTGGCTTTCCCTTCGCGGGCTGGGCTTGGGGTTCGGCGTGTACTTTCTCCTTTATCTCATCCGCGCCATGGGCGCCGGCGACGTGAAGCTGATGGCGGCGGTGGGGGCTATGGTTGGCTGGCAGGATTGGTTTGGAATCTTCCTCATTACCGCTCTTCTGGGCGGGCTGATGGCGTTGATTCTGGCTGCCTCGCACGGCCGCATACAGAAGACTCTGTGGAACGTCGGCTTCATCCTCAGCGAGATGAAGAGCGGCCGGCCTGCCTATATCGCCAAAGAAGAACTGGACGTGCGCAGCCCCAAGGCGATGGGTCTACCGCACGGCGCCGTGATCGCAGTGGGCACGGTTTTCTTCCTCGTTCTCGCCGCGCGAATCGCGTAGGCAAGCGGCCCGCTGCACGGCCCCGTAGGCACCGCACCGGCAATTACGTACGGGTACCTGCAGTGAATGCGCCTGCTCTTATAATTTGATTTGACAAACCAAAGTTACTTGAGTACGCTGATGGCTGATGATTCCGTCCGAAGTCGCTACCGTGCTGCGTTGCTATCCGCAGATCTACTTCGCCTGCCACCGCCGGCACGTGCGCGATGAGAAGACGCAGGCGGTTTTGAGCGCTCACCAGGCGAGCGTGCTCGATCATCTGGACGACGTCGAGGGGACGTCTCTGCTCGAACTGGCGCGCCACATGGGGGTGACCGCCTCCACCATGAGCCTGACCGCGGACCGTCTGGAACGCGGCGGTTTTCTGCAGCGCCGGCAGAGCCGCCAGGATGGCCGCCGGATCGAACTGCGCCTCACCGCCGCCGGCCTGCGGATCAAGCGCCAGCAGAAAGTGCTCGAGCCCGCTTTAGTCGGTGCCATGTTGCGGCAGTTGGGCGCCCCGGAGCGCCGGCAGGCCCTGGCCGGTCTGGAGTTGCTGGCAGCGGCCGCGCGCGACATGGCTGCTTGCGGCGATATGATGCGCATCCTGAAAGGAGGAGCGGCATGAAGTGGTTATGGTTGCCCGGTGGGATCCTGATCGTGATGATGGTGGTGGCTGCGGTGGGAGCCATGCTTCCGGTCCGGCATCGCGCCACACGCCGGGCTCGATTCCACCAGAGCCCGGAGGCTTTGTATGCGATTCTGGCCGGTCCGCCCGATTGGCGGACCGACGTGAAGAGTTCCGGGCCGCTGCCCGACCAGGATGGACGGAGGCAGTGGTGGGAACAGGACTCGCACGGACAAAAGATCCGCTTCGAGCTGGTGGAGGATTCGCCGCCGGTGCGGCGGGCGGTGCGCATCGCCGACCCCAGTCTTCCCTTTGGCGGCACCTGGATCTTTGAAATCTCACCGGCGCCGGGCGGCGCCGATTTGCGCATCACCGAGGACGGCGAAGTGCGCAACGTGTTCTTCCGTTTTATCGCCCGCTTCGTGATCGGGCACACGCGCAGTATCGAGACGTTTTTCAAAGACCTCGGCGCCAGGACCGGCGAACACGTCACTACGGAGGCATGATCATGGGCCAGGAAAAGGAGTGCAGGATGCGGCGCGGCGGGCGCGCGCTGGATGGCAAAGCGCTGCTCGAGACGGATCATTTATTGTTTCGCGGCGCGGAGCGACTCAAGATCTTCTTTCGCGACCTGACTGGCGTGGCAGCGGCCGGCGGCGTTCTGCGGCTGGATTGGGGCGGTTCCTCCGTGGAGCTCGAGCTCGGCGCGGCGGCTGACAAGTGGGCGCATAAGATTCTCCACCCTCCTTCGCGTTTGGACAAGCTGGGCATGAAGGCCGGTCTGTCGGTGCGACTGCAGGGCGCGTTCGATCGCGAATTCACGGCTGAGTTGGACGCAGCCGGAGTTAAGGCACCAGCCAAGCTGTGCGACCTCATTTTCCTGGCGGCCTCGCGATCGACGGACCTGTCCAGGATCCCGGGGTTGGCGCGCAGGCTTCAGCCCGCCGGCGGGCTGTGGGTGATCTATCCCAAGGGCGTAGAAGCCATACGCGAGATCGACGTGATCCGCGCCGGCCGCGCTGCGGGGCTGAAGGACACCAAGGTGGCCGCTTTCTCAGCCACTCACACCGGACTGCGATTCACAATTCCGCTTGCCGGGCGCTAGCTCACCGGGGAGCGGCCGCCGCATCGCTGCGAGGTCCGATGCTGCGAACGCGAGGCCACCGCGAGACGGATCCGCGACCGAGGAGTCTAGCCCATGAAGCCAGCCCAAGCCGACTTGCCGAGCACGTAAACCGCCCAGGGAAGCACCACCGCGAACAGGGCGGTCCCGAACGACAGCTTCTTGCCCGCGGCGGCTTTGATGCCGGTTGCCATGAGCAGAATAGTCCAGAATGAGAACAGATCGAGCGAAGTGGCTAGCGAGTACAGGCCCTTACTCTTATCCGGATCCATGAACGCCCCCGGGTTGAACGCCAGCGGGTTCTGAATGTTGAATTCATCCGGATTCTTGAGGAACAGGACCACAATTGTGAGAATCGTCGAAACCAACCCGGTGAGGCTGGAGTAACAGACCACCGCGAAAACCTGCTTAAAGCGGACCCCCGCGGAGAAGATCCCCGATGCGACGCCCAACAGGACGCCGGCCATGATCGCGAAGACCACGGGCACAAAAATCACCGCCGCGTAGGCGATGATGGACGCGATTTTGACGCCGGTCGCGATCGCCTGCTCCCGCTGTTCCGGCGTCATCTGCTGCGACCGCGAGCTGGTCTCCATGCTGTGGCGCACGATGCGGTCCCAGCCAATTTTTTGCGACATGGTCATACTCATCGCCAGGCTGGCGATGATGATCAGCACCAGCGGCACGATCCACGAGGGCCGCCTGGCGATGTCTTCGAAGGTTTTCTTGGGGTCAAAGAAGACCCCGGTGATTCGCGAGAATTCGCCCATCCCCGCTGGGGCCGGCTGGACCGCCGGAGAGTTTTCGGGTGTCATATCTTGGGTGATTGTACGCCATTTATGTCCCTTTGTTCCATGGAACATTCAGCCCGTCCGCTGCGTAAGCCGAAATTGAGGACATTCATGCGCGCTTTGCTCGTTCCGCCCCTGCTGGCCGCGGCGTTGACGCTGGCCGGCTGCGATATTGACGATTTCAACGCCGGCTGGCAGCACTATAGCCGGGATTTCCACTACAGCTATCCGTGCACGCCGGGCACGCGGATCTCGGTGGAGACCTTCAACGGCTCC
>Ga0181535_10008259_pt1 | contig 10290 bp, 11 predicted proteins | sample PEATcosm2014_Bin_44_FD_119774 | JGI IMG/M metagenome (GOLD analysis project Ga0181535, IMG submission 119774) | Peatland microbial communities from MTU Mesocosm Facility, Houghton, MI, USA - PEATcosm2014_Bin17_30_metaG | ecosystem: Environmental > Terrestrial > Soil > Wetlands > Peat | place...
ATCTTGACGCATGATCTTGTCCAAAAAGTCTGCAACTTTTTGGGATCATGCTTTAGCTCCCAGGTTTTGGGCCACCGCGGGAGACCCCAACCTTGGCCGGGCGCAGAACCCGGTCGCCGATTGTGTAGCCATCCTCCATAACTTGCACGACCGTGCCATTGGGCGCCTTTTCATCTGGCACCTCAAAGAGTGCCTCATGCAAATTGGGATCGAATTTTCCGCCAAGCGGCTCAAGCTTCTTGATGCCGTATTTACCAAGCCGCGATAGAAAGTCCCGCTCGGTGAGTTCTATTCCCTCGATCAAGGTTTTCATCGCAGCTCCCTCTTGCTCGGGGGCGCCGGGCGGCGCGCTTTCGGCGGCGCGACGTAGATTATCGGCGACGGTCAGCATATCGCGGGCAAACGAGGTCACCCCATAGATTTTTGCGTCGGCAGCCTCGCGTTCGGCGCGGCGGCGCAGGTTTTCCATTTCGGCGAGGGTGCGCAGGACCTTGTCTTTCAACTCCACGTTTTCGTGCCGGAAATTTTCCAGCACAAGGTAGGGATCCGGCTCTGCGGCCGGGGCTTGCCCGGCCGGGCCGGCGTATGCCGCCCCCGCGTCACCGGCCGAGCCGTCCTGGTTCGTCGCGACGGGGTCATTTTCTGCTTTTTTTGAATCGCTCATGTTCGCTCTGTGAAATGAAACATCTCAATAACTAGCCACGCCGGGATATCAGTTTTTTTACAACGAAAATCAAGTATGCGGCGGGCTTCCGGCATCGGCCAGGGCGAGATGGGACTCCCCGGCGTTGTTCGAGCATAACTTTAAGATCATGCGGCAGAACGGAGAGTTAGGGCCCATGTGCGATTCCTCTTGAAACGATCAGGGTCTAGAGTCCCGTGCCGGTCACCGGCAATGACTCCTTGGGCGGGTCGAAAATTCTCAAGATCGCCCGCCGGATCGCCTCTTGCTTATGCATGGAGGTAATTTTCTCTCCGGCAAAATCGGTCACATAAAACACGTCCGCCGCCTTTTCGCCGAATGTCACGATATGAGCCGAGGCAATATTCAGGCAGAGCCTGGACAAAATCGCCGTCAATTCATAAAGCAGACCGGGCCGATCGAGGCCGGTCACTTCAAGAACGGTCAATCGGTTGGAAAGCGTATTGTCGATCGAGAGTTCCGGAGGGATGCGGAACACATTACGGGTCTCGTCGGCCGAACGGGTCCTCGCCGCAATCATGTCGTGCAGCCAGATTTGTCCAGTGAGCGCGCGCTCAATGGTGAGCAGGATGCTGTCGGCGCGGCGTAACTCATCTTCGTCATAGCCAAAAACGCGCGAAATGAAAATTGTGTCGAGGGCCAAACCATCGGCCGTCGTAAAAACCTGCGCATCGACGATATTCGCACTTGTTGCCGCGCAGGCGCCGGCGACGATCGACAAAAGCCTTGAATGATCGGGGGCAATGATCGTGAGTTCCGTAACACCACGGTCGCGATCCGTGCGAATATGGGTTATCGGCGCGGACACCTCGGCCTCGGTCCTATTCAGAAGCTTGGCGTGCAAGAGCTTCTCTTCTGGCGAGGCCTTGAGCCAATAGGCTTGCGGAAGACGCGCCGCATAGGCCTCGAAATCGAGGCCGGTCCACTCCGGCAAAGCACGGCGCAGCTCCTCGCGAGCTTGCGCGACCCGTTCTTTGCGGTCAAGCGCCGAATGGCCGCCCGAGAGCACAACCTCGGTCTCCCAATAGAGGGTGCGAAGAAGTTCGCCTTTCCAATTATTCCAGACCCCCGGACCCACGGCGCGGATGTCGCAAACGGTAATGACAAAAAGCATTTTGAGGCGTTCAAGGGTCTGCACGCGATTGGCGAATGTCGCAATGGTTCTGGAGTCGGCAAGATCACGCCGCTGCGCCGTATCCGACATGATCAAATGGGTCTCGACCAGCCACGCCACCGTTTCGGTCTCGGCTTCCGTGAGGCCAAGACGCGGACAAAGCGAGCGCGCGACTTCGACACCGGCACGCGAGTGATCTTCCACCCGCCCCTTGGCGATGTCGTGCAGAAAAAGCGCAAGATACAGCGCCCTTCGATTGGCGATCGACGGCAAAATCTCACTCGCCAGCGGAAGTTCCTTGGTTAGCCTTTGCGCTTCGATTTCGGCGAGATTTCCAACAGCGCGCAAGAGGTGCTCATCGACAGTGTAATGGTGATACATGTTGAATTGCATGAGCGCGACGATGCGGCCGAATTCCGGGATGAAGCGCCCGAGAACGCCGGCTTCGTTCATGTGCCGCAGAACGATTTCCGGCTCATTGCGGGACGTCAGTATGCCGAGAAACAGCCGGTTGGCTTCCGGGTTGGCGCGCAATTTCGCGTCGATCAGCTTGAGGGCCCGGGTGACGTGCCGGGTCGCGTCTGGATGGATCGCAAGACCGTTGCGGTCGGCGACCCAGAACAGCCTGATGAGATTGACCGGATCGCGTGCGAACACCTCCGGCCCGGTCACCGTGACGCGGCCATTCTCAACTTCGAAATCGCCCGTGGCGATTGCCTCCCGCTTGCGCCGGAAAGGGGCAAACCGGGCGAGCCTCGGGGATGCCTTGGCTTGTCTTTCCTCAAGCGCGGCGCAAACGATCGCGGTCAGATCGCCGACATCCTTGGCGATCAGAAAATAATGTTTCATGAACCGCTCGACGCTGGCGAGACCGCCCCGGGTCGAATAGCCGAGCCGGCCCGCGATCCGGCGCTGGTGGTCGAAGCTCAGTCTTTCTTCAGGCCTGCCGGTTAAAAAATGCAGATGGCAGCGCACCCTCCAAAGAAACTCCTCGCAACGGCGGAATAATCTATATTCGGAACGGGAAAACACGCCGGCGCCGACGAGATCGGCTGCTTCGCGCAGCCGGTAGACATATTTGGCGATCCAAAACAACGTATTGAGATCCCGGAGTCCACCTTTTCCGTTTTTGACATTGGGCTCGACAAGATAGCGCGAGCGGCCGGTTGCCACGATGCGGCTATCGCGTTCGGCGAGCTTGGCCGCGACGAATTCGGCTGCGGTTCCTTGCACGATCTCGTGCTCGAATCGCGTCCGCATGTTTTCGAAAAGGCTGCGATCGCCGAGAATTAAGCGGGCTTCAAGGAGCGCCGTGCGGACGGTAATGTCTTCATGGGCCTGAAAAAGACATTCCTTGACCGAGCGCGTGGCGTGGCCGACTTTTTGACCCAGATCCCAAAGCATATAAAGGATTGCCTCGACGATCCGTTCGCCGCGCGGCCGCGCCTCGGGAGACAGCAGAAAAAGCAGATCGATGTCAGAATAGGGCGCAAGGGTCGACCGGCCATAGCCGCCCACCGCGGCGATCACGAAGCCGCCGCCGGCCGGCCCGTCTCCAGCCGGATGAACGTAAGATGTTACATAATCGAAAATTTCGCGGATCAGATCGTCTTCGATATGAGAGAGACGGCCAGCGCAAGCAAGGCCGCCGCCATCGGCCAGGAAGGCTTTGTGGGCGAGCCCGCGGGCGTGGCCCAAGGCGTCCCGAAAAAGCGCGACCGTTTCCTTGCGTGCTTCGTGAGCCGCCCTGTCCTGCGTATGGACCGCCGCGATCTTGGCGCGCAGACCCGCCCGATGGAAATAGGCTCCATGCGGCAAAGTGATCCGGAGGCGCCGGGGCTGCAGCGGCGACGCAGTATCGAGCATTGCGTTCATGGGTTCCGAGGGGGTGGCGATGGGCAAATGCCCAGCTGCTTCTCCTGGGCCTTAATGCCCCTACGTAATTTGGGTTCCGTTTCGGTGAATGACAAGGCCGAGCCTGTCTTCAATTGCGCTTCGATCGCGTCCCAGATCGCGACCGCGAGATCGGGACCGCCGAGATTTTTGATCGCCCTGATCCCGGTCGGGGAGGTCACGTTGATTTCGGTCAAATATCCGTCGATGACGTCGATTCCGGCAAAAAGCAGGCCGCGCCGCTTGAGTTCAGGGCCGATCACCGCGCAAATTTCCCGTTCGCGCGCCGTAAACTCCGCCGCCGCCGCAGCGCCGCCGCGCACCAGATTCGAGCGGATGTCGTTGCCGGCCGGTACCCGGTTGACCGCGCCAGCCGCCACGCCATCGACGAGGATGATGCGCTTGTCGCCCTTCGCCACTTGCGGCAAAAAGCGCTGCACCACCCATGGCTCGCGAAAACTCACCGCGAAAAGATCGTAGAGCGAGCCAAAATTCGGATCCCGGCGGCTGATTTTGAACACCGCCGCGCCGCCATGCCCATGCAGTGGCTTCATGACCACCTCGCCATGCGCGTCGAGAAAGGCCTCGATGGCGGCTTTGTCGCGCGTGATCAGGGTCGGCGGCATAAGCTCCGGAAAATTCATCACAAAAAGCTTCTCTGGCGCATTACGCACGCTAGCCGGATCATTGACGATCAGCACATTGGGCTGCAAATGCTCAAGCAAATGCGTCGACGTAATATAGGCGATATCGAAAGGCGGGTCTTGACGCAAAAGGATGACGTCGAGCGAGGCGAGATCCGCCGTTTGGGTGGCGCCCAGGGTGAAATGGTCCCCCTTGACATCGCGAACCTCAAGCGGTGCCGCAGCGGCCACGACGCGGCCGTCCGATAGCGAAAGCTTGTCGGGGGTGTAGTACAGAAGCTGATGGCCGCGCGCGCGGGCTTCGAGCAGCAGTGCAAAGGTCGAATCGCCCGCGATATTGATCTTGTCGATCGGGTCCATCTGGACGGCGACATTCAAGGCCATCGAAACACTCCCGCCCAAACCTCATGTGGTGCAGGGCGCATGGCCAGAGGCATTCGTCAAGGCCGCCGCTGCATCGATTTTGCCCAAAATCAGGTCAGCGGCACAGTTTTGCAATGATGGGGGCGAAATGAATGAGGCAAATCTCCAGCATTCCCATAAAATTGGGTCTGTTCCTCAAGTCTTTGCTCAATTCCTCGGAGCCTGCGTCATGGCTCTCTTGTGTGCTCGCGGCGGCGCCGAATCATCCAAAAAACCGGCAGGAACACAAAAGGAACCGCCAGAGCCGTCGCGACAATCGGATCGAGCGCCTCGATTTTCCGGTGCAGCCCTTCGAAAATCAGATGCAGGATCGACACGATATAATAAGTAATGGCAGCGATGGAGAAGCCCTCGACGGCTTGCTGCAATTTTAATTGCAGACGGGTGCGTTCGTTCATCTTGCTCAAAAGATCCTTGTTTTGGCTTTCGAGCTCGATCTCAACGCGGGTGCGCAAGAGTTGCGCCGCCCGGGCGAGTTTTCGGGACAGATTTTCCTGGCGTTCCTCGGTCGAGGCGCAGGTCCGAATCGCCGGAGTCAGCCTGCGGGTCAGAAAAGCCTTCAAGGTCGGCACGTCGGGTAAGGCGATTTCGGCAAGCGAGTCGAGGCGCAGGGTGACGAGTTCGTGATAGGCGCGGGTCGCCCCGAACCGGTAGAGGCTTTGCGCCGCGCCTGCCTCGAGTTCAGCGTCAAGCCCGGTCAGATGAGCGAGCAATTCGCGGCTCGCCTCCAACCCTTCGCCTTCTCGCATCCGCTGCACGATGAGAGGCAATTCGGTCTCGATGCGGCGAATGACCGGAGCGGCGGCTTCCGCTTCCGGCAGCCCGAGCAGGGCGAGCGTCCGGTAGGTTTCGACCTCGAGCAACCGGCGGACCAAAGCCCCGGCATCTTTCGGCGTCAACAGGCGGTCAAGCACGAGGAGCCGGACGAAACCGAAAGCATCCGGATGGAAATCGGTGGCCACAATAGCGGCGCTGTCCATAACCTCGGACGCGGCGAGCTGGCTCGGTTCGAACAGGGAGCGCCAATCGTCCTGGCCTGGCCCTTCCGGCAAAAGATGCAAATCAGCGGAGACAAGCAAGGGCCCGGGCTGCGGAAGCAGACGCATGAAGCTCGCGAGTTCGCCGGCTCCAGGCCGGAACGCCAATTGGGCCGCGTCGCCCGGACCCGCCTTGGGCACATCCTGCGGGAACTCCCAGGAATAGGTCATGAACTCGCCGTGATGCTCCCAGCGCAAGATGGCGGGAGGCAATTCTACCCGGTGCTGTCTCGCCTCGGGTGCCGGAGCAGGGTAGGCGCGATCCAGGCAAAAGGCTTCGAGTGCCTCCCGTGCCTTGGCGGCGGCGGCCGGATCGGTCGTGAAGGCGAAATGCAGGATGCGTTTCGGGCCCTCCACTGGCACGAAGGGCCGCGCGTGGACTTCGGCCAGAACACGGCCGCGCAACGCATGCGGCACGAAGGTCTGGGTTTTCAAATTCTTCTCGCCGGTCACGCTGCCCTCTTCCGATATTTCCTCAACCCTTGCCACGCCTGATATAGAATATAAAGCGGCCGTTCACCGCCTCCTGGCGCTCCAGCGTGTCGCCTGTCTCGCGCAAGAGATGCGGAATGTCGATGACGGCAAGCGGATCGGTGCATTCCACGATCAGACGATTGCCTTGCGCCAGCCGGCGCAGCATCTTGCGGGTCCGCAGCACTGGCAACGGACAGTTGAGACCACGCAAATCGAGAGAGACGGAAGAATTTTCGGAAATCATCTTTGGCGGCGCTTAAAGAGTTGGAGCCTGTCCTCATCGAAAAAGCCGGGCAACTTTTTCGGGACAGGCTCGAAACCTGGCATAAAGGAGGGTAGGGGATGCGGGCCTCGGATACCAGCGGACGTTTGCGGAGTTTCCCACCATGCGGGTGATCGGCGTTACCGGTTGGAGCGGCGCGGGCAAGACGAGTTTGATCGTCAAGCTCATCCCCTATTTGAACGCACGCGGTTTTTCCGTCTCGACGCTGAAACATGCGCATCACGCCTTCGATGTCGATCAGCCGGGCAAGGATTCCTACGTCCACCGCGAGGCGGGCGCGCGCGAAGTTCTTGTCGCCTCGGCAAGGCGTTTCGCCTTGATCCATGAATTGCGCGGCGCCGATGAGCCCCCTCTCACCGATCTTTTGCAGCGCATGAGCCCCGTCGATCTCATTCTCATCGAAGGCTATAAGCGTGATGCGCACGCCAAAATCGAAGTCCATCGCGTCGCCAACGGGAAACCCTGGCTCTACCCGGACGACCCGACCATCGTGGCGGCCGCCACCGACGCGAGGGAAGGCCTCCCCGGTCTTTTGCCGTATGCGCATCTTGATGACATAGAGGCAATCGCTGGCTTGACGCTCGCGCTCGCGCGCCCCCTCGAGGAAACCCTTGCGCGCATAGGCAACGCGTGACGCCTCCGGGCAGCCTGACAAGGAAACGCCGCTGATGCTTTATTTTTGGATCATGCTGGGGAGCGCTCTTGGCGGCGGCGCCCGCTACTGGTTTTCGGGTGTCGTGGCCAACAGCATCGGGGAAACTTTTCCCTGGGGCACCATGCTCGTTAATATTTCCGGCTCCTTTGTGATCGGCTTTTTCTCCACGTTGACCGGCCCCGACGGCCGCCTCTTGGTCAGCACCACGGCGCGGCAATTCGTGATGATTGGCCTCTGCGGCGGCTATACGACCTTTTCCTCCTTCAGCCTGCAAACGCTCAATCTCGCGCGGGACGGCGAATGGCTGCGGGCCGGCGCCAATGCAGGCCTATCGCTGGTCCTCTGTTTCCTTGCGGTGTGGCTCGGCCACATCCTCGCCGCGCTTCTGAACCAAATGAGGGGCATTTGACGCCTCGGCAGGTCCGCTTGCTGGCGTTGGCGTATCCGGCCTTGCCATTGCTCCATTCTCGTTTACTATTGTGCCGCCATACGGGGATGGGGTCCCCCAAAATCGCCGGATAGGCTGATGACTCCTGCCGCCAACGAGAGGCAGGAGTTTTGCTATGTGTCCGCCAGCAATTGCGGTTTTTCCGGCTTGTGCATGCCGGTGCCCGGCGGACATGGCCTTCGGCGGGCCGTGCACGAGCCCATTCGCCGCTTCCTCTCAGCTTCCCTCAAGCGATAGGATGACTTAATGACTGGCGTTTGGGCACTCGCGTCACTATGGCTTGGTCTCGCGCTCATCGCGAGCCTGCTTTCGATCTGGTTCCGTGTCTCGACGGCGCTTTCGGAAATCATTGTTGGAACCGTCACGCAATTGATCATTGGCGCCGTCATTGGCGCAGCCGTGCTTGGCACCGATGAGACCTGGGTCAAGTTCTTGTCCGGCATCGGCGCGATCGTGCTGACGTTCCTGGCGGGCGCCGAACTCGACCCCCTGGTGTTCAAACTCAAGTGGAAAGAAGCGGCCACGGTCGGACTCGCGAGCTTCTTTTTTCCCTTTTTCGGATGCGCGGCGGCAGCCCATTATCTGCTGGGCTGGGCGGTGATGCCGAGCTGGCTCGCCGGGGTTGCAATGTCGACGACTTCGGTGGCCGTCGTCTATGCCGTGATGCTTGAATTCGGCTTCAATAAAACCGAGTATGGCAAGACGATTTTAGCAGCTTGCTTCGTCACAGACCTAGGGACGGTCATAGCACTTGGTCTCATCTTCGCGCCGTTCACGATAAAGACCGTGATTTTCCTCGGGGTTGGCGCAATGGTGTTCATCTTTCTTCCCTGGCTCACGCCGCGCTTTTTCAAGCGCTATGGAGGTCGGCCTTCCGAGCTCGAGACAAAATTTCTGCTCTTCTGCCTGCTCGGAATGGGGGCGCTCGCGACCTGGGCCGACAGCGAAGCGGTGCTCCCCGCCTATCTCATCGGAATGGTGCTTGCCGGAACCGTCGGCAAGGATCACGCCTTGGTCCGGCGTTTGCGCACGCTGACGTTCGGATTCTTGACGCCGTTCTATTTCATCCGCGCGGGTTCTTTCGTTTCTATCCCTGCATTGATCGCGGCGCCGGCTGCTTTCGTTTTTTTCCTGATTATCAAAATCGCCACCAAGGTTATTGGCGTTTATCCGGTGACCAAGCTTTTTGGCTCGCCCAACAAGGAGGCGATGTACACGACCCTTCTGATGTCCACGGGATTGACCTTTGGGACGATCTCCTCTCTGTTTGGTCTATCGCACAAAATCATCGACACGGGCCAGTATTCGGCGCTTGTCGCGACCGTGATCGCGAGCGCGGTCATTCCGACGGTGATTGCCAACGCCTTCTATCTGCCGCACCATCTCTTGCCGGAAGCCGAGGCGGAGGATACCGCAGCCGAACAGGCGGGCGTTGTTCCGCTCCGGCAGGCAGGCAGAAAAGCAGAATGATCCGGGAGGCGTCCGATGTTCAGCAGAATCCTTCATGCCAATGACGGCTCGGAACACGCGTTTCACGCATTGACGGTCGCCCTCGCGATCGCCAAACAAAACGAGTCGAAGCTCCATATGGTTTCCGTCGAAGAGATCGACTACATGCCGGAGCATATTGAAGAGGTAAGAGAAGAAACCGGAGCTGCCGCCCGGCGCTTTCACACCGTTCTCCAGCGCGCCCGGGCGATGGCGGAAGAAAGCAAGGTGAGACTGAATACGCATGTCCTAGCGGGACACCCTGTGCGCTGCATTGTCATGCTTGCGGCCGATCTCAAAGTGGAATTGCTCGTTATCGGGGCGAGAGGCCATTCGGCGTTGTACGAGCGGCTGGTTGGGAGCCGCGCCGATCGCATCATGCACCTTGCCCACTGCCCGGTGCTCATCGTGAAGTGAGGAGTTCTTACTGTATGCAAATCCCCCGCAATGCGGTGCTGCTGCGGATCTTCACCGGCGAGGACGACCGGCACGACCACCATCCCCTTTTCGAAGCGATCGTCCTGAAAGCCCGCGAAATGCATCTTGCCGGCGCAACCGTGTTGCGCGGGCCGATGAGTTTTGGCCATTCGAGCCGCCTTCACACCTCGAAAATCCTTCGCCTATCGGAGGATTTGCCGGTCGTGATCGAGATCGTCGACAGCGAGGACAAGATCAACGCCTTTCTGCCGGTACTCGATGCCATGATGGTCAGCGGGCTCGTCACTTTAGAAAAAGTGCAAGTCCTTCAATATGGATCAACCAGCATCATCCAAGGAAAATAGGCCAAGAGCATGTCTCGAATAGGTTGATCGAAGTTTTCGATAAGGACATGCTCCAAGTCTTTTAATCTGTAGGATTTCTATTCTACCATGGAAGACCACGTCGAAGGCAGGCGCTCTCAGAAGACACGGGTTGTTTTTCTCCGGATCATTCGTTAAAATTAATAACTGATGTATCAGCAGGGCGGGGTGCCTCTAGGTAGCTGAGCATCGTTATATATAAATACTACATAGAGTTTGTATTAGCGCGGTGCAATCGAAACCAGAAGCGCCGGTTTCGTTGTGACCGGTGCGCATTGGGGGCAATGATCATGACCATTTCCGCGACAAAGGGCGTGTTAACGCCGGG
>Ga0181535_10008261_pt1 | contig 10288 bp, 6 predicted proteins | sample PEATcosm2014_Bin_44_FD_119774 | JGI IMG/M metagenome (GOLD analysis project Ga0181535, IMG submission 119774) | Peatland microbial communities from MTU Mesocosm Facility, Houghton, MI, USA - PEATcosm2014_Bin17_30_metaG | ecosystem: Environmental > Terrestrial > Soil > Wetlands > Peat | place...
AATGTCGCGAATCCATTCGTAGACCCGCGCCCTCGGCTCGTGCACGTGCTTGCGCAGGAAGAAGGCGCACAGAACCGGCAGCAGCGTCAGCGTGCACAGCAGCGAACCCAGCAGCGCGAACGACATGGTGCCGGCCATGGGCTGAAAAAGCCGGCCCGAAGGTCCGGCGAGCGCGTAGATGGGCAAATACGCCGCGATGATCACCGCGATCGCGTAGAAGATGGGCCGCTCCACATCATGAGCCGCCGCCCGGATCACGTCGAGGAAGTCGTAGTCCTCGCTGTAGTGGGCCGCCAGTTCGCGGAAAATGTTCTCCACCATGACTACCGAGCCATCCACGATAATGCCGAAGTCGATCGCGCCAATGGACAGCAGATTCGCGGGGATATGCCTCCAGTCCAGGCAGATGAAGGAAAACATCAGGGCGAACGGGATGGTGACGGCGACAATCAGCGCCGTGCGAACGCTGAACAGGAAGAGGCCGAGGATGATCAAGACCAGCACCATCCCGCGCAGGAGGTTGGCTTCCACCGTCTTCGTGGTCTCCTCGATCAGTCCCTGGCGGTCGTAGTACGGCACCACTTTTACGTCCGGCGGAAGCACGTGTTCGTTGAGTTCCCTGGTCATGGCTTCCACACGCCGCAGAATCACCTGGGCCTGCTCGCCGACGCGCATGAGGATGACGCCTTCCACAGCCTCATCCTGCTTCATGTATCCGAACTGGCCGAGCCTCGGCGCGTAGCCGATTTCCACCCGGGCGATATCCTTGACGTAAACCGGAATCCCGTTCTTCTCCTGCAAAATGATGTTGCCGATGTCGGCCGTATCCCGCACCAGTCCCAATCCGCGGACGTAATAAAACTGTCCGCCCTGGGAATAGAAGCCGCCGCCCGCGTTGGAATTGTTGTTGCCCAGTTGTTGCGCGACTTGCGGCACCGTCACGCCGTAGGAGAACAGCTTGTTGGGATCGAGCAGCACCTGATACTGCATGGTGGTGCCGCCGAATCCGGAGTCGTCGGCGACTCCCTGGATGGAGCGGTAATGCCGCTCCAGCACCCAGTCTTCAATCACCTTCAGGTCCTGCGGCGACCGGTCTGGGCTCTGCAGGACGTAGCGGTAGATCAGTCCGCTCGGGCTGAACAACGGTGAAATGGAGGGCTGCAGGCCGGAGGGCACGGAAGCGTCGGCCATGCGCTCGAACGCCTGCTCGCGCACGAAATACGGGTCCGCGCCGTACTCAAAATTCATCTCAATGGCGGACAGGCCGTAGAGCGAGATGGAGCGCAGCGTATCCAGGCGTGGAATCCCGTTCATCTCGATTTCGAGCGGAATCGTGACCAGCCGCTCCACCTCCTCGGCGGCGTGGCCGGGCCACTGCGTGATGATTTCCACGTGCGGCGGCGAGAGATCCGGATAAGCGTCGATCGGCAGGTTGAAGAAGGAATACACGCCCCAGACCATCAGGGCCAGTGAGGCGATCACGATCAGGAAGCGCTGCCGCAACGCGAAGGAGACTATTCTTGCGATCATGCTGTTGGCGCCCTTATTGAATGGCGTTGGCGAACTGGAGGAAGAGACTGCCATCGGTGACGATGGTTTCCCCTTCCCGCAATCCACTGGTGATGGCGACCATGCCGTTCTGCTGCGGCCCTGTGGTGACGGAACGCTGGGCAAACTTGCCGGGCTCCACCTGGACGTAGACGATCGGTTCGTTTTTGTCGTCGCGCAACACGGCCGCCACAGGGGCCACCAGAATGTGGTTCTGCGTGCCGGTGCGGATCACCGCGTCGACGAACATGTCCTTCTTCAGCAGCCCTCCGGGATTCGCCGTCACAATGCGGACCGGCGTGGTGCGGGTGTTGGGGTCCACGAAGGAGCCGATGTAGGCGATAGTGCCGCTAAAGTTGCGGTTGAAAGATGAATTCGTCTCCTCGACCCGATCCCCAATCCTGACCGAAGGCAGGTCGCGATCGAAGATATGGCCTTGCACCCAGACGGTGGAAGTGTCGCTGATCTGGAAGCAGACGGTCTGCCCCGCCTGAATCAACATGCCGGGCGAAATGAGTTTCTGCACCACCACACCGGAGATGGGGGACCGGACGGCCAGCTCGGTATTGATGGATGTGCCCTGCTGCTCCGCCTGATCGATTTCCTGGGCTGTGATGCCGAAAATGCGCAGCGGCTGCAGGCTGTTCTGGACGTCGGTCGCAGCGTCGTTGTAGTCGGCCAGGCTGCTTTCGTAGTCCTTGGTGGCCACGGCTCCGCGGTCCAGCATTTCCTTCATGCGGTCGACAATGGTTTTGTTGAATCGCTCGCGGTTGCGGGCTTTGCGATAGGCGGCGATGGAGTTCGCGACATCCGGGCTCGATACGTAGAGCAGCGGCTGGTCCTTTTGCACCGGAGTGCCGACGTCCACCAGAATTCTGGCAATTGGCCCGTTGACCTGGGTGATGGCCTGCGTGGTGTGGTCCTGGTCCCAATCCACCGTGCCGGTCGTGTGGATAGCGACCCCCCAAGACGCGGTTGCAACCGGGGCAACCTTCAGATGAGCTAACTGATCCGGTGGCACGGTGAAAAAGCCGGCCGGCTTGCCGGAATCATCCGCGGGCTTGCTCTCCACCTTCTGCAACTCTCCGCAAGCGACTTGGGATAGCCCCAGCGCCGCCACCAGAACTGCGGGTATACACGCGGTTACCGGGAATCGCCGCGTGCCGATGCACGATGCTGCCTGCATGGCAAACTCTTCTCCTGATTTCCTGTTTCAAAGACATGACCCAGCGCCGCGCAAACGGCGAGGGTCATCCGATCGACAGTGAGGAGCTATGCGGAGGAGCACGCGAAGAGCTGGCGGTGAGCAGCACTTCGTGGACAGGCTGAAAGCTGGGCGCGGGAGCCAGCCACGTCACCAGGAAAACCGGTGTCACCGCCGCCGGCGCGTTGGCGCGCAGGAACGGCAGGGACCCCAAGTGACATACCAGGCAGCAATGCCCCTGCTGATGGTGCGATTCGTGCCTTGGGTCCACCGCAGCAGATTGGCCTGCGATGGTCATGCACAGCAGCAACAGAATGAGGAGGGCTCGCCGCAAAGGCCGCCCGCAACACGCCGTTCTGGTTAGTCCGCCGCCCGCTAGAGACACACGAATACTATTGCAACGTACGCTAATCCGTCCAGGTTACCAGAAAAACGGCGGTTAGGGGCCGCATCGGCAGTGCCGGTCCGGCGTCCCCCGCTGGCCGCGGCCGGCCTCAGGACTTGCCTCGCGGCAGGCGAGGAGTGAGTGTGCTGGCGGGCGCCGTGCCTTATACTAAGGCTGGCGGAAATTTGAGTACCTATCTGAATTCTGGGATAACAACCAGCTTGTTTTCAGCGCCTTGAGTTAGAATAGTCCTCTCTCCGCACCAGGATCTCAGGTAGTGCGGTCGAGGCGCTTTTGAGTCGCCCGCAGGAGCGGAATACATACGATGACCACGACAAGTCTTCTCAAAACTATCCCCCATTTTTCCCGGTTTTCCAGCGCCGCGTTCGCTCTGGCGCTCAGTATGGCGCCCGCGATGGCGCAGTTTGGGGGTCCGCCCAAGAAGCCGGCCGGCCCCTGGATGGACAAAACTCTTTCACCCGACCAGCGCGCCGACCTGGTGGTCAAGGAGATGACGCTCGATGAAAAGATCTCGCTGCTTCACGGCAACGGCTGGGAGGAACTGCTGGGCGGTCCCGACAAGCTGCCGCCGAGGGCCCTGGGCAATGCCGGATTCATCCCGGGCATCCCCCGTCTCGGGATTCCCGACATGCAGATGGCTGATGCCACGGTGGGCGTTACGCACTCGTCGGCGTTCGGCCGCTACTCCACGCCGCTGCCGTCGACGATCGCGGCGGCTGCGAGCTGGGATGGCAATCTGGCGCGCGAATATGGCGCGCTGATCGGCCGCGAGTTGCGCGACCAGGGCTACACCATGACGCTCGGCGGCGGCATCGACCTTGCGCGTGAGCCGCGCAACGGCCGCAACTTCGAGTACCACGGGGAAGATCCGATTCTGGCCGGCACCCTGGTGGGCGCGGAGATGAAAGCGCTCCAGGAACAGCACATCATCGGCGATCTCAAGCACTATGCCATGAACGATCAGGAAAGCGGCCGCTCCTTCGTCAACGTGAAGGTCGGCAAGCGGGCCATGCGCGAAAGCGACCTGCTGGCGTTCGAGATCGCCGCCAGAGCATCCGGCGCCGGCGCGGTCATGTGCTCCTACAACCTGGTGAATGGCGTTTATGCCTGCGAGAACGACTATCTCCTGAACGAGGTATTGAAGAAAGATTTCGGCTTCCAGGGGTTCGTGGTTTCCGACTGGAGCGCCACTCACAGCACGGCCAAGGCCGCCAATGCAGGCCTTGACATGCAGATGCCGGAATCCAATTATTTTGGGGAACCTCTCAAGAAGGCAGTCGAAAGCGGCGAAGTTCCCATGGCGCGCCTGGACAACATGGTGCACCGGGTTTTGCGCAGCGAATTCGCCGTGGGACTGTTCGATAACCCGCCGGATCGCCGCGTGCCCGACGTAGTTCACGGTCTGGAGACGGCCGAGCGCATCGCCGAACAGAGCATCGTGCTGCTCAAGAACGCCAACGGACAGCTGCCCTTGGCCGCCGCGAGCATCCGCTCGATCGCGGTGATTGGATCGCACGCGGACGCCGGCGTGCTCTCTGGCGGAGGCTCGGGGCAGGTGGACCCCATCGGCGGCAACGCGGTGCCGGCAGCGGGCGCTTTCGGTCAGGTCTGGCATCGGTCGTCGCCGCTGAAAGCGATTCAGGCCAAGGCGCCAGGCGCCAAGGTTGGATACGATCCCGGCATGGACGCGAAGGCGGCCGCGGCTCTGGCCAAGGCATCAGATCTCGCCATCGTGTTCGTCAACCAGCCGACCGGTGAAGGCGACGACGTGCGGAGCCTGGCGCTTCCCGGCCAGCAGAACGGGCTGGTCAGCGCCGTCGCGGCCGCGAACCCGCACACGATCGTGGTGATCGAATCCGGCGGCGCGGTGACCATGCCGTGGATCGATCAGGTCACCGCGGTGCTGGAAGCCTGGTATCCCGGCACGCGCGGCGGCGAGGCGGTGGCGAGCATCCTCTTCGGAGACGTGAATCCGTCGGCCAAACTACCGGTAACCTTTGCGAAGACCGAAGCGGACCTGCCCCACCCCAAGGGGATGGTGCAGCCTCCGCCGCGTCAGGGCGACATGAAGCCGATGTTTCCCGGCGCGCCCTGGATGGTCAACACCAGGCTGTTCGATGTCGAATACGACGAAGGTCTGCTGGTCGGTTACAAGTGGTATGACGCCAAAGACAAGCAGCCGCTCTTCCCGTTCGGCTATGGCCTGTCCTACACCACTTACAGCTACTCAGGGCTGAAGGTGTCGCCGGCACAGATCACGTTTGAGGTGAGGAACACCGGCGCCAGAGCCGGCGCCGAGATCGCCGAAGTGTACGCTACGCTTCCCCAGGCCGCGGGTGAACCGTTCAAGCGGCTGGTGGCATTCCAGAAGATCGCGCTCGCGCCTGGCGAATCGAAATCGGTGACGCTCGATCTGAACCCGCATTATCTGTCCATCTTCAACGAGGAGAAGAATGGCTGGGAGCTGGTGGCGGGCGAATATACGATTCAGGTCGGCGGTTCCTCGCGCGACCTGCCGCTGCGGGGCGCGGTGCATATCGACCGTTAGATACGGGCAAGCTAAAGCGTGCCCCACCAGGTTGCTCAGTAGCCGTCCAGTTTCCTGAGCGCCTGGCCTTCCAGACACTCGTACCCGCCGGCGCGTACGCCGGTGAATTCCTGCGTCACACCGCTGGGCCATTCGATGGTCAGGCGGGTGGCGGCGTCACGCGCTCCCAGGCCGAAGGTGAGCGCCGGTTCGGATTGCGACAGGTAGCTGGACCCGGTTTTGACCATGCGCGATTGCGTCGCTTCGGGAGTGGTCACACGCACCACGGCGCCGATGGCATCGCGGTTGGATTTCTTGCCAGTGAGCCGGATGCGCAGGGCGCGAAAGCCGTTGGTCACGTCGTTGCGATACAAGTAGGCGGGCCCCTGGTTGGTGGTGACCAGCAGGTCCAGGTCGCCGTCGCGGTCGAAATCGCCATAGGCCAAGCCGCGCGCCACCTTCGGCGCAGCGAAGCCGGGGCCGGCGGCGGCGGCGTCGTCGCGGAAGCGGCCCTGCCCTTCGTTGTGAAACAGGTGGGGCGGTTGTGCGTAGCCCACATTGCTGCGAATATGGCGGACGGTCTCGTCGATGTGGCCGTTGACGGCGGCCAGGTCCAGCCGGCCATCGAGATCGATGTCGAGGAACGCGCAGCCGAAGCCGAGACTCTCGCGCGAGGCCTGGCCCACGCCGGCCTTGATCGCGGCGTCCGAATAGCCGCCGGTCCGCGAGGGGCGATAGAGCGCCATCATCTCGTTGTCGAAGTTGGTGATGGCGATACCGTAGGCGCCGGAGTTGTCGAAATCGGCAGCGTCAATCCCCATCCCGGCGCGCGCTTTGCCATCCTCGCTAAAGGCGATGCCGGCGCGCACCGCCACGTCCTCAAAGGTGCCGTTGCGGAGGTTGTGGTAAAGCTTGTTGGGCTGGGTGTCGTTGGCCACCAGCAGATCCAGCCAGCCGTCGCGGTCGTAATCCACCAGCGCCACGCCCAGCGACTTGGAGGTGCTGTCGAAAATGCCGCTCTTGGCCGTCACATCTTCAAAGGTTCCATTGCCCCTGTTGTGAAACAGCCAGCAGGTCTCGCCGTGGTAAGCCTCCGGCGTGCAATACGATTTTCGATGGCCGTCCACGCTGCAGAACACGTCGCGCTCCGGCGACCACTTCACGTAGTTGCAGACCAGCAGGTCCAGAAAACCGTCGCGATCGAAATCGAACCATGCCGCCGATGTGCTGAACGCCATGCGGCCGCCCAGACCGGCTTGCTCCGTGACGTCGACAAAACGGCCCTGGCCGGTGTTGCGGAACAGCCGGTTCTGGCCCACGGCGGTGATCAGAACGTCGGGGAAGCCATCGTTGTTGTAATCAGCCACGGCCACGCCCATGCCATACATCTCCACCGCCAGGCCGGCGCGCTCGGTGACGTCGGTGAAGGTGCCGTTGCGGTTGTTGCGGTACAGCTTGAGGGTGCTGCGGCGGCGCTTGTGCCCCGGCCAGTCCATGCCGTTCACCAGCAGCAGGTCCAGCCAGCCGTCGCCGTCGTAATCGAAAAAGGCGCAGCCAGAGCCCATGGTTTCGGGCAAATACTTGGAGCCGAACGCGCCGCTGTTCTGGTGAAAGTCGATGCCCGCCGCGGCCGTCACGTCCACGAGTTGGAAACCGAGGCCGCTGCCCACCGCAGGAAACGACGGCGCCGCCAGTCCTGCCAGCCCGCCCAGAAACGCCCGCCGGTTCACGCGATGCTCACCAGGCCTTCACGGATGGCATAGACCACCAGTTCCGCGGTATTGTGAATGCCCAGCGTCTGCATGATGTTGGCGCGGTGGACCGCCACCGTGTTGGCGCTCAGGCCGAGCACAGTGGCGATGTCCTTGTTGGACTTCCCGTTGACAATCAACTGCAGAACCTCGAGCTCTCGCGTGCTCAGAGCCGGGGCCGCAATGGTGGTTTCTACCACGGCGCCCAACCGCGGATCTAAAACGCGGACGCCCCCGGCCACCTGTTTGACCGCCTGCACGAGTTCCAGGTCCATGGCGTTTTTCAGCAGGTAGCCGCGCGCTCCGGCCTCCAGGCAGGTCCGTACAAACGATGCCTCCGAATGCATGCTCAGCATCAGCACCGCCGTTTGCGGGCTTTCCTTGAGGATCAACCGGGTGGCTACCGCGCCGTTCATGCTGGGCAGGGCGAAGTCCATCACCACCACGGCGGGATGCAGGCGCGCGGCCGCCTCGACGGCGTCATGCCCGTCGCTGGCCTCGCCCAGCACCTCGATCTCGGAGTCGTCCTCCAGCATACGGCGAAAGCCGCGGCGCACCAGGGCATGATCGTCGACCAGCAATACGGTGATCGGTGGAGGCACTCATGCTTATGGTATGCCAGCCGAAGGGCGCGGCTCAATCAGACTCCCCCGAAGATACCGGAATAGCCGCGCCAAAACAGGCCCCCGAGGGCAGCCTTGCCTGGTACCTCCAGTACACTGTTATCCCTGCGCATATAACATAAAGGGCCTTGAAATCTGCATTGTCAGGGGTTAAGGATGAGACTGATAGGGCCAATTCCCTGCTTCGGCGGGTTTGTCTGAGAACCAGCAGCCGGCGACCGAGTGTTCCAACCGGGCTCGTGGCGGCAGACGCGCTTTGCCAGCTACCCAGCCCGCAATCAGGGTCCAGCACTATGGCGGAGATACAAATGAGAACGCAGGCACTTCTGTTGGTAGTCGGGGTCACGGCGTTTCTGGCCGGCTGTTCCAGCGGGTCTGCAACCGCCGACCCGGGAACGCCGGCCTTTCTGTGGAATGCCGCCGCGCAAACCTATCACAACGGCGACCTCGCCAAGGCCAACTACAACCTTTCCGAATTGCAGCAAAGCGACAACGTGTTCGCTCCCAGGGCGCGCATCTGGCAGGTTGTGCTCGCCGCGGGCATGGCGCGGGGCTATTCCGAACTGGCCGACGCCTACGAGGCCGGCGCCAAGTTCAATCGCGATAATTCGCTGCCGTTTCATAAGCAAGTGACGGATTTACGTGCGCAGGCCAACCACGCCGCCATGGATTTCACGCAGGCGGTGCACTCGTTTGCCGCGCAGGATCCGTCGGCGGACGTGCAGCTTAGCTTTGAACTGCCGCCCGGCTCCGCGGTCGAACCGCCCTCGCTGCGAAAAGTATTTGCCGGCATCATCCTTCCCGATGCCGAGGCGCAGGCGCTCGAAACCGCGATGGTGGAGCGCGGAGTCATCCGCGTGTTGTGCCTGGCCAATGGCGTGGGGGAAGACTCCGCCCAGGTGCTCGTGAAATATAAAGCGAACGAGGTCAAGACGTCGCGCGCCACCTTCCTCTACGCTGCGGCCAAGACCCTCTTCGAGGCATCCGACATCTTCGCGTCCAACCGGCTGGATCAGCCGCAGCGCCGCAAGGTGATGTGCGACGAAGCCCTGGTCGCCCTCAGCTCGGTTCCAGAGACCAAGGACAGCGTGCTGCTGGTCACCAGAATCCAAAACGTGCTGAGAAAGATTCCGGGCGCCTAGAACCGGAAAAGCCTGAACCACTCCGAGCGCGCAGGCCCGGCAGCCTGCCCCGGGCCACTCCGTTTATGCCTCCGCCAGCCCGTGCTCCGTGCCGCAAACGTTCACCTGCATGCCCATTTCGCGGAACATGGCGGCCTTGGCGGCCAGCGCAAAGTTGGCCCCGGCGGCATCGGGGGCGTACGCCACCTGGATATGGTTGGCCTTGTGCTTGGCCATCATCTGGTCGCGGGAGACGCCATACGTCACGGCATGCATCACAGGCCATTGCGGCGTGGTGATTTTCCAGCGGCGCTCAGTTTCCTCCGCCGGCAGGGCGATCGCTTTGGCGCGGCCGATGTCGGCATGAAGTCCGCCGCCCTCCACGTAGATGCGGCTCCAGACGATTTCGCCCGGCTTGCTGACACCCTTGATGCTGCCGCCGCCCAGGCGGAAGTACATGGGCGGCTGGCGCTCGCTGACCGCGCCCGCGTAGCCGCCGGCCAGATGACGGGGCGGCACGGAGCCGGAAATCTCGAACACCCAGACGAATTCTCCGCCGTATGCTTCGCCGTAGCGCACGTCGTGCAGCGTGGTTTCCGGGTCGTAGCCGAGCTTGCTCCAGACGCGGTTGGTGGCCAGCGCGTCCAGGCCGGCGCACTCGTCCACCTCGTTGAAATGGGGCAGCGGACGGCCGGCGTAAAGCACGCGCCCGTTGCCGGCGGCCTGGACCGGCGGCCGGTCCGTGTTGTTGAGCAGGCCCTCTGCCAGGTCGGACGCGGGCGCCAGGTCCTTCAACCCCTGCTGATATTGAATACCGATCACGTCGCAGCCGAAATCGTCGGCGATGCGCAGCGCCGCGATGTACATCTTGCACTGCTGCAGGACCTGAGCGGGAGTGAGTTCGGTGGCTTCGTCCTTGCCGAAGTGAAATCGGACGCCGCGCCCGTCGAGCCAGTCGCGCACCGCCTGCGCCTCGCCATCGTCGACACGCTGCATGGCGGCATACAGTGCCGACTGGCTGAGACGCTCTTTGTAAACGCCCAGCGGATTGAGCATCTCGTCGGGAATAATGGCGTTGTACATGCCCATGCACCCTTCGTCGAACACG
>Ga0181535_10008264_pt1 | contig 10286 bp, 8 predicted proteins | sample PEATcosm2014_Bin_44_FD_119774 | JGI IMG/M metagenome (GOLD analysis project Ga0181535, IMG submission 119774) | Peatland microbial communities from MTU Mesocosm Facility, Houghton, MI, USA - PEATcosm2014_Bin17_30_metaG | ecosystem: Environmental > Terrestrial > Soil > Wetlands > Peat | place...
AGTACTCCACCATCTGGGACGTAATTGGCACAGTCCCAGGCACAGATTTCCCCGATGAGTGGGTCGTCGCCGGCAATCATCGCGACGCCTGGGTCTACGGCGCCGTCGACCCCAACAGCGGCACCGCCGCCATGCTCGAAGCCGTCCACGGCGTCGGCGCGCTCCTCAAATCCGGCTGGAAACCAAAACGCAAAATCGTCTTCTGCTCCTGGGACGCGGAAGAGGAAGGCCTCATCGGCTCCACCGAATGGGCCGAAGATCACGCCGACCAACTAGCCCACGCCGTCGCCTACTTCAACACCGACGTTGGTGTCTCCGGCCCAAACTTCGAAGCCTCTGCCGTTCCCTCTCTCAAGGAATTCATCCGCGACGTCACGAAGTCCGTGCCCAGCCCCAAAGGCGGCACCGTCTACGATCAGTGGAAGAAGAACCAGGCCGAGACCGCCCGCCGCCGCAACTCGAACGGTGTCGAAGAACACGGCGCCCGCGGCAACGCCCACGTCGACACCGACGTTAACGTCGGCGACCTTGGCTCTGGCTCCGACTTCACCCCCTTCATCCAGCACCTCGGCGTGCCTTCCTCCGACATCGGATCCGGCGGACCCTACGGCGTCTACCACTCCGTCTTCGATAACTACGCCTGGTTCACCATGAATGCCGACCCCACCTTCGTCTACGAACAGGAAATGGCGCGCGTGTTCGGGCTGCTCGTGGTGCGCATGGCCGACACTGACGTGCTTCCTTACGACTACGTCACCTACGGCAAAGAAATTTCCGCTTACCTCGACACCGCGGAGAAGAAAGCCAAAGACGACGGCCTCACCGGCCTCGACTTCTCCACCGCGAAAACGGCAGCTGACAAATTCACCCAGCTCGCCCAGAAGGTCCGGGACAAACAGCAAAGCGCCACGTCCGATTCAACCCAGGCCCTCGCCGCCCTCAACGCCCAGCTCCGCGCCGTCGAAGGCGACTTCCTCTCCGAACCCGGCCTCCCCAACCGCCCCTGGTTCAAACACACCATCTATGCCCCTGGCGAATACACCGGCTACGCAGCGGTAGTCATCCCCGGAGTCAACGAAGCCCTCGACGCAAAGGATTTGTCACGCGCACAGTCACAAATGTCCGTGCTGACGGAAGCCATCGACAAAGCCTCCACCACCCTGGACTCCATCACGAAGTAGGCCAGTGCGTTTCTTTGCTGGAACCACCACGTATCGCAACGGGAGAGGAGACGACACCGTCATCCTGAGCGAAGCATCCGCAAAATCAGCGCGCGGCTTTTTGCGCGTTGAATCAATTCAAAGAGCGAGTCGAAGGACCTGCGGTTCGTTCTCTGCACTCTGCACCCTGCACCCTGTCTCACTCACTCCGTCCGCAAAGCCCGAGCCGGATCCACCGTAGCCGCCCTCCGTGCAGGAACAAATCCCGCCAGCCCAGCCACCAGACAGATCACCACCACCCCCAACCCATACACCACCGGATCCGCAATCGAAACCCCGAACAGCTGGCTCCGCACCGCCTGCGTCGCCAGCATCGCCAGCGGAATCGTCACCAGCACCGCGCCCCCGGCCAGCATCATCACCTCACGCACGATCAGCCGCACCACAGTCCCGCGCTGCGCCCCCAGCGCCATCCGGATCCCAATCTCCCTCGTCCGCTGCGCCGTCGAATACGCCAGGATCCCGTACAGCCCGATCCCCGCCATCACCGCCGCCAGCGCTCCAAACACCGTCGCCAGCATCGCAATCGACCGCTCGGCTATCAGATTCTCGTCGATCTCCTCCGACAGTGTGCGCAGATTCCCCACAATCAGCTTTGTATCGATATTCGATACAGCGGCGCGAATGCTGTTCGCCGCCGCATCCGGCGCCTGCCACGTCCGCACGTAGAACGTCAGCCCCGCCTGCTTCGGCGCCTGCGTGAACAGCGTGTACTCGGTCGCAATCGCGGGATCGCGCACGCTCTCATGCTTCACATCCCGCACCACCCCCACAATCGTTGCCTCGGTCCCCGGCCGGTCGGGACGGCTCACCACATGTCCCAGCGCCCCCTGTGGATTGCCATAAAAATGCTGCGCAAACTTCTCATTCACCACCGCCACCTTCTCCGACGTCGCCGTGTCCCCCGCGTTAAAATACCGCCCCGTCACCAGTGGAACCCCCAGCGTCTGCAGATAATCGTTGCTCACCCACGGCAGCTCCACGTCGAAGTCTTCGTCCGGCTTCGGCGTATACCCGCTCGCCACCACATCGCCCTGAATATCGTTCCCCGCCAAATCGCTGTCGTTCGTCGCCCCCGCTCCGCGTACTCCCGGCAACGCTGCCACTGCATCGATCGCCCGCTGCTCCACCGGCGCAACCCCCGCCGACGAATACCCCGCCAGCGCCGGATCCAGTTCGAACTCCAGCAGATGATCCGTAGCGAACCCCGCATCCACCTGGCGCAGATTTTCAATCGTCCGCACAAACAGCCCCGCCCCCACCAGCAGCAACAGGCTCAGGCCGATCTGCAGCGCGACACAACTCCGCCGGAATCGGATCGACCGACCGCCCCCGCTCCCGCCGCGCTCCTTCATCGCTTCCGCCAGTTTCGGATTCCGGAACTGCGCCAGAGGCGCCAGGCTGAACACCAGGCTCGCCAGCACCGTCACTCCCAGCGTGAACGCCAGCACCCGCCAGTCCAGCGTCGGCGTAAATGGCAAAGCCTCTCCCGACCCACCCGACATCCAGTGAATCAGCAAATGCAGAGCCTCGGGCGCAACCACAACCCCCAGCGCCGCCCCGCAAAAGCCCAGCAGCGTCCCCTCCGCCAGCAGTTGCCGCAGCACCTGCCCGCTCGTCGCGCCCATCGCATACCGTACCGCGAATTCCTGCGACCGCCCCGCCGCCCGCACCAGCAGCAGGCTCGCCACATTCACCACCGCCATCCCGATCACCAGCAGCACCATCCCCATCATGATCGTCAGCGGCATCTGCACATCCCCGCGCATCGGCGAGAATCCCTTCGCCCCCGCATCCACATTCAGGTGCGCGTTACCGATAAATTCTGTCCGCGCTTTCACCGACTGATCGTGCAGCAGCGTAAACTCCGCCTCCCGCAGTGACAGAAACAGCCCGTTCAGCGAAGCCCGTGCCGCTCCCAACGTCACCCCCGGCCGCACCCGCCCAGTCAAATCGATCCAGTACGACGAGTGATCGTTCAGATAATCCCAGTCCGGTTCCACCAACCGCTGCTCGGTGATCGGCACAAATACATCCGGCGTTCGTCCCCATACCATGCTGTGGAATCCTGGCGCCGCCACGCCCATCACCGTGAACGGCGTCCCATTCACCAGCAGCGTCTTCCCCGCCACCGGCGCCTCCGCCAGGTGCGTCCTCCAATAGTCGAAGCTCAGCACCGCCACCGGATTTGCGCCCGGCGCCGTCTCATCGCCTGCCACAAACAACCGCCCCACCGCGGGCCGCACGCCAAGAACCTCGAAATAATTCCCGCTCACCATCTCCGCGCCCACGCTCTCCGCGTGGTTGTTCCACGTCACCCCAACCGGAGCGGCCGCGGCCGCAATCAGTCCGCTGAACGCCGTGTTCTTATCACGCAGATCCTTGTACATCGGGTACGAAAACTCGTGCGCGTGCCCGGCGCTGTTCCCCCCATCGGAATGCGTATGCCCAGGATGGCTGCCCGCAAAACTCAGCACCACCAGCTCGTCGGGATTCGCCACCGGCAGCACCCGCATCAGCGCCTGATCCAGCAAACTGAAGATCGTTGTGTTCAGCCCGATCGCCAGCGCCAGCGTCAGCACCGCAACCGTAGCAAATCCAGGATTCCGCCCCAGCCCCCGAATTCCATACCGCACATCGCGCCACACGCTCTCCAGCCGCCACGACGGCCGCTCCTCACGGCACTCCTCCCGCGCCCGCTCCCGGCTTCCGAATGCAATCATCGCCTGTCTCCTCGCCTCAGTCGCCGACATACCCGCCGCGACATTCGCCTCCACCTGACGCTCAAGATGAAACGCGATCTCCTCATCCACCTCGCGCCGCCGTTTTCCCGTGAAAAAGAACTTCGCCCGCGTCCAAATCTCGCCCATCGCCAACCACTCATCTCCTGGTGGCCAGACTCGCCACCGACTCGTCTCAGCCCCAGGCTCCCAGCTCCAGGCTCCCAGCTCCCAGCTCCAGGCAGTTCGCTACTGGCTACCGGCTACAGGCTGCCCTTCAAATCCTCTCCAGCACCAGATTCACCGCGCCCGTCAGCCGCGCCCAGTTCTCCAGCTCTGCCTCCAGCTGCCTGCGCCCCGCCGCTGTCAGCGAATAAAACCGCGCCCGCCGGTTGTTCTCCGACGCGCCCCACTGCGCTCGAATCCACCCCTTGTATTCCAGCCGATGCAGCGCCGGATACAGTGACCCCTGCCCCACCTGCAGGACCTCATTCGAAACCTGCTGGATCCTCTGCGCAATGGCCCAGCCATGCTCCGGCCTCAGCGCAATCGACTTCAGGATCAGCATGTCCAGCGTTCCCTGCAACAAATCGGCCGATGGCGGCATTCGCTCCCCTCGACATTCGACAACAGAATTCCTAAATGCTCTCCCACTCTCTTGTCGATTGTCAAGGGGTACCCAAAATCAGGCCGCCCGTTCCCGAAGAGAATAGGGTCGAACCCCGGTGGCCCCTCCGCCGGTCTTTGGCGCGAGAAGCGTCGGCGCGCGCAACAAGCGATTACAGATCTCCGATCACCGATCCCTCATTTCCATCCTCTGCACGTGGCGCCGGCAAATCAGCAGCATCCGCCTGCGCCGCTGGTGCAGGGAATTCCCTCATCCGATCCTCTCCTGGGATATTACGGGCAAAGCTGCCGCTGCCGGGACGCAGCCGAACCGCCGCTCTCGTCGGCGAAATTCGGCCACTGCCGCATCCAGATCCGCCCCCCCAAAGTCCGGCCACATCACATCCGTAAACACCAGCTCCGCGTAAGCCGACTCCCACAGCAAGAAATCCGACAGCCGCTTCTCTCCGCCCGTCCGGATCAGCAAATCCACATCGCGACCCTCCTCCCGCAGCGTCTCCGCCATGGTCCCCTCAACCTCGGGTGGAGAAGGAAAGTGGGTGCCCCATTCAAGCCCGGTCTTGGCTTGAGTGGGTCCGCCGCAGACCCGTTGTATCGCTCCAGCAGCAGCCCGAGCCATCGCCGCCCTGGACGAATAATCCACCGCCACCCGCAAATGCAGCCGCCGCCCCGCCGTCGTTGCCGCCTCGCATTGCGCAATCTCCCGCAACAGCATCCGCGGCAGCCGATCCCGCCTCCCAATCGCCTCCACCCGCGCCCCCGCCTCGCACAGAGCATCCCGCTCCAGCCGCAGATACGCCGCAATCAGCGCCAGCACGCTCCGCACCTCGAACGCCGGCCGCCGCCAGTTGTCCGACGAGAACGCGTAGACCGTCAGCGTCCCGATCCCCAGCTCCGGCGCCCGCTCCACTACCCGCCGTACCGCCGCCACTCCCGCCCGATGCCCGGCCACCCGCGGCAATCCACGCCGCGCCGCCCATCGCCCGTTTCCATCCATGATGATCGCCACATGCAGCCCACTACGCCTGTCACTTTGCATCGCAAAGTTGTCACCCGCACTCATCCTGTTCGGCATCCCCATCCTCCATCCCCCCGAACTTTGCACTGTAAAGTTATCGGGCCCGATCAGCGCCCCCTCGCAACTTTGCAATGCAAAGTCAGCCTGCAAAAAAAACTAAGCCCGCGAAGGCCGCAGTTCCCGCATCAGCGCCGCCCGCGCCCCCTCCGCTCCCTTAGCCGCATCCCGCACCACCTGCTCCAGCGTCTCCAGATACTCCAGATACCGCCTCCGCCCGTACGCCGTAATCTTCGCCAACGTCTGCGGCCGGTTCTTGTCGAACCCCTTCACGATCTCCACCATCTTTCCCCGCTCCAGCACCCGCAAATGCCGGCTCAGGTTCCCATCCGTCAGCGCGCACAGCTGCTTCAGATCCCCAAACGTCAGCCCCTTCGCATTCGTCACCAGCGACGTCAGCACGCTCAGCCGCGCCCGCTCGTGAATCACCCGGTCCAGCCCCTCATACGCGAACCGCCCCTCGCTGCTTCGGCCCTTAGTTTTCATTTTCCCCTTTCCCCGCAGACCGCAAAAGAATCCCCGCCACCATCATCTGTCCCACCCCAAACGCAACCGCCATCGTCCACGGAGAAAACGCCCGCCCATCGCCCAACGAAATCGAAATCAATCCCGCCAGCAAATACCAAACCCCCGCCGCCACCATCGGCCGCGGCAAAAACCGGCACGACGAAAAAACGCCTAAACCGAAAATCATCTGCCACAGGCCCGGCAAGATCCACGCTGTTCCCGGCACCGACCGCACCACCACAATCGTGATCAGCAGCCCCGCCGCCAACGACGGCAAAAACTGCTCTACCGCCATCCGGATCATCTCGTCCGACATCCCCGAGTGCACCCGCCGCGCCCGCCGGTAAACCTGCACCCCGGTCAGCGCCACTGCTACCACCGCTGTCGATATCCAGATGCTCAGGTAAACGCCAATGTGATGTACCGCGTCCGGCGCCCAGCGCGCCTCGACCGCCGCCGCAACAAACGCCAACACCCCCGTAGTCGCCAGCGTCGCCGGCCCGTATCCCCGGAACTCCGTCGTCCGCGCCACCTGCCTGCGGATGCTGCTGATCTCGCCCAGCGCTTTATGGAGGTCGTTCATCGCCATCCTTCACTTTGCATTGCAAAGTATACCCTCGCCCCGCCCTCTGTCAATCCCCCCCGCCCACCTGGCGACGCCAAAAAAAAGGGTCGCACCGCTTTTGCGATGCGACCCCGCTTGCGCGATTCAAAGGAGCTTGCTGCCGAACTCGTTTCAGCCCGAGGGGGGAGGGCTTTCTCCAACCTTGCCGGCCCAGCCTTACTGGCCCACCACTATCCGCGTTGGCCGTTCCTCGTTGCCCTTCTGCCCATCCAGTCGCGACGTGATCAGGTTCCGGTACTGCACCGACTGCAGCTTGTAGCTATCACCGTCCCGGTCGAACCGCAGAATGATGCGGCTGTCCGATGGCGCTGGATACCCCGGCGACGCAATCCACGAGAAGCTGCGTTTCCAGTCATCGGTTCTCAGCATCACCGCGTCGCTCATCGGGTTCCGGTCAACCGCATACCGCCCGGCCGGACAAACCTTGCCGTTCACTGTGAAACTGAAGGGTACGTTGACCATTGTCTCGGCCAACGCATTGTTCGTTGCCAGCGCTGCCGTCGCCACCATCGCCGATGCCAGAAAGATCTTAGGGAGAATCGATCGCATATGCAGTCCTCCTGCTATGCGAACACCCTACCCATCCCCAAAAACAAAAGCGTCAAATTCCCGTCCAGAATCCGTCAAGCTTTTCATACCGCACGAACGCCGACCGCGGAACGCCAAGGCTCATCCAGCCGACACCCTCGCCCCCGCCTTGCGCCCGCCCAAATTACCCTTCATCTCCGCCCGAATCTCCCGCACCCGCGCCTCCCGCTCCCTCTCCCCCAGCCTCTCCGCCAGTCGCAGCGCATCCTCCAGCATCTGCGCCGCCTCGCCCTCCGCCTTCATCTCCTGCGCATGCCGCGCCCCGCCACGCAGCGCCCCCACCGCCCCATCCCACTCGCCCGCCGCTTCATGATGCATCGCCATCTCCCGCGCCACCGCCCACTCCCGCCCGCGAAACATCGCCGCCATCCGCTCCGCAATACGCGCATGCCACGCCGCGCGCCGTGTCGCCGCCAGCCTGCGGTACAGCACCTCGCGATACAGCCCGTGCACAAACACGTAAAACTCCGACCGCCCGCCATCCGGCAGCTCGTCCTGCCCGCCCCGCTCCACAAAATGCACGCGCCGCGCCAAGGCCGCGCACGCCTCTTCGATCCCCGCGGCATCCTGCTCCAGAGCCGCCGCCACCGCCCACACCGGAAACGCAATCCCCATCACGCTCCCCGCGCCCAATATCTGCTGCTCCTCCGCGCTCAGCCCTTCAATTTCCATCTCGATCATCTGCGCCACGCGCTCCGGCACCTCGGCTTCCATCTCCTCGAACGCCCCCGCAGGCTTCCAGTCCCGCCCGCCGTCCTTCTCTCCGCGCACAAGAAAACGCCGCGCGATCAGATGCTCCACAAGCGCAATCGCAAACAGCGGATTCCCCTCCGAATGCTGGTGCACGAACCCCGTCAGTCCCGACGGCAGCGTCTGCTGCTCCAGCTCGCGTCCCAGCAGTTCCCGCATCGCACTCCTGGCCAGCGGACCCAGAGCCACCTCCGTCGATAGCTGCCGCATCAGCAGGTTCTGCTTCATCGCGCGTACCGGATGTTCCCGTCCATCCCCCGGCCCGCACGTCGCCACCATCAGCAGTTTCGCCGGAGCGCGCCGCCTCGCCAGCGCGGCCATCAGGTTCACCGTCGCCTCGTCGGCCCAATGCAGATCCTCGAAAACCAGCACCAGCGGCTTCTCCGCCGCTATTTGTTCCAGTGCCGCGCACAAATCTCCCGGCATGCGCTTCCCATTTGTCACAGCCGCTGTATCAATTGCCCACCCCAGCCCCGCCAGCCACGCCGGAGCCGCCCTCGCCAGCACTGCGCACGCCATCTCCCCGTCCTCTGACGCGCACAGCCGCCCCAGCGCTTCCATCACCGGGTAATATTCTTCCCTCTCCCCGAACCCCTCCACGCACTGCCCGCGCGCCACGCTCCATCCCATTCCCAAACCCGCATTCAGCCCATGGCAAAACGCATCCACCAGCGCCGTCTTCCCAATCCCCACCTCGCCGGTGACAAATACCACCTGCCTCTCGCCGCCTCGAGCCAACTTCATCCGCTCCTGCAACCGGCCCAGCTCCTCATTGCGCCCAACAATCCTCTTCGGCCCCAAACCCGGTTCTGCCCCCGCCCCATCGCGCCCCGCTCCCTCGTCGTGCGCCGCGAAGCCGTTCCCCGCCACACTCGCGTCCGCGACCGCCGCCACAAAACAATACCCGCGCTTCGTCAGGGTCTGGATGAACCTCGGCTCCGCCGCGTCGTCCCCCAGCAGCTTCCGCAACTCCAGCATGTAAGTCCGCAGCACCTGCGGTTGCACGTACGTCTCGGGCCACAGCGCATCCAGCAGCTCGTCATGCGTAATCAGCCGCCCCGGATGCTCCACCAGATACCGCAGCACCATAAACGGCCGCGGCGCCAGCGCGATCTGCCTCTCCCCGCACCACAAACACTCATTCCCCGTGTCCAGCCGAAACGAACCAAACTGCTTCATTCCGCCGGCCCCCTCGCCGGCCAGAGCCCCTCGTAGTTACGACTCTGCAACCCGCAATGTTCCAGCAACCATCCTTCCACACCCTCGCTGCCCAATGTCACGACAACTTCAATCCCTGGTTGCCTTCGCATGACGATCCACCCAATCGCCCCAAGACAACTGTCCACTCCCGAACAATCCTGTCCATCTATAGAAGAACCACTCTGGTCGCTACTCTCTATTGCCTATTCCCTATTGCCTACTGCATGCGCTCAAGCATTTTCACCACCTCGCTCCAGGCCACCGGTGCCTGATGCATCGCCCACACCGTCTCCACCACCAGATGCTCCCGCTCCACCGCCTGTTCCACCTCGTGCGTCAGCTGCGGGTCGTAGATCGTTTGATCGTCATTCACCACCAGCGTGTCGCTCGCGTACAGCAACTTCCGCTCCGGGAAATACACCATATATTGCCGCTCCGTCGACGCGCCCCGCAGCGGATACACCACCATCCGATTCGCTCCCGTCCCAATCTCCGTCTTCTCCGACACAATCTTCCACACAGGCTTCTTCTTCGCCGTTTCTTCCGCATCCGGATCAATCGTGTGCGGTGCCTCCACCATCCGTTCCAGCAACGGCTCATTCAGATCCAGGATATAAACCGGCAACCCCGCCGCCACATCCGCCCGCACTCCACCCACATGCGGCCACGAGTCCGACGTCGACAGCACCGCCTTCACCGCCGCATCCGGATACCGCTTCTTCGCCTCGGCTAAAATTCCCTCAGTAAACTTCCCTGAAATCGGCGTCTCCAGAATCACCACCCCATCCGTCTGCTTCACAATCGTGGTGTTCCACGACCCCGAAAATAGATCGATCCCGTCCGCCAGCGCCTTATCCTGTCCCGCGCGAAACGTAGCGCCCTTAAACCCGGTCATCCCCGCGCTCATCGCCGCCGCCTTCGCATCCATCGCGAAATCCTTCTCGTCCACCGCCCCGTTGAACGCGATATCTACC
>Ga0181535_10008265_pt1 | contig 10286 bp, 10 predicted proteins | sample PEATcosm2014_Bin_44_FD_119774 | JGI IMG/M metagenome (GOLD analysis project Ga0181535, IMG submission 119774) | Peatland microbial communities from MTU Mesocosm Facility, Houghton, MI, USA - PEATcosm2014_Bin17_30_metaG | ecosystem: Environmental > Terrestrial > Soil > Wetlands > Peat | place...
CGACGGCGATGGCGGCAACGGCTGCGAATAGGGACTTGCCGATCCCCTTGCCGCGGAACGCGGGACGGACGAAGATGTCTTCCAGGTTGATGCCCGCGTGGCCGCGCCAGGTGGAGTAGTTGTAGAAATAAAGCGCGAATCCGAGGGGGACGAAGCTGCCCATTGCAGGCTGCAGGTCGTCAGTTGAAGGCGAGAATGCCGGAACAGGGTCGTGCCACTCGGCGATGAGGCAGTGGAAGCGTGGGGTGGGGCCGAAGCCGTCGCGCAGCAGGTCTGCGTGGGTGGCGATGGCAGAGGCGGGTTCGCGCTCGTACTCGGCCAGCTCTCGGATGAAGGCGAGGATTTCGGGGATGTCGGTGGGGACGGCAGGGCGGATATTAATCATAAGAATATGGTTGAGATATTTACTGTAAATCCAACCAATAAAATCCTATTTTCGTTGATGATTGGAGGGGGCGTTAGGATTGGCGGCAAGCCACTTGTCGAAAGGGATGTTGAAATCGAAGAGCTCCTGCTTGCCGTCCTGGGTGTAGATCATCTTGATGTAGAGGACGGCGCCTTTGAGGGCCGGATCGTCGATGCCGGTGATGTCATAGAAGAGGTAGCCGGCCAGGGTGGAGTGGGGCTTGACGATGGTGCTTTGGAAGCCGAAGTCGGTGTCGTCCTGGGCGATCTTTTTATCGACGGGGGTGCGCTGGACGGGGAAGGGGTCCAGCGGGATGTGAATGGGCTTGGTGCTCTTATAGGTGAAGAGGCGGCGATTGATCTCGTCCTCTGTGGCAGCGGGGATTTTGTCGTTGGCGGCGGAGATGAACTGCATGCGGGCATCGCTGAGTTGCAGGGCGAGATCGCCGTCGTTGGTAAAGATGACGCGGACGGGCAGCAGGCCGTGCTGGATGTAGGGCAGGCGGAAGAAGCTGCACCGCTTGGGGTCGTCGCATGGATCGGCGGCGATGGTGAGATGCTCACCGGGGTGGGTTTCGTTGGCGGGGTAGCTGGATGCAGGGTTGGGCGGCGGAGCCGATTTTTTGTTGGCGGCGCGGGCAGGCAAGCATAACAGGGATGCTGCGAGGATGGCACTGGTGGAGAGCACACGGAACGCGGACAATGGGCGTGAATTGGACGCGTTGTAATGCGAGCTCATGCTGGGTTGATTATCATCATCACGGATGCCGTGGTAAAGCTGGGCGGTTGTGGTTCCTTGGAACGAGAGAGCGGCGAACGATGGGAATGGCGCTGTATAGCTTGCTGCTGATGATGGCGCTGGGGGTGTGCTCGCCGTGGTGGCTGGCGCGGAAGGTACGCTACCGCACGGGGATGAGGCAGCGGCTGGGGCGGGTTCCGGCGGAGTTGCGGGCGGCGGTGGCAGGCCGACAGGTGGTGTGGATCCATGCGGTAAGCGTGGGCGAGGTACTGGCGGCGACCCGGCTGGTGACGGAGTTGGAGGTGGCGCTGGGTGCTGGGTGGGTGGTAGTGGTTTCCACGACGACGGCTACGGGCCAGGTGCTGGCGAAGGAGCGGTTTGGGGCGGGATCGTCGAATGGCGATTCTAGACGGGTGTTTTATTATCCGCTGGATTTTGCTTGGGCGGTGAAGGCGTATCTGCGGGTGCTGCGACCGAAGCTGCTGGTGCTGATGGAGAGCGAACTGTGGCCACGGATGCTGGTTGAGTGCGGGCGGGCTGGCGTGCCGGTGGCCGTGGTGAATGCCAGGGTTTCGGATAGAAGCTATGCGCGGGGATTGAAAGTACGGGCGATTTGGGGACGGGTACTACAACTGGTGGATTTATTTCTGGCTCAGAGCGAGGAGGACGCCCGTCGGTTGCTGGCGATGGGGGCGCGCGCTGAGGCGGTGCGGGCGATTGGGAACCTGAAGTACGACGTGAGGGCAGCAAAGGCAAGCCGTGTGGCGGAGTTAATCAAAGAGGCTGCGGCGGGACGACCGATTGTGGTGGCGGGAAGTGTTGTGGACCGGCTGAATAATAAAAAGCTCAGCGAAGACGAGATGGCGATTCAGGCGTGGGAGGGACGAGTACGGCGTGAACTTGGCGCGTTGCTGGTGATTGCGCCGAGGCACCCCGAGCGGTTTGGCGAAGTGGAGTCCGTTGCGACGAGCTATTGCTATGTGAAGGCGAGTGAATTGGTTGTATCGAACGATGGTGTTTTGCTCAGAAAAATATATTCCAGTTGGACTGGGAAACGAGCACCGAGCAACGTGCCTGGTTCTGAAGGCCGGTTGGATATTGTGCTGTTGGATACGATTGGCGATCTGGCGGCTGTGTATGGCGTTGCGGATGTGGCGTTCGTTGGTGGGAGTCTGGTGCGGCGGGGAGGGCACAATCCGCTGGAGCCGGCGCAGTTTGCGGTACCGGTGGTGATGGGGCCATCATTCGAAAATTTCCGCGATGTGGTGGGGAAGATGATTGCGGTGGATGGGATTCGCATTGTGCAGGACAAGGCTGAGTTGGAGGCGGCGCTTATTGAGTTGCTGATGGACCGCGAGGCGGCGCGGGCTATGGGAGAACGCGGGCGGCGGGTGTTTGAGGAGCAGCAGGGAGCGACGGCGCGGGCGGTCGCGGCGCTGATTGGGATGGTGCAACCGTGAGGGCGCGGAGGTGGTGGGCGAGGCCGCTGGCGCCGGTCTATGCGGCGGGGCTGGCGGTGCGGGATGGTCTGCGGCGGGTTGGGTTGCTGCGGACGCAGAGACTGGCATGGCCAGTAATCAGCGTGGGCAGCCTATCTGCGGGCGGGGCTGGGAAGACTCCGGTGGTGATTGCGCTGGCGGAGTTGTTGAAGGCTCAGGGTTGGCATGTGGATGTGTTGTCGCGGGGGTATCGACGGACGGGGCGGGATGTGGAACGGGTCGATCTAGCTGTGGCAGATGCGGCGGCGCGGTTTGGCGATGAGCCGGTGATGATTGCGCACCGAGCGGGGATTGCGGTGTGGGTTGGAGCGAAGCGGTTTGAGGCGGGAGTAATGGCAGAGGGCGAGCGAGAAGCAGGTTCCTCCGCTGGGCTACGGAATGACAAACAAGAAGACCTGCGGAAAGACAGGCAAGAACGGGTGCATCTGTTGGACGATGGATTTCAGCATAGAGAGCTGGCGCGGGCGGTGGATGTGGTTTTGGTGACAGAGGAGGACTTGGAGGATGCGCTGTTGCCGGCGGGAAACCGGAGGCAGCCTCTGGCGGCACTGCACCGGGCGGATGTGGTGGTGCTGCGGGAGCATGAACGGGAACGCGTGGAGGAGCGGGTGCGCGGGTCGATGCGCGTGGACGCGGCGGTATGGAGCGTGCGGCGGGAACTCCGATTCGTGGAGGGGGGGGCGGGGGCAAGGCCGATGGCGTTCTGCGCGATTGCGCGACCGGAGGAGTTCTGGGCGATGCTGACAGAGACGGGTTGCGGTCTAGTGGATAGGATGGCGTTCGGCGATCATCATGCGTATGCAATGGCGGATATGGTACGGATGGTTGCAAAGGCAAAAAATAATGGGGCGACGGGCTTTATTACCACCGAGAAGGACGCAGTGAAACTGGATAAGGCTATGCTGGAGCGACTGGGCGAAGTGGGGCCGGTCTGCGTTGTACGGCTTGAGACTAAGTTTACGGATGAGGCGGGCATAGTGCGCGATCTGGAGGCGCGCTGCCGGTGAGAGTGCTGATTGTACGGATCGGAGCGATGGGCGATGTGCTGCACGCGATGCCGGCCGTGGCGGCGTTGCGCGAACGGCATCCCGAGTGGTTTATCGGGTGGGCGATCGAGCCGCAGTGGAGCGATCTGCTACAGATTGCGGGCGACCCTAACGACTTGCAGCAGATTGAAGGACGCAACGATGGGCGGGCCCTGGTGGACCGCTGGTACAGTGTGCCGGCCAGAGCGTGGAAGAAGAGGCTGATCTCGCTGAAGACACGCTCGGAGGTTCGCGGGTTGCGCGATGTGCTGCAGTGTGACCAGTTCGACGTGTGCGTGGACATGCAGGGTGCGCTGAAGTCGGCGATGGTGGGACGGATGGCGGGGGCCAGTGTCTATACGGGACCGGCGGCGCCGAGGGAGCGGTTGGCGCGCTGGTGTTACAAGCAGAAGGTGGAGATGAGCTCGGCGCATGTGGTGGAACAAGGCTGCGAGTTGCTGGGTGCGGCGGTGAGCGAGGATTTGCATCCAACGCGGGTGACGTTGCCGATGGACGAGATGGACGAACGGTGGGCCGCGGAAGAGGTGGGACGCGAGCGATTCTGCCTGATCTCGCCAGGCGGCGGATGGGGAGCGAAGATATGGCCGGCGGAGCGGTTTGGGCGGGTGGCGGCGGAGCTGGCGCGGAGCGGCGTGCGGTGTGTGGTGAACACCGCGCAGCATGGCTCACGAGAGGCGGAGGGTGTGGAGCAGGCGAGTGAGGGGGCCGCGCGCGTGGTGCAATGCTCAGTGGGACAATTGGTTGCGCTGATGCGACGGGCCGCGGTTGTGGTGGCGGGCGATACCGGGCCACTTCATCTGGCGGCTGCGCTGGAGAGGCCGGTGGTGGGGATCTATGGGCCGACCGATCCGGCGCGCAATGGGCCGTACGGAACGCGCTCGCGGGTTCTACGCGATGCAGGAAGCACGACCAGTCACAAGCGGGTGCGCGAGGTGGAGGCGGGAATGTTGAAGATCGGAGTGGAAGAGGTGGTGACGGCTGCGAAGGAGATGCTGGGTTAGGGTTGGTGGTTGCAGGTTTGGGAGGCCGCGGCTCCGATACATTGAGCTTACCAGATGAGAGAATCGTCTAGTAGGGCGAGAGGATTGCGGACGAATTTGAGCGGACGAACAGGTTGGCAGAAGATTGCGCGGCGAATCCGGGTGCCGCTGGGCTTTGTATTTGCGGCGTTGTTTTTGTGGCTGGCAGATCCAAGCCGGCGGACAATGGCGGCAAGCTTTGCGCTGGTGCTGCCTGGGATATGGCTGCGCGGGTACGCGTCCGGTTATGTGCGCAAGGACGCGCAACTGACCACGACCGGGCCGTATGCCTACACGCGAAACCCACTGTATCTGGGATCGATGCTGATTGCGTTCGGGTTTGCGGCGGCAGCGGCGAGTTGGATAATCCTGGCGCTGCTGGTGGCGCTGTTTGCGGCGATCTATATTCCCACGATCCTGAGCGAGGAAGCGTATTTGCGCGAACACTTTGCAGGCTTCGATGCGTATGCGCGCGTGGTGCCGAGGCTGCTGCCGCGAGGAGCCGGCGCCGCAAAGGCGATGGCCGCGGAGGGAAGAGTTCCGGCGGAGGGCGGATTTTCGACACAGCTTTATCTGCGCCACCGCGAGTACAATTCGGCTATGGGTGCAGTGGCCCTGTATCTGGCCCTGGTGCTGAAGCTGCTGATCTATTCACGCTAAAAGTTCCAACATCTTCCCTCTGTGAGTTGCCAATCCTTGAATGGTCTGAATGGTCTGAAATGTCCCGCGGCTCTCCACTCCGGCTTTAAGTCAGTGCGGCTTGCGGCTGCTGGCGCACTGCTGCTAGGGATGGCGGCGGGACCGAGCGGCTGGACGCCGTTGACCTCGGCACAGACGGTAGGCATGGGGCCGATGGCACAGGCGCAAACGGCACAGCATCCGATTCCAACATTGCAGCCGCCGGCTATAGGCTATGTGTTTCCGGCGCGGCAGACGCTGATCTTTACCGTGGACTGGCGCGTGTTTACCGGGGGGACGGCGGTCTTTCATCTGGAGCAGCAGGGCGACCAGTTGCATGTAACGGCGACGGCGGACACGGTGGGAGCTGTGAATATGCTGTTTCCGGTGGTGGACCGGTTTCAATCGGTGATGGACACCCGCACGGGCTGTTCGGAGGGCTTCTGGAAGCAGATACAGGAGGGGCGGCGGAAGGTCTCAAGCGACCTGACGTTCGACTATAACGCGGGCAAGCAGACACAGGTGGAGCGAAACCTGGTCAAAGGCACGCAGAAGCAGCAGACGACTTCGATCCCTGCTTGTGTCACGGATTCGTTGTCGGGGATTTTTTATGCGGCTTCGCAGCGGCTTACGGTGGGGCAGGACTTTGGATTTCCTCTTGCTGACGCGATGCGTACGGTGACGGTGACGATGAAAGTGGAGGCGCGCGAGGAGATTAAGACGCCGGCGGGCACGTTTCAGACTATCCGTGTGCAGCCGACGGCTGAGGAAGGCGTTGTGAAGAACCGCGGCAACATCTGGATCTGGTATACGGACGACGCGCGCCATATGCCGGTACAGATCCGGGCGCGGCTGTTCTGGGGTACGATCACCTTTGACCTGCAGAGTGTCGAAGCGAAGTAAGCCGCTTGGTGGCGTGTTGGGCTTGGTGTGGCGTTCCCTGATGGTCGCAAGGGTATGGGTACAGTGTTTGAGTTGAGATTGGAGCGGGACGATGCTTTTTGAGGGCGATGCGGAGCCGACACCTCCTGAAGGACTGGTGATTGTGGGACGCTTTGAAAGCCCCGTGGAAGCACAGATGGCCAAGGGGGCGCTGGAATCGGCTGGCATTGAGAGCTTTCTGGTAGGAGAGAACGCCAACATTATGCTCTCTGCTGCGTTCCGGGTCCGCCTACAGGTGCGAGAGGAGGATGAGGCGGCAGTTCGCGAAATCATGGCGCAGAGCGCCGGGGATTTGACCGGCGAGGCGTCGAGGAAGGTTGAACCGGATTGGGATTGGGGTGGTGAGGCCGCTGAGCCTGGCGAGAGAAGAAGGGATGATGCGGGTGGGAGTTGAATTGGGTATGTAGTTGCATGTAAGTTGGTCAATGCCGGTTGTGCAGATCGGACCCGGTGACGACCGCGATAGCAAGGTTTGCGGTTGCGGGTGTTTGACGGGGCGAAGAGCGCAGAATGTGACCGCCGATACAGCAGGTGGATTGGCAGATCGCATGAAATAGAGTGAGGTTAGCGGTCTGTCGAATCATGGACGAGAGTGTTTGGTAAGAGCCGGTTTAGAAGAGACGGGTCGCAGGATGGACGCGAGGCGAACCCAGTGAGATGAGAGAGGTTTGGGAGAGAGCGATGAAGATTTTCGGAATGAGGATTGCAGGCGGATTGACGGCTTGTCTACTGGGTTTGGTGTGGTTGGCGCAGCCGGGACGGATGATGGCGCAGGTAGCGGCGCCGGCGGAACCTACGGCGAGCATGCATGGACATGTGCAGGACCCCCTAGGGGCAGCGCTTGCCGGCGGCGTGGTGAAGTTGAGTACGGACCGCGGCAAGAATACGGTGAACAGGAATTTTCAGTACCAGTTCCCGATCGACAACAACGGCGACTACAAGGGTGAAGGGATCAAACCGGGCACCTATCTGATGATTGCGTTCAACAATAAAGGTGTGGATGTTGACTATCAGACTGCTGCACTAGCCGCTGGCGACGACAAGGCCGTTGACTTCGACATGACGCGCAAGGCGTACATCGACGCGATGAGTCCGGCCGAACGAGACCAGATGGAGCAAACAAAGAAGGCGAACGCGGATATCATGGCGAAGAACGCCAAGATTGAGAATTTGAATGCGGCACTGAAACAGGCACAAGCGGATACGGCTGCAGGCAACTATGCGGCTGCCATCAAAGCCATGACAGATGCAACCGCAGCCGTAGCACAGGCAAACATCGCCAAGTCGGACGAGGCACTGCTTTGGGACAAGCTGGGAGACGCGCAGTTGGGCGATGCGGTGGCGGCTGACAATGCGGCAAAGGCGGCCAAAACAGTCGATCCGACGGTCAAAGACAAATTGGCGGCGGCAGTAACGTCGTACCAGAAGACGATCAGCCTGAATGCGGCTGCGGAAAAGCCTAACCCAGTGACGACCGCGGTAGCCAACAACCAGCTTGGGCAGGCGCTGGGCAGGCTAGGCAAGACGCAGGAGGCTGCCGCCGCCTATGACGCAGCGGCCGCTGCAGATCCGAAGGGCGCTGGGAAGTACTACTTCAATGAGGCGGTGACGCTATACAACGTGAGCGTGTCGACGGGCAAGGTTGACGGCCTTGTCGATGCGGCAGACAAGGCAATTGCGGCCGATCCCACCAAATCGGAGGCATACTACCTGAAGACGCAGGGGCTGGCCCCGCTGATTACGATGGGGCCCGACGGTAAGACGTTCGTAGCACCTCCAGGCCTGGTCGACGCATGCAACATGTATCTAAAACTGGCCCCGGCGGGAGTTCACGCAGCCGATATCAAGGGGCTTCTTGCTGGGCTGAATGAGACGGTGCAGACCAATTACAAGGCGCCACCGACTACGACTACCAAGAAAAAATAAACTGTTTCGAAGCATGGAAGCGGCCCTGGACGACGAGAGTCCGGGGCCATTTTATTGGAGGGCATGCAGGGCCGATTCAGCAGTGGCGCAAGTGCGAGGTGTTGATGGGCGGAGCGACAGGTGAGGCGCGAGTACTAGGGTTTGCGGAGGCGCTGGAGTGCGTGCTACGCCACTCGGCCGGGATGCGCGTTGCGGGGACGGAACGGGTGGCGCTGTTGGATTTAGCTGGGCGAGTGTTGGCCGAGGAGGTGAAGGCCGACCGCGATCAGCCTCCGTTCGACCGCGCGTCGCGGGATGGGTTCGCTGTGCGGGCGGTGGAGTGGATGGCGGGAAGACGGCTACGTTTGATGGGGCAGGTTCGCGCAGGTGAGGTTTGGCGGGGTGGTTCGATTGCGGCCGGCGAAGCGGTGGAGATTATGACAGGTGCCGCGGTACCGATGGGCGCGGATGCTGTAGCGATGATCGAACACGCGGAACAGGTGAGAGGCGAGGTGTGGGCCGCGCTCGGGCGGTCGTTGCGCGCGGGGGAGAACATGGTGCGGCGCGGCAGTGAAGCGAGTAAGGGAGACTTGCTGCTAGAAATTGGAACGACGCTGGGCGCAGCGGAGATTGCCATGGCGGCGGCGTGCGGCTATGCAGAGATTTCGATTCGCAAGCGTCCATCGGTGGCCATATTGGCGACTGGAGATGAATTGGTGGAGTTGGATGAGGCGCCAGAGAGCCATCAGATTCGCAACTCGAATGGATACGCGCTGGCTGCGCTGGTGGAAGCGGCAGGCGGGCTGGCGAAGCGGTTGGCGATAGCGCACGACACGCGAGAGAGCTTGCGTGAGCGGATTGCCGTGGGACGCGGGAGCGATCTGCTGCTGCTGTCGGGCGGGGTGTCGGTGGGGGAGTACGATCTGGTGGAGGAAGTGCTGTCGGAATTTGGCGCGGAGTTTTTCTTTACCGGGGTGCGGATGCAACCGGGTAGGCCAGTAGTGTTTGGGAGGATGCCGAAGGCAGCAAGTCAGCGAAGCAGCAAGTCTGCGAGTCAGCAAGGCGCGGTTTTGATAGGGACGGGCTTAAGCCCGTCCGCTAGCGACATAAAACCACACGGGGCTTTAGTCCCTGAGGGAAATGGGAGCGGATGGACGTATTTCTTCGGTTTGCCGGGGAATCCGGTATCGACGCAGGTGACGTTTCACTGCTTCGTCGAACCACTGCTGCGTGCGGTCTGCGGGGCGGGTGCGGCGGGGCCGAGGTTTGTGCAGGCAACTCTAGCGGAGAATGTCAAGGGCAAGAAAGAGTTGACGCGGATTTTGCCTGCGATCTTGCGGCATGATCTGGAACGGCCTGAGGTGCTGATTGTACGGACGCAGGGATCGGGCGACCTGGCGGCGAACGCGCGTTCCAACAGCTACGCGGTGCTTCCGGAGGGACATGACTGCAAGGCGGGAGATGTGATTTCCGTGTTGCTGCGGTAGGATGTTGGCCATGGAACAGAACAATCAAAAGCGAAGCTCACGAAGAAAACACACTTTCTCACTAGCTGAATGGACATTCATCGTTTCATGCTCTGTGTATGTGTCTGCGGTTCACCACGAGCGAATGATGGGGTTTAGTGGGTTATTAATGATCCTCATAATTCTTGTAGGAATCATGCACATATTTAAGGAAATAACGGAACTGCTTCAGGAGCCACAGTGAGTGTTGAGAAGTTGTCGCACTACGATAAGGCGGGGCGCTCGCGGATGGTGGATGTGAGCGCGAAGTCGGAGACGCGGCGCGAGGCAGTAGCGGAGGCGTTCGTCGAGCTGACGGACACGGTGCTGAATGCTCTGCCAAAGAACCCCAAGGGCAACCCGCTGGAAGTAGCGCGGATTGCGGGGATTCAGGCGGCAAAGCAGACGGCGACGCTGATTCCGATGTGCCATCCGCTGGCGTTGAGTTATGTGGATGTTGAGGCGACGGTGGTTGCGGGAGGGGTGCGACTCCGCGCGACGGCGGCGACAACTGCGGCGACGGGCGTGGAGATGGAGGCGATGGTTGC
>Ga0181535_10008266_pt1 | contig 10285 bp, 10 predicted proteins | sample PEATcosm2014_Bin_44_FD_119774 | JGI IMG/M metagenome (GOLD analysis project Ga0181535, IMG submission 119774) | Peatland microbial communities from MTU Mesocosm Facility, Houghton, MI, USA - PEATcosm2014_Bin17_30_metaG | ecosystem: Environmental > Terrestrial > Soil > Wetlands > Peat | place...
GAAAAGTGTGAAAAGCATGCCTCAGGGCCTGAAGGCCACATTCATTTCATGCCACTTATACCGGGGATAAATCCCCGGCCTACCGCCCGAAGGAGTTTTTCCGCAGCCTTTAAAGCCCAGGCCCATTTGGTTGCATTTGCGGCACGACTGAAGTCGTGCCCTGACACTTATCGCGGCTTGGCTGGAGTTTTTCCGCAGCCTGTAAAGCCCGGACCCATTTTGCACGACTTTCGGCACGACTAAAGTCGTGCCCTTTCAAAACACGGGCGGGATTGGAGTTTGTGACCAAGCTGAAGACGCCTGGAGGGGCGGCTACTGCGAAGCGGACTGGTTGGTGTCGGCTGAGTGCACGGTGAAAGCGGGGGCGGTGCTGGCGACGGTGTCTTTGTGGGCGAAGTAGTCCCTGTCCCAGAGGTTCTTATAGAACTCGCCGGTAAGCTCGGCGGCGCGGGGGCCAAAGGTGGGACGGCCGCCTTCAAGGAAGAAGACGGTGACCAGGCTTCCCTGGGGTCCATCGGAGTAGGAGGCGAACCAGCCGAAGCGGGTTCCGTTGTCGGAGCAGGTGCCGGTTTTGCCGAAGACGGGCAGCTCGTTGAAGTTAGCGCGGAGGCGGCGGGCGGTTCCATATTCGACTGCGCCGGCCATGCCATCCTGCATTTCAGGAACGTATTTGGCGATGTCGAGAGTCCGCTTGATTTTGGGGGCGAGGTGGGCGGCTTCGTCGGGGGTGGTGGGATGCTGGAGGTAGTAGAGGGTGCCTCCGTTGGCGATGGCGGAGACGAAGGCTCCGAGCTGGAGGGGGGTGAGCGAGACGCCCTGGCCGAAGCTGCACATGCGGCCGACGCCGCCTTCGGCGGCGGGAATGGGCTGGTCAGGATACTGGCCGAGCTGTTCACCGTCGATGTGGTAGCCGGCCAACTCGCCGAGGCCGAATTGGGTAGCGTAGTGGCGGACGCGGTCAAAGCCGAGTTCGCGGCCAAGCTCCTCGAAGTAGAGGTTGTTGCTCTTGGCGAGGGCCTCGGTCATGTTCATGCGGAAGCCGGCGAGCTGGACCGGGGTGTCGCTGGTGACGAGGCCCTCAGAGAGAGCGGCGAGGGCGACGGTGAGCTTGATGGTGGAACAGGGCTCAGCGCCGGGCGAAAGGGCCAGCTTCTGGTTGACCATGGCGAGGATGCGGCCGTTGGAGGGATCGATAACCAGGGCGGTGCCGTTCATGTCGCCGAGGGCGTCGATGGCGGCCTGGCGGACGACGGGGTCTTCTCCGGCTGTAATGTCGCCGGCGAACTGGTCAGAGCCGGCGAAGGAGCTGGCGGTGAAGCGCTCGTAGTAATGATGGCGGCGGGAATGGAGGGCAACCTGGCGCGCATTTGCTCTTGCCTGGCCTCTTGGGGTGAGCCGGGCGGGCGAGGATTGCGAGGCGGCATGGGTGCGCGTTGCGCCGGCCGTTGCGGGCCTGGAGGCGGAAGTGCGCGGAGAGGCCGCGCGGGCCGTAGCGCGGCGGGCGGCGGAGCGATGGGTTTCAGTGAGATGCGGCAGAGAGGTTCTGGAGCGATGGAGCGTGTGGGGGGCGTCCAGTGCCGAGGCGCCGGGCGATAGAGTGATGCCTGAGACCAAGGCCAATAAGGTGGTGCAAACGAAAGACAGCTTCATCCGGTAGACTTCCCCTCAAATAATGGATTTCTTGCTGTACGTCTGCCGATGGGTGCCGCACTTGATGCGTTGCTGGAACACTTTTCTATCGGCCTATCAGAGAACAGACATTCTTGCTATGCAGCCAATCTGGGTAATATGCCATAGGGCTTTGTCAATCCAAGTGATCAGAATCACCGGCGAGACGATCCGCTGATTCCAGAGGACGTAAGCGAAAGAGAACAAATTCATGTGCTTACGCCAAAAGCCCGATTGCAATGGTAGAGCTATATTGCACTATACAGCGACGAAACCTGAAATGAAATGGCACAAAGGGGGACCATTCCCTAAAACTGCAAGCGGCGGAGAAAAGCGGGAACATCCAGGTCCCGATGCTGCTCGTCGTTCCCATCTTGAAACAGGGAGGAGACGGGCTCGGCGGTGAGCTCCTGCCGGTTTGCTTCGGACTGAGCTAGCTCGAGGCTTTCCCCTTCTCTGAAATCGGCGGCGTAGTCTCTGGGCTGGGGTACGGCATCGGCCTCGAGGGCCATTTCTTCAAACTTTGGGCGGGCGGGCCAGGCCGACACCTCTTCTTCGTCTTCCTGAGAGCGGCTGGATTGAGACTCGACGGCAGCGGCGGACGAGGCGGAGACGGTGACGGTAGTGGCTACGACCGGCTTCGAGGAGGAGAAGAAAAAGGGCTGGCCGGACTCGGCGTCTTCTTCCTCGCTCTTGAAGCGGGGGGGTGCGGGCGGGGGCGCAGGCACGGCGGCGGCTTTCTGGTCGTCGAACCAGTTGCCGGGTTCCTCGACTGGTATGGATTCGACCGGGGCAGAGGTTGCAGGGACTGAGGCGATGGGGACTGGGGCGATGGGCGGGGGCGTAAGGGGCACAGAAACGACAGGCGACTCTTCGACGCTCAACATGCGGGCACGGCGTTCGGGCATTTGATCGCGGAAGCCGGTGGCGATGACGGTGATCTTGACCTCTTCGCCCATCTTCTCGTCGAGCACGGCGCCGAAGATGATGTTGGCGTCTTCGTGGGCGGCGGACTGGATGAGGGAGGAAGCCTCGTTGACCTCGGAGAGCTTGAGGGAGCTGGAGCCGGTGATGTTGATGAGGATGCCGCGGGCGCCATCGATGGCGCCGGCTTCAAGCAGCGGCGAGGCCATGGCTGCCTGCGCGGCCTCAATGGCGCGATTGGTGCCGGAGCGAACTGCAGTGCCCATGACGGCGTGGCCCATGCCGGCCATGGTGGTTTTTACATCGGCGAAGTCGCGGTTGATGATGCCGGGGATGGTGATGATGTCGGAGATTCCCTGCACGCCTTGGCGGAGGACATCGTCGGCGATGCGGAAACTCTCGAAGAATCCGGCGTCTTTGGCGACGGCGAGCAGCTTCTCGTTGGGAATGACGATCATGGTGTCGACGCTCTCAATGAGCTCCTTGAGGCCGCGCTCGGCCTGCTGGAGGCGGCGCTTGCCTTCAAAGGCAAAAGGGCGGGTGATGACGGCTACGGTGAGGATGCCCATTTCGCTGGCCAGCGAGGCGATGACGGGAGCGGCTCCTGTGCCGGTGCCACCACCGAGGCCGGCGGTGACGAAGACCATATCCGCGCCTTCGAGGGCTTCAATGATTTTCTCGGAATCTTCGAGGGCGGCGCGGCGGCCGATGTCGGGATTGGCGCCTGCGCCGAGGCCGAGAGTGAGGCGGACACCGAGTTGGAGCTTGACGGGAGCCTGCGAGAGCTTGAGGGCCTGGACGTCGGTATTGGCGGCGATGAACTCGACACCTTCCATGTGCGCCTGGATCATGCGATTGACGGCATTGCCGCCGCCGCCGCCCACGCCGATAACCTTGATGCGGGCTCCGCGCACCGGTTCATCGTGATATTGAATGCGCATCTCTCCGGCGTCGTTGCTCTGCGGTTCCATCTCGGATTGGCCCTCCTGATTCCTGGATTGATTCTATGAACGACTAGTAGCTTGCTGCAAAGATTGCACGTAGTTTCGAGCGCAAAGTGCTGCTTTCAGCCGCGCGGGTGGCGCGGGTTCGTTGGGTATAGAGAAGCATGCCGATAGCGACGGCAAAGCCGGGGTGCACGAGCTCGCCGGGCATATGAGATAGACGCACGGGCAAGCCGGTTCGTGCCGGAACGCGCAACTGGCTCTCCGTTACATCCAGCATACCGGGTAACATGGCGCCGCCGCCGGTGAGGACGCAACCGGCGCCGAGAGCCTCGACAACGCCGCCCTGGCGAAGGCTCTCTTTGACGTAGTACATGAGTTCGCGGGCGCGGGGCTCGAGGATTTCGGCGATCATGCGCAGGCGAAGCATTTGAGGCTGGGGGTTGGCGATCTCAATCTCTGCCAATTGAGGCACGGCGGTGACGACGGCGTTGCCATATTGGCGCTTGAGCTCCTCAGCCTGGGCCACGGACATTTGCAGGCCAATGGCGAGGTCGTTGGTAAAGTGCGCGCCGCCGATGGGGACCGATGCCGTATGCGCGACTGCTCCCTCAAAGAAGACGACCATGTCGCTGGAGTGGGCGCCGATGTCGAGCAGGCAAACGCCGAGTTCGCGCTCGTCGGCGGAGAGAGTGCCTTCGGCGGCGGCGATGGACTCGAGAACTGCTTCAGAGACCTCAAGGCCGGCGCGGTTGGCGCAGGTGACCGAGCTTTGCAGCGCACTGCCGGAACAGGTGGCGATGTGAAGATCGACTTCAAGCCGGGCGCCGACCATGCCGACGGGATCGAAGATGCCGGGCTGCTCATCGAGGATGAACTGGCGGGGTAGGAGATGGAGGATTTCGCGGTCGGGAGGAAGGGCGACGGCGCGGGCGCGCTCGACGGCGGTGCGGACATCGTCGCGCGTGATTTCGCGCATGCGATTGCCGAGCTCGAATCCGCCGTTGGTGTTGAGGCCGCGAATGTGCGGACCGCCTACGCCGACGACGCACTCGTCGATATTGATGCGGGAGACGCGCTCGGCCTGCTCGTTGGCGGAGCGGACGGCTCGGGCGGCTGGGGACAATTCGGCGATGAGGCCTTTGCGCATGCCGGCGGACTCAACGACGCCATGGCCGCGATAGCGTGGGACGCCTTCAAGGACATCGGCGGCGAGCACGCGGGTGGAGGCGCTACCGATATCGAGCACGACGATGAGGTTTTCCTGCTTCTGGGTCATCGTGCTCACTGGCCTTCCGGCGCCGCGGGGCGCTTTATGGGGGATGGCTTGCTGTTGTTGGGTTTGAGCGCGGCGGGCTTGGCTTGCGCGCGTTTCTTGTCTTTAGCGGCTTTGGCTCGGGCGGCTTTGATTTTGGCGGCCCTGGCCTTGGCTTTAGCCGAAGCAGCAGCGGCGGTCTTTGTTGCCGGCTTGCTTTTGTTGGTCTTGCTGGTTGCGGTCTTGACGGGAACGGGCTGGGCGGGAACAGCCTTAGTGGAAGCGGTCTTTGCTGGTGGTTCGACGGCTGCCGTCTTTAGAGCGGCTGGCGCGGGTGTCGAGTGTCTGGCAGCGGTTGGCTTGGCGGCGGAAGGCTTGGCGGCGGAGGGCTTGGCGGCGAGGGGTTTGGCCGCATCCAGCGAGGCTGCGTCTTGAGAGTTGGGGACTTGCGGGTCTGCCGCGGGCTGGGTTGCATTGGCTCCTGAAGCCATTTCAAGAACGACCTGATGCTCGTAGCGGAGATCGACCGCGGCAAGCTTGGGATATTGCTGACGCCACTCCGCGATGTGGGCCTTGTAACGCTGGTAGCGCTCGAGGAAATGGTCTTCGCCGAAGTGGGCGAGGATGTCAGCGCCGGGCTCGGGCATGAGGACGCGGGCGTCTTCGGGATCGGTTAGGTCAATTTCAGAGATCTGCTGGGAGAGGTGCTGATTGTTGGCGTCGAGCTCGGCCATGAGGCGGCCATAGAGCGCCATGCGTCCCTTGCGCGAGGCGGGCGAGTCGCCGGGATCCATGCCGGTGACGACGGGGAAAGAGAAGTGATGTGCAGCCATGGTGGCGGGAGACATGTCGAGCAGGACGCCGTTGGCATCGACGAGACCGATTTGCTGCACGTGACGGGTGAAGGCTACGGGCTGGCGCTCAATGACGTTGACGCGAATCTGGTTGGGGAGCAGGCGCATGACGGTGGCGTGCTCGACCCATGGGATGGCCTCAAGCTGTTTACGGCGCTCGCCGATGGGGACGAAGAAGATGTTGCGGCCGATGTCTTCGCCGAAGACGGGGAGGAGTTGGGCGCGGGTGACTTCCGTGAGGCCGGTGGCCTGGATCTGGCTTGTGCCGGCAATGCGGAAGCGGGCGTCGCGTTCGAGGTAGGTCTTGAAGAGGTCGCAGGCAAACCCGAGGCCGACAAGAACGAGGAACGCGCCGAGCGCCAGAGACACGCGTGCGACGGTGCTTGCCGGACGCCACCAGTGGGCGGGCGCGGCACCGAAGATGCCCCGATTGGAGCGTGGGGGATCGTCGCCATCGGGGTCCTGCATTTCGAGCGGCATGCCGGGTAGGGCGCGCCCTGTTCGGGGAACACCTTGCTGCACGCGCCGGAAGCGGGACTCCGCTGGCGCTTCATCCTCCCAAATCAGGGGCCGGGATGTGGAACTGCCTTGATTCATCAGGCCTGAGCAAGGTCGTGAGAGTCGCCAGATTTCACTATAGCGCCGGGGTGGATGGAGCTAATCCCATGGAAAGACGGGGGGAACCCGTGGGGTTACGGGGGAAACGGAGAGCAGGGGTCAGGGGTCAGGGATCAGAGATCAGGGGTCAGGGGTCGCGCGCCCATTTGACGGCGGCGTCAACGTCTGACTCTAAAACGCCAAGATCGGCGAGTCGCTGGCGAACTTGATCTGCACGTCCGCGCGCGAAGGTGCGGGGGATGCCGCTGGGATCCGCCGCGGTGACCTGCAATTGCTTCACGCCGTCAACGGGTTTGGCATTGCGCTGTGAAGCGCAGGCGTCTTCCTGACTTTCGATTTGGGAGACATGATTTCCTCGCGCAATTAGAGGTACGGTAATCATGCCATATCCCTGTGCATGAGACATTGCCCTCGGAGGGTGCATGAGGACTTGATTGCAGGATTAGCGATCCCGAACCGCAGATCCATCGACTCCCTTCGTTCGCCGCGGCGAACTACGGTCGCTCAGGATGACAATCTTTTTATTTGTCCGATTCTTAGATCAATCGTGAATGTCGATAGCGCTTTGTCAGGACAATTCGAGGGCGGCTAGGATTTGGGGGGCAAGTTGGCTGACGTTGCCGGCGCCGAGGGTGAGGATCAGGTCGCCTGCCTGGGCCTGGGCGGCTACGGCGGAGACGGCGGAGGGGAAATCGGGGACGAATAGGGCGTGGAGGCCCTGGATTTTTTGGGCCAGGTTTTCGGCGGTGACGCCGGGGATGGGCTCTTCGCTGGCGGCGTAAATGGGAAGGACGCAGACAGTATCGGCGTCTCTAAATGCACCGCTGAACTGGTCCAAAAGATCAAGGGTGCGCGAGTACCGGTGGGGCTGGAAGAGGACGTGAATTTTCCGGTGGCCGCACTCGCGGGCGGCGGCGAGGGTGGCGCGAATTTCGGTGGGGTGATGGCCGTAGTCGTCGACGACGGTGACGCCGCGGGCAGAGCCGCGAAGCTGAAATCGCCGGTCGACGCCGCGGAAGTGATTGAGGCCCGTGGCGATTTGATCGGGGGGAACTTCAAGCTGGCGGGCGATGGCAACGGCGGCGGTGGCGTTGAGGACGTTGTGGCGTCCGGGGACATGGAGCTCGAAGGGACCGAGCGGTCCGGCGGCGGTGTGGACGAGAAAGCGGGCGAAGCGGATGTCGATTGATGCGTTGGGAGGTTCATTGGCCGAGGGGAGAAATTCGAGGCGGTAATCGGCTGCCGGGTCTACGCCATAGGTGAAGACGCGGCGGCGGACGCGCGGCAGGATGGCCTTGAGCAGAGGGTTGTCAATGCAGGCGGTGATGGCGCCGTAGAACGGGACGCGGTCCATGAAGTCGAGATAGGCGTGCTCGACATCGGCCATGTCGTGATAGCAGTCCATGTGCTCGCGGTCGAGGTTGGTGACGACGGCGAGGATGGGCGAGAGCTTGAGGAAGGAGCGGTCGCTTTCATCGGCTTCAGCGACGAGATACTGGGTGGTGCCGAGACGGGCGTTGGAGCCGAGAGCATCGACGCGGCCACCAACGACGACGGTGGGGTCGAGACCGCCGGAAGTGAGAACGCTGGCGACCATGGAGGTGGTGGTGGTTTTTCCGTGCATGCCGGCGATGGCGATGCCGTACTTGAGGCGCATGAGTTCGGCAAGCATTTCGGCGCGCTGGATGACGGGAATCTTGCGGGCGTGGGCCTCGACGACCTCAGGGTTTGTAGCGCCGACGGCGGAGCTGGTGACGACGACGGTGGCTCCGGCGATGTGGCCGGCTTCGTGTCCCTGATAGATGGTTGCGCCGAGTAGGGCAAGGCGATCGGTGACCGGGCCGCGGCGGAGGTCGGAACCGGAAACCTTCATGCCAAGGTTGAGGAGGATCTCGGCGATGCCGCTCATGCCGATTCCGCCGATGCCAATGAAGTGCGCGTGCTGGGAGGTGGCAAACATGGAGGGTGAAGGATCAGGGTAACAGAAGGACAGAGATCAGGGCTCAGAGATCAGAGATCAGGGGGAGCTCAGTGCGCTCTTCACTGTTGAGGGAGGGTGTAGTCGAGGGTGTAGGAGTGCTGACCGTTTTCGATTTTGATGGTGAAGGTGCCGGCGATGCCTTTCAATTCATCGGTTCCGGAGCCAGGGACAACGATGATATTCATTTTTGCGCCGGATTGGTCCATGGTGCTGGAGTGCTGCAGGGCGAAGCTTCCGTGCTTGCCGTTGAGGGTTCCGGTGATCATCTCGATGGCGACATAGCCTGCGGTTCCCTGCTTGTAGTCGCCACCTCCGAGCATCTCTCCTTTACTGGTGGCTTCGAGATCGCCGTGAATCTCCTTGTCCAAAGAGAAGCGGCTGAGGCCCTCGGCGGGCGCGGGGGTCAGGGGCTGAACTTTGACGGTGAACGTGCCGTGCGCATGGTGCGTCATGGGGATCTCCTTTGGCTGTGCGGGTGAAAGAGGCGCGATCCATGCGAGGGTGAGAGCGATGAGGAAGAGGGATCGCATAGAGGAGAGATTACGACATGATCGGGCGGCGACGCGAGAGAGATATTCAGGTTGTTAAGCAACACAGATGGGGAAGAAAGTTGCGCTGATTTATTTTCTGGGGCGGGCCGCAACCTTTTGAGTGGGGAGTGTTTGCACAGGACATAACCGGCGTGACCGGGAAGGCAGCAAGAGACAAGCCTGAGACCGGAAAAGAGCTGGGCCGGCGAAAGATGCCGGCGAGGACGGAGGGGTTATGGGCAGCATGAAGAATTGGATATTGGGAGCGGTGGTAATGGCAGGCGCAGCATGCCTGGGAAGCATTCCGGCACAGGCTGCCCAAATTGGAGTTTACGTGGGCGTGCATGAGCGGTACGTGTCGCCGAGCCCTGGGCCGGGGTACTTTTGGACGGCCGGGTACTATAACGGCGGCTATTGGGTGCCTGGGCGTTGGGCCATAGCGGGCTACCGCGGTCGCGACCGGTTTGTGGCTCGCGACCGATACGATCGGGGCCGGGACTGGGATCGCGGCCGCGGGTGGGATCGGGATCACTTTCGCCGGTAGGAGGCGGCTCTGCGATTGACTTTGTCGACGGTTGTCTTGGAAATGGCGGCCTCTCCCTGGTGGAGGGGCCGCTTTTTGTTGGAGTTGCGGGGGATGGGGCGAGAGGTTTTGTGTATCCGAGCGTCTCCTGGTGCGTCTAACTGTCAGTGGGCTGTGGGGGAGATGAAGAATATTCTGTAATCGGGCGATTTTAGTTAGACGATTCTTAGCGGGCACCGCAACTAAAGCGCCGGAAAGTTGTTTGAAAGTACATAAGCCGGATGGGCAAAAGAACCCAAAGGCCGGCAGGTGCTGAGAACGAAGCTCGTCCCCAGGCCCCAGATATGGAACGAGCGGTACGATGCAGCACAAGGAGGACGTCATGCGGAGTTACCGTTTAGTTCTGTTGGCGATGCTTGCGGCTCTACCGTTTGCGGTATCGGCCAAGGCTCAGGTGGGTGTTGGGGTTGGCGTTGGCCCCGCGGTTGTTGACGGCCCAGGTGCTTACGATTACGCAGGGGGCGGCGACTACGGTTACGGTCCACCGGTATGCGATTGGGGCTATTACCCCTATTATCCCTATACCTGCGCACCTTACGGGTATTACGGGCCAAGCTACTTTGTGGGCGGGTTGTTTATCGGCGCCGGTCCCTGGTACCACTGGGGCTGGGGCGGACGCTACGGCTATGGTTATCGCGGCGGGTACGGCTATGGCCGGGGCGGCTATGCGTACGGCGGACGCGGCGGCTATGGCGGGCGCGCACCTTATGCGGGCGGCGTAGCCCGCGGCGGCTACGGTGGGACGGCGCGAGCCTTTAGTGGCGGCGGCGGACGGGCCTACAGCGGTGGTGGCGGCGCACGCAGCTTTAGCGGCGGCGGACACGCGAGCGGCAGCTTTAGCGGCGGAGGCTTCCACGGCGGTGGCGGCGGAGGCTTTCACGGGGGTGGCGGCGGCCATGGCGGCGGCGGACACCGGTAATTCCAAAAA
>Ga0181535_10008267_pt1 | contig 10284 bp, 7 predicted proteins | sample PEATcosm2014_Bin_44_FD_119774 | JGI IMG/M metagenome (GOLD analysis project Ga0181535, IMG submission 119774) | Peatland microbial communities from MTU Mesocosm Facility, Houghton, MI, USA - PEATcosm2014_Bin17_30_metaG | ecosystem: Environmental > Terrestrial > Soil > Wetlands > Peat | place...
CGGGATGAACGACTTCGCCGGTAAGGCAGCCGTGAATGGGTGGTGTGGCCCAGAAGCGGACCGTGGGATCGAGATTGTAGTGGCCTTCGCGGCTGGCCCGCGAGCTCATGTCGGGAATACCTGGCTCCATGCAGACGCGATCGCCGGGCTTGAGGTCGCGCACTTCGCTGCCCGCCTCGAAGACGACACCCGCGGCCTCGTGACCCAGCACCATGGGCGCATTGACCACAAAGGGGCCGATGCGTCCGTGCTTGTAATAGTGCACATCGCTGCCGCAGATACCGACGCGGCCGATGCGGATTCGGAGATCGCGGGGGCCCATTTCCATTGGCAGCGCGATGTCGCGCAACGAGAGGCGGAGTTTCTCTTCCAGGACGAGGGCTTTCATGGCGTACCCATCATAAACTCGGGCGCTGACAGTTGGTGTCAGCGCCCGTATCACGTATCACTTTGACTGAGTGTTGCAACAGGGGCTAAAGCCCCAGGTTTTTATCCGGACTATTGCGGCACGACTAAAGTCGTGCCCTGACACTTAATCCGGCTCCGAGAAGTTTATTTCGAAACCTGCCGGAGCCATTTCCTGAAAGCCAAAACGAACTTCAGTCTTCGAGGGTGGGATGATAGTGGCTCTCCCATCCCATGTAACGGGCGGCTTCGTGGATGGACTTGGAGACGTCGCTGAAGTTGGCGGCCACGTGGTGCTCGAAGCCCTCGCGGCAGATGTACTTGAGCAGCTTCTGCAACTGCGGAATCTCGGCAACGCCTGCGCCGCCGAAGGTCTCGAGAGGATCGTCGGTGAACTTGCCCGCGCCTGTGTAGCCGCGGATGATGCCGTTGCGGTCGTCGGTGGAGTAGCGGGCAAAGCTCATGGCGCCGGCCTTGACGCGGCCCACGCAGGTTCCGAAGGTGTTCTCTTTGCCTACCGTGCCGGCGATGATCTCCTGGTAGTCCATGCGGACATCCTTGAAGAAATGCTTGGGCAGGTTGGAGCAATGGAAGCAGACGCACTTGTCGGGATTTGCGCCGTAGTTATTGTTCCAGTCCAACAAAGCGGACGGCGTGCCGGAGGCCAGGGCCAGCATATACATGCTGAGCGTGCCGGGGACATCGACTTCACAGGCCGAAGGAATGAGGTCATTGCTCATCATGCTCATGATGGTGCAGGGCACGACGCCGAAGAACTCTTCCATCGAGGTCCAGCATTGCACGGCGCTGACCTTGACGTTGGCCTGCTTCATCCAGCCGTCGATGACGGCGCCGAGCTTGGCCATTTTGAGCAGCGCGGCATCGGCGATGCCAGAGGTACTGACATAGGCCTTGATAGAGGCAAGTTTGGCCTGCGCGGCATCGTCGGTGTCCTTCATGCGGTTGATGCGGCCGAAGATTTCAGACAGATCGATGGTTTCGATGGTGATGCCGTTGGTCTCCATAATGCGCTCGGAGTAGCGGACGGTATTGAAGGCCGTGGGGCGCGCGCCGATGGAACCGATGCGGAGATTCTTGAGTCCCTTGACGATGCGGCAGACGGCAGAGAACCACTCGAGGTCGGCCTTGAACTCGGGCGAGTCGAGGGCTTCGGTGTGCAATGTGGTCAGCGAATAGGGCAAGCCGTACTGCATGAGGTTGTTGCAGGCGCTCATTTTGCCGCAGAAGCTGTCGCGGCGGGTCTTGATGGTCATGGCGTCGGAACGGTCGGGCGTGGCCTGCACGAGAATCGGAACCCTGAGGCCGGAGAGGCGGATGGCGTCGACGATGCCGCGCTCTTCTCCAAAGTTGGGAAGAGTAATGATGATGCCGTCGATTTCTTCGGCGTGCTTTTTGAAAAGCTCGGCGCATTTCTGCGACTCGGCGTAAGTTTCCACCGCGCCGTGTTTAGAGTCCTCGGGGCCGAGCACGATGGCGCGAGCGCCCGCGGCCTCAAGAACCTTGATGATCTCATCGCGACCGGTCTTGGCCAGATGATCCGGAAAGAACCCGCGGTTGCCAACAACGATGCCAAATGTCATTACTCTTTGTGCTGCCATTTTCTTTGCTCCCTTTCACTAAGCCGCTTTTGCGGCATTACTTTGTCATGAACGGCGCGGACCAGCCTACTTGCCCGCGCGTCCGGGTCGAAACTTCACGACATAAAACAGCCCCAGCAACCCGAGCACGCCGCCCCACCAGACGGGCGCGTGCAGTTGGGTCAATTGGACCAGGGGCGGATAGCTCCCTGTCTGCCATTCATAGATTCCATAGCAGAAGGTCATGCCGCCGTAGATCAACAGCAGCACTCCAATGAAGAACCAGATGGGAATCTTCGATCCGTGCATAAAACTCTCCTCGATTGCGTGCTACCAGAATAAGATGTTGAGCCCTGCAAAGAGAACAATGACAAGCAGCGCCCAGGTGTACTCACTCTTGTACCACGGTACCGGATCTTCTTTGGGCAGCTTGGTGGCGCCGTAGACGAGGCCGTCGAGCTCGGCAATGGGACGCGCCTTGGTGAGCAAGCTGGTGACGACGATGACGACGGCCGAGAAGATGAAGGCCCATAGGGCGCGGAAGACATTCTCCGCCATTGGCTTGGCATCGGGCGAAAGCGCAACGTTGGCCAGGGCTGAGGGCACCAGCTTGACCCACATGAAGAGGCTGGCTGAGAAGATGATGCCCGTAAGCAGACCGATAAAGCCGGCCAGTTTGGTGGCGCGCGTCCAGAACATGCCGAACAGGATGGCGGCCAAGAGCGGCGCAATGAAGATAGAGAACAGCGCCTGCACGTAGTCCATAATGCCGTGGGCGTGCATTACAAGATAGGCCGCACCGATGGAAACGGCCACGCCGATCATGATCGAGAGCCTGCCGACAAGAACGTAGTGCGAGTCGGAACCTCGCTTGTTGATGAGGGCCTTGTAGATGTCGTAGGTCCACACGGTAGAGAAGGCGCTCACGTTTCCGGCCATGCCGCTCATGAATCCAGCGATGAGGGCGGTGATGCCGAGGCCGAGCAGCCCGGGCCCGAGGTAGCGAACCATCATGAGAGGGAGCGCCTGATTGTAGCTATGCAGTTCGGCGTCGGGTCCGCCCGCCAAAACTTTCTGCTGGGCATCCGGCGTGAGCGAGGTCTTGGCCATTGCAACTTTGCAGCCGGCAACGTCGGCCACAGCGCCGTCGCCAGTCATGGAACAAGAGGCCACGACATCCTCGCCTACCAGTTGGCGGCGCGATCCATCTGCATTCTGCAACAGCACGAGGCCGAGCAGGCCGGGCAAAATCACGATGAACGGCGTAGCCATCTTGAAGAACGAAGCGATGATTGGAGCCAGCCGGGCTGCGCGAAGGTTGTGCGCTGCCAGGACGCGCTGGACGACGAGAAAGTCTGTGGTCCAATAGCCGAAGCTGATGACGAAGCCGAGGCCGAAGACAATACCGGTCCAGTGGACGCCCATTGGGTTGGCGGAGAAGTGGCCCAGGTCGCGCCACATGTGGAAGTAGCTATCGCCTGAGACGCCGCTCCCGGTCATGGTTTGCATGTTGTGCATGATTTGCTTTTTGAGGCCGGTAACACCGCCCGCCTGAATCATGCCGAGGATGGGGACCAGCAAAGCGCCGCCCCAGATAAGAACGAACTGCAGTACCTCATTAAAGATGGCCGAACGCAAACCGCCCAGACCGACGTAGAGAGCAACCGCAACCGAACTGACGATGATGGAGAACGAAATGTCCCAGCCGAGGACGACCTTCATCACCACGGCCATGGCAAACATGTTGACGCCGCTCATCAGGATCATTTCGATCGCGAACGAAATGGCAGCAACGCTGGAGGCGGCCCGCCCATAGCGGAGATCGAGATAACCGGGCACCGAGTGCGTTTTGCAGACATAGTAGAAGGGCATCATGACCAGGCCGAGGAAGACCATGGCGGGAATGGCGCCGATCCAATACCAATGGGTGGCGAGGATGCCGTACTGATAGGCAGAGCCTGCCCATCCCATCAACTCCAGAGAACCCAGGTTTGCCGACACGAAGCTGAGGCCCGCGATCCACGCGGTCATTTCGCGCCCGGCCATGAAGAACTCTTCGCTGGTGTTCGACTGCCCTTTTAGGTAGACACCGATCCAGATGACCATGCCAAAGTAAATGGCGATGATGGCGATGTCGAGAGCACGGAGATGAGCGAGGGGTTCAGCGCTGAAAGCGAGGAGGGCCGGCAAAGTGCCTAAGGAGCCGGCGATTGCGGCAGGGATCGTTCCGAACATTCAAGTCACCTAAAAGGCGGAATGCGTCCGTATAGCCCTCGGACGTTCGCACTAAGTAAATGGCTTTACTCCTGCGCTTGTCAAGCGCCAAACAGAGGCATTCCTGAAAAGATTTGTCTGGCTCGCAGGCAGCCCGGGCAATTCCGGACGGCGTGCGAAAAAGGCAACGACCGCAGGCGAGAAAGCGTTTACTCGACGCAGTGTAGCACAGCACGGGCGGGTTGGAATACTGGCAGATATTTCTGCGGTTTCTTGGGGAGGCCCCTCCGGCTTGGCGCGGGCGGATTCTGCCCGCCCTGTGCATTAACGGCCGACAACGAGTACCTGGAAACTGCCGCCGATCGGGGTTGCTTTCAGTGTGCCGATGCCGCCGGGCTTGGTCAGGTCCATGCCGTAATTGTCCGTCACCAGGTAGACTTTGCCGGTGGAGGAGTCAACCGCCAGGGTGCGAGCGCGGGCCCGCGTGGGAAGATTCTGAATCACCTCGTAGGAATCCATGTTCCCGTCCTGGCTAACGATGGTGAGGCTTCCGTAGCCGGCCCCATTGGCGACAAAAAGAAGGCCGCGCTCCTGGTCGTAGGCCAGAACATCGTCGCCGGGACCGGTCGTGAGAGAAGCGACCGGATCGCCGGTGCCTGCGTTCAGCACCAGAAATTTTTGATTGTCGCAGGCAAGAAACAGACGCAGGTGCTTGCTATCGACGGCGACGCCTTGCGGGTTGGCACATGTCGAGCGCAGCGAAAGGAACTTCAATTCCGCAGTTGGATTGGCACTTCGGCTCCAATCGATAGGAACCGGATCGTTAGACGGAGAGGCAGGGTTGGGGCGCGCGTCTGCTTGCTGATGCGCGTACGCCGCGATAGCGGCCGCATCGAGGCGCGCAATGCGCTGCGGAAAATCCGCGTGGACTGTTTTGCCATTTTCCAGCCAGGATCGATGGGCCTCTCCGACAGAGACGTAGACATGACCATCGCCATCGGACTGCGCAAAACGGAAGTCGCCGGAGACGGCCAGGTCGGCAATCTCTTTTTTGGTCTGGGTGTCGATGACGACGATGTGGGAGATGCCGGATAAATCCGTCTGTTCCTGCTGGTCCGTTGGCCGCGCGGAACGGTTGTCGGCGGCTGTGCGCGGACGATTGGGCGGAGCAGGCGGAGTTGCGGCTGTCGCGCCGCAAATGGCAAACACGAGTTGGCTTCCACGCTCGAATGCGATGGAGCGCGGGGAGCAGTGGATAGGAATGGTGGACTCGATTTCGAATCTCTGCCGGTCGACAACACGGACCGCATCCGCCTGTCCGTCACTGACATAGGCATAGGAGCCTGTGTCATCGAGGGCGACGGAGTGCGCTTCTTTAAAACCGGAGATCTGCGCGACAAGCTCGCCCGAGTCGATGTCGACGACCTGCACGGCGGCTCCGTGGGCAATGTAAAGCCGCTGGGCCGCGGGGTCGATGGTGAGGTAATCCCAGTTCCCCGTCCCGCCGATGACCCAGGTCTTCCTGATGGAGAAGGGGCTGCCGGGCAGTTGAGTGGCCATGGGAATTTCCTGCGCCGCAAGGGGAACGCTGACGAGCAGGCAGGCGAGCAGGAGTCTTCTCATTAAAAATGCACCTGATGAATAGATGCGTAGGAAGAGGCTGGCGCTCGTGCCTATTCGTCGGCGGTCATCACTTCGTGGAGCCAGCCGGGAGCTTTTAACAGCTCGCGGGGACGCGAACCGTCGGCCCCGCCGACCAGGCCGTCGCGCTCCATGAGGTCGATCAGATGCGCGGCGCGGCCGTAGCCGATGCGCAACCGCCGCTGCAAGAGCGACGTGGAGGCCTTGCCGAATTCGAAGACCAGCCGAACAGCGTCGTCGAACATGGGATCGTTTTCGTCGGGGTCGGAGTTGGAGCCGTCGACGCTGGCTCGCTCGTCCTTGGGAGCCTCCAGGAAGCCTTCGACGTACTCGGCCTGGCCCTGCTCCTTCCAGAAGGCGACAACGGCGGCGGTTTCCTTTTCGCTCACATAGGGCGCGTGCAGGCGCGCGAGTCTGCTGGTTCCGGGGGGCAGAAAGAGCATGTCGCCGCGGCCCAGCAGCGCTTCCGCTCCATTGGTGTCGAGGATGGTGCGGGAGTCGACCTTGGTGGCCAGCCGGAAGCTGATGCGGGTGGGCACGTTGGCCTTGATGAGGCCGGTGATGACATCGACGCTGGGGCGCTGCGTGGCAAGAATCAGGTGAATGCCGACGGCGCGCGCCATCTGCGCAAGACGCGTGATGGACTCTTCCACGTTGGCGCGGTCAAGCATCATCAGGTCAGCGAGTTCGTCGATGATGATGACGATGTAGGGCAGAGGCTCTTCGTTCTGGTCATCGTCGAAGAGCGAAGGCATGACGCCTTCAAAGAGCTTGTTGTATTGGTCGATGTTACGCACGCTGCGCGAGGCCAGCAGCTTGAGGCGGCGCTCCATTTCGCGCACGGCGTTGCGCAACGCGTTGGCGGCCAGCTTGGCCTCGGTGATGATGGGCGTGAACAAATGCGGGATGCCCTCGTACATGCCCAGTTCCACGCGTTTGGGATCGACAAGGATCAAGCGCACCTGCGCGGGAGTGGTGCGGAAGAGCAGGCTCATGATCATGGCGTTGATGGCCACCGACTTGCCGGAACCGGTCGACCCGGCGATGAGCACATGGGGCATGGATGCCAGATCGGCAGTCACGATGCGGCCGTTGATGTCTTTGCCCATGGCAATAGTGAGCCGCGCCTTAGACTTAGCGAAGGTCTCGCTCTCGATCACGTCGCGCAGATGGATGGTCTCGCGCTCGTGATTGGGGACCTGGATGCCGACCGTACTTTTGCCGGCCATGCGCTCGATGAGAATGCTTTCGGCGCGCATGGCGAGGCACAGGTCGTCGGCCAGACTGGTAACACGCGAGTACTTCACGCCGACTTCAAGCTTGACCTCGTACGTGGTGACCATGGGGCCAGGATTGATTTGGACAACCTGGCCGCGCACGCCGAACTCACCGCATTTTTCGACAAGGACTTTGGCCTCTTCGCGCAGTTCGTCTTCGCGGACGGTCTGAGGGCCCTCGCCGGCGTTGAGCAGCGTGCTGGGCGGGAGCTTGAAACCACTGAGGTTCTTGGGGGCGACGGTGGCGGAGCGCTGTTCGGCATCGGCACGGGAGTGGATGGCGATCTCACCGGCCGGGTCTGGAGCAGGCTCGGACACGAAACCGGGAGGCACGGGCCGCGAGGCTGTAGGAGGTATTTCGGCTCTACGAGCTTCTGCAAGGCGCGAGGCCGCCGATGGCATGGGAACTACATTTTGCGAAGGCGCCGATGGCTGCGGCATGGTTGCGGCCGGCTGCGCGGGCTCCGGCACGGCGCGCTCCCAGATGCTGGTTCTGCGCACCTGGGGAACGATGGGAATTTCTTCGGGAGCCTGCTGCTTGGGCTGGGCTGGGTTGGCCGACTCCAGATTTCCCTGGTCGAAGGCTGCTCGCCGGAAGGCGGGAATTTCGTCCAGAGCGTCCACATCCGCGTCGCGTTTACGCCTGTGGAAGAGCCTGGCGAAAAAACCGGGACGGCTGGCGGGTTCTTCCTCTTCAAGATCGGTGCCGGCGGTCGAGACAAAATGCAGCGCGGAGGATGGAATGGGGTCGTGGTCAGATTCGGGTTCGCGCTCGAGCCTCTGTTCTTCTCTCCGCTCGGCGCGTTCTTCTCGCCAGTTTTTGAAACGGTCGAGCAAACTGCGAAGCTGAAGCCAGCGAGTCTCGGCGGCTTCTTTGACAACCCAGAAGCTGATTGCGGAAGCGAAGTAGAGGCCCGCGGCGGCGAAGACCGCGGCCACAAGCCAGGCGCCCTGGATATTCAGGTAAGTCACCAGAAAGCCCGCAACCAGACGACCGGCTACGCCCTCGACAGGCAGCATGTGCATCCAGCGCCAGTGCCAGGGCGTGAGGCCGAAGACGGCGGGGACGAATGCGAGAGCCAGCAGCGTACCGGCCCAGCGCAGCAACGCCGAACCACTGGGGCGCGAGCGCATCCAAGTCCAGCCGATGCCGCCCAGCCACAGGGGCAGCAGGAAAGCGGTGAGGCCGAGGGATTGCAGTATGAGATCGCTGAGGTAGGAGCCGAAGAGCCCGACCCAATTGTGCACTACGTAGACGGGAACCGGATCGGTAGCGGTGTTGAGCGATGGGTCGGAAGCGTGCCAGGTAGCCAGCGCCAGAAGTAGGAGTGAGGAGACCAGCAACAGCACAAGCCCCAGGAACAGATTCAGGTGGCGGCTTCTGGTCGGCGACAGAACAATCCGAATAGGCTTCATGGCTGGTTGTTCCGCTCCTGGGTGCTTCGCGTCGATTTCCGGAATACCGATTCCGGAGCGAGCTCGGCAAAGCGGCGAGAAAAATCCCAGAGCAGCCTTTATTATCCCCGCGCGCTATGTGGATTCCGGGCAAAACAGGGCGGGGGGAACCATGCTGTGGACCCCCGGCATGATTTGAATTGCGGTTCGACTCTGCCGACCGTCAAACCTCTCGGTTGTCGAACATGAATATATCGGGGGGGCTGGTCACGAAGTTGGCAAGGTCGGCCACTGCCGCCTGGCCCTCCGCTCTGCCCATGGCGGCCTGAATCGCCCCGATGTCATCGAAGTGCAACGTAGCAACCAGGTAATAGCCGGAGGGACCGGCAGGGGTTGCGACGGGCCCGCTGCTGACCTGATAGTTCCTGAGGCCGGGGATCTTTTTTGCGATTGGGACGTGAGTTGAGAAGTAATATTTGTCGAAGGCCGCCGCGTCGGCCGGCGTCTTGTACATCACCACCAGGTGAGCCATGGGAACTTCTCCAATCATGAAGCCGGTGCAAGAAGGATGCAACAGGGCCCTGGATTTGCGGTGAAGGTGATCGCGAAGATTCCCCTAGCTGCCGATGAACTTTGCTCCCCACAGCAGCAGCGCGCCGCCAAGCAGGATGCGGTAGATGGCGAACATGGTGAATCCGTGCTTGCGGACCCAGTAGAGGAACCACTCGACCACGCCCAGCGCGACGATGAAGGAGACCACCAGGCCAATCAGCAGCACAATCCAGCGTTCCGTATTCATGACCACGTGGGCGGAGGCTACGGCAGCGTCGGTGGCCTTGGAGGCGTGGACCTCCTTGAGAAAGTCCCAGGCGGTGGCGGCGATCATGGTGGGAATGGAGAGCAAGAAGCTGAACTCGAGAGCCGCGGGACGGCTGAGCCCCACGATTTGGCCGGCGGCAATGGTCGACATGGAGCGCGAGGTTCCTGGAAAGACCGCCGAAAGCGTCTGGCAGAGGCCGATCCAGACCGACTGCAGGAGCGTCATCTGTTCTACGTGGGGGGTGCCCGCCTCATAGCGGCTGGTCCGCCAATCGACGATCCACATGATGATGCCGCCGATGACCAGTGCCAGAGCGATGGCCGTAATGCTGCCCAGGTTCTTTTCGCTCCACTTGCGCAGCGGAAGGGTGGTGGCCGAAGTGACCGCGAAGGCGATGAGCGTGAGCGAAATGGGGTGATTAATCCAGGTGTGCTTGCCGTCATCGCCTTCGGGAAATGTGCGCAAAAATTCTACAATCCGATCGAGAAAAAGCACGCACAGGGCCAGGATAGCGCCCAACTGGATCACGATGGTGTACATCCTCCAATAGGCGTCATCGAGCGGAATCTTCATCAGCGCTTCGGCAATGCGCAGGTGGGCTGTCGAACTGACCGGCAAAAACTCGGTAAGGCCTTCAACAATTCCCAAAATGATGGACTGAATATACGGACTCAAACAGCCTCCGGGGTGGGGTTAGGGTCTGCCAGCGAATGAGTTCCCCAACTCACTCGCGATCGATGCCATAGACCGGGACACCTTCATCCAATTTGTACACCAGAGCACCGGCCCGCCACGCATAATCTGTTGATGCAAAATGGTCTTTTAGCCTGGCGGCCAGGTCGTGCGCATGACTTTTGGCACTATCGCTCTTCTTGTCGTCCCCGTTGGCGGCAAACATGTCTCGGAGCACCGCCTGCCGGTACACAGCCTGATA
>Ga0181535_10008269_pt1 | contig 10283 bp, 8 predicted proteins | sample PEATcosm2014_Bin_44_FD_119774 | JGI IMG/M metagenome (GOLD analysis project Ga0181535, IMG submission 119774) | Peatland microbial communities from MTU Mesocosm Facility, Houghton, MI, USA - PEATcosm2014_Bin17_30_metaG | ecosystem: Environmental > Terrestrial > Soil > Wetlands > Peat | place...
GAAGATGGATCCGAAGAAGCGTGGGGCAGGCTGGCATGAGGGTGGACAAGGTGGTCGGTAAAAGACCACAACCAGCGCCATTTTCAACTGGCGATTTCATCCAGCGCGCCGTGAATTACATTTGCAGGAACCCGCTGATTCCACGCCACTTTGCCGATTCTTTCAGCAAGGACAAATTTGATTTCGCCGTCGCTGACTTTTTTGTCGAGGCGCATGGCGTTGAGCAGCTTTTGGCGCTTCAAGGAATTCAACTGTATTTGCACCGGCAGGCCGGCACGCTGGAAAAGGTTTCCGATCCGCTCGACGTCGCGTTCCGCCAAGCCCAGCACCTTGTGCGATAGTTTTGCCGCCGCGATCTGGCCCAGGGAAATCGCCTCGCCGTGCAAAAACTTTCCGTAGCCGGAAATGTTTTCGATGGCGTGGCCGACGGTGTGGCCGAAATTCAAAATCGCGCGCAGGCCGCTTTCCGTTTCGTCCTGGCCGACGACCTCCGCCTTGATTTCGCAGCAACGCGAAATCACCGGCGCGAGAATTGATTGGTCGCGGTTCAGAAAATTCGGCAAATCGCGTTCGAGCCGCGCGAACAGGTTTGCGTCATAAATGATGCCGTATTTGATGACCTCGGCCAGGCCGGCGCGGAATTCGCGGTCAGGCAGGGTTTTCAGCGTGTCCAAATCGCACAGCACCAGCTTGGGCTGGTAAAACGCGCCGACGAGATTTTTGCCAGCCTTCAAATTCACGCCGACCTTGCCGCCGACGGAGCTGTCCACCTGCGCGAGCAGCGTCGTCGGCGCCTGCACGAAAGCGATGCCGCGCAAATAAGTCGCCGCCAAAAATCCGGCCAGGTCGCCCACCACGCCACCGCCGAGCGCGACAATGAACGATTTGCGTTCCAGCCGGTGCGCCGCGAGCTGGTCGTAGCAGGCCTGGACCGTCTTCAAACTTTTGGCCGTCTCGCCCGGCTGGACAATGATCAGCGACGGTGAAAATCCCGCCGTGGCGAGGGAATTGAAAGCAGCTTTGGCATAGCTTTTGCCGACGTTGGTGTCCGTGATGATGGCGCAGCGCGGGGCGAGTTTTAGCCGCGCGCATTCGCGGCCGAGCCGGCCAATCAAGCCCGGCGCGATTTTGATGTCGTAGCTGCGGTTGCCCAATGAGACGTGAACGGTGCGCATGAGGCAAGCATAAGGATTGGCCGCGAAGTGTCAAAGTTTTGACGGCCTGAAATGAACTGATCTTTCTGGAATTTCACCAGCCGCGCCTATTGAAAAAATGCAGCGGCGAGCTTCTTTCCAACAAATATCCAGATCGTCGCCGCCAGCGCGATGTAAGGGCCGTAGGGAATTTTTGATGACCACTCGCGGCGTTTCATCAAAATCAAAGTCACGCCGACCGCCGAGCCGATGAGCGAACTGACCATCAGCGAGAAGATCACGCTCTGCCAGCCAAGAAACGCGCCAATCGCCGCCATGAATTTCACATCGCCCAGCCCCATTGCCTCGCGCGGCACAATAATTTCCGAGCCGAGAATCTCCATGTGGAGAACTTTTTCGGGATCAAATTCCTCGGCTTCAAATTTGTCCTGCTCAATTCGCACCGATGATTGGGAAATCCTGACCACGGCGTCGAAATAACTCCGGTCAATCAATTCAACCCTTTTCGCGCGCGCCACAATCATGTCCGACTTGCGCCAAAACAATTCGTCGTAGGGGATTTCCTTGTCCGGCAGATGCAGGCACGTTTCGGAAAAAACCATTTTTATTTCCGCCGGGAATTTTATTTTCTGCCGCCCGAACAACAATTTGCCCAGGCGCAAAATCGCATAAATGGTTCCCGCGCCGACCGCCGCGCCGACCGCGCTCCGCAGCAACCCGGTTCGGATCGCGTGCGTGTCTTGCAGCGACGGCAGCAAAAATGATGCGACAAGCCCGGCGGCCACGCCGCCAAAGGTGATTTCGTCGGGAATGATGAAATGCTCGAAATCAATGAACGTCGCGCAAATCAGCCCGGCAAGGAAGACCGCATAAACCAGCGCCAGCGGCATGGAAGGATATTCGTGAACCGGATCACCGAATTTCAGCCAGCAGCCGAGAAAGGCGAGGCCGGTCAGCAGCTCCACCACAAAATAACGCGGCGAAATGGGCGCGCCGCAATTTTTGCAGCGACCGCGCAGCGCCAGCCACGTCACCAGCGGAATGTTCAGCCACCACGGAATCGAGTATTTGCAATGCGGACAGTGCGACGGCGGCGTGACGATGCTCATGCCCAGCGGCAGCCGGTGGATGCAGACGTTCAGGAAGCTGCCCACGATGCAGCCGAGCGCGAAGAAGCACAGCGACCAGAATTGGAACGGAACTGCCGCCCAATAACCCGAATCAAAAATCGCGTTGTGCATGAATCAAGTCCAAAGTCCAATGTCCAAAGTCCAATGTCCAAAGCATTCCATTCGCAGCACCGCCGACTTTGGACTTTGGACCTTGGACTTTGGACTGTTATTTCCCATAAACATTTTGTTCCAGCGCGCGGCGCATCACGTCAACCGGCGCGGGCTGGCCGGTCCAGATTTCAAACGCCGCCGCGCCCTGATGCAGCAACATGCCGAGGCCGTTCGATGTCTTGCAGCCCGCCGCCTTCGCCAGCGCGAGCAGCTTCGTCTCCGCCGGTTTGTAAATCATGTCATAAACCGCGCGCGTTTGCCGCAGCGAAAATTGTTTTTCCTCCAGCGGCGATGGATCGCCCGGCTTCAAGCCGATGGGCGTTGCATTCAGCAGCAAATCCATTTCGCCTTTCGGAAAACCGACCGTCACCTTCACGCGCGGATATCGCTTGCGGATTTCTTCCGCCACCGCTTCGGCTTTGGCGATGACATAATCCGTCACAAACAATTCGGCCACGCCTTCCATCGCCAGCCGCAACGCCGCCACCTGTCCCGCGCCGCCCGTTCCAACCAGCAGCACTTTCAAGCCCGCGAGTTTCAAGCCGAGGTCTTCGCGCAACGAACGCGCGATGCCGTCGGAATCCGTGTTGAAACCTTGTGTCCGGATTTCGCCGGAAATCGCCTCGGGAAAATGGTGCAACGGCTGCCATTTCCCATCGGCGTCGCGCGCCTCGAACCGGACGGTGTTGACCGCGCCCCACGTCTTGGACGATTCATCCAGTTCATCCACGATTTGCATCGCGAGCAATTTGTGCGGCACGGTCAGGTTCAGGCCGGAGAATTGCATCGCTTTGGCCCCGGCGATGGCGGCGCGCAGATTGTCGGGATGCACTTCAAACGCGAGGTAGCGCCAGTTCAGGCCGAGCCTGGCGAACGCGGCGTTGTGCATCGCGGGCGACGCGGAGTGCCGGATGGGAAAGCCATAAACCGCGCACAGGCGCGTCGAGGCATTGATGATGGGTTGAACCGGTTCGGACATGCGGAATTTATACGCAGCCCGCGCGCCGGATTAAAGCGCAAATTCCCAACTCCGTTTCAAAAATCCGTCGAATGAGGTCGGCAGGCTGTCAATTAAGCCTCTAAAGACATCGGAATGCCAGATAACACCATCTCTTAAATCCCTTCGGCCTTGATGCCCGGTTCCAGCCGGGCGATGAGGCGGACATAGAATGGCACGGCAAAGCGGGGCTTCGCCGAACTGGCTTTGAGCCAGCGGCCCAGCACGTCTGGCGACAACGCGCAGTGAGCCATGTTGCAGCGTGCCTTGAGCCGCTCCAGATGGAACTTGAGCGGCAGGCTGCCGGACTTGCGGATGCGAATGACACACAGCAGAGCCACCTGGCTGACCCATTGGCGCGTCATGCCGGCGCGTCGGGCGATGCTTTCCAGCGTTTCCATTTCACCACTTTCCGCTCCCAACCGGTCGCAGAAGATTTGGCATCCCCGGTCTGGCAAAAAGCCGACCAGGGCGTCGAGGATTTGGATGAGGGGCTTTGGCTGCCAGCCGGCCCGCTGCACCGGCGGGGCAAATTCGCCGCGCGCGGCGCGCGCCAATACCTGTTGAAGCTTCTCGAGGGTCTTGCGCCCGCAGCCCCTTGCCGCCCACAAGGTCTCAAAGTGCATCCCATGCAATTCACCGACGCGGACAATGCCAAGATTGCGAAGCACGGTTTCCAGCCGGACCGTCAGGGGGAGTTCAGACACGTTCCAGGAACGGATGTTTTCCGGCACGTCGAAGTTGTAGGCGGCTGGCGCCACCTCGCCGGCTTCGGCAAGCTGGAGGATGTGTCGCAGTTCGGCAATGCTTCGGGCACCGCAATCCCCCTGCGCCCTCAACTCGGCAAACGGCAGGTCGTGGAGCTCGCCGAGACAACGGATGCCCCGCCAATGGAGTATGTTTTGCACCCGGGTTGAAAGCGGAAGGCTTAGGCAATGCCACGAACGGGCCTTTTCCGGCACGTCGAAGCGGTAGGGGGCTGGCGCCACCTCGCCGGCTTCGGCAAGCTGGAGATAGTATTGCAGTTCGGCAATGCTCCGGGTGCCGCAATCCCCCTGCACCCTCAACTCGGCAAACGGCAGATCGTGAAGCTCGCCGAGGCAACGGATGCCGCACCGACGGAGTATTTTTTGCATCCTCGTCGAAAGCGGAAGGCTCAAGGGACTCCACGAACGGGCCTTATCCGGCACGGTAAATTTTTTCGGACGCATTTCTTTCGGCCCCATTTCCGCCGGGGTGCGCCGGGCTGCCGTCCGGCGGTTCAACCGCGGGACGGATGTTCGAAGCCGGCGCTTTATTTTCAACAGTTGCTGCCGCTGCCGTTCTTCGCGGATGTCCGCCGGGGAGACGCCGTGCGCCTGCTGGAGAGCATCCACCAAACGGCGCAATTCGGATATGATGCCCAAATCGCATCCGGATTTCATGCGCAACCCCGGATATGACCGGCCATGCAAATCCCCCGCCACCCAGAAATCATGGCGGTTGAGGAAAAAGAGCGTGGGCAGCGACGGCTCGAAACTCCGCAGGGGAACGCGTTTTGCCGGATCGGGGATGTAAATCGGTTCATCCCAGCCCAACGGCAAAGCCGCCGCCAGCGCTGCCGCCTTCGAGGGGACGGCATCAGTAGCAGTCAGGCCGGCCAGCGGCGAATTAATGACGGGAGCCGCAATCATGCTAAATCTATGTTTGGAATATGAGCCGCCGCGGGCCGCCGCACAAGCGGAAAGTGCAGCGGAAAGTGCTATGGATTGCGCTGCAAACTGCAACCGGCGGACGCGGGCGATTGGCGGCTCAACGATGCTGGGTCTCCGGCAACGCCAGAGGTGTGACGAGTGACAAGTGACAAGTGACGGGAAATCACGGCACCCGCCACACGTCGCCGGCACCTTTCCGGGCGCGAACCCCTGCAAACCGATGTCGGGAGAACCGACCGTCGCCACCGTGCCGCCCAGAAGCCCCGTGCGACTGGCACAATGGGCAGCGGCGCAAACCGCCCGTTCGCCTTCAACAACGCCAGATCAATGGCCGCATCCACCTGAACCACTTTGGCGTCAGTCAAACCCGCGCTCGTGAGCAAACGAATCTTCGCCGCATCCTTGACCACATGATAATTGGAAATCAAATAACCATCGTCCGTGATGAAATAGCCTGCGCAGTTCTTGCAGTTAACCATCCACGGCTGATACCGATTCAGAAAAGTTCAGGTGCCGGCCTTTCTTCGCCGCGCCGTTCACATTTAACGATCACCAGTTCAAAAAGGGTTAACGCTAGAAGGGCAAAAACTAAAGCCCCCTCACACATCGAAAGCCAACAGTGCTGCCCGCATTAGACGGTCCGCCCGAACCACGAATGGCGCAACGCAAGTCATAGGCATAACGATTCCAACTACCACCGCGCATCACACGTAAAGACCCGTCTGATGACGGCCCTCGGGGATCCGTCCCTCCCAAGTAAGGGCTGCCGGGCGGATATGGCGGAGAGGCATACCAATCCCAACACCACTCATACACATTTCCAGCCATGTCATAAAGTCCATAGCTGTTGGGCGCTAAAGACCCCACCGGGCTTGTATAGGGAAATTCTCCGTTGTCTCCACCGGAAAAAGCCGGATCATAATCAACTGCCGTGGCCAGATCATAGGCGGAACCAAACGAATCAAGCGCCAACGGATCGCCGAAGTAATTCGCCTGACTCCACGAAATTGTGTCGCTCAACGGAAACCTTAGCCCATTCAAGCCGCCCCGGGCCGCCTTCTCCCATTCCGCTTCCGTCGGCAAACGATAACCATTAGCGGTCCAATTTGCATAGAGGCCGGTTGTATTCCAATTGGTATAAATCATTGTCAATCCCGGATCATTGTAATACACCGGTGTCAAACCCGCCTGCTGCGACCGCGCATTGCACCATAGCACCGCGTCATACCAAGACACAGTCTGCACCGGATGGTTCGCCGCCTTGCCGGAACCGGGTTTCCGAAAACTGTATCCTTGGTTCGTGGCATAAACATAGATCGGCTGCCATTGACTGTAGCTTACCAAGTTCGTGTCCATGTAAAACGCGGACAGTGTCACGTTTGTGGGTTGTGCGTCAGTAATAAGGGAATCTTTGTCACCGATGGAGTTCCCAATTGTGAACTCGCCGGCAGGAATGAGTGCCATGCTGGCGGGCGGGTTGAAGACAAACAGCAGGTTGGTATTGGCGAGATTGGTGGCGTAAATCTGATTAAAATCCACCCAGTTGCCGCCACCGACCAGTGAGGTCGTGACCTGCACCGTGTAGATCGCTCCCGGCTGCGCGCTGCTCCAGACCAGCGTGCCATCGGCCCGGAGCGCGGTGATGTTAACCGTCGTAGGCCCGGCAATGCGGAAGAATTGCGCGTTCTGAGCGGAAGTTTCGTGAATGCTGGCGAGCAACGTCAGCGCGATGAATATAGTATTAAGTTTGGTTTTCATAGTGCATCAGGGATTGGTTCGCTTGGACGGCATTGGGTTTGCCGACATGTCGAAGAAAACTCCAAGAATGAGCCAAGCAACTCTCAAGTTGCATGGATTCTACCCCATTTCCCCCAATTGTCCATTCCAAACTGAATACCGGAAAAGAGCCGTTCAAGTGCGGAATGGAGAATGCGGAGTGCGGAGTGCGCCATAATTTGATTTCCGTCATCGCCAAGCATCGTGCGCCTCGACTGCGCTTTGGCCGGAGCGCGGCTTGTCCCAAGCCGCAGCGCGTCCGCACAAACGAGCCGCCCGGTAAATTGCCGGCATCAACCGGCCGCCATCCGCTGCGAGTTGGGACAACTCGCGCTCCCCCCAATCGTCCATCCGGAAAGAAAACCGGAAAAAAGTTCCCGTCCACCTGCATCTGAATTTCACAAGGCGAGTGGTTTGCACCCGATTGCAGCCATCAAACGCCCATTTCCGGACATACAAACTCGGTTCCGATATATCGGCCACGCATTTCCCAATATCGGGAACTGGATTCCGAATATCAGGAAATCCTTTCCGAATATCCGGAATCCAGTTCCGAATATTCGGAACTGCCTGCCGGATACTCCGCAGGGGTTTCCGTGATATGAGAACTGCGGGCCTGATATCGGGCGGAGATTTCCTGTCATTGGGAAATATCTGCCTGATATACGGCAACGATTTCCCTTTGTCAGGCAGGGTCGAACGTATCCACGGAAATGTCCGGCGTCTGTCAGGAAATGGCGCCAATCCTTTCCCCGCTCCACGTCGGAATGTGCATTAACCCTTTGATTGCAAGGATAATACACATTTTAGCTTCTCCAAATGCCCACAAATCGTCCAGTCAGTTGTTCTTGGGGCCAAACGGAGTCGCAGCGGTGCAAGCCCGGATTGCACCATTTTGGCAACATTTTCGTTGGTTTTCCCAATAAATCCACGCTAAATCGGCCATTTCCATTTTTTTTGACCCTTGTCACCACAATTGGTGACATGCGCGATTCCGGGCTTGGTGTATTATATCGGCAGTGGTGTTGAGCAGTTCTCGAGAGTTTAGTGTGTAAGAAAAGGCCGGACCGGATGTCCGGCCTTTGTCTTTTTTATGGCGAAGAGGCCGATTCCAAATTTTCCAGCGTCGGCCCCGCGAGTTCCGCGAGGTGATTTCCCGCCAGATACAAAACCACGGCAAATCCCGCCAAGACCACCAGCAGCACGGCAAACGCCCGGAAATGGCGCACTTCAAACCGCTCCAGTGAACGCGGCGTTGTGCATCGCGGGCGACGCGGAGTGCCGGATGGGAAAGCCATAGACCGCGCACAGGCGCGTCGCGGCGTTGATGACGGGTTGAACCGGTTCGGACATGCGGGATTTATACGCAGGCGGCACGCCGGATTAAAGCGTAAATTCCCAACCCCGCCCGAACAATCCGTTAAATCCTTGGAAACGGCCTCAATTGCCATTGCCTGCGGGAAATCAGTAAACCAGCACCAGCACCGCCGCATCCTGCGCCGACTTCACCACATCCTCAAACTTCCGGTCAGCCGTCACCGGCGCTTTGAGCTTGGCTGAAACGGCGGGGACAGACTCCAGGAAACTCAACAGCAGGCTGCTCTTGACCGCGTAATTCACATTCTCCGGCAACGCCCCGCTCGCCGCCAGCGCCGCCCCCGCATCCAGCTTGGCCGACACGATGCCGATGACGTTGCCCCGCTCATCCACCAGCGCCCCGCCCAAAAATTAACGCAAAGACGCAAAGGTGCCACGGCGCAAAGAATAAACAGTGTTTGCCTTGCGGTCTTGGCGGCTTTGCGCCTTTGCGTTAAATCCCGGCCAGCTTGGGCGCGAACCCCTGCAAACCGATGTCGGGAAAACCGACCGTCGCCACCGTGCCGCCCAGAAGCCCCGTGCGGCTGGCGGCAATGGGCAGCGGCGCAAACCGCCCGTCCGCCTTCAACAAAGCCAGATCATTGGCCGCATCCACCTGAACTGCCGGAATTTTTCAAATGGTGTTTCGGTTTCGGATTTCATTCAGATATTCCGCCTTTTGCCAAACGATACATGAAGTCACTGACGCGCTTATAGACATTCCGCGCTTCATCTTCGTTGTGTTTTCCGCGAGTGTGCATGATGCTGTTTCTCCACTCATCTTTGAAACCACTGAATTCTCCCATGATACCAGAGTAAAATTCTCGCTTTTTAGCTTTTTCCTTCTTTGTTCCTTGTGCTGATTCTGTCAAGTCTTTGACCTTTTTGTAAATTTGGTTAATAATAGTGTTCCACCCCTCGTATTCCAATCCATCGCCGGAGACTGGTATTTGTAAATGATTCGCCAACGCACGCAGACCGTATTCCACAACGCGCATTAGGTGAAAAACTGCCGCGTCATGCAACTCTGCCGCCATGCAGTTTCCAGCATTTTTTATATCGGCCCTTGCAGATGGAAAGGCGTTGCTAACGTCTGTGCCGAATAAATTTTCATTCTCAAAAAATTCAGACTGTTTTTGTGGAATGAAAACAAAAAACCGCCCGCCTAGTTCGGAGATAATTGTTTCCGAAATGCCTTCCATTAAAACCTTCACGGTTTGGCAGGTGCAAACCTCATTGTTTAGTTGGACTTCAAATAGGTAAATCTGATTGATGGACTTTTCAAGGTCGGCTTTTTCGCAATAGATTTTTAATCGTGCCAGAATCGGTATGAGCCGATTTATTTCTTCCCTGCTTAACGGACTGCCAGCCTGCACGGAAGAACTTTCAATAATGGCACTGTGTTTTCTGAATTCCTCGTTAAAATTCTCCCACGCCCACACGAAGTCTTTGAGATAAAAATGAATCATACCTATTGGATGATCATTCTAAATATTGCTTGGTTGACATCCCCAACAGGCAGGACTTAATTCACGACTGCGCGAACTCTGAAAAATCTATTTGTTCCGGCTGATGCTCCGTAAGTTCCGGGGCTTGCGGCAGTCCAGTTCACCAAATCTGGGCTTGATTCTAAAATGATTTGGACATTCCCCGTTGCGCTAGACGGAATGACAATCGCATCCGCCGGGACATAATTAGAAATTACGGTTGCTGTAGCAGGCGTGGTTATTTGAAATGTCGCTGCACCCGGATAACCAGCATGGGTAGTGTTCGCTATCACCGAAATGTTTGTCAATCCGGTAAATATCTGTGGTATTTGAGACCCGACTGCATACGCACTTCCGATATAGCCTGATAGATTCATAATTATGTTAGTCCCATTTTGAGAAGTTCCAACAATTCCGGCTCCACCAAACCAATCATACCCAACCACAGAAACAATCTGATTCGTTTGGACTGGCAAATTATTACCGCTGGGATAGGTGCCGGTAATCGTCACATACTGGACTGTTTGCGCTGCTCC
>Ga0181535_10008270_pt1 | contig 10283 bp, 5 predicted proteins | sample PEATcosm2014_Bin_44_FD_119774 | JGI IMG/M metagenome (GOLD analysis project Ga0181535, IMG submission 119774) | Peatland microbial communities from MTU Mesocosm Facility, Houghton, MI, USA - PEATcosm2014_Bin17_30_metaG | ecosystem: Environmental > Terrestrial > Soil > Wetlands > Peat | place...
ACCCCTCCACCGTGGTGTAACCCGTCGGGTCGTACAGATCGCCGGTGGGATCGAGCGATTCGGTAGCGGTGTAAATGCATTGCCCCACTGCCACCAGTTCCGGCTTGATCGAATAGTCGATGGATGGCCCTCGCGACGTAAAGTCCGTGACCAGGTTGGAGGAGGCGATTTCCACGTGCAGGACCGGCGTCAGTGTGGCTTGCACGTTTGAGTTGGCTGCCAGATAGGCCCCGAGCGCCTCGCCGTCCGCGTTGTCGATCATCATGGCGGGAATGCCGGTGTCTTCGGCTCCCAGATCGCTGAAGGGCGGATCGGTCGGGTGGCCTGGATCTTGATAGAGCACCACCCCGATGGCGCCCGCCTGCTGGGCGTAGTTGATCTTGGTCGAGAAGTCGCAGTTACCGCGCTCGATGAGGGTGATCGCGCCCGCCAGCGAGCCACCGGGCAATGCGGAACAAGCCAGCCCCGTGGGGTCCGCCGCGGTAACGCTTTGCAGCGTGGCGGTCAGCGGGCCGGCCAGTTTAACGCCATCCCCGACGGCTGCGTCCAGCGTTTGCAGATTCGAGGGCACATTCGAGCCATTGACTGTCACGGCGGCATACAGGATATGCGCATTCGTGGATGCGCCGACCGTAATGGCCGAGGGTGCGGTACCCGGCGAATTGATGGAATTCAGGGCGGGCGCCTGATTGCTGGATAGCGCGTCGTTGCCCGCCGCCACCACTACCGTCATTCCCAGCGCCACGGCGTTCTCGACGGCTTGCGCGGGGATATCGCAATCGTCCTGGTAGGCGGAGGGGACGCCGCTTGTCGCGCAGGCGGGGTCCGTGTCCAGGGGCCCACTCGACGGCAGGCTGCCGAAAGCCACCACCGCGATATCCATGTGGTCCGCGACGGCGTCTTCCAGCGCCTGAATCGCCGCGGCGAAGGTGGTGGTGTCGTTGACGCCGGGAGTGCCGAAGATCTTGTAGTTGCCGAGCCAGGCCTTGGGCGCGACTCCTGTGATAGGGGCCAGCGGACCGGAATTGGTCTCGCCCGCGGCAATCATCGCCAGCGCGGTGCCATGGCCGGAGCGGTCGCGCGGCGTGGTGTCGTCCGGCAGGAAAAACATCGGTTCATAGCTGCGCGCCACGATGATCTTACCGTTGGTGTAGGCTATGTCGCCCAGCGGATATCCGGCCGGCGGCTGCAGCGACGCATCCTGAAACGCCGGATGCGTGCCGTCGATGCCGCTGTCGATGATGGCGATCTTGACTCCCGCGCCGGCATTCGCCATGCCGCCCGAGAGCGCGCTCCACGCGGCGGGCACGTTCACCAGGTTGACGGCCACGTTGAGCTTCCGCTTGAGGCGCGGCAGCCGGACCACATGTCTCACCCCGGCGAGCGAGCGCAGCTCCGCCACCCGGTCACGGGATACGTGCACGAAGACGGCGTTCAACAAGGTCTCGGCCGAGCCGCCGACCCGTATCTTGCGGCGCGCCAACTCGCCGCGAAGCTGCCGCTGCGCCGATTCGACGCGCGCGCGGGCCGCCGGTTGCCGCGCCAGCGGCGGATCCTGCAGGATCAGGGCGTATTCTTCCAGGCGGGTTCGCGCGAAGGACTGGAGGGTGAGAAAAGGAATGGCGAAAAAGAGTAACAGACAAGTTTGTCGCCGCACGGCTTGTTGGACGCGGCTAGGTAAGGGGCGGTTACGCGGTGAAACTTGTGGGGCAGCTTGGCAAGCTCCGGCCGATTGTCAATCGGCCCGCTCGCGCTCGCACCGGACAGCCTGCCCCACATAAAATGGTTGCAACAGGCAGACCCCGGCTATAGACTGGAATAGGTCCGGGGTATACCGGAGGCCAAAGTCTGAAAGCCCGACTTGCGGCTCTAACGGTTCTGCCCCAGTCAGCCGATGAATGCTTTGGGTGTAATAGCTTGAAACCAGTTCGCGTGTTTAACGTGATACCGTCCCTGCCCGAGCCGTTGGAGCCGTTGCGGGAACTTGCCTATAATCTGCGCTGGGCGTGGGACCACGACAGCATCGAATTATTCCGTCGTTTGGATACCGACCTCTGGGAATCCACCGGCCACAATCCGGTCCTGATGCTGGGCAGTATCGATCAAATGCGGCTGGTGTCGGCCGCCGCGGACGATTCCTTCCTGGCGCACCTGGAGCGCGTGACGCGCGCCCTGGAGAGCCGCATGGGCCAGAATTCCTGGTTCCGGCGTGTGCATTCGCCCGCCGGCAAGCTGCTGGTCGCGTACTTCTCCGCCGAGTTCGGACTGACCGAATGCGTATCGATTTTCGCGGGTGGATTGGGTGTGCTGGCGGGCGATCACGTCAAGTCGGCCAGCGACCTGGGTGTGCCGCTGGTGGGCGTGGGCCTGCTCTATCAGCAGGGCTACTTCCGCCAGTATCTGAGCCAGGCCGGATGGCAGCAGGAAGAATACGTAACCAACGATTTCCACAATCTTCCGCTGCGGCCGCTGGTCCGGCCGGATGGCAAACCGTTGACCATCGAGGTGCAGTTTCCCGGCCGCACGGTTACGGCGCGCATCTGGTGGGCGCAGGCCGGCCGGGTGCCGGTCTATCTGTTGGATACCAATGTCGCGGCCAACAGCCAAGCGGATCGCGAGATCACCGGTGAACTCTACGGGGGCGATAACGAGATGCGCCTCAAGCAGGAGATCCTTCTGGGTATCGGCGGGTACCGGGCATTGGAGGCGGCCCACGTCCAGCCGGCCGTCTATCACATGAACGAGGGCCACTCGGCGTTCTTGTCTTTGGAACACGTGCGGCGGCTCATGGAGCGCTACCAGCTTTCGTTCCCGGAGGCGCGCGAACTGGCCTCCCCCAGCCTCATTTTCACCAGCCACACGCCCGTGGAGGCGGGGCACGATTACTTCGCACCGGACCTGATGGGCCACTACTTCACCGAGTACTACCGGGGCCTGGGACTCAGCCGCCACGACTTTTTGGCGTTGGGAAGGCGAAACGCGGGCGACCAGAACGAGCAGTTCTGCATGACCGTTCTGGCGCTGCATCTGGCGGCCTCCTCGAACGCCGTGAGCAAACTGCACGGCGAGGTGAGCCGGCGCATGTGGCAAGCGATCTGGCCCGGTGTGCCGGTGGACGAGGTCCCTATCGGGCATGTCACCAACGGCGTGCATTACCGCTCCTGGATTTCCAACGAGATGAACCAGTTGTACGACCGGTACCTGGGTCCGCAGTGGCGCGAAGCGGCCAACGGGGTTATCTGGAAGCGGGTGGAGACGATTCCCGCCGAAGAACTCTGGCGCACGCACGAGCGGCGGCGCGAGAGGCTGGTAGCGTTCGCCCGCCGGAAACTTCGCGACCAGTTGAAGCGCCGCGGCGCTCCGCAATCCGAAATCGAAGCCGCGGAAGAGGTGTTGGATGTGCAGGCGTTGACCATCGGCTTTGCGCGCCGGTTCGCCACGTACAAGCGGGCGACGCTTCTGCTAAGGGATACCGACCGGCTGAAGCGTATCCTTTGCGACGCCAAGCGGCCGGTGCAAATTATCTTTGCCGGCAAAGCGCACCCGCGCGACGGGGGCGGCAAGGAATTGATCCAACGAATTGTGGCTTTGGCGCGGGACCCGGAATTCCGACGCCACGTGGTCTTCCTGGAAGATCAGGATATGGCCATCAGCCGCTACCTGGTGCAGGGCTGCGACGTCTGGCTGAACACGCCCCTGCGGCCGCTCGAAGCCAGCGGCACCAGCGGCATGAAAGCCGCGGCCAATGGCGCGCTCAACCTGAGCACGCTGGACGGCTGGTGGGACGAAGCTTGGCGAACGCCCCGCCCGGACTCCGAGTTGATCGGCTGGGCCATCGGCAACGGCGAACCCTACAAGGATCCGCGCCAGCAGGATCAGGTGGAAGCGGAGGCGCTCTACGATCTGCTGGAGCGGGATGTCGTCCCCACCTTCTATGCGCTGGGACCGGACCGCTTGCCCCGCCGCTGGATCGCGCAGATGAAGGGATCCCTCAAGAATCTCTGCCACACCTTCAACACGCACCGCATGGTGCGGGAATACACCGAGCGATTCTATCTGCCGGCCTACGAACGGTTCGCCCGGATGGAGGCGGATTCCGCCGCGGCTGCGCGCGCGTTGGCGTCCTGGATGAGCCTGGTGCGGCAAGAATGGCCGCAAGTGCGGGTAGAGGCTCTGGAAGAGGGTCCCGCGGGACAGGCCAAGGTGGGCGACCTCGTCGGCGTGCGGGCGCGCCTGCGTCTGGGAGCGCTCGCCCCGGCGGACGTGATCGTGGAACTGTATTTAGGAGCGCTGGATGCCGCGGGCGAATTGGTACAGCCGGCCAGTTTCCCCATGCGCCACGCCGTCAGTCCGGGCTACGGCGAGCATGTTTTCGAAGCCACCGGCGTTCCCTGTTGCCGCAGCGGCTTGCAGGGTTACACCGTGCGCGTCCTGCCGCATCACCCGGATCTGGCCGCGCGCTTCGTGCCGGGTCTGATTACCTGGGCGAGTTAGGCGCTTATCTCACAGGCTGAAGCCTGTGCCACCATCTGCCGCTAAGTCATTGATAACGGCGGCACAGACTTTAGTCTGTGGCCCGAAACTAGGGCGCGCCGCTCACTCCCTGACTATCTTCCAGCTCGTGTCCGGGTCGTATTCCGCCATCGCAGCCGCTACCTGCGCGGTCTTCGGACCCAGGTTCTTTTCATATAAACGACCCTGCTGGTTGACCATGAAGGTCATGATTCCGGAACTGCCCCACTTGTCGGGATAAGCGATCAGGGCGTAACCGGCGATCATGTTGCCATTGATCACATAGCCGAACTTTCCGCCCGGCGCATGCGGGCCTTGGCGTGTCAGGATCTTGAAGTAGTATCCGTGATACGGACGCTTGGGTGTTCCGCTGGGCCGCGTCTGCCCCACCGGATAACCCTCGGCTCGGGCCTGTGCGATCAGGCTTCCCAGCGGGCTGGGCTTGGCCCCCGGAGGCGTCTCCCAATAGAGCCCGTCCCGTTTGCCTGGTGTGCTGACGAACTTCTGCGCATAGACCGCCAACCCATCCTGGGAAGTGCCCGTGGCCTGAGTGAAATACTCCCACTGCGCCAGCACATAGGCGCGGCAGGTCAGGACCGCGGAAAGCTCGTCTTCACCGATGTGCCGGTTGAGGATCTCTTCCAGTCCCGCGGCGGTATCGAAGCGCCACTGGTTTCCGTCTTTAACGATGGGGATGGGAGAGGGCCAATGGTCGTCGCCCACCAGGAGGGTGAACTTGGTGTCACTCACCTTCTCGAGCTTGCGCGCCTTCTCAAGGTTGGCGGCAAAGCGCTCCAGAGCCTTGTTGTCCTCCACCGGATCGCCGGTCACGAGCCTGGCGCGGTCCGGACCGAAGATGGCCGTCAACGCAGTTTGATCCTTCGTTTGAGCCGCGTGCGCCAGGGCCTCGACGGCTTCTTCCGGAGTCGCAAAGCGGGTCTGGTTGGGCGCCGCGGCCTTCTGCGCTGCCAAACCTGGCGAGACGGAAAGCAGTGCCAACGCAACTGCGAGGAGCAGGCAGCGCCCTTTCGTCAGGGAATCTTGTCGGGGATTCATCAGTGCCTTCCTCCACCACCGCCGTGTGATCCGCCGCCGCCGCGTGTCCCCCCTCCACCCGAAGATCTGGCAGCGGGGGCCGGATGCGACGCTTCCGCGCGGCTGCTTTGCCCGCGCTGGCTGGAGGCCTTCGCGCTGAAGTTGCCGCGGTTGCCGCCAAACGCGGCATTGCCTGTCCCCTCCGTGGCTCGCGGCGGCGCCGCGGCCGGCGCGTTCTCCACGGCGCGATTCGGCTCGGCTTGGGCGGTCGCGGGCTGCTCGGGCTCGCGGCCCCGGTAGAGATCGATCCGCGCATCGTTGACGTTCCCATTGCGCTGAATGATCTTATTATTCACGTTGTTAGTTGGAGCGGCATTGCTTGCTACTACCTCGTTCCGCGAACTACCGTAAGTCACGTTTTGATGGACGCTGTTGTACCGAGTCAGATTGCCGTAATTTACCGCCCGGTTGATCACGCTCCGGTTCATAGTGACATTCTTGAGTGTCTTGTTCACATAGACGTTGTTGACATGGACGTAAGGACGGGACCGCCCAATCCATCCGCGTCCAGTAGACCAGCCATGATAGTAAATGTGGCGATGCCGCCAGTCGAAATCGATATTGAGCCATACGCCAACGGGGAAACCGGAGCTGAAGGTAACGACTGGTCCGCCGAAGACTCCCCCGGAACCAAAGAAGGCTAGACCCGGATCGTAGATGGGCAGGTAGCAGAACTGCGGCTGGGCGGGCCAGATCTCGATATTGCCATCGTTGACTTCGACGTCTTGCTGCGGCGTGGTGATCAGGTTCCCCGCGTCACGGGCTTCCTGCCGCAGGCGCTGCACCGAGACCATCACATCATCGGTCTGGTTGACGTAGGCTTGCCCCAGTGCGGTGGTCCAATCCAGGCTGTCCGCCATCATATAGAGGACCGTAGGGTAGTGCGCGACGGCTTTGACGCTGACATCCCATGGCTGCGTATCGATGTCGTTGGGATTGGCGCCGGCGCGGCAGAAGCGGGCCGCCTCATCAACTTGGTCGGGGAAAGTGGCGGCCAGCAGAATCTGGGCCAGCAAGGGGTCCGGATAGAGAGCCACGGGCGCCAGCAGGTTATCGATCTGGTCCGGAGAGAACGGCACCGCGGACGAAGTATCCTGAGCCCGGATCATCGGCGCGCAAGCCAGCAGTGAGAATACTAGAGAGACAGCCAGGGACTTTGACATGGAGTTCTTTCTCCTTACCGGTCGTTTCACATTTCATAATCAACTACAGATAACCTAGTCGCCATAATAGACGCCGGAAAATTTAACAAAGTTACGGCAGTCTATAGAGTGCCAGCGTAGTTCGGGTAGGTAAAGGCGGCGTTGCCAACCGGCAGTCTCACTGTGAGTAGACGACCACCAACACAGTCACCGGGTTCGTCCCGGGCAGGCTGCCGAGCGGATCGTGGCAAGCGCTGCGGCGAATCGTAATCGAGGCCGCCAGGATAAAACCAGTCCTCGGGGCCATCGGGCGTGACGTGGGACGAGTGGCTGGCGTCGCACCAGTTGCGCAGGCCGCCCGTTCACGGTAAATTGAAGAGGAACGCTCCCATGCGCCCGTAGCTCAGCTGGATAGAGCGTCTGGCTACGAACCAGAAGGTCAGGTGTTCGAATCACCTCGGGCGCACCATTGAAATCAAGTACTTACGCCCTAGTTGACGGTGCTATTGGCGCTCTTGACCGCCATCTTGATCGCTACTGGCGCAAAAATCTCATCCATTTTGTCAGCCGCTCGCTTTTCCGCACCCGGGGGTCAGGTGCATGTAGATCTCTTGGGTCGTGCGGACGGAAGCGTGCCCCAGCAGCTTCTGGATCACTTCGTCAGGGATGCCGGCCATCTTCAGGATGGTGGCGACCGAGTGGCGTAGATCGTGAAAGCGTATCTTGGGGAGCTGCGCCCGGTCGCGCAGCCTGTAGTACTCGCGCAGCATGTTCCGCGCCTCCAAGAATGTGCCCTTATGCGTCGCGAAAACCATCCCGGTCTCGTGCCACGCGCTGCCGGCCAACCTGCGTTCTTCATCCTGACGGGTTCGATGCGCGAGCACCCTTTCGAGGACGAGCTTCGGCAGCCGAATACTCCGATCGCTGTCTTCCGCCTTCGTCGGGACCAGTTCCAAATGGCTCTTCTTCTCGCCCTCGCGCCGGATCCGCTGCAACGACCGCAGGATTGTCACCGTTTCTCTTTCGAAATCGAAATCGGGCCCCTGCAGGCCGAGCAACTCTCCCTCTCCTGGCCCAAGGCACAGGGCAAGCCAGAACAGGGATTCCAGTCGATCTCCAGAAATCGCCTCCAAGAAAACGCCGGCCTGCGATTCATCGTAAATATGTGGCTTCAGTTTTCTCGGGCTGGTGACCGTAGTGAGGGCCGCAGCATTCCTCGTCACCAGGTTCCACTTCATCGCCACGTTGTAAGCGTCTGAGAATCACCGGGACGGACCGCCGTTCAAATCAAGGGTTGTAGACAAACCAGGTAAAATCGTGTAACAGGTATTCAGGTCTTAAATCTGCCACTGGGCGTTTTGCGGCGGCGCGTCGCCGACGCCGGGGTCCGGTGGCTCGTTTTCAGGATGTGTGCGCATGAGCCGCTTTCTCGGTATTGCTTCCTGCCTTTCCCTTCTCTGCCTGGGTGGTCTTCCGTGGATGGCGTTGCAGGCGCCCGGGCAGGAGACCACCTGGCGGCGGGGTGTTGAGCCGCAGTCGCAGTCCTCCAGCATCACGCTCGTTAGCTCGCCCAATCCGTCGGTTTTCGGCTCTCCGGTGACCTTTACAGCGACTGTAACGCCATCGTCCGCCACAGGGAAGGTGACCATCTACGCTGGGACCACGGTGCTTGGCATGGCTTCGTTGAGCGCAGGCACGGCGGTTTTGGAGACTCGGCTGTTGCCGGCGGACAAGCAGTCGCTGCGCGCGTACTATGGGGGCGATGTGAACGATGCTTCCAGTACATCGGCATGGGTGCCGCAGACTGTGAATGCGCGACCCGGTGACGGCTTCCTGACCGCGGCGAACTACACCGCGGGCTACGCCCCTCAATCAGTGGCGGTCGGGGACCTCAATGGGGACGGCAGGGCCGATCTCGTGGTGGCCAACGCCGACAGTCCTAACGTGAGCGTGTTGCTGGGGAAGGGCGACGGCACCTTCCAGGCGGCAGTGAACTACGCCCTCGGTGTTTGGCCCACCTCGGCCGCCATCGGGGACTTCAACGGGGACGGCAAGGCCGACCTCGTGGTGGTCAGCAAGGTGAGCGGCAATGTCAGCATTCTGCTGGGCAATGGCGACGGCACCCTCCAGGCTGCGGTGAGCTACGCGGCAGGCGTTTCGCCCACGTCGGTGGCCATCGGGGATTTTAATGGGGACGGCAAGGCCGACCTCGTGGTGACCAACTCCCCCACTTTTAACAGCGCCTACGTGAGCATTCTGCTGGGAAATGGCGACGGCACCTTCCAGACTGCGGTGAACTATGGCGTGGGCAATGGACCCACCTCGGTGGCCGTCGGGGACTTCAACGGGGACGGCAAGGCCGACCTCGTGGCGGCCAACAGCCAGAGCAACGGCGTGAGCGTGCTGCTGGGGAAGGGCGACGGCACCTTTCAGGCGGCGGTGAACCACGCCGCAGACCTTGCACCCACCTAGGTGGCCGTTTGGGACTTTAACGGGGACGGCAATGCCGACCTCGTGGTGGCCAACCAGAACAGTGATGACGTGAGCGTGCTGCTGGGCAATGGCGACGGCACCTTCCAGGCCGCGTTGCAGTACAGCGCCGGCTCACTTCCATAATCGGTAGCGATCGGGGATTTCAACGGGGACGGCAAGGCCGACCTCGGAGTGGTCAATAGGTTAGGCAATAACGCAAGTATTCTGCTGGGCAATGGTGACGGCACCTTCCAGGCCGCGGTGAACTACGCCACAGGTCGTCGCCAGCCGTCGGGGACTTCAACCGGGACGGCCGGGCCGACCTCGCCGTCGCCAATACTCTCGGAAGCGTCAGTATCCTGCTGGGGAAGTCAACGTGGTATCCGACTACAACTGTGCTCTCGGCGGCGCCGAAGCCTTCCAGGTTGGGGGAACCCGTGACGCTGAGAGCCACGGTAACGCCGTCGTCCGCCACGGGGAATGTGACCTTCTACGACGGAACCACAGTGCTCGGCGTGGCTTCGTTGAGTGCGGGAACGGCGGTTTTAGAGACTGCGCTGTTGCCGACAGGCGACCTGTCGCTACGCGCGTACTACGGAGGCAACGCGAGCGATGCCCCCAGCACATCCGGATGGGTGTCGCAGACCGTCAACGCGCTGCCCGCGAACGGCTTCCTGATCGCGGTCAACTACGGCGTGGGCGCGGGCACGTATCCAACATCAGTGGCGGTGGGCGATTTCAACGGGGACGGCAAGGCCGACCTCGCGGTCACCAACGGGTCCGCTAATACCGTAAGTATCCTGCTGGGCAAAGGGGACGGCACTTTCCAGGCAGCGGTGAACTATGGCGCGGGCAGTAATCCCGTATCGGTAGCGGTCGGAGATTTCAACGGGGACGGCAAGGCCGACTTGGCGGTGGCCAACTATGTCAGCAATAACGTGAGCGTGTTGCTGGGCAATGGCGACGCCTCGTTCCAGCCTGCGGTGAACTACTCCGTGGGCAGCTACCCCGACTCAGTGGCGGTGGGGGATTTCAACGGGGACGGCAAGGCCGACCTCGTGG
>Ga0181535_10008271_pt1 | contig 10282 bp, 5 predicted proteins | sample PEATcosm2014_Bin_44_FD_119774 | JGI IMG/M metagenome (GOLD analysis project Ga0181535, IMG submission 119774) | Peatland microbial communities from MTU Mesocosm Facility, Houghton, MI, USA - PEATcosm2014_Bin17_30_metaG | ecosystem: Environmental > Terrestrial > Soil > Wetlands > Peat | place...
AGATGCACGTGAATGCCGAGTTCTGCGAGCATTGCGGCCTTAGTGGCCAGGGCTTTGCCGGCGACCTCCGCTGACGGTGCGTAAGCCACGTTGACGTGGTTGGCGCGGTGACGAGCCATCATCTGGTTCTGGCTGACGCCGTGCAGGATGGTATGCACGATGGGCCACTGCACTGTGGTCTCGCGCCAGCGGCGTTCAGTTTCGGCGGCGGGCAGAGTGACGACCGTGCCCCGACCGATGTCGCAATGCAGTGCGCCGCCCTCGACGAAGACGCGGCTCCAGACGATTTCGCCGGGTTTGCCGACACCTTTGAGGGAGCCGCCGCCGAGCGGAAAGTACATGGCGGGCTGGCGCTCGCTGATTGCGCCCGCATAGCCGCCGACAAAATGATTGGCCGGCGCGGCGCCGGAAATTTGCAGCAACCAGACGAAGTCGTCGATGTGCCCAGATCCGTTGCCGTCGCCCTTGTAGTGCTCGCCCCAGCGCACATCGTGCAGCGTGGTGGAGGGATCGAGGCCAAGCGCCTTCCAGCAGCGGCTGGTGATCATTTCGTCGACACCAGCACACTCGTCCACTTCGTTGAAGTGCGGGAGCGGGCCGCCGGGATACAACTCTTCTTTGGTCCCTTCGGCATAGACCGGCGGACGCTCGCTGTTGTTGAGCATGCCTTCGGCCAGGTCCGATGCAGGCGCCATGTCTTTCAGTCCCTGCTGATACTGAATGCCCACGGCGTCGCAACCGAACTCGTGCGCAATGCGCACCGCGGCAATGTACATCCTGCACTGGCCCAGCACCTGATCGAGCGTGAGATCGCTGGCTTCATCCTTGCCGAGGTCGAATTTGACGCCTTTGGCAACCACCCACTGGTACACAGCATGGGCCTCTGCGTCGCTCACCGTGCGCATTTTGGCCACCAGCGCCGACTGGCTCAGCCGCTCCTTGAAAACTCCCGCGGGATTGAGCAACTCGTCGTCGATGATGGCGTTGTACATGCCCATGCAGCCTTCATCGAAGATGCCCATGATGGCCTTACGATGTTGCAACTCAGCGGCCAGCTCGGCGCCGAGCTTCGCGCTTTCGGCGGGCAATTTGCCCTTGTCGAGCGTGTGCACGTGCGAGAGATCGTGTGTGATCTTGCCGGTATTAAGCCACTCGTCGAGAGCTTTCTGGAAATAGGCGTCAGTAAAGTCCTTGCTCCAGATGGACGCAAAAGGCTTGCCGGCCTTGATGAGCGAGCCATTCAAATTGAGAAGTCCTACCAGCCCCGGCCATTGGCCCGACCAGTTTGCCGCAGTAAGTATCGGCCCCTTATGGCTGCGCAGGCCGGGCAGAACATGATGGCTGTATTGCCAGGCAGCGGTGGCAAACACCAGCTTGGCCTCAGGATGAATGTTCATGAAGACGTCCATGCCCTGCCGCTGCGAAGAGATGAAGCCGTGTTTGACCTTGTCGTCATAGGCATGGGCGCGGACCAGCTTATAGCCCTTTTGCGCGAAGGCCGCGGTCAGCTTTTCTTCCATATCGCGCTGCGCGGGCCAGCATACCTGATTGGCCGACTGGCGCAGATCGCCGCTCGTGACCAAAAGCGCTTCATTTGCTGCTGGTTTCGCTATTTCCTGGCTGTCTTTCCCCATTTTTGACATTCTCCGTAAACGATTTCGGAAACCAAGAAAAACTATACACCCGACGGCCGAAAACGGTCCTGCAGGCCGGCAAATTAGCATGAGAATGGTTCCGACATTCGGGACCGGAGACTGGGAAAAAGCACGCATGGCCGGCAGGAAAAAGGCATCGATGAATGGGTCGCGCGGCCCCGCACGGGGCGGCGAGAAGGCTGACGCGGGCCGGTGCGCGCATGACCACCCGCGCGATGCGTCAGGAAGGATCAGGGTTTCTGGCCGCTGGCTGCTGGGCGCCATTGGCATCACCATCGGAGCAGCCGTTTTTTGCGCGTGGTGCGGGCTTTGCCTGCTTTTCTGGCAAGGCAGTTGGCAACTGCTCTACCATCCGGAGTCTGTGGTTAGAAACACGCCGTCGACTGCGGGCATTCCATTCGATGCCGTGGGATTCGCTGCCACCGACGCGGGCACGCCACGGCTTACGGGCTGGTGGATCCCCGCTGCGCCGGACGCACAATTCGCACGGCTCACGGTTCTCTACCTGCACGGACAGGACGGCAATTTGGGAGACACCGAGGACGCACTTGCCCGGTTGCACGCGGCGGGCGTGAACGTGCTGGTCTTCGATTATCGCGGCTACGGGCAGAGCCAGTTTGCGCGGCCCAGCGAAGCGCACTGGCGCGAGGATGCCGAGTGGGCAATCGAATATTTGATTGGAACCCGGCACGTTGCGCCCAATGCCATCGTTCTCGACGGAACGGGGCTGGGCGCGAACCTGGCGCTCGAAGAGGCCGCCGCGCATCCGGAGTTGGCCGGGGTCATTGTGGAATCGCCGCTCGCGGACCCGATGAGCGCGATCTTCAACGATGCGCGGGCGCGGATGGTTCCCGCGCGGCTGCTGGTGCGCGATCGCTTCGATCTGAATGCGGCTGCGGCAAACGTGCGCGTGCCGGTTCTTTGGTTCGCGCAGGATGCCCGGTCGACTGATGGAGCCTTGCCGCATGAACCGGAGGCGTATGGGAAACTCGCGGACCGCAAGCTGCTGGTGTGGGTGAATCCCGCTAAGAATATTGACGCGCAGATCGTGGATGCGCTGGCGCGGTGGCTGGACGAGCTGCCGGCAAAGTGAATTGCCGAAAGGCAGTCAACGCGGCATGTCGCGATGCAGAGCTTTGACCTGGTAGCCCGCTTTTTCGAGCCGATTGCGCATCTCCTCGGCCATCATGACGCTGCGATGCTGGCCTCCGGTGCATCCGAAGGCGACAGTGAGATAGCTCTTGCCCTCTTCCACATAGTGCGGTAGCAGGTAGAGCATCAGCCTGGTCACGCGATTGAGGAACTCCCTGGTCTGCGGGAAACCGCGCACGTAGGCGGCAACCTTGGGATCGAGGCCGGTCTTTTTGCGGAACTCCGGCACAAAGTGCGGATTGGGAAGGAAGCGCACGTCGAAGACCATATCGGCGTCGAGCGGCACGCCATTCTTGAAACCGAAGCTGAGACAGGAGACGAGGAGGCGCTTGGTTTCGTCCTCGTGCCCGAAACGCGCCAAAATGTCGGCGCGCAACTCGTGCACGTTGAAGTTCGAAGTATCGATAAGGGTGTCGGCGACATTGCGGATAGGGTCAAGCAACTGGCGTTCTTCGACGATGGAGCGCGACACCGTTTCGCTGCGGCCAAGCGGGTGCGGGCGGCGCGTCTCAGAGAAGCGGCGCACCAGAACGGCGTCCTGCGCGTCGAGAAATACCACGCGGGTATGCAGCAATTTCTTGATGTTCTTCAAGATATCGGGCAAGCGGTCAAGAGTCGCGCCCTCGCGCACGTCGATCACAATGGCGGCGCGCTCCACGTTGGGCGAGGAACTGACGAGACCGGCAAAATGAGGTAGAAGCTCGAGAGGAAGATTATCGACGCAGTGAAATCCCAGATCCTCAAAGGCTTTGAGCGCAGAAGCTTTTCCTGCGCCGGAGATTCCGGTAAGGATCACCAGTTCGTTGACCGGTTTGCCACCCCTCGGACGAGCGGCGCTTCGCGATTTCCCCGGGGTGCGCGCGGACTTTCGGGGCGTCATGGGAACATGCTACACCGTGCGGAGGCAGCGGCGTTAGCGGAGTTGGCGGGGTTAGCGGAGTTTGCGGAGCCAGGGCGGCTACGGGGGGTTCAAGCGCGCGACGCAGCAGATCGCGAGCCGGCTTGCGCCAATTCCAGCGCACGCTCCGGATTGAGCGCGGGCGACAGGAGCGGTCCCTCACCCAACGTGCAGCCAATGCGGACCAGCGCTGCAACCTGCTCGCGAGTCTCAATTCCCTGAGCGACGACAGGCAGGTTCAGTGCGTTGGACAGGCGGACGAGCGACTCCAGTACAGCCTGTTGACGGCCTGTCGAAACGGCAGCGGACGCGAGCTTGGGAGCGAGCTTGACCATGGCAAGGGGCAATTGCAGCAGATGATTCAACGGCGCAAGGCTGCTGCCGAAATCGTCGATGGCCACGCGCACCTGGCAGTCGGCGAGGCGCTGCAGGATGCCAACCGCGGCATCGGGAGTCTCGTTGAGGGCGCTTTCGGGAATCTCGAACACGAGGCGCGATGGATCGACGCCGCTGGCCGTAAGGGCTCTCATTACCTGGGCGATCAAATCGGTGTTAAAAATCTGCCGGCGCGTCAGGTTGACGGACAGGAACATATCGGAGTTCGGCAGGATATCGCTCCAGGCCCGCAACTGCGCGCAAGCAGTGTCAAATACTTCCTGGGCCAGCGCGATGGAAAGGCCGGTGTCTTCGGCCAGTGCGAGCAGGCCGTCAACATCCTCAATGGATCCATCGGCGCGGCGCAGGCAGAGCTGAGATTCGAAGCCTTCCAGCTTGCCGTTGGTGAGCCGGTAGATGGGCTGATAGAGGAATGTGAACTGGCGCTTGTCGAGGGCGGTCCGCAACTCGCGCTCGCGCTCCTGCTGGCTGGTGACGAAGACCTCGAGGTGCTTGTCGAAGATTTCGTAACGCCCGCGGCCCGCCTGTTTGGCGCGATACATGGCAAAGTCGGCGTCGCGCAGCAGCAGATCGGATGATGTGTGCTCGGGACCCGCCATGGCCGCACCGATGCTGGCGCCGGCGTGAACGGTGTGGCCGAAGATGTCAAAGGGCCGCTCCAGCTCATGCAGAATGCGTTTGGCGACCACTTCAAGATCGTAGGCGGTCACAATGTTCTCGACCAGCACGGCAAATTCATCGCCGCCGAGACGCGCGGCAGAGTCCTGAGGGCGAAGCGAGGAACGCAGCCGCCCGGCAATCGCCATCAGCAGTACATCGCCTGCGGCGTGGCCCAGGCTATCGTTGACGGACTTGAAGTTGTCGAGATCCATATAGAGCACGCCACAGCCATTGTCGGGATGGCGCAGGCGGCGAGTGAGGGTGAGGTTCAGGCGGTCAAGAAACAGCGCACGGTTGGGCAATCCGGTAAGCACATCGTGCATGGCGTCGTGCTGCAACTTGGCTTCAGTCTGTTTCACTTCGCCGATGTCGCGAAAGGTGAAGACATAACCCACCTTGGCGCCGTCCACCAAGAGCGGCGCGATTTGCATGCTGACGTCTACCAGTTCGCCGGCCTTGTTGGTGCGCACGGTTTCCATGGTGGCGCTTCCCCGATCGTCGACCACGCGCAGCAGCGTGGCATTTTCGTTCAGGCGCGTCTCTGGGACAATCAACTCGCGCAGGCTGCCGCCGCCGACCTCTTCGGCGGTGTAGCCAAACATTCGTGTGAACCCGGGATTGGTGTAGAGAACGTGATTCTGATGCTCGATCGCGACGGCCTCGGGAAGGCTGGAGAGCACATCTTCCATCAATCGCGATTTGGGAGCTCGTTCCTTTTCGCAGGGATGAGCCACGATCACAGCTTCGCGCAGTTGCGCGTTTGAGATGCTGTAGGTGCCCTCGACAGGCACAAGGCGGCCGTTGGGCGCCGGAAGAGTGGCATGGAAGGGGCTGCCGTGCCGCGTGCCGGTCAGCAGGGTTTGCGGTTCGGCTGTGCCGGGAAAAAGTCCCCACAGAACATCTTCGACGGGACGGGGAATCCACTCGCCGCCAGCCATACCCAACAACTGCCGCGCTTCGGCGTTGGCAAAGATAATCTTGCCCGCACGCTCAAGGAAGACCAGGACCGGAAGACCGTCGAGAACCGCGCGCTGCGCGTCGGGATTTGCGTTTCCGTACACGTTCAGTTCCATGGCCTCCCCAGGAACCGCCAGCGTTGGAACTGGCGAGCGTTTCCGCACCCTCCTGGGTCCGGTCTTTGGTGCAACTGATGCCATTGGTTTGATCGTAAGCGCCGTGGATTCATGCAACCATCCCCAAAAAGCGGTCACCGGGTGCAACCAAAGTCCGCACGCAAGCGCAAGTTACGTAAGCCCTTACGCACACGCACCTCCTTGTTTCCCGAGGAGAAATAGACGCCTGGCATTCGGTACCGATCAGCGCATCGTCACAAAATACGCTTGCGGCTAGTGAATTTGCGGGCGCGGCGGCTACCAGTTTGAAGCGTGAGCCGGCCCTAGGGAATCTCTACGAGCTCCATTTGGCCGTCGCGGCGACGATGCAGCACAAACGTCTCTCCTACTGCGGTGCGAAAAATCAATAAGTCGCGATCGCGAAACTCGGCGTCTTTCACGGCCTCTTCAATCGTCATCGGTCTCAGCGAAATGGCCTCGCCGCTCTTGACGATGTGCGGCTCGACCACCGTGCTGCGCATAGGAAATGAGTGCACGGCGATGGATGCCCGCGCATTGCCACGTGCCGGACCAGCCTCTTCGGTATCTCTCAGGGGCTCCACGCGCGCCTTGGGCCGCGCAACGGGAGGCGCGGTGAGCATTTTTTCTCCTTTGGGCAGGCGCTTGCTCACGATGCGCCGGTCGCGGTGCCGATGGACCTGATGCTCGGCGTGTTCAGTGGCTTCACGCAGCGCTGCGTCGGGCGAGTCGCCTTTGCCCGTAGCGGCGAATTTCTGCGAGCGGGCCATGATGGTCAATTCGACGATGTGGACATGCCTTTGCGCGCTGAATGTGACGCTGGCTCGCGCGGTCCGGCCCAGAATGCGCCCAATGCGTTCCATCCCTTCCTCGGCCTGCGTGCGCACGGCCTTGGAAATCTTGCCCTTCCTTGCGGTGAATGCCACTTCCATGGTCGCCTCCGCTTAGATATCGTCTAGTTCGCGCCGAAAGCCGGCGCTGGTGGAGCACAGTATATGACGATTCAGCTTCCAGCTGCTAGCTACTAGTTTCTAACTATTCTTGCTGAGCCATCATTCGTGTTGTCAGTGTCGACGAGCATACGCCGAATTTGCATTCGGGACCAGTTGGGAAAAAACGCGATGCCCGGTTTTGTGCGAAACGAACCGGGAGCCAAACGCTAATAGCTGAAAGCCGCCTTCAGATCTCCCAGCGCAGCAGCACCGTGCCGACGGTAAAGCCTGCGCCCACAGCGGCGAGCAGTACCAGGTCGCCCTTTTTAAGCTTGCCTTCTTCGACGGCCGTCTCCATGGCGAGCGGGATGGTTCCGGAGGAGGTGTTGCCGTACTTTTCTATATTGACGATCACGCGATCTGCGCTCATGCCAAGCCGATCGGCTGTGGCCGTGATAATGCGCTTGTTGGCCTGATGGGGAATGAAGCAGCCCAGATCGGCGCCGGCAACGCCATTGCGCTCCAGCAGCGCTCCCGTAAGTTCGGCCATTTTGCGCACCGCGAACTTGTAGACTGCGGGGCCGTCCTGGTGGATGAAGTGCATTTTCTTGTCGACTGTCTCGTGGGTGGATGGGTTCAGGCTGCCGCCGCCCGGCATGTAGAGGCTCACGCCGCCCGCGCCGTCGATCTCGTTGAGGGAGTCGATGAAGCCGATCTCGCCGTCTTCGCAGGGCTCGACAAGCACCGCGCCGCCGCCATCGCCGAAGAGCACGCAGGTGGCGCGGTCGGTGTAGTCCGTCATGCGCGTGTTGGCGTCGGCGCCGCACACCAGGACCTTGCTGTGCATGCCGCTCTCCACCATCGTCACGCCTGCCTGCAACGCATAGGTGAATCCCGAACAGCCCGCGGAGACGTCAAAACCCCACACGCGGTGCGCACCGATCTTGTTCTGCACCAGGGCGGCGGTGTTGGGGTACATCATGTCCGGCGTCACCGTGCCCACGATGATGACTTCGAGTTCGTCCGGCCCAATGCCGCGCGCCGCTAGACATTTCTTTGCAGCTTCCGCGCAAATGTCGCTTACACCCTTGCCGGCGGCCAGCTTATGACGCGTCTTGATGCCCGTGCGCTCCATGATCCACTGGTCGCTGGTTTCCACCAGCTTCTCCAGGTCTGTATTGGTGATGACATCGGGGGGAACGTAGGTTCCGAGCGCCGAAATCTTGGCGCGGCGGCCCACCACGGGGCGAACGGTCAGGCTCAATGCACTTCTCCTTGCGGCGTACGCACCGGTGGGGAGCCGGCTGGCCGCCTTTCGTTCAAAGGCGATCCGCTAAGAATGCTGACGGATCTGGAAAAAAGTAGAAGCGCCCACGGCGCCCAAAAAAGTACCGGGTGACCTACTGCACACGCATTAGCCCGTTACCGTTGCTTCCTTCCGGACCTGGCGGGGTTGGCGGGATTACGTCGCGTAGGACCCGGCACTGATAGATTTTAGCATTTGCGCTTGGTTGGAGCGGAGATGGCCAACGGGCCAGTTTGAAAGAGACCGTCCCTCAAGGGAAGAAGCCCATCATTCATTTTTTGGATCTTTGCGGCACGACTAAAGTCGTGCCATTTCACGACGGCTTCGGGCGCCGGGCATCTGACCGAGGCCGAAAAAAGGCTGGCGCTTTCCGTGGCGTAATAATTCCGGCCCTCTTATCCACATCGGTACCTCTTATCGACGTTGACCCTGCGATTCCACGTCCGTAAAGTCTCTAAGTGAAGTAGTGAATTTGCGCGTTCGTGCGGCTGTTTGCGAGGCCGTCCGCGGACGCAAAATCAACCTTCAAGCGCAGGCGCGTCGATTCGGAGTAAACATGCTGAAACTAAAGAAGATTCACATCCTCGGCTTTAAGAGCTTTTGTGACCGCACCGAAGTGACCGTGGCGGGCACGGGGATTGCCGTGGTGGTGGGTCCGAATGGGTGCGGAAAGTCGAACATTCTGGACGGCGTGAGTTGGGTGTTGGGTGAGCAGAGCGCGAAGACACTGCGCGGCTCGCACATGCAGGACCTGATCTTTGCTGGGACGCGCGACCGCAAGCCGCTGGGCATGGCAGAAGTAACGCTGACCATGATCGATCCCGAAGCGTACGAGGGGCCTGTGCCGGTTGAGCCGGAGGTCGTGGTAGATCACGAGGGGCCGGCGGACTGGGATGAAGAAGAGGTGCGCCGCCAGCGCGCGGCCGAGGCCGAAGAGATCATTGCCAGCGAACAGCCGGGGCAAGTGACAGAAGAAGAGACTGCGGAAGGGACCGGAGCGCAAGAGTCCGACGAAAGTGCTGACCAAAAGGCTGCCGGACCGCAGGTCCTGCTGAAGATCCGGCGGCGCAAGTTCCATAGCAAGCCGCAAAAGGGCGAAGTCGTTATTACGCGGCGGCTGTTCCGCACAGGCGAAAGCGAATACCTGCTGAACGGCAAGCTCTGCCGGTTGCGCGACATTCAGGACATCTTCATGGGCACCGGCCTGGGGCCGGAGAGCTACGCCATCATCGGGCAGGAGCGGATCGGACAACTGCTGAGCTCGAAGCCCTATGAGCGCCGGGCGATTATCGAAGAGGCGGCCGGCGTAACGCGCTTCAAGACCAAGAAGCGCCTCGCGGAACTGCGCCTGGAAAGCGCGAAACAGAATCTGGCGCGCGTGGACGACATTTTTGAAGAAGTCACGCGGCAGATGAACAGCCTGAAGCGGCAGGCGGCCAAAGCGGAGCGCTATGCCGCGGTGCGTGAGGAGCTGCGGGGAAGATTGCGCGTGGTGCTGGCGAGCCGCATGGCAGCCATGGACGCCGACCAGGCGCGCTTGGAAGCGGAGATTGCGGCGCTCACGGAGCAGGTGAACCGCTCAGTCGAGGAGATTGCGCAACAGGAAACGAGCCAGCACGCGTTGACCGAGCGTGGATATGAGTTGGACCGCGAGGTCCTGGAGTCGCAGACGCGCGCCAGCAGCGCAGCCGTGGAGTTGGAGCGGGCCGCGGCACGCGAGCGCAGCAATACGGAGCGCGTAAGCGAGCTTGTGGCGCGGATTGCGGCCTCGGGCGCGGAGCTGGAACAGACGCGCACGCAGTTGGCCGGAATTGAAGAAGAACGCACGCAACAGAAGAGCTTTCTTGAGACCGCGGCCGGCGAGGCGCACGAGTTCCACGCCAAAGTAGAAACGCGGCAGCATGAGGCGCGCAGTGCGGCCGAAGAAGTCTTTACCGCCGAGCGGGAGCTCGAAGCCGAACGCCGCCACGCGATGCATCTGCTCACGCTCTCAGGCAACGCGCGCAACTACATTGCGCAAGGCGAAGAGAGCCTGGCCGCGCTGGAGCGCGAAGCGGAACGACTGGAATCGGAGATGGGCCAGGCGCGCATTGAGAGCGAGAACCTGGGCGTGCAGACCGGCGAGTCGCGCCTGCGATTTGCATCGGCGGACGCGACGTTGAAGCGGCTCGAGCAGGAGATCGCGACGTTGC
>Ga0181535_10008281_pt1 | contig 10275 bp, 11 predicted proteins | sample PEATcosm2014_Bin_44_FD_119774 | JGI IMG/M metagenome (GOLD analysis project Ga0181535, IMG submission 119774) | Peatland microbial communities from MTU Mesocosm Facility, Houghton, MI, USA - PEATcosm2014_Bin17_30_metaG | ecosystem: Environmental > Terrestrial > Soil > Wetlands > Peat | place...
AATGTGGACAACGCTGACGCGTTGACCACATTCCCACAGGAGAACAAAAGCAGAAGAAGCGGACAATTGATGTGCTACCAAAACCGGACACGTTAATTCGCTATCGACAGGCGGCGGGCCGATTCATCGCGACTCGCCGCCGTTGGCTCCCGCCGCGGTGCGAAATGCGGCGACGAAGGTCGAGAGTTCGTCGGCGTCGATGTCCGAGACGGCGACATAGGCGCGCTCCCGGTCGGCCCAGCGAACCATGTGGAATCCGTCGAGCGCTCCCTCCCGCGCCCTAAGCGCGCCATCGCCGAGCGACAGCGGGAGTTCAGTCAGGGCGATCCAATGCTCGCGCCGCTGGTAGACCAGCGTCGGGACCGGCGTCGCGCCGACGATCGCGATGCGCCCTCCCGCCAGCGGATAGCCCTTGTCGGCAAGGTCGACGACTTCGACGCCCAGCGGCGCATGGGCGACGAGCCACGGCTTGACCGTATGGCGGTCGGAGGAGGCGACGTCGAACGGTTGGCCGGCAAGCTCGGCGCGGGCGAAATCAGAGACAATTGCTGCGACCGGATCGGCGGCGGGGGGCGGGAAGATCAGGGCCTGGGCTGCAGCGCCGATGACGATTCCCGCCGCGACGGCGGCCGCCAGCGGGAGCGGGAAGCGCCATCGTTGCGCTTTCGGACGGCCGATCGCCGCGACGGCGTTGCGTAGCGCGGTCGGCGCCGCCTCAGGCGCCCCGTGTCGCCGCACCGCTTCGCGCACGGCGGAAAGGCGTCGCAACGAAACGCGCAATTGCGGATCGCGCTCGAGCTCGCGCTCCAGTTCGACGCGGTGCGTCGCATCCAGCTCGTCGTCGAGGGCGGCGTTGAGGCGCAAGAGCCTGTCCTGGCGCGGGTCGGAATCGCTCATCGCTTGTCTTCCAGAATCTTGGCGAGCGCTGCGCGCCCACGCGCCAGCCGCGACATCACGGTGCCGATGGGCGTTTCGGTCGCTTCGGCAATCTCGCGATAGGCGAGACCGTTGATCTCTCGGAGCACCAATGCTTCCCGCAGCGGTGGCGGCAACGAGGCGATCGCCCGGCGCACACGCTCCCCATCCTCGGCGGCGATGAGGATCGCTTCCGGAGATCCGTCGTCGGCAGTCAAGTCGACGGACTCGATCTCTGCAAGATCGTTGGCGCTGCCGGCGAAGGCGAGCGATTTCGATCGATTCTTCGCCATCCAAGTCAGCGCCGTGTTGCGGACGACGCGTAGGAACCATGCGCGCGGCTGCTCGACGTTCGCCGTCTCCAGCGCGTTGAGCGCGCGCAGCGCGGCGTCCTGCACGATGTCCTCGGCGTCGACGGGACTGCCGGAAAGCCAGCGCGCCAGCGCGTAGGCGTCGTCGACGTGCGGCGGCACGATCGCCTGATACCGCCGCCGCGCCGCGTCGCTGATCATGATCCTTCCGATGTCCAGACGGTCATCGCGCCCGCTCCTTGAGAAATTCGATCACGTCGGCGCGGTCCTGGGCCTTGTCGAGATGGTAGAACATCTTCGCGCCCGGCACGAAGGCCTGCGGATTCGTCAGCCAGCGATCGAGCGTCTGTTCGTCCCAGACGAAGTTCGCACGCTTCAGCGCGTCGGAATAGGCGTAGTCGGGCAGCGATCCGGCCTTGCGGCCGAACACGCCGCGATGGCGCGGCCCGACGTCGTTCTTGTCGAGCGAATGGCAGTCCTGGCAGCCTTCGTAAAGCTGTTCGCCGCGCGCCGCGTCGCCGGCGGCGTGGGCGGGGTCGACGGCGGCGAGCGCGAGCGCGGCGCCGAGCATGCGTCCAAGCGTCATCGCGCCGCTCCTTAAGCCAGCGTCAGGTCGGTGATCGCCAGCGGCGACGAAGACAGGGAAAAGGCAACGTCGGTCACGCCGAGCAGCTTGCGCAGCTCGCCCGGCGGAACGCGCATCGGCCCGGGCGCCGGCGCCGTTCCCGGCGCTGGCTGCGGGAAAGCCGTCGAGCGGGCGGTATGGAAAGTCACAGTTCCTTCAACCTTTTGCATGAGCTGGTGGATGTGGCCGTTGAGCACGGTGACCGAGCCGAAGCGCGCCAGCAGCTTCAGCGCCTCGGCTGAATCCTCCGTCCCCCATCCCCATTCGGGAGCGATCGTCCACAGCGGAATGTGAGCGAAGACGACGATCGGCGTCGAACTCGTCTTGCCGCCGAGATCGTCCGCGAGCCACGCGAGCTGCTCTTGACCAAGTGAGCCGAGGCCGTTCGCTTTGAGATCGACGACGTTGACCAGGCTGACGAAATGGACGCCGCCGAAATCGTAGGCGTACCAGCCGCCGCCAGTCGCGCCCTTGCCGAAGCGGTCGAGATAGGCGGCGCGGGTGGCCGGATCGAGAATGTCATGCTCGCCAGGGGCGTAATGCACATCGAGACGCGCGCGGCCGATCAATTGCGCCGCGTCGTCGAACTGTTGCGGCGTCGCCGCGTGGGTGACGTCGCCGGTATGGATCATGAACGCTGGCCGACGAGGCAGGGCGATCACTTGGTTGAGCGCCGCGTCCAAGGTCGCGCGGGTGTCGGGATTGGCCGGCTTGTCGAAACCGATATGGCTGTCGGAGATCTGGACGAAGGAAAAGCCGCCCTCTTCGGCCGCCGCCGCGCTGATCAGGCGCGAAGCGGGGACGCCGCCGGCGACCGTCCAGACGACGCCCGAGCCCGCCCACACCATGCAGCTCAGCGCCTGACGGCGGTCGAGCTGCAGCGAATCGCGTTCTGTCATGCGGTCCTCCTCGTGTCGCGGCGTCGCCGCACATGAGGAAGGACTCGCGGACCGCGGCGTTTATTCCCCGCCGCGAAAAGAAAGTTACTGCGCCGCCGCGCCGACCTTGACCAGCTTGTAGTCGATCGCGTCGACCAGCGCCTGGAACGATGCGTCGATGACGTTGGACGAGACGCCGACCGTCGACCAGCGCGCGCCGGTGGAGGCCTCGCCGAACTCGATCAGCACCCGCGTCACCGCGTCGGTGCCGCCCTGGAAGACGCGCACGCGATAGTCGAGCAGTTCGAGGTCGTCGATGTGCTTCTGGTAGGCGCCGAGGTCCTTGCGCAACGCGAGGTCGAGCGCGTTGACCGGACCGTTGCCCTCGGCGGCGGAGATCGACGTCTGATCGCCGATGCGGATCTTCACCACCGCCTGCGACGCCGAATAGAGCGCGCCATGTGAATTGAACTTGCGCTCGACGCTGACGTGGAAGCTCTCGACGTCGAAAAAGGTCGGCACCTCGCCGAGCGTGCGGCGCGCCAGCAGCTCGAACGACGCGTCGGCCGCCTCGTAGGCGAAGCCCTGCGCCTCGCGATCCTTCACCTCGCCGAGCAGACGCGACAGTTTGGGGTCGTCGGCGTTCGCCTTGATCCCCTTGCTGGCGAGCTGGGCGATGAGATTGGAGCGGCCGGCCTGATCGGACACCAGGATCATGCGCATGTTGCCGACGGTCTCCGGCTGCACGTGCTCGTAGGTGCGCGGGTCCTTGGCCAGGGCGGAAGCGTGAATGCCGGCCTTGGTGGCGAAAGCGGACGCGCCGACGTAAGGGGCGTGGCGGTTGGGCGCGCGGTTCAGCAGTTCGTCGAAAGCGTGCGAAATCCCGGCGAGCTCGCGCAGCGAGCCGTCGGACACGCCAGTCTCGAACCGGTCGGCGAGACCGGCTTTCAGCGCCAGCGACGGGATCAGCGAAACAAGGTTGGCGTTGCCGCAGCGTTCGCCGAGGCCGTTCAACGTGCCTTGCACCTGGCGCGCGCCGGCGCGCACGGCTGCTAGGGAGTTGGCGACGGCGTTGTCGGTGTCGTTGTGGGCGTGGATGCCGATATGGTCGCCAGGGACGACTTGCGTCGCTTCGGCGACGATGCTTTCGACCTCGTCGGGCAGCGTGCCGCCGTTGGTGTCGCACAGCACCACCCAGCGCGCGCCGGCTTTGTAGGCGGCCTGCGCGCACTCGAGCGCATAGGCCGGATTGGCCTTGTAGCCGTCGAAGAAATGCTCGCAGTCGACCATCGCCTCGCGGCCGGCGGCGACAGCCGCTTTGACGCTGTCGACGATGCAGGCGAGGTTCTCCTCCAACGTGCAGCCGAGCGCGACGTGGACGTGATAATCCCAGGTCTTGGCGACGAAGACGATCGCGTCGGCGTCGGCGGCGATGAGGGCGGCGAGACCGGGATCGTTGGCCGCCGAGCGTCCCGGCCGCTTGGTCATGCCGAAAGCGCAGAATCGCGCGCGCTTGGTCGGCTTGCGCTCGAAGAAGCGCGTGTCGATCGGGTTGGCGCCGGGATACCCGCCTTCGACATAGTCGACGCCGAGCTCGTCGAGCATGGCGGCGATCTGCCGCTTGTCCTCCAGCGAGAAATCGACGCCGGTGGTCAGCGCGCCGTCGCGCAGCGTCGTGTCGAACAGGTAGAGGCGTTCGCGGGTCATCGTCGTTTCCTCAATGGCGCACGGGTTCGTTGGCGTCGCCCGGTGCGAGGCGCTTGGTCATGGTGGTGTTCGCCAGCCATTCGTCGTCGAGCTGAACGAGATTGCGGCGTTGGGCCTGGAATCCCTGACGCTCGAACAGCGGCCGGGCCGTGTCGCTGACCTCGCTGGCGAGCGTCTTCGCGCCGCGCGCCGCAGCGAGGCGGACGAACGCGTCGAGGAGGGCGGTCGCGACGCCGCGCCGCGCGAAGTTTGGATCGACATAGAGCATGTCGATCGTCTCCGCGCCCTTGAGCGAGGCGAAGCCAGCCGCCTCGCCGTCGACTAGCGCCATCAACGTTAGCGCGCCGGCGAGGCGCTGGGGAAACGCGGGATCATCGGCGCGCGCCGCCCAGGCGGCGCATTGCTCGGCGCTGTAATCGTCGCTCGCCAGCTCCTCGACGCTGGCGCGGAAGATCGCAGCGCAGCGGTCGGCGTCGGAAGGGAGATAAGGGCGCAGCGAGACGGCGCTCATCGCTTGACCTCCCAGGTCGTGCCGTCCTTGGAGTCCTTGACGACGACGTCCATTGCGGCGAGCGCATCGCGCAGACGGTCGGACTCCGCCCAGTTCTTCGCCGCGCGGGCGGCGGTTCGCGCTGCGACCAGCCGCTCGACTTCGCCGCGGTCGACGGCGGCCGCCGCCAGGCCTGCGGCCTGACGCTCGCTGCGCTTCTGGGTCAGCAGCCCGAGCAGATTCGCGCTCGCCTTGATCGTTTGCCGGTCGCCGGTCGGCAGGCGATGCAGCTCGCCGAGCGCAGCCGGCGTATTCAGATCGTCGCTGAGCGCCTCCTTCACGCTCGGCGCAACCTCGCCCGGCCCGACCTCGCCGACCGCGTCGTACCAGCGGTCGAGCGTGGCCTCGGCCTCTTCAAGCGCCTTGACCGTCCAATCGATCGGCTGTCGGTAGTGGGTGCGTAGCATCGCCAGCCGCAGCGCCTCGCCCGACCAGGCGCGGCCGCCGAAGGCGTCGCTGCGCAGCAGGTCGTTGATGGTGATGAAATTGCCGAGGCTCTTCGACATCTTCTCGCCTTCGACCTGCAGGAAGCCGTTGTGCATCCACACATTGGCCATGCGCGGCGCGCCGAAGGCGCAGCACGACTGGGCGATTTCGTTTTCGTGATGGGGGAAGACGAGATCGACGCCGCCGCCATGGATGTCGAAGACGTTCTTCGACGGATCGTCGCAGGCGAGCCCGCCGCCGAACGGTTGCAGCAACTCGGCCATCGACATCGCCGAACACTCGATGTGCCAGCCGGGTCGGCCAAGCGTGGCGATTCCGCAAGGGCTCGGCCATCCCGGCTCGTTGGCCTTCGACGGCTTCCACAGCACGAAGTCCATCGGATCGCGCTTGTAGGGGGCGACGTCGACCCGCGCGCCGGCGAGCATCTCGTCGAGCGAGCGCTTCGCCAGCGCCCCGTAGCGCGGCGCGCTGGGCAAGGCGTCCATCGCGCTGGGCGAGAACAGCACGTGCTCCTCGGCGACATAGGCGACGCCGCGCGCCGCGAGGCGCTCGATCAGCGCCTTCATCTCGTCGATATGCGCGGTTGCGCGCGGCTCGTGGGTCGGCGGTAAGCAGCCGAGCGCCGCGACGTCGGCGTGGAACTGGTCGGCCGTCGCCTTGGTGACGCGCGCGATCGCCGCATTGAGCGGCAGGTCGGGAAAGTCGCGCGCGGCGCGGGCGTTGATCTTGTCGTCGACGTCGGTGACGTTGCGCGCATAGACGACGTGATCCGCGCCGTAAAGCTTGCGCAGCAGCCGGAACAGCACGTCGAAGACGATCACCGGCCGCGCGTTGCCGATATGGGCGAAGTCGTAGACCGTCGGCCCGCACACGTACATGCGCACGGCGCGAGGATCGAGCGGAGCGAACTCGGCCTTGCTGCGCGTCAGCGTGTTGTACAGTCGGAGCAGGTTCGGCATCTTGGTTCCAAGAATTCGGGTCAAGACCAGGTCGCGCGCATGCGTCGGACCGGCCGGTCGATCGCTTCTCGGAAGTTTGGACAGAGAGACGCGAGCCAGCCAGCTGTGAGCTAGCGGCTAATGATGATGATCCGGCAAGTGCGGGTCGGGCGCGTCATGGCGGCATCCATCTCTTAGCGGCGCGGCGATGTCAAGCGCGAGGGCGCCGCCTGCCTTAATGCCGCCGTTAACGCAATTTTATGGAATTCGCATTGAATTGGTTCACTGCCCGCCGATTCGCGTTCGCCCGCCAGACCGTAAGGCTCGTTCATGCGTAACCTTGCCCCCCTCTCCGCTCTCCTCGCTTTCGCCGCCGCTTGCGCGCTGGGTTTTGGCCTTTCTCAGGCCGCCTCGGCCGGCCAAGGCCGCGCTTTCACCATCGCCGCCAATGACGGATACGGGGTGCAGGATTGCCTTGGCGAGGGCGGCGAATGCGGTCGCGCCGTCGCCGACGCGTGGTGTGCGGCGGAAGGCCGCGGCGCCGCGCTGTCGTACGGGCGGGCCGACGGCGCGACGACCCCGTCGGCCTATGTCGTCACTTGCGGCGATTGAGACGCGCTGCATCGCTCTCAGCGCAGGTAATCCGCGCATTTCGGGATGTCGCCCGTCCCGCCCCACGGCTCGATCGGCACGGAGGAAGTCGAGTTCTTCGGCGATCCCTCGATCAGTTTGTCCGAATAGGTCATATAGACCAAGATGTTGCGCTTGGCGTCGCAGCCGCGGACGATTTGCATCTTCTTGAAGATCAACGATCGGCGCTCGCTGAAGACGACTTCGCCCTGCTCGAACTTAGCCTTGAACTTGATCGGGCCGTACTGACGGCAGGCGAGCGAAATGTCGGACGTCTGCTCGGCGAGGCCGAAGGCGCCGGCGAGGCCGCCCTTTTCCGGCGCGGTGTAGTGGCAGGCGACGCCTTCGACGATAGGATCGTCGATCCCATAGACGGCGAGCTTGTCGTTCGGTGTCAACAGCTTGAACGTGGTCGACTTGCGGAAGATGAGGTCTGGGTCGGCCGATTGGGCGTGAGCGGTCGCGGCGGCGGCGACAAATAGGGCCGCAACGAGGCCCCAGCGCCAGGCGGTTGTCATGGCGAAACTCCGAGCGGAGGGCGGCGAAGCGCCGGCGACCGGAACATAGGGTCCGCGCGCCTTGCGGCCAAGGCCGTCTGGCGCAAGATATTCGAATTCGTATATCATCGCCAAAAAAGAAGGAAAGCGCCGGGCATGACCGAAGCCAGACTCGACGATCTGCTGCGTCGCGCCGCGGCGACTCATCACTTGTCGGTTGAGCGGGCGCTCGCCGATCTCGGCGTTACGTTAGCCCAATATGCGGTGCTGAAAACCGTGTTCGAGAAGCCTGGGATCAGCAACGCCGAGATTGCCCGCGCCGAGCGTCTGACGCCGCAGACGACGAGCCTCGTGCTGACGAATCTCGAGCGCAAAGGCGCGATCCTGCGACGCGCCCACGAGCGCCATGGCCGCATCCGCCGCGCTGAGGCGACCGAACTCGGCGCGCGTCTGCTGGCCGCCTGCTGCGATCGGCTCAGCGGCCATCATCGGCGGCTGGCGGCGGCGCTGCCTCCCGAGGGCGGCGGAGGCGTCGAAGCCTGGCTCGGCCGCCTTGCCGAGATGAGGGTTTGACCTCGGGGCCCGGAATTGCTCAAACCGCCGCCAAAGCAGGCGCGCCGCGCAGTCGCGACCGGAGCGGCAAGGACAGGCGATGAACGTTCTCATTCTCGGCGGCGGCGGCCGCGAGCATGCCCTGGCGGCGGCGTTGGCGAAATCGCCGTCGCTGTCGCGGCTCTTTGTCGCGCCCGGCAATCCGGGCTGCGCTGCAGTCGCCGAAAACGTCGCGCTGCCGATCGACGATCACGCGGCGATCGTCGAATTCTGCCGCGAGCGCGGCATTGGCCTGGTCGTCGTCGGCCCGGAGGCGCCTCTTGTCGCCGGCGTCGCCGACGATCTCGCAGCGGCGGGGATCCCCTGCTTCGGCCCGAGCAAGGCGGCCGCGCAGCTCGAAGGCTCGAAAGGCTTCGCCAAGGACTTCTGCCGCGAGTTCGCCATTCCAACTGGCGACTACCGTCGCTTCTCCGACGAGGCGTCGGCGCTCGCCTACGTCCGCGCCGAGGGCGCGCCGATCGTCGTCAAGGCCGACGGCCTCGCCGCCGGCAAAGGGGTTGTTGTCGCGACGACGCTCGACGAAGCGGAGCAGGCGATCCAATCGATGTTCGCCGGCGCATTCGGCGGGGCCGGCGCGAAAGTGGTGGTCGAAGACTATCTCGACGGCGAAGAGCTGTCGTTCTTCGCCTTGTGCGACGGGACCCGCGCCGTTCCTTTCGCCGGCGCGCAGGACCACAAGCGCGTCGGCGACGGCGACAGAGGCCCCAACACCGGCGGCATGGGCGCCTATTCGCCGCCGCCGCTGCTGACGCCGGCCTTGAGCGAGCAGGTGATGCGCGAGATCGTCGCGCCGACGGTCGCCGGCATGGCCAAGCGCGGGGCGCCATTCCGCGGAGCGCTGTTCGTCGGGCTGATGGTCGGCGCAGACGGACCGAAGCTGATCGAGTTCAATGTCCGCTTCGGCGATCCTGAGATCGAGGCGATCCTCGCCCGGCTCGACGACGACTTGCTCGAATTCCTGCTTGGCTGCGCATGCGGCGCGGCGCCGGAACGCGCGCCGCGCTTCTCGGACCAGGCGGCGCTCACCGTGATCATGGCGGCGCGCGGCTACCCTGGCGCGCCGGAGAAGGGGACGCCGATCCGCGGGCTCGGGGCCGCGGCGCGTACGCCGGGCGTATCGATTCTGCACGCCGGCACGCGTCGCGACGGCGAAAGGTTGGTCGCCGATGGCGGCCGCGTTCTCGCGGTCACCGCGCTCGGCTGCGACGTCGCCGAGGCGCAGGCGCGCGCCTACGCCGCCGTCGATCGCATCGATTGGCCGGGCGGTTTCTGCCGGCGCGACATCGGCTGGCGCGCAGTCGCGGCGAAGAAAGGCGGTTGAATGGACGCCGGCGCAACGCCGATCTTCGCCCGGGGAGGCGGTTCCGAACCGATCGTCGCCATCGCGCTCGGCAGCGGCGGCGCGCGCGGCTTCGCCCATATCGCCGTTCTCGAAGCGCTCGACGAGCTCGGCGTCACACCGGCGGCGATCGCCGGAACCTCCATCGGCGCGATGATCGGCGCCGCCTACGCCGCCGGCATGAGCGGGCGCGACATCCACGCCTATGTGCTCGGCGCGTTGCGCAACCGCGGCGAGGTGATGGGCAAGTTGCTGCGGGCGCGGGTCGGGCGTTTTTCCGATCTCGTCTTGCACGGGCGCGGCAACCCGGTGCTGCTCGACAGCGAGGTCTGTCTCGACCTGTTCTGGCCGGAGGCGGTGCCAGACTTTTTCGAGGAGCTCGCCAAACCGCTGCTGGTCGTCGCGACCGATTTCTACGATCGCCGCGAGCTCGTCATCTCGAGTGGCGCGCTCGGACCGGCGGTCGCCGGATCAATGGCGATTCCCGGTCTGATTCAACCCGTCGCTTACGAAGGCCGCTACCTGATTGACGGCGGCGCGGTCAACCCGCTGCCCTATGACCTGCTTTTCGACCACGCCGACATCGTCGTCGCCGTCGACGTCACCTTTGGCGGTCGCCGACGCGAGGCGCGCCGCCCGGCGCCGTTTCAGTCGATGTTCGGCGCGGCGCAGATCATGCAAGGCGCGATCACCGCGCAGAAGCTGAAGATGCGGTCGCCCGACATTCTCGTCCGGCCCGGCGTCGAACAATTCGGCGTGCTCGACTTTCTGCGCGCGAGCCAGATCCTGCGCGCCGCCGAGTCGGCGAAGGACGAACTCAAGCGTC
>Ga0181535_10008282_pt1 | contig 10275 bp, 10 predicted proteins | sample PEATcosm2014_Bin_44_FD_119774 | JGI IMG/M metagenome (GOLD analysis project Ga0181535, IMG submission 119774) | Peatland microbial communities from MTU Mesocosm Facility, Houghton, MI, USA - PEATcosm2014_Bin17_30_metaG | ecosystem: Environmental > Terrestrial > Soil > Wetlands > Peat | place...
GCCAGACGGTACGGATAGGTGGCCCGTTTCGTTGGGAGGGATTGGCGACGGGTCCGCCTTCCGCGATGTAGAGCACGCCCTCCTTGCCTGCCTGGAGGTCGACGTAATTGCGCGGCGGAATGGGCAGAGCGAGGATGCGCTGGTCGATGCCGTCGAAGTCGACTTTGACGGTGGGCGGCTTCTTCTCGTCCTTCTTGCCGGTGTCTTTGTCCTTTGCGGCGGTTTCGTCTTTCTTGCTGCTGTCTTTATCTTTGGCGGACTGATCGTCTGTTTTCTTTGTGTCGTCGGAGGGCTTGGATTCGTCCTTTGCCTTTTCGTCATCGCTCTCGGGAGGCAGGGGCGAGGGGAGATCTTTAGCGAGCACGACGACATAAACGCTGCTGGAAACGGCGCGATCGAGGCTGGAGAGATCGAAGCCGGCGACGGAGGGGCCGACGTTAGTGCTGGCGGTGAAGTAGAGGTACTTGCCGTTGCGGTCGAAGGCGATGCTGCCAACGTCGCTCATGCCATCGGTTATCTGCGTGGTCTTCTGTGTATCGAGGGAGTAGAGATAGACGGCGTGCAAGAAGTTATGCAGGGTTTTGAGGTAGCCGATCCACTTGCCGTCGGGGGACCAGGTGGCACTGCCGGCAAACTCAAAGCCTTCGTAATCCTCGGTGTCGACTTTGACGGGGTGCGGGTTGTCGACGTCGAGATACCAGAGGTTGAGTTTCTTGTCGGAGTAAAGGATACGTTTCGAGTCCGGGGACCAGTGGGGCGAGTAGAAGTAGGAGGGCGAGGGGCCGAGGTCGATCACCTTCGGCGGAGCGATGCCGTTCTGATCGCGGATGAAGAGCTGGTACTCGCCGGAGGCATCGCTGAAGTAGGCGATGGATTTTCCATCAGGCGACCAGGCCGGGTCGCGCTCGGCGGCGTTTGAGGTGTTGGTGAGATTGCGGGCGTCGCCCTTCTCGGCGGGGACAGTGAAGATGTCGCCGTGGGCTTCAAAGACGGCGCGCTGGCCGGTGGGCGAGATGGCGGCGTTAAGGATGGTGTGAGGGTCGATGACGGTAAGGCTGGGCTCGAGCGCGGGCAGATCGCCGTGGAGCGCGATATCGACGGGGTGCTCGGCGCGCGTGGCGAGGTCGTAGAGGTGGATGCTTCCGAACTGCTCGTATACGATACCGCCGGGGCCGGCACCTGCGGACTTAAAGTCGAAGCTCTTGTTCTCGACGACCTGCTCGACCTGTTTGGATTTCGTGTCGTAGCTGAAGAGGGTGACGGGGCCGTTGCGATCGGAGAGGAAGTAAACCTTGTCGCCGACCCAGAGCGGGTTCGAGTCGTTGGAATTGTCGCGCGGGACCTTGGTGAGATCGAGCGATGCCAGGTCGACGATCCAGACAGGCTCGGTTTGGCCGCCGTGGTAGCGCTTCCACGCGACCTGCCACTGATTGAAGGGCGTGTAGGCGATCAGCTTGCCGTCGGGCGAGATCGATCCGCTGTCGGCGGAGGGAAGAGGAAATTCGATGGGAAGGCCGGAGCCGTCGGCGTGGATGCGGAAGAGCTTGGCGAAGTCGTTCCAGCTGGTGCGGCCGCTGAGGAAGAGGACGTCCTGGCCGTCGGGCGTCCAGCCGGCGACGATGTCCTCATCGGGGTGATACGTGAGGCGATGGGATACGCCGCCGGCCGCAGGCACGGTATAGACGTCGACGTTGCCGTGGATGCGCGCGGAGTAAGCGAGGGTCTGGCCGTTGGGCGAGAAGAAGGGGCCGTCGACGACGGAAGCCGTGGAGGTGAGGCGAACGGCTTCGCCACCGGTTCGTGCCACGACCCAGATGTCGTCGGCATGGCAGAAGGCGATTTGCTCCTTGCTGAGGGTGGGGTGGAGGAGGAGCAGCGGCGCGGCGTCCACGCGAGCTAACCCCGAATTTGCCGGGGACGCCGCTGCGTGGGAAACGAGGGGCAGAACAAGGAGCATAAAGAGCACAGCGTATACGTGGCGAAGTGCGGAGCGAGACACAGGACCTCCAGCTGAAGTTAAGTGGTGAAGGGCAAGTGTACAGGGGTTTTCGGCAGCGTTGCTACGCGTACGGGAAGGATAGTGCCGGGGATGGTGCGAGGCCTCAGGACTTGTTCGGGTCGCGGAGGTGGAAGCGATTGGCGCGGTCGAATTCGTCGCGGAGCTCGGGAGTTTTGAGATTTTCGCGGATGTGGGCGAGGCGTTGTTCGAGAGCGTGGAGGGAGCGGGCGATGGCGTCGGCGTTGGTGTGGGCGATATCGCGCCACATGGAGAAGGGGCTGGCGCCGAGGCGGGTCATCTCGCGGAGAGCCCGTCCGCCGATGGGGAGCAGGTCCGCGTTGGCGGCGAATTCGTCTTCGAGGAGGGCGCACATTGCTGTGGAGACGAATTGCGGGAGGTGACTGATCCAGGCGCAGAGGATGTCGTGACGGGTGGGATCGAGGTCGATGATGCGGGCGCCGAAGCGGGCGACCCAGGAGCGCCAGGCCTGGGCGAGGGCATGGGCTGGGAGAGAGTTTTGAAAATCAGGTGCCGTTCGACTCGCCGTCTGCGACGACTCGCTCAGGCATGGCTCCTCCGCTTCGGCCTCGCTTCGCGAAGCCTCCGGTCGGGATGACAAATCTGTGAAGAGCCAGACGGCTCCGGTGAAGAGGTTGGCGTCGGCGTTTTCGGCTCCGCTGACTTCTTTGCCTGCCATGGGGTGGCCGGGGAGGAAGCCGGGCTGGACTGATCCGTTAAAGTCCAGGCCGTTGAATTTGTCACGAGCACGGGCACAAATTGCGCCCTTGACGCTGCCGACGTCGGTGACGAGCTGATGTTCGCTCAAAATGGGGGCGAGGCGGTCGAGCCATTCGAGGATGGTGAAGACGGGGCCGCCGAGGAGGATGAGGTTGGCTTCCGTGGCTGCGGCGAGCGGTTCGTCGGCGATGACGGTGACGGCTTCACGGCGGAAGGCGGCGTGAAGTTGGTCGGGATTCGGGTCCCAGCCCGTGATGGAGCCGGTGAATCCGTGGGAGCGCAGGGCGAGGCCGACAGAGGCGCCGATGAGGCCGGTGCCGAGGATGGCGATACGTTCGATGGCCATGTTCTAAATGGTGCGGCCGACAGCGGGCGCGATGATGCGAAGTGTATCCATGAGTGTTACAAATTGGCCGGGGAAGAGCGACTGCGCGCCGTCGGAGAGGGCTTTGTCGGGATTGGGGTGAACTTCAATGAGCAGGCCGTCGCCCCCGGCGGCGACAGTGGCTCGTGCCATGGCGGAGACTTTGTCGCGGCGGCCGGTGGCGTGGGAAGGGTCGCCGACGATGGGCAGGTGGGAGAGCTTTTTGACGACGGGGATGGCGGAGATATCCATAGTGTTGCGGGTGTAGGTTTCGAAGGTGCGGATGCCGCGCTCGCAGAGGATGACGTCGTAGTTGCCGCCGGCGAGGAGGTATTCGGCAGAGAGGAGCAGCTCTTCGATGGTGGCGGCGATGCCGCGCTTGAGGAGCACGGGCCGGCGGACTTCGCCGAGTTCGCGGAGCAGGTTGAAGTTTTGCATGTTGCGCGCGCCGACCTGGAAGAGGTCGACGAACGGCATCATCAGCTCGATCTGGGAGATTTCCATCACCTCGCTGACGATGAGGAGGCCGTGCGCGTCGCCTGCTTCGCGGAGGAGCTTGAGTGCATCGAGTCCGAGGCCCTGGAAGGAGTAGGGGGAGCTGCGGGGTTTGAATGCTCCGCCGCGGAGGAATTTTGCGCCTGCGTCTTTGACGATTTTTGCGCAGGCGAAGATTTGCTCGCGGCTTTCGACGGAGCATGGACCTGCCATGACGACGACTGCATCGCCGCCGATGCTGACGCCGTTGGGGAAGCGGACGATGGTGCCTTCGGGACGGAAGCTGCGCCCGGCGAGTTTGTACGGCGAGGAGATGCGGATGACTTCCGCGACGCCGGCGAAGACTTCAAATTCCTTATGGTCGAAGGCGCCTGGCGTGCCGACGCCGGCGAGGATGGTCTGCACCGTGCCGGTGGTGCGGTGGACGTTGAAGCCGATTTCCATCATGCGCTCGACGACGGCCTGGATTTCTTCTTCCGTCGCGCGGTCCTGCATAGCAACGATCATTTTTCTTTTCCTGTCGGGCCTTTTTCTGTGAGGTTCGGGTGCGCCAGATTCGCGGGAGTGCCGGGGCGGGAGGCGAGTTCGTTGCGTTGCAGAGCGCGCATGACGTCGATGATGCGCTCGTAGATATGGACGAGCTCGCTGTCCGGCAACGGGCCGGGATTGTGGGTGCGGACGTTCTCGAAGATGACGCGCTCGCGATTCGGTTCGTAGACGGGCAGGTCGGTGGCGCGTTTGAGGCGGCCGATTTCCTGCGCGGCGGCGGCGCGCTCACTGATGAGCGCAACGAGTTGCCGGTCGAGTTCGTCGATTTTTCGTCGCAGGGTTTCGAGGTCCATGATTTTCCCTGATCCCCGGCTCGGCGGGGCAAGAAGAAATCCGCAAAAGGCTATCGTATACGGAACAGCCGCGGGATCAGCGGGCCGGCACGGCGGGTTCTTTGGCGACGCCGCGCAGGCCCTGGATAAATCGGGCGATGGAACTGGCGGCGTGTTTGGGTCCGGCCTGTTCGATGGTCGCGACGAGCGCGCTGCCGATGACGGCGGCGTCGGCGAATTCACCGACGGCGGCGAAGTGTTCGGGCGTGGAGATGCCGAAGCCGACGGCGATGGGAAGTTTTGTGAAGCGGCGGAGGCGGCGGACGAGCTGCTCGGCATCGGTGGTTAAGGATTTTTGCGTTCCGGTGATGCCGGTGCGGGAGATGGCGTAGACGAATCCCTGAGAGACGGCAGCGATGCGTTCGAGGCGGTCGTCGGGGCTGGTGGGGGCGGCCAGGAAGATGGGCGCGAGATGATGGCGACGCGCTGCCGTGAGGTACTCGCCCGCCTCTTCGACGATCATGTCGGTGATGAGGACGCCGTCGATACCGGCCTGCTCAGCGGCGTCGCAGAAATTCTCAAGGCCGAAGCGGAGAATAGGATTGTAGTAGGAGAAGATGACGAGGCCCGCGGCGGGGCGTTCGAGTCGAAGTCCGGCAGCGAGGGCCAGGACGTCGTGAAGGCGGGTTCCGTTCCTGACGGCTCGCTCGCTGGCGCGCTGGATAACGGGTCCATCGGCGAGCGGATCGCTGAAGGGGACGCCGAGCTCGAGGACGTCCGCACCCGCGTCGATGGCGGCGATGGCGATGTTGTGCGTGGTGGCAAGGTCGGGGTCGCCGACGGTGATGTAAGCGACGAGGCCGGGTTTGCTGGCGAACTGGATCGGCATCGTCTATCAGGCTCCGAGATGTAGTTCGCGGGTGAGGATGCCCATGTCTTTATCGCCGCGGCCTGAGACGTTGACGATGACGATGTCGCGCGGCGAAAGTGTGGGCGCGAGGCGGATGCATTCGGCGACGGCGTGCGCGCTTTCGAGCGCGGGGATGATGCCTTCGGTGCGGGCGAGGCGGAGGGTCGCGTCGAGAGCTTGGGCATCGGTGGCGGAGGTGTACTCGGCGCGGCCGGAGTCGTGGAGGGCAGCGTGTTCCGGGCCGATGGAGGCGTAGTCGAGTCCGGCGGAGACGGAGTGGGTGAGGGCGATTTGGCCGTTGTCGTCCTGCAGAACGTAGGAGTAGGTGCCCTGGAGAACGCCGGGGGATCCTCCGGAAAGGCGCGCGGCGTGTTCGCCTAACTGAGTGCCGCGGCCGCCGGCTTCAACGCCGATGAGGCGGACTTCTTTGTCGGGAATGAATTCGTAAAACGCGCCAATGGCGTTGGAGCCGCCGCCTACACAGGCGATGATCGCGGTGGGGAGGCGGTTTTCTTTTTCGAGAATCTGTGCGCGGGCTTCGCGGCTGATGACGCGATGGAAGTCACGGACCATGGTGGGATACGGATGGGCTCCGAGGACGCTGCCGAGGAGATAGTGCGTGGTGCGGACGTTGGTGACCCAGTCCCTCATGGCCTCGTTGATGGCGTCCTTGAGGGTGCGCGAGCCGGAAGAGACGCCTCGGACTTCGGCGCCGAGCATCTTCATGCGGTAGACATTGAGCTGCTGGCGTTCCATGTCCTCTTCGCCCATGTAGACGACGCAGTCGAGGCCGAAGAGCGCGCAGACGGTGGCGGTGGCGACGCCGTGCTGGCCCGCGCCGGTTTCCGCGATGATGCGCTTCTTGCCCATGCGCACAGCAAGGAGCGCCTGGCCGAGGCAGTTGTTGATTTTGTGCGCGCCGGTGTGGAGCAGGTCTTCGCGCTTGAGATAGATCTTTGCGCCGCCGAGGGTTTCGGTGAGACGCGAGGCGAAATAGAGGGGCGTGGGGCGGCCGGCGTAGTCGCGCAGGAGTGAATCGAGCTTCAGATGGAAGTCGGGGTCGGCCTGGGCTTCGGCCCAGGCGTGGTCTAATTCGTCGAGCGCGGCAACGAGGGTCTCGGGAACATAGCGGCCGCCGTAGGGGCCGAAGCGTCCGGCGATGGTTTTAGTCGCGGTGGCAGCCATAGATTCAGGGTACAGGGTGCAGGGTGCAGGGTACAGGGTGCAGGTACTCTTCCCCGGGTGAATGGTCGATGAAACTTACACTGGGTCCATCGCGGCGGGGAGCATGGGGGGCGGCTCGATTTCGAGGAAAGCGATGCGGGCCTGGCGGATGAAGTCGTAGACGGTATCCGGATCTTTTCTTCCGGGCGCGAATTCGACTCCGCTGGAAACGTCGACGCCCCAGGGGTGAAGTGTGAGGATGGCCTCGCGCACATTGGCGGGATGCAGGCCGCCGGCGACGATGATGCGGAGGGGTCCGGCTTCCGCGGAGAGAATGTCTTTGGCGCGATTCCAGTCGAAGGTTTTGCCGGTGCCACCAGTGGCAGATGCAGTCCTGGTATCGAGCAGGACGGCGTCGATGTCGGAATGCCGAGCGATGGCGCGCAGTTCGTTGCGGAGTTTTTCTTCGGCGCGCGCGGGATCGCCGTTGATATTCCAGTGAAGGGTTTGGATGAGGAAGAACCGCGGGCCGAATTCGCCGCGGAGCCTCTCGGCTAATGAGAAGTCGAGCTCGCCGTGCAGCTGGACTCCGTGCAGTCCGGCGGAGCGGAGAGAGTTGACGATCTCATCGAAATCCTGGGTATTGAAAACGCCGATTTGGGTCAGGTCGGGCGGCAGCTCCGGCTGGAAAGCGGCGATCTGACCGGCAGTGACGCGGCGCGGGCTGTGCGCAAAGACGAAGCCGGCGGCATCGGCACCCGCGTCGGCGGCGAGCTGTACGTCCTTAGCGTTGGTGTTGCCACAAACTTTAATCCACATGCTTCGTCAGGCCTGCTCGGTGAGGATTTCCGCCGGGATTGGATCGACGGAGTGGAGGAGGGCCTGGAGGGCAACTCCGGGTTGGGGCTGGCGCATGAGCGATTCGCCGATGAGGAAGGCGTGGAAGCCGGCGTTGCGGAGGGTGCGGATGTCGGCGGCGGTGTGGATGCCGCTTTCGGCGACGCGAACGGCGTTGGGCGGGAGCTTGCCGGCGAGTTCGAGCGAGGTTTCGAGGCGGACTTCGAAGGTCTTCAGATCGCGGTTATTCACGCCGTAGGCGTCGCAGCCGATGTCCCGAACGAGGTCGATCTCCTCCGGCGTGTGGACTTCGCAGAGGACGTCCAGGCCATAGCTATGGGCGATGGCCGTGTAGTAGTAAAGGTAGCCGTAGCCGAGCGCGCCGGCAATGAGGAGGATGGCGTCGGCGTGGTGGGCGCGAGCTTCGGCGATCTGATACTCGTCGACGATGAAATCCTTGCGGAGGCAGGGCAGGCTGGTGGCGGCGGAGGCGATTTCGAGGTTCTGCAGGCTGCCCTGGAAGAAGGGCTCGTCGGTGAGGACGGAGAGGGCGGCTGCCCCGGAGCGTTCGAGGTCGATGGCGAGGGAACGCGGGTCGAAGTCGGAGCGGATGAGGCCCTTCGAGGGCGAGGCTTTTTTGAGTTCGGCGATGATGGCGGGACCTTTGGCGGAGGCTTCGCGGAGGGCACGGGCGAATCCGCGAGGAGTGTGCTGCTTTGCCTGCTCTTGCAGTTGGGTCAAGGGAACGCGCTCGCGACGGCGGGCGACCTCGGCGCGGGTTTCATTGAGGATGGGGTCGAGATGCAGGTTTAAGGCCTCTGTTTCAAGTATAGCTATCGGTGTGTTGGGACGGTGTCCGACGCGCGTCAGACATTTGGCACAGCGCGTCTGACATTTGTCGCGTGCCATTGCTGACGATACGCACTGCCGGGGCGGTGGGGTTCGGGGCGATGCTGGTTTCTGTCGGGAGGCGGTCATGAACAACGCAATTCCCAACCCGGTTTCCGGAGGGCGGGCGCAGCAGCAGGCGATTGAGAGGTGCAGGCGCTCCGACGGATACATTGTTTTCGGGGTTGGCGTAGTGATGCTGATCTTTGGGCGCGGCATTTTCGGATTCGCTCAGGCGCCGCTCGTCGGGCTGGCGCTGATCGTCTTCAGCCACTATCTGGATTGAGAGGGGAAGCTGTGGACCCACTCAAGCCAAAAGAGGGCTTGAATGGGGCACCCAGGCTGCTTCCCAACGCCGCAGTACCCAGAGGAAGTAGCATGGCTGCATGGAGTCATTCGACGAGTTGCTGCGGCAGGCGGAGATCGCGCATGGGCATTTGTGCGCCGGGCAGATTCTGGGCGTGCGCATGGCGATGCTGGGATGCCGGCGGCTGGGGATCGCGGAGCCGCGCGGGGCGGATCGCAAGCGGCTGGTGACCTGGATCGAGATCGACCGCTGCGCCACGGACGCGATCGGGGTGGTGACCGGATGCAGGCTGGGCAAGCGGGCGCTGAAGTTTCGCGACTGGGGCAAGATGGCGGCGACGTTTGCCGATTTGGCGACGGGGCGGGCGATTCGGATTGTGGCGCTGGAGTCGTCGAAGCAGCGGGCGCGCGAGCTGTATCCGGAGATCGAGAACAAGAATCAGCAGCAGATGAAGGCCTATCGCGAGATGGATGACGCGGAGCTGTTCGGGGAACAGTGGGTTGAGGTGGAACTGGGTCCGAAGGAGATGCCGGGATACAAGGGCGAGCGCATCGCGTGCGCGCAGTGCGGCGAGGGGATCAATTACGACCGCTTTGTGAAGCGCGACGGACGGACGCTGTGTTTCGCGTGCGCTGATCCGGGTCAGAAATATTGTCGGCCGGCGGGGGAGCGGGAGACGCGCGAGGCAGCGATGCCGGAATCGGGATGCGAGTGCGGGTGAGGCTGCGCGTTTACAATTGCAAAGCCGGTTGTAATCACGTCCGCCGGAAGATGACTTCCCTGGAGTAGAACGACGCATGCTCAATTTGGAAGGCCGCGTGGCGGCCGTGTTTGGACTGGCCAACAAGCGCAGCATTGCCTGGGGCATTGCGCAGAAGCTGCATGAGGCGGGGGCGAAGCTGGCGATCAGCTATCAAAACGAGCGGATGAAGTCCGAGGCGCTGGGCTTGATTGAGGATTTGCCGGGCGCGGAGCCGTTCCAGTGCGACGTGTCGAACGACGCGGAGATCGAGCAGGTGTTCGCGCAGATGAAGGAGCGGTACGGGAAGCTGGACGTGCTGGTGCACTGCATCGCGTTTGCGCCGGCGGAGGATCTGAAGAACGACTTTCTGCAGACCACGCGGGAAGGGTTCAGGATTGCGCACGATGTGAGCGTGTATTCGCTGATCGCGCTGAGCCGGGGGGCGGCTCCGCTGATGACGGAGGGCGGGTCGATTATTACCCTTACGTATTTCGGTGCGGAGAAAGTGGTGCCGCACTATAAGGTGATGGGGGTGGCGAAGGCGTCGCTGGAGGCGACGGTGCGGTATCTGGCGTGGGATCTGGGAAAGCAGAATATTCGCGTGAATGCGATTTCGGCGGGACCGATCAAAACGCTGGCGGCGCGCGGGATTGGCAACCTGGGCGACATGCTGAAGTATCACGAGGACCGCGCACCGCTGCATCGCAATACAGAACAGACGGAGGTGGGCAAGACGGCGGTGTACCTGGCGTCGGACCTGGCGAGCGGCGTGACCGGCGAAACGATCTACGTAGACAGCGGCTACAACATCATGGGGTGGTGACCGGACAGGGCTCAGGGCTCAGAGCTCAGGGCTCAGGGCTCAGAGCTCAGACAGGGGCTCCGCAGTCTGTTTGACAGCTTGACATCGCCCGTCAGCTGATTTGTAGTGGAATTAATCAAGCGGCGAAGGAGTTCGCCTTTAACCGCTGTCCTCAGTAGCCGGACAGATGATGACTCCTGGCAGGGAC
>Ga0181535_10008283_pt1 | contig 10275 bp, 12 predicted proteins | sample PEATcosm2014_Bin_44_FD_119774 | JGI IMG/M metagenome (GOLD analysis project Ga0181535, IMG submission 119774) | Peatland microbial communities from MTU Mesocosm Facility, Houghton, MI, USA - PEATcosm2014_Bin17_30_metaG | ecosystem: Environmental > Terrestrial > Soil > Wetlands > Peat | place...
ACACGCTGGTCCCGGCGAGCTAGCGGCGCATCACATCCCTTGGGCGTCCTCGCCGTGGGCGCGCTCCTACTCCTCGGGCGGCCCGATGGCCGACGCCTCGGGGCCGAGGCGCTCGACGTAGCGCGGGTGCACGGCCCGCCAGCGCTCCGGCGATGTCGAGGGCGGGGGCGTCCCATCGAGGGCATGGGTGAGCTGCTCCAGGCAGACGTGCCACCCGGCCGCGTCACGCGCCGCCCTGCCGTACTCGGGGAAGGTCACGCTCAACCGGAGGATGCAGCCCGAACCGTCGGGCTCAGGCTCAGGCTCGAGCTCGAAGCGCAGGACGTCATCGGCCCACCGCAGCTCCATGAGCGACGGCGGGTCGAAGGCCAGCATCTCGCCGTCGAACGGCTCGCCCTCGGACTCCCGGAAGGAGAAGTGGAGTGGTGCGCCGGGGACGCGCCTCCCCTCGATGGTGGTCGGGAACCACGCCGCCAGGTGCTCGTCCTCCGTCATGGCCTGCCACACCTTCAGCTGGGGATGGGCGAGGTGGCGGCGGTAGCGCAGGACGGAGCGGTCACCCACCCGTTCCAGGTGCCCGAGCTCGTCGTGCTCGTCGCTCACGGCCACGGCTCCCCGTCCATGATCTCGAGATGACGCTCCAAAGCGTTCAGATGGGTGGCCCACCGCTGCCGATACGGCTCCAGCCACTCGTCGACCTCCCGGAGCGGCTCGGGCCTGACCCGGTAGATCCGGCGCTGCGCCTCGGTGCGGGCCTCCACCAGCCCGGCGTCACGCAGCACCTTGAGGTGCTTCGAGACTGCGGGCTGACTCAGCGAGAGGACGCCCACCAGGTCGCCCACGGGCCGTTCCCGCTCCACCAGCAGATCGAGGATACGGCGGCGGCTCTCCTCCGCCAGCACCTCGAATGTGCCCGTCATACAGCCAGTATGAGATTCTAGCTATATAACTGTCAAGAGATATGCGTCTTGGCGGCGATCCGGCGCAGCGGGGGCAGGGTCGGGGGCGGCTGGCGGCGGGGCGGCAGCGCGGCCAGGAGCTCCGCCGTCGCCGCGGTGACCAGCGCGACGGCCCGCTCGATCGCGTCCGCGGTCTGTGGGGACGTCGACTGGACGCCGCTCACCTTGCGGACGTACTGGCGGGCCGCCGCCTCGACCTCCTCCGGTGTGGCCGCAGGCTCGAGCCCGCGCAATGTGGTGATGTTCCGGCACATGACGGCCACCCTACCTACCGGCCCGGGCAGTCACCCGGCGTGACGACCACCTCCACCAGGTGCCCCGACCTGTGGTTCACCACCTTGAGCAGGTCGCTGCCCGGGGCCGACGTCACCATCGCGCCGGACGCCCGGGCGCAGTAGCCGTGCGCGTAGTGGATCTCGGTGGGAACGAAGATCACCGTGGGCGCGTGGATGCGGTGGTCGGGCACGTAGTCGAGATGGAACACGCCGGTCGTGGGCGAGAAGTCATATGAGATCGGGACGCCGGCGACCGCCTGGGGGTAGGTGCGGCTGAGCACCAGCGCCGTGGAGCGGAGGTGGCCGTCGGCCATCACGAGGGACTCGGCGCCGCTGCCGGTCGGGTCGTCGTAGTACTTCCAGGACCAGTAGGCCCAGCCGACCTGCTGGGCGTCCATCTTCGACGTGATGCTCGAGAGCAGGGCGGGGCTGCTGGTGGCGCCGAACTCGGTCACGAACCACGCCGGTCCTCCCGGCTGCTGTGCCGAGGCCATCTCGGGACGGTCCTCGGCGCGCCGGCTGAGCGACCGCGCGTCTTGGAAGGCGCAGGCGAGGAGGTTCGTCGGGTTCCCGGTCACCGGACTGCGGGCGCCGCAGTAGATGTGGACGTTGAAGACGAGATTGGGCAGGTCCATCGGCCCGATGAAGGTCGGGAAGCCGCGGCTCGCATAGTTGTCCGGCTCGTCGAAGATGAGGCCGGAGGGATCGCCGGCCAGGATCGTCGGCACGACGCCGTTGGCCGGGTCCCGCTTGGGACACCGCAGTGGCGGCGCGTCGTGCGACGCCATGCCGACGTGGGCGGTGCCGGTGTAGAAGCACTCGAGCTGGGCATCGAAGTGCTCATCGCCAAATCGAATCAGCGACGTGGAGAAGGGCTCGTTGAATGGGTCGTAGCCCAGGATCCACGGGTTCCCGCTGAAGGCGCGGGCCACGTCACCCCACACCCTGTCGTACTCACCCTGCAGATCGCCCCGCACGTCGTTGGCCCAGAAGTGGTGGAACGCGATGCCCGCCGCCTTGGTGGCGTACGAGAGGGACCAGCGTCCCGGGGGGTCCACGCTGGGCACCCCGTTGGTGCACACGGCCCAGTTCGGCTCGCCCTCGCCGTCGAACATCTCGTTGTAGACGTCCTGGTGCATGTCGAGGATCGTGTAGATGTGGAAACGCCCCAGCAGGTTCACGGTCGTCTTCAACCGCTGCACATACCGGTTGAAGACGGCCTGGTTGAACTGCTGCGGGTCGCTCGGGGCCCCGCGGTCGCAGATGGCGGGGTCGTTGGCCGGGGCCGTCCCGGGCTCCAGCCCGCTCCAGGTCATGCCCAGCCGCACCACGTTGAGCCCGAGTCGCTCCATGAGCGACGCGTCGGCGGCGGAGAAGTTCCACGGCCTGCCCGGGTCGGGGTACAGCTCGAAGGGCGCGTACTTGTAGACGGCGTTGACGCCGTGGAAGAAGACGACGCGCCCGTGGCGGTCGTAGAGATAGGGGCCGCCCGGCGCCCGGATGGGCCCCGAGACCGCCCCCGCGTCCGGCGTGACGATCGCTGACCCCAGCGTCGGCAGGGACGTGCCGACCGAAGCCGAGCCGATTCCGGGCAATGCGGCGACGGTCGCCGCCGCCGCGAGCAACAGCACGGGTGCGATCCACCGGCGGAGTCGACGACGCACGGCCGACAGTCTGACCGCATGCCCCGCCGACCTGGACGCGCCCTCCTCGCTGCTCAGCCGAGGGGCGTCACACCAGGCAGGTTGGGCCGTACCGGGTGATGGCGCGGCGGGGCCCCGGAGGGCGCACGGAGCGGGGCGACAGCACCTGTTCGTGGCCCGCGATGTCGTAGTGGGCGAACGTCACCGTGGCGGAGTGCAGGGACCGGCCGCTCCAACCCGGGAGTGGATCACCGGCCAGCATCTCGTCGGATCGCACGAACGGCACGTCAGTAGTCCAGGCCGGCGTACCACTCGCCGCGCCCGTGCGGCGTGAGGTCCAGCAGGTGCCAGACCGGGGACAGCAGGTCGATGCCCCGCTCGGGGATGTCCTCGGCCATGCGGGGGTGAGAGGTGTAGACGTGGCGGGGCGACCCGTCCCCGTCCAGCGTGAAGACCGAGACGGTCGAGTCCTGAGTGCCCGCCTCGTCCTCGGCGGCCAGGTCGTACTGGAACGTGCTCTCCCCACAGCTGAGGAGGCGTATGTTGTCCCAACCCCGGTCGCGGGCGTGGGCGCGCAGCGCCGCCGGGTCGGCGGCGGCGGCCACGACGAAATCGGCATTCTGGGCGATGTGGCGCATCACCCCGTTCAGGCCGTCGACCCACATGGTGCACATGGGGCAGGGCGACGTCTGACGCTTGCCGTACATCAGGTGGTACACGACGAGCGCCCGCTCCGACGACGTGAACAGCTCGCTCAGCTGCACCGTGGTCACGGGATCGTCGCCGCCCTCGAGGTGCCGCGGCCCTTCGAGGAACCGGTAGTCCTGAACCGGCGCCCCGGAGGGCAGCTGGCGCCGGAGCGATGCCACCCTCTCGCGGTGGTGCATGAGCTCGACTTCGGCCTGCCGGAGCTCCTCGCGCCGCACGCCGTACTCGGATGGCTCGTCGAGGCGGGTCTGCTTCACCGGCACCTCCTTCCCTCGGCTCCGAATGTAGCGGCGGCCCCTCAGGTGCAGCGAGACTGGCTCCCGTGCTGGGCCATCTCGGCGTGAACGTCCCCGACCTCGAGCGTGCGGCCGCCTACTACGGCCCGCTCATGCCGCTCCTCGGCTACGAGCCGTTCCTCACGGCCGAGGACGCCGTGGCCTTCATGCCCGCCGGCGGCAGGCGGGGTGCCTACCTCTTCCTCTACGAGACGACCGAGAAGGGCACCTACACCCGGCAGCGCACCGGGCTGCAGCATCTCGCCTTCATGGTCGGGACCCGCAGCGCCGTGCGCCAGGTCCACGCGCACGTGCGCGGGGCCGACAGCACGGTTCTCCACCCGCCGCAGGAATGGCCCCAGTACCCGCCGCCGTACTTCGCGACCTTCTGGCTCGACCCGTTCGGGATCATGCTCGAGGCCGTGTGCCACCACGACCGCGACTGATCAGGCGACCTGTTCGAGCGCTCGCCCGATGTCGACGTTGCCCGACACGCTGCGCACGCTGAGGTCGACCCGGATATCGCGACGCGGTGCCGGTGCGGGGGCGTCGTCGAGGTCGATGTCGGAGTGGACCGAGCCCGACATCGTCTCGACATCCACGTGGAGGTCGACGCCCTGCGCCACGCCCACGGTCACATCGCCCGACACGGAGCGCACGCGCAGGTCGCCCTCGGCGAGCGCGAGGACCCGCACATTCCCCGAGACGTTCACGATGCGCGCCCCCTGCGCCAGCTCGCCCAGGCGGACGTTCCCCGACGTCGCCTTGATCTCCACCCGGTTGCGGGCCGCGCCGACCTCGAGGTCACCCGAGGCGGTCGAGAAGACGGCCGGCCCGGCGACGCTCGAGCAGCGCAGGTCCCCCGACGCCGTGTGCGCCTCGAGGTCGCCGCCGACCGCGCCGAGCGTGACGTTCCCGCTCGCCGTCTTGGCCGTGACGCCCGCGGCCACGTCGTCGGTGGCGATGTCCCCACTGGCCGACTTGAGGTCCGCCGTGCCGATGGTCCCGGTGATCTCGACGTCGGCCGAGCCCGCGGCCACCGTCACGTCGCTCCCCATGGGGAGCTCGACTCGCACGGTGACCGCGTTGCGGCGGACGAACCGCATGCCGTGCAGGCGGGGGATCTTCACCGCCACGACGTGGCCGCCCCCGGCGGGGCGGCACTCGACCGCGGCCCGCTCCACGAGCTCCTCGGCGCCGGGTGTGTCGGCGACCAGCGAGACGACGGTCGTGCCCGTCTCGCTCGCGGCGATGGCGATCAGACCGACCTCGTTCTGGACGTAGAGGTGGACGTGGCCGCGTGTCTCGAATGACTTCTCCATGACGGTGCTCCCTCAGGTCGTGCCGTAGCCGCGCAGGCGGTTGCCCACGCCGGCTCGCCGGCTCCGTTGTGCCGACGTGCCACGCTCGAGCGTGCGCACGATGAACGCGTTCACCGAGATGCCCTCGGCCGTGGCGCGCTCCTCCAGCCTGGACTTGAGGCCCTCACCGAGGCGGAGCGAGATCCGCGCCGAGAGGTCCCCGTCGGACTCCCCCGCCGGGGCGTGCTCGTCGGCGACGTAGGCCAGGTCCACGTCGTCACCGGCGACCCGGATCTCCACCCGCCCCTCGGGCAGCGCCGCCGACAGCTCGGCCGCGGCGTCCGAGAGCAGGTCGAGGACCCGGCCGGGCACCGACCGGCCGAGGACGCTGGCGATGCGCTCGGCGACCTCGGCCACCGCGTCATCCCCGAGGTCCCCGACCGCGACCACGTCGGAGCGCAGCCCGTCGACCACCAGTGACATCTTCATGACATCATAATGACATCACTATGATGTCAAGGTCAAGAATACCTGGTCAGCCCCCTGAAGCGTCCTGGACCCGGGTCTTTCCCGCCGAGATGAAGGGCATCATGGCCCGCAATTCCTGCCCCACCGACTCGATCTGGTGGGCCTTGCCCCGGGCGCGCAGCTCCTCGAAGCGGGGCCGCCCCGCCTTGTTCTCGGCGATCCACTCCTGGGCGAAGGAGCCGTCACGGATCTCGTCGAGGATGGTCTGCATCTCGGCCCGGACGGCGTCGTTGATGACCCGCGGCCCGCGGGTCAGGTCCCCGTACTCCGCCGTGTCCGAAATCGAGTAGCGCATCCCCGCGATCCCCTGCTCGTACATGAGGTCCACGATCAGCTTGAGCTCGTGCAGGCACTCGAAGTAGGCCGACTCGGGCTGGTAGCCGGCGTTGACCAGCGTCTCGAAGCCCGCCGTCACGAGTGCCGTCAGGCCGCCGCAGAGCACGACCTGCTCGCCGAAGAGGTCCGTCTCGGTCTCCTCGTCGAACGTGGTGTCGAGCACACCGGCCCGCGTGGCGCCGATGGCGTGGGCGTAGGAGAGCGCCAGCTCGCGTGCCTTGCCGGTGGCGTCCTGGTGCACCGCGATCAGCGACGGCACGCCGCCGCCCTCGGTGTAGGTCCGGCGCACCAGGTGACCGGGGCCCTTGGGCGCCACCATGGTCACGTCGACACCCGCCGGCGGCACGATCTGCTCGAAGCGGATGTTGAACCCGTGGGCGAACATGAGGCAGTCGCCGTCGTTGAGGTGCGGCGCCACGAACTCGTCGTAGGCGGCCTTCTGCTCGGTGTCGGGCAGCAGGATCATGATCACGTCGGCCTCGGCCGCGGCCTCCGCCAGCGACGTGACGCGCAGCCCGGCCTCCTCGGCCTTGCGGCGGCTCGAGCTGCCCTCGCGCAGCGCGACCCGGACGTCCACGCCCGACTCCATCAGGTTGAGCGCGTGGGCATGCCCCTGCGACCCGTAGCCGAGGATGGCGACCTTCCGTCCGGCCAACAGGCTGGGGTCGGCGTCGGACTCGTAGTACAGCGTGGCCATGGCGTCTGCTCTCTCTCTACTCAGTGGCGATCAAGTTTAGGCAGGGCGACCCGCCCCGTCCTCTGGAGCTCGACGACGGCGTAGTGCTCGAGGAGCCCCTCGAAGTCGTCGATCTTCTCCGGCCTGCCGGCCAACATGACGGTCATACGGTCGGCGCCGACGCTGACCACCTCGCCGCCGAAGACACCGACGAGCTGGATCACCTGCGACCGCTCCGTCGGCCCGACGGCCACCGTCACGAGCACCAGCTCGCGCTCGACGGCCTGGGCCGGCGACAGCTCGCCGATGGAGACGACGTTGACGAGCTTGTCCAGCTGCATGATGACCTGCTCGAGCGGCGCGGACTCCACGTCCACGACGATCGTGATGCGGCTGAAGTGCTCGTCCTCGTCGGTGGGGGCGACCGCCAGCGAGTAGATGTTGAAGCCCCGCCGGCTGAAGAGCCCGGCCACGCGGGCCAGCACGCCCGCCTTGTTCTCCACCAGCACCGAGAGGATGTGGTGACGGGGCGGCGAACTCTTCCCACCCGCCAGCGAGGTCAGCGGGGCCGCCGTCACCTGGCCGGAGCCTGCGTCTGGTCGGGGTGCACCACGATGTCGTCGTTGGAGGCGCCGGCGGGCACCATGGGGAACACCTTCTCGAAGGCGTCGGTGCGGAAGTCGACGACGACGGGACGGTCGTCGATGGAGTTCGCCTTCTCGATGGCCGGCCCGACGTCCTCGGGCGTCTCGGCCCGGATGCCGACGCAGCCCATCGCCTCGGCCCACTTCACGTAGTCGGGCAGGTCGGGCGAGAGGTACACCTCCGAGTAGCGCTCGCCGTAGAACATCTCCTGCCACTGGCGCACCATGCCGAGATAGGCGTTGTTCAAGATGGCGATCTTCACCGGGATCTGCTCGGCGCTGGCGGTGACGAGCTCCTGCGCCGTCATCTGGAAGCAGCCGTCGCCGTCGATGGCCCACACGGTGCGCTCGGGCCGCCCGACCTTGGCTCCGATGGCGGCGGGGACGGCGAAGCCCATGGTGCCCGCACCGCCCGAGTTCACCCACGTGTAGGGGTGGTCGAAGTTCCAGTACTGCGAGGCCCACATCTGGTGCTGGCCCACGCCGGCCACGACGATGGTGTCCTCCGACGCGGCGTCGCGCAGCTGCTCCACCACGTTCTGCGGCTTGATCGCACCGCCGTCGGCGTCCGCGTAGTGGAGCGGGAAGCGCTCCTGCCACTCGTGGATCTGCTTCCACCAGGGCGCGAGATCCTGCAGCACCGGCTCGTCGCCGAGCGCAGCGAGCAGCTCCTCGATCACCAGCCGGCAGTCGCCGGCGATCCCGACGTCGGGCACGCGGACCTTGCCCAGCTCGGCCGGGTCGATGTCGACGTGGATGACCTTGGCGTCGGGGGCGAAGGCGCTGATCTTGCCGGTCACCCGGTCGTCGAAGCGCGCCCCGAGGCTGATCAGGAGGTCGCTCCGCTGCAGGGCCGTGACCGCGGTGTAGTGGCCGTGCATCCCGGGCATGCCGAGCGCCTGGGGGTGCGAGTCGGGGAAGGCGCCCCGGGCCATGAGCGTCGTCACCACCGGGATGCCGGTGCGCTCGGCCAGCGCCCGCAGCGCGTCGGCCGCCCGGGCCTTGAGCACACCACCGCCGACGTAGAGCACGGGCCGGTGCGCGGCGGTGATGAGCTCGGCCGCCTGCCCGACCAGCACGGGGTCGCCGAAGGTCACCGGGTGGTACCCCGGCAGGTCGAGCTCGTCGACGGACGACGGCCAGTACCACTCCATCGTGGCGTTCGAGATGTCCTTGGGAAGGTCGATCAGGACCGGTCCCGGCCGCCCGGTGGTTGCAACGTGGAAGGCGGCGGCGACCACCCTTGGGATGTCATCGACGTCCTTGATGAGCCAGTTGTGCTTGGTGATGCCCATGGTGACGCCGGTGATGTCGCACTCCTGGAAGGCGTCGGTGCCGATGGAGCCCGTCGCCACCTGGCCCGACACGACGATGAGCGGGGTCGAGTCCATGTAGGCGTTGGCGAGCGGCGTCACGATGTTGGTCGCGCCGGGCCCGCTCGTCACCATGGCCACACCGGGCTTCCCGGTGACCATGGCGTAGCCCTCGGCCATGTGGCCCGCGCCCTGCTCGTGGCGGACCAGGATGTGGCGGATCGACGAGTCGATGATGGGGTCGTAGACGGGCAGGATGGCGCCGCCGGGCAGGCCGAACATCACGTCGACGCCCTGCATCTCGAGGCTCCGTATGAGGGCCTGGGCTCCTGTCAGCTTCATGTGCTTCCCCTATCTCAACCAGTCCGGAAATTGAAAAGACCCCCCGGGTTTGGGAGGTCGTGAGGCGCGCGTTGCGGTGTGGGCGCGCGCCTTACGTGACGAGTACCAGAATCTCGGGCCGGTTGCTGCGTGCCTGCATGAGGTGACCATTGTGGCATGGCCGCCGCCCCGGTACAACCCCGGGTCGTCCCGGCGGCCTCTGGTCCTGGCCGCTATGGCGTGGCCATCCCCCCGCCGAGGAGGGCGGGGAGCGCCGTCGCCCGCATCCGAGCCAGCACCCGGTCCGTCACCGGCGTGACGTCCGGGTGGACGCCGCCGTTGCCCTCTGCCGCCGCCCGCCACGCCGAGGAGCGTCGCCCGGACACGTCGGGATCGTCGAATTCCACGCAGTCGAGGCGGTCGGCCGTCAGGTCGACCACGATGGTGTCGCCGTCCTCGACGAGTGCGATCGGCCCCCCGAGGAGCGCTTCGGGCGCGACGTGGCCGATGACCAGACCGACCGATCCCCCCGAGAAGCGGGCGTCGGTCATCAGCGCGATGGTGATGTGCCGCTGCCGGCAGAGGGCCGTGATCCGCGAGGTGGGGTCGAGGAGCTCGGGCATGCCGGGCGCGCCGCGGGGCCCCTCGTAGCGGATCACCACCATGTCGTTGTCCTCGAAGCTGTCGGGGTGCCGGTCGAGCGCTTCGATGAGGGCGCGCTCGCCGTTGAACACACGGGCGCGGCCGGTGAAGACGCCGTCCTTCACGCCGCCCTCGACGCCGGCGATCTTGAGGATCGCCCCGCCCTCGGGCGCCAGGTTGCCGCGCAGCAGACGGAGACCGCCGGTGTCCTTGAACGGCTTCCCGACCGCGTAGATGACGTCCTGGTCCGGTGCCGGCGGGTCCAGACGCCGGACCTGTGCGGCCAGGGTCTCGCCCGTGCAGGTCAGCGTGTCCCCGTCGAGGAAGCCGGCCTCGAGGAGCTCGTGGACGATGACCTGCAGCCCGCCCTTGGCGTCCACGTCCACCATGGAGTACTGCCCGAAGGGGCGCATGTCGACCAGCACCGGCAGTCGCCGGGCCAGATGGTTGAAGTCGTCCTGGCTCAGCACGTCGCGCCACAGGTCGAGGCCGGCGGCGCGGGCGATCTCGACGCTGTGCAGCAGCACGTTGGTGGATCCGCCCATGGCGATGGTGACCGTCAGGGCGTTGCGCAGCGCTGAGGGCGTCACGATGTCGCGCGGCCGGATGCCCTTCTTCGTCATGGCGAGCAGACAGTCGACCGTCTGATCGGGG
>Ga0181535_10008284_pt1 | contig 10274 bp, 7 predicted proteins | sample PEATcosm2014_Bin_44_FD_119774 | JGI IMG/M metagenome (GOLD analysis project Ga0181535, IMG submission 119774) | Peatland microbial communities from MTU Mesocosm Facility, Houghton, MI, USA - PEATcosm2014_Bin17_30_metaG | ecosystem: Environmental > Terrestrial > Soil > Wetlands > Peat | place...
GATTGCGCTGGGCCGCGTCGCTTTAGGACTGTTGCTGCTGGTCGCCTTCAGCGCCGGCCCCTCCCATTTGCACGGCCACGCGTTGTGAAAATTCCAGCGCAGAATCGGGTTGCGGCTTGCATCCAGCAAAACGATGGACCCGGTCGTGCGCTGGACGTTTCCGTCAAGCACGGTCTTATACCAGTTCCACAGCGATGTGTCGGCGGTCACGCCCCGCTTCAAAACGATGTTGCTGTATTTGGTCAGGCCGGGAAGTTTCCGCACCGTGTTCGGCGGGTCGCTGCCTTCGCGGTATTCGACAACCTCCGTCTCGGTGGCCAGACCGCTCACCTCGCTGAAACCGGCTTTGGTCACACCGTCAATTTCCAGGAGGAAATTGAATCTTCCGTAAGGATCCTTTCTAGTGCTTGCGTTGAATGGCATGAAGAAATTTCAGCAAGCTGGCGCGGCAATTGCAATCTTTCTTTTGCGCTGGCGATCGAACCTCGCAAGCCTGTGGTCGAACATCCGGGGGAATGTGGTAGCCGCGGACATGAGTCCGCTCTTGGTGATTCCGAAGGATATTTGAGCTGGTTCACGCCGGCTGCACGAGAAAAGGCGGAAATGGCGCTGGGCCTGAAACGTTGCAAAGTCGCGGGGCGACGAATGGAAATTAGCCGGCCACGAAGTGGCTGGTCAGCGCGGAACAAATATTAAGTTTCACGCCGACCCAAGCTTTATCTCAAATCCGCCATGACTGCCGGCAGCGGATCGCCGGGGGATTCGTCTTCAAGTCGGAAATTTTCAGCGCGTAGGCATACATCATCGCGCCCTGCGCCGGCAGCTTGACCTTCAGTCCTTGGTCGTCCTGTGTGAATTCCAGTTCGCCGGCATTGCCCAGCAGCGTCACGCCCGTGATCTTTCCTTCCGGCGCCTTGCAACGACAACCGCCGTTAACAGCGCCGATATCCATCGGTTGTTGGTCAATATCATGTGGTGCTCCTTCGTTTCAAATGAATCCAAAAAACTTCGTTGGTTGATTTCTTCTCGCTCGCAGTGAAGCAGAACGCACGTTGCCGGACGGTGAAGAGGGTGTCAACCACGAAAGCGGATGCCAAACTGATGCGACTTTGGACTTTCAACTTCGGGCTTTGGACTCTAATTTTGGCGCATGGCTGCCGCTGAAATTGACATCAAATACGTCGCGCATCTGGCGCGGTTGCATCTCACCGCTGACGAGGAGAAAAAACTCGGCGCGCAACTCGGCCACATCCTCGGTTACATCGAAAAATTGAAGGAACTCGACGTGGCCGGCGTCGAGCCGACCGCCCACGCCGTGCCGATGGTCAACGTCACGCGCGCCGACGAAATCCGCCCGTCGCTCCCGCACGACGACGCCTTGCGCAATGCGCCCAAACAAGCCAGCGGGCTGTTCATCGTGCCGAAGATTGTCGAATAAACCGAAGATTGCCGCCTGCGATGAAAAGAACTCAACATTCAACATTCAACATTCAACATCGAACCCTGAAGGATTGTTCCCGGGGCGTCCCTTGGATGTTGGGCGTTGAATGTTGAATGTTGAATGTTGAATGTTTATGCGGTTGAACCAACTCACCATTTCCGAACTTGCCGCCAAACTCGCCGGGCGCGAAGTCTCCGCGCGCGAGGCGATGCAGTCGTGTCTTGATCAAATCGCTCGAGTGGACGGGAAAATTCACGCCTTCATCAGCCATGACGCCGCGGATGCGCTGGCGCAGGCGGATGCGGCGGACAAATTGCTCGCTCAAAACGGCCGCGCCGCCAGCCGCCCGCTGCTCGGCGTGCCCGTCGCCGTCAAGGATGTTCTCGCTGTCAAAAATCAGCCGCTCAATTGCGGCTCGAAAATCCTCGGCAAATTCATATCGCCTTACGACGCGACGGTGATTGATAAATTGAGGGCGGCGGGCGCGATTGTTTTTGGCCGGCTGAACATGGACGAATTCGCGATGGGCAGCTCGACGGAAAATTCCGCGTTCGGCATCACGCGCAATCCGTGGGACGCGGAGCGGATTCCCGGCGGCTCGTCTGGCGGCTCGGCCGCGGCGGTCGCGGCGGACGAATGCCTCGCCGCGCTCGGCTCGGACACCGGCGGCTCCATCCGCCAGCCGGCGGCGCTGTGCGGTTGCGTCGGCTTGAAGCCGACTTACGGCCGCGTTTCGCGCTACGGCCTGGTCGCATTTGCGTCGTCACTGGATCAAATCGGAACCTTTACAAAAGATGTCCGCGACGCGGCGACGCTGCTCGGCGTCATCGCCGGACACGATTCGCGCGACTCGACCAGCGTGCCGCAACCCGTGCCGGATTATTCCGCCGCGCTGACCGGCGACATCAAGGGGCTGAAGCTCGGTCTCCCAAAGGAATACATGATTGGCGGCCTCGACGCGGAAGTGAAAGCGGCCGTGGACGCGGCGGTGAAACAATTTGAAAAGCTCGGCGCGGAAATTGTGGAGATTTCGCTGCCGCACACGGATTACGCCATCGCAACTTATTACATCGTCGCGACAGCGGAAGCCTCGGCCAACCTCGCGCGCTTCGACGGCATTCGTTACGGCGCGCGGGTGGACGGTCACGATCCGGTTGAACTTTATAGCCGGACACGCGGCGCGGGTTTCGGCGCGGAAGTGAAACGGCGGATCATCCTAGGCACTTACGTTTTGAGCAGCGGCTACTACGATGCGTATTATTTGCGGGCGCAAAAAGTCCGCACGCTCATCCGCGGCGATTTTTTGAAGGCATTTGAGAAGGTGGACGCCATCGTCACGCCGACTTCGCCGACGGCGGCGTTCAAGATCGGTGAGAAATCCAACGATCCGTTGCAGATGTATTTGAGCGATATTTTCACCATTTCCTGCAACCTGGCGGGCATCTGTGGCATCAGCGTTCCCTGTGGGTTCGCCAAAAATCCGAAGCTGCCCATTGGTTTGCAATTGCTTGGCAAACCCTTTGGTGAAGAAACGCTGCTGAAAATTGTCCACGCTTATGAAATGAACACCGCGTGGCATCAACAGAAGCCGGCAATTTGAACCGGACGGCTTGCCATGATACCGACGCAAAGCATCCGCAAAACCGCGTTTTGGCTGGGGCTGGCCTTGCCCGCGTTTGCGCTGCTGGCAACGGTTTGGGTGACTCATGTCACGAATGGCCAGTTCAACGCCGCGTTCGCTTCCGTGAACCAAACCTACAATATTTTGAACATCCTGGCACAAACCCAGGCGCACATCGCTGACGCCGAAACCGGCCAGCGCGGTTATCTCCTGACCGGCCGCGCGGACTATTTTTCCCTGCACGACACCGCCATGGCCGCCATCAACAATGACATTCAAAACTTGAAAATTCTGGTTCGCGGCAATCCGGTTCAGGAAACCAATCTGGCCGAATTGCAAGTTCTCATCGCCCAGCGGCTGGGTGCCAGTCCCGACACCGCCGCCTTCAGCAGAACAAATTTGGCGGATGCCGCGGCGGTGGCGCTGACCGACCGGGGCCGGGACAGCATCAAACAAGCCCGCAGCATGCTGTTCCGGATGCGCGAACAGCAGACGGATTTGCTGGTCGCGCGGGAACAAACTGCCGAAGCCAGATTGCTTTTCGACCAGACCGCCTCCCTCGTTTTCGTGGGCGTGACCGCCATCGCGCTCATTGCGATTGTCGCCATCCTGCTCCGGCTGGAACACTTGCGGCAGATTGTCACCGTCTGCGCCTGGACCGGCCAGGTGCAATTCGAAGGCGAATGGATCCGCCTGGAGGAATATCTGAAACGGCGGTTTGGCGTTTCGGTTTCGCACGGCCTTTCCAAGGAGGCGGCGGAAAAAATGATCCAGGAAATCCGGCAGACCCACACCCGCCCGGATTCGCCGGGGCCGGGACCCGGAACCCAAAGTCCAGGAAGCGGATAATCAGGCTTGCGTTCCAAGTAACTTTCTGGTTACTTGATGCCCGACTCATGACCCGCTCTGCCAACATCAGCGCCGGCGCGGCGACACGGAATCCGAGCCGCTCGCGCGAGCGCATTCTGGCCGCCGCGCTCAAGGAATTCGCCGCCAAGGGTTTTGCCGGCGCGCGCGTGGATTTAATCGCCCGGCGCGCGGCCATCAACAAGCGGATGCTCTATCATTATTTCGGCAACAAGGAGCATTTGTTCCGCGAAGTGCTGCGGCTGAAAATGGCCGAGCGGCAGGCGTGGGCGGATACCCTGTCGGGCGACCCGGCGGAAAGCCTGGTCTTTTGGTTCGATGCCGCCTGCAACGACACCGACTGGGTCCGGCTGCTGGAATGGGAGGCCTTGCGGGGCAACCTGGAAAAAGTGATTGATGAAAAGCAGCGGCGGGCGGCGACGGCGCGCGGACTGGAGCGCATCCGCCAGCGACAGGCGCGCGGCCTGATCTCCGCCGAATTCGACCCGCGCCATGTGATGCTGGCCATGCGGTCGCTGACCATGTTTCCGGCGGCGTTCCCGCAATTGACGCGGCATATCATGGGCCGTCCGGTTTCCGATCCCAAATTTCAAAAAGAGCGCGCCGAATTCCTGCGCCGGTTTGCGGCGGCGTTTCGGCCGGTGCGCGGCGACGAGGTCAAAATACAGTTTGTGAAATAACAAGCCATGAAAAAAATCCTTTTCCCATTTCTTATCGCGCTGGCGGCGCTGGCGTCCGGTGGCTGCTCTGGCGGCGCCAAACAGACCGCCGGCAGCGTGCCGGTGCTGGTGGCGCGGGCGTTCACGACCAATGTGCCGGTGCGGATTGACCCGCCGCCGTTCGGCCACGTGATGCCGATTTCAACGGTGGCGGTGCATTCACAAATCGGCGGCATTTTGCAAAAGGTGCATTTCAAGGAAGGGCAGGAGGTCAAAAAGGGCGACTTGCTGTTCACGATTGACCCGCGCCCCTCGCAAGCCGCGCTGGAAGCGGCGAAGGCGGCGCTGGCCCGCGACCAGGCGCAACTGGAAAACGCGAAAATCCAGTTCGACCGCGAACAAAAGTTGCTGGATCAAAAGCTGGTTTCGCAGGACGAATTTGACACGAGCAAGGCTGGCTATGACACGCTCACCGGCACGATTGCGGTGGATCAGGCGGCGGTGACAAACGCGCAACTGAATCTGGAATTCACAGAAATCCAGGCGCCACTCGATGGCGTGACCGGCAGCCTGCAATTTCATGAAGGCAATGTCGTCAAGGCGCCGGACGACGTGCTGGTGACGATCAATCAGATACACCCGATTTACGTCGCGTTCGGCGTGGATGACAAGTTTCTGCCGGAAATCAAACGGGAAATGCGCGGCAAGGTTTTGCAGGTGGCGGTGACGTTTGAAAACATGGACGAGCCGCCGCCGCACGGCGAATTGACGTTCATTGACAATGCCGTTGATGAGATGACCAGCATGATTCAACTCCGGGCGACCTTCCCGAATGAACGCAGCATGCTTTGGCCGGGACAATTTGTGGAAGTGGAATTGACGCTTTCGGATTTAACGAACACCATAGTCGTGCCATCGCAGGCGGTTCAAACCGGACAAACCGGGCAATTCATTTACGTGGTGGAGGCGGATCCGACGAACGCCGTCGGCCAGATTGTTGAACAACGTCCGATCACCACCGGCATTACGTATCAGGGCGAGACGGTGGTGCAGGGCGGATTGAAGGCCGGCGAGACGGTGGTGATAGACGGCCAGTTGCGGCTCGCGTCCGGCGTGAAAGTCAGCGTCAAGAATTCCACCGATTCCGCCACACTTTCGGCGGCCAGATAAGTCAAAAAAAGAAAGCCGATGCCGGATTTTTTTTAATTTGCCGCCATGAGTATTCCCGAACTTTTCATCCGCCGGCCCGTGATGACCACGCTGGTCATGTCGGGCATTTTGCTTTTTGGCGTCATCGGCTTCCTGCAATTGCCGGTGAGCGATCTGCCGAGCGTGGATTATCCGACGATCCAAGTCTCGGCCGGTCTCCCCGGCGCCAACCCGGAAACGGTGGCCTCGGCCATCGCGACGCCGCTGGAAAAACAATTTTCCACCATCGCGGGCGTGGACAACATGTCGTCGGTCAGCTCGCAGGGCGGCGCGCAGATCACCATCCAGTTCTCGCTGAACCGCAACATTGACGCGGCGGCGCAGGACGTGCAGGCCGCCATCGCCAAGGCCGCCCGGCAGTTGCCGCCGAACATGCCGTCGCCGCCGACCTACAGCAAAGTCAATCCGGCGGATTCGCCGATTCTGTTTCTCGCCATGTCGTCGCCGACGCTGCCGCTTTCGGACGTGGACAATTACGCCGAGAATCTGCTGGCCGAAAAAATTTCGATGATCAACGGCGTGGCGCAGGTCGGCGTGTTCGGTGCGTCCCAATACGCCGTCCGCATCCAGGTGGACCCAAACAAGCTCGCAGCCTATGGACTGGGCATTGATCAAGTTGTGCAGGCGATTCAGGCGGGCAACGTGAACCAGTCGCTCGGAGTGCTTTACGGACACTATCAGTCGTTCACCGTTCAGGCCACCGGCCAGCTCAATGACGCGGCGGCGTTTCGACCGATGATCGTCGCCTATCGCAACGGCAATCCGGTGCGGCTGGAACAATTGGGCAACGTGCTGGACAGCGTGCAAAACGACAAGGGCGCCGCGTGGTTTAACAGCGAGCGCTCCGTGTTGCTGGCCGTTTTCCGCCAGCCGGGCGCGAACACCGTGCAGGTCGTGGACGATATCAAGAAGCTGTTGCCGCAATTCCGCGCCTCCATTCCGGCGGCGATGAAACTGATCGTGTCCCAGGACCGTTCGCTGTCCATCCGCCAATCGGTGTCAGACGTTGAGCACACGCTCTTCCTGGCCGTGTGCCTCGTCATCATGGTCATTTTTATTTTTTTGCGGAACCTGTCGGCGACGCTCATTCCCAGTCTCGCGCTGCCGATGTCCCTCATCGGCACGTTCGCAGTCATGGCGCTGCTTAACTACAGCCTCGACAATCTTTCGCTCATGGCGCTCACGCTTTGCGTCGGGTTTGTCGTGGACGACGCCATTGTCATGCTCGAAAACATCGTGCGTCACATGGAATTGGGAAAGCCGGCGATGGAAGCCGCGTTCATCGGTTCGAAGGAAATCGGCTTCACGATCATTTCGATGACGCTGTCGCTCTCGGCGGTGTTCATCCCGGTCTTGTTCATGAGCGGATTGCTGGGACGCCTGCTGCATGAATTCGCCGTGACGATTGTGGCCGCGGTGCTGGTGTCCGGTTTCGTCTCGCTGACGCTGACGCCGATGATGTGCAGCCGGTTTGTGCAATCGGATCACGGGAAAAAGCACGGCAAAACCTTCAATTTCTTCGAACGTTTCTTCGACTGGCTGCGCGGCGCCTACGACCGCAAGTTGCAGTTGGTCATGCGCCATCGCGGCGCGACGCTGCTCCTTTCGCTGGCGATTTTAGTCGCAACGGTGGTTTTGTTCGTCGTGATTCCCAAGGGCTTTTTCCCCGACGAAGACACCGGACGGATTTCAGTCACCACCGAGGCAGCGCAGGACATTTCGTTCGATGCGATGCGCGCTCACCAGTTGATCGCGATGAAAATTGCCCAGTCCGATTCGAACGTTGACAATTCCCTGTCGTTCATTGGCTCGGGCAACAATGGCCGCCTGTTCCTGGGTTTGAAAGACCGTTCAGAGCGAAAGTTGAGCGCATTCCAAATCATCCAGGAACTGCGCCCGAAATTCATGCAGGTGCCGGGCATCAATGTTTATATGCAGTCGCCACCGCTCATCCGCGTCGGCGGCATGGCGAGCAAGGGGCTTTACCAATACAGCCTCCAGGACACCGACGTGAAGGAACTTTTTGATCAGGCGCCAAAACTGATGGCCCGGCTGGCGCAGCAGCGCAATTATTTTCAGGATGTGACGAGCGATTTGCAAATCGCCGCCCCGCAGGTCATCGTCGAAATTGACCGCGACAAGGCCTCCGCCATGGGCGTGACGGCTCAACAAATTGAAGATGCCCTTGGCGATGCCTACGGAGAAATGCAGGCTTCCACCATTTACGCCGACGTGGCCGAATACTGGGTCGTCTTTGAAGTCGAACCGCAATTCCAGCGCGAACCGGCCGCGCTGTCGCAACTTTTCATCGCCAGTTCGATGACCAGTTCCAATGGCACGCCCATCCTTGTTCCCTTGAGCGCGGTCGCCAAACTCACGCGCAGCCTCGGCCCGACCAGCATTTCGCACATTGGCCAGTTGCCGGCGGTGACCATTTCCTTCAATCTTCCGCCCGGCGTATCGCTTGGCACCGCCGTTGCCCAGGTGCAGAAAACCGAAGCCGACATGCATTTGCCCGAGACCGTCACCGGAAGTTTTCAAGGCGCGGCGGCGGTTTTTCTTTCATCACTGACCGGAATGATCGCCTTGCTCGCCGTTTCCATTATCGTCATCTACATCATTCTCGGAATTCTTTACGAAAGCTTCATTCATCCGATCACCATTTTGTCCGGCCTGCCGTCGGCCGGATTCGGCGCGCTGCTGACGCTGATGATTTTCGGACAGGATCTGAACGTCTATGGCGATGTTGGCCTCCTCATGCTCATCGGCATCGTCAAGAAAAACGCCATCATGATGATTGACTTCGCCATCACCGCGCAACGCGAACATGGCAAAAGCCCCGCCGCTGCGATCCACGAAGGCTGTCTCTTGCGCTTCCGTCCCATCATGATGACAACGATGGCCGCGTTGTGCGCCACGTTTCCGATTGCGCTCGGTCTCGGCGCCGGCGGCGAGGCCCGGCGCTCGCTCGGGCTGGCCGTCGTCGGCGGCCTGGTCGTGTCGCAATGCCTGACACTGTTCATCACGCCCGTCGTTTACCTTTACTTGGAATCGTTCCATCAATGGTTCACGCACAAGCGCGCCCGCCGCGCGGCCATTCAAGCCGGAACCAGTCCGTCGGCGGCTTGAGCTGCAAAATCGCGCTATAATATATCCGCGTGCATCCGCGTTCACTCGCCGCGATGCGCTTTCAAGATCGCTAAGACTGGCAATAAAATTGCGATGCGCGTTTTGACCCCAACATTTTGAGTCGCGGTGCAGTGGGTCCGTGGTTAAACTTTTCCCGCAATGGAATACGAAGCGGTCATCGGGCTGGAAACCCACGTCCAGCTCAAAACGAAATCCAAGATGTGGTGCGGCTGCGCCAACGCGTTTGGCTCGCCGCCGAACACGAACGTCTGCCCCATCTGCCTCGGCCTGCCCGGCGTGCTGCCCGTGCCCAACGACGAGGCGCTGCGCCTGACGGTGCTCACCGGCTTCCTGCTCAATTGCGAAATTCCCCGCTTCGCCAAGTTCGACCGGAAAAGTTATTTCTATCCGGACATGCCGAAGAATTACCAGATCACGCAATACGACAAGCCATCCACGGCCAACGGCCACGTCGAATTTGAATTCAACGGCAGCCTCGCTCGCGTCCGCATCACCCGCGCGCATTTGGAGGAGGATGTCGGCAAGAATTCCCATTTCGAGCGCAACAGCGGCGTGGACTTCAACCGCGCCGGCGTGCCGCTCATGGAAATCGTTTCCGAGCCGGACATCACCGGCGCGGACATGGCCTACGAATACCTCAACGCGCTCAAGGATATTTTGATTTACGGTGGCGTGAGCGATTGCGACATGGAAAAAGGCATGGTCCGCTGCGACGTGAACGTGTCCGTGCGGCCAATCGGCACGAAGGAGCTTGGCGCGAAGATTGAAATCAAAAACATGAACAGCTTTTCCGGCGTGCGCCGCGCGCTGGAATACGAAATCCCGCGCCAGATCGAAGTCGTGAAAGCCGGTGGAAAGCTGATTCAATCCACGCGACGCTGGGACGACGTGGCGGGCATCACCGAGGAAATGCGCACGAAGGAATTCGCCCACGATTACCGCTATTTTCCCGATCCCGATTTGATGCCGCTCGCGCCGACCGACGCGTGGCTGGCCGAAGTGAAAACGCGCGTGGTAGAATTGCCGCTGGCGCGCAAACAGCGTTTCATGCGCGATTACCAACTGCCGGCAAATGACGCAGAAGTTTTTAAAAATGATAAGGCTCTGGGCGATTATTATGAATTAATTGCGAAACACGCAAAAAATCCAAAAATCGTTGCGAATTTGGTAATCAACAGAGTGAGCGCAGAATTATCGAAGGAAAATGCAGTAAGAAAAATCAAAACGGAAGAGTTGTATCGTGTTGAACCAACTCCTCACACAGATTACGAGGCGGCAAAACTTAAACTTCAACCTGTTACACTTTCTGACTTGAGATTTAGTCCAA
>Ga0181535_10008285_pt1 | contig 10273 bp, 19 predicted proteins | sample PEATcosm2014_Bin_44_FD_119774 | JGI IMG/M metagenome (GOLD analysis project Ga0181535, IMG submission 119774) | Peatland microbial communities from MTU Mesocosm Facility, Houghton, MI, USA - PEATcosm2014_Bin17_30_metaG | ecosystem: Environmental > Terrestrial > Soil > Wetlands > Peat | place...
GCGATCTGGCTCAGGTCGAATACGAGAAGGTTTGCGATCTGGCTCAGGTCGAATACGAGAAGGTTTGCGATCTGGCTCAGGCCGAATACAAGAAGGTTTGCAATTGGGCTCAGGCCGAATACGACAAGGTTCGCGATCTGGCTTTGGCTGAATACGTGAAGGTTGGCAATTTGGCTCAGGCCGAATACAAGAAGGTTGGCGGTCCGGCTTTGGCCGAATACAAGAAGGTTTGCAATTTGGCTCAGATCGAATACGAGAAGGTTCGCGGTCCGGCTCAGGTCAAATACGATAAGGTTTGCGGTCCGGCTTGGGCCGAATACGTGAAGGTTGGTAATTTGGCTTTGGCCGAATACGAGAGGGTTTGCGGTCCGGCTTTGGCCGAATACAAGAAGGTTTGCAATTTGGCTCATGCCGAATACAACAAGGTTCGCGGTCCGGCTCAGGTCGAATACGATAAGGTTTGCGGTCCGGCTTGGGCCGAATACGTGAAGGTTTGTGATTTGGCTTTGGCCGAATACGAGAGGGTTTGCGATACTGCTCAGGATGACTAAACTATGACTTCCCAACAATACGCCGACGCCATGCTAGCCGCATGGCATGAACGCCGCAGTCGAATTGCTCGGGCGCTAGACGGTATTATGACTACGCGAGCGATGATCCTTGCTGATGAACGGTTCATTGAGAAAGCTCGTATTTTGTCGCGGGAATATGAAGCTGGAGTGTCTAATGCCTCGCCGCTCCCGCCAGCTTGATCTATTCGCCGTCCCGCACAAGCTGGAGGAAGTCCCGTCTGTAGACGGCAAGTTTTATCAATGCGTCGTCTGCGGTCAACTGTCGCGTTTTGGCAAGCTGTCTATCAACTGTCCTAGCAAATGGGAGGCTAAAAAATACGCTGAACGTAAAACAAATCGTTGATTTCGTCTCGCAAACGTGTATAGTTTTCATCGCGCAATTCTGCGCTCTATAAAGGATTTGAAAATGGCTAAGGCAATGCCGCACAAGGATCATCAGGAAGCCGCCGAGACGCCCGCGTCGGTTGAACATGTCGCCGCCGAGACGCCCGCGTCGGTCGAACATGTCGCCGACGAGACGCCCGCCGAAGGTCAGAAAGAAGGTGTTCGCGCCCGTCGCGCTTTCATGCTCAAGCATTTCATCCCGAATGCCGATTGGATCAATCAGAACATTGTCAGCAAGGGCGCGGGGACCAAGGCGATTATTGGCCGCGTGTTTGGCGTCTGCTTCGAGACGATGGTCACGAAGACGACTCAGAAAGACGGCCGCGTTTCTGAGTCTGTCGCTTTGAAGGGCGCTTTTCAGGCTGAGGATTACAAGACGGGCGAAATCAGTGAGGCGACGACCGTTTACCTTCCCATGGCCTATGCGGAGAAGGTTGCGTTCATGTTCAAGGCCGATCCCGAATTGAAGGCTGTCGAAGTGGACGTTGACATTGGGCTTGAGGCGACTGGCAAGACGATCCCTTACGAATGGGTTGTGATTGCCTATCGCGAAGGCGAGGCGATGGCGGTTTTGAAGCGCCTTCGCGCTTCTCGCGCCCGTCCGTCGCAATTGCTCTTGACGGTCGCGGCCAAGTAAGCTAGTCTGAGGATCGCAAACAGTCTGCCCCCCCAGACGTTGCGCTTAACTAGGACCCTCCGAAGGCTGCCACCTTCGGAGGGTTTTTCTTATGGCGGTCCGCGAACCGCTTGACATTATGGCGTTTTTAGGCGTACCTTGCCATATTCTTTCCGTTGGCAGGCGGACCAATGCCCCCTCGCAAAACCCGACAGACTAAACCTCGGAACTTCAAAGCCGAGTATGCGCGGCGCATTGCGAACGCTCTCAAGAAAGGTAAGACGAGACAAGCCGCACGTGGTCACAAGTCTCACGAGCATATCGAACGCTGGGAACGTGAGAAAGAGCAAAACGGTGGATTGACTAACGATCAAATCCGTTCAATTCACCGCTGGCATGAACGTTTCGGCGAGCCGCGCCGTACACTTGAAAAGGGAATGCCTAATGTTGAAGATGTAATTGACTTTGCTCGTGAGAATGGATATAATCGTTTCAGTTTGTATCGCAAGATTTGGGACGCTCAACGTAGAGTTTATGTTCGTGAGAAAGCAACTGGAAAGTATGAATCGCTTGGAGAAAGTCACTTGCAGTTGCTGGCGGACATGGCCGAAATTTCATCACGAGGCGATGGTATAAAGTGGCTTTACTATCACTAGGCGAGATTATGCCGTTATCTTCGTCCGAACGCGTCGCCTCCTACCGCGCCCGCCAACATGAGGCGGGCGCTTCCGATAGCACGCGCCGTACTCGCCCTCTTGATCGTTCACAAGCCAAGAAAATGGCGTCCTTCAAGCAACGCCCGTTTGTCGGATGCGATGGGGAGGGATGTGGCGTTGATGATAAAGGTCGCCAGCTATTTATGCTTTTCCGTATGGGTGATCGCGAACTTTTCACTGGCAATCCGCTTACTACGCATGAGTTGCTTGATTTCATTTGTGATCATCCTAGCGGTGATTTACTTGTTGGCTTTGCCTTTGGCTACGATGTTACGATGATATTGCGAGATTTGAGTGAGAAGCAACAGCGTCGTTTGTTCGAGCCGAAGTCGTTTGAACCGGGCCATTCACCTTATGTCTGGTATAAGGAGTTTGACATTGATTATCTCCCGAAACAATACCTTAGGGTCAAGCGAGTCAAAATCGCTCGTTTGGACGATGGGTCGGAACGGCGCATATCAATTAAAGGAAGCCAGCGAACAATTTATGAAACCTTCGGTTTCTTTCAGAAATCCTTCGTCAAGTGTATCGAACAGTTTGAAGTGGGAACCGTCGAACAGCGCCAAATGATCGCCGCCAACAAGGCGCAACGCGGTTCTTTCGAGGGGATGGACGAAAATGTTCGCAACTATTGTGCTTTGGAGTGTCAATTCCTTGGCGAGCTTATGCAGAAATTGCGTGAGTATTGTCATGCCGCAGGGATTGTTCCGCGCACGTGGAATGGCGCGGGCAAGCTTGCCGCTGCGTTGCATCGTCTGCACAAGACGCCGCGACGGGAAGAGGCTAATCAGTTCGTTCCTGTCGAAGTGCAGAACCTAGCGAACATGGCTTATTACGGCGGCAGGTTTGAGATAACCAGAGTAGGCGAGATTAAGGAACCGATCTATGAGTACGATATTCGTTCGGCCTATCCAGACGCCATGCGAAGGTTACCATGTCTTTTGCATGGGCGGTGGGAACGAGCTTCGCCGCAAGAATTACGAAACGAAAGACGATTATTCATTGCGGTTTGTCGGTTTAAGCACGCAGTTAATCAACAAGATGGAGTCGCCCAACTTGGCGGGCTTCCCGTCCGATCTAACGAAGGACATTTATTCTGGCCTAGACAAGGTGGCGGAATATATTGGTCGCCAGAAATTCACAGCGCCGAAGCTATGGGAGCTAAAATATCGTACAGAGACGGGTATGTTTATCACGCTAATTGCGATTGTGAACTGTTTCAATGGGTTAAACAGCTTTACGATTATCGTCGTTCAATCGGTTCGGCCGGTCACGGCTATCCGATCAAACTCGGGATTAATTCGCTGTATGGCAAGCTTGCCCAACGGAAAGGCAACGGAATTTATAATAACATGATTTGGGCCGGTTTGATTACGGCGCACACTCGCGCCCGATTGAATGAGGCGATTGCCGTAAACCCTGTCCGAATTGCGATGCTTGCAACTGACGGGGTTTATTCGCTAGACGAAATTCCATCCTTGGAGGTAGGCGATGAACTTGGACAGTGGGAATGCAATGAACTTGATGGACTTTTCATCGTCCAACCTGGACTGTATTGGTGTCCTGCTAAGCGAAAGCGTAAGTCAAGAGGATTGTCGGGAAAGTTTTTTGAGGAACCTGGGCGAACTGAGTCTTTCGAGACTGTGTGGTCCTATTATCATGCCGAGCAAACCGCTGGCGCTGATAGGGCTTTTCCAGCGGTCAGCGTCCCAATCCCCGGTTTCATTGGCCTTAAGTTGGCCCTGGCGCGGAATAAGGCTGAATTGGCCGGTACGTGGATAAAGGATGAAAGAGCAATCAGTTTCGATTATCGTAATAAACGCCAGTCACATATCTGGTACAACAATCATATCGTCACTGGAATTAAGCCGGGCAGTTCGTCGCTCTTGTCATTGCCGCATGGCGATTTCTTGAAGGCTGGCGGTCAAGAGGCTTGGGAAGACGCTCGAAATGTGCTAGAAGAACAACCGGATTGGGTCGATCTAAGTCCGCCATTCCAAGACTAGTTAAGAGGCAACTCCAATGACGCTTTCCGTCCCGCCTGCCGTCAATTATCAATCGCCGTTGATCGCCGTTCCGACGCGATGGGACCAAGCGCCGGTTGAGGGATCGAAGCTTATCCCGGTCGAAGTTGACTGGGGAACGATGGGCGGCGCAAGCAATTGCGTTTCGTTCAATTTGCAGAATAACGCCACGCTGAATTTTTCGCAGATTGTGGCGCTGTCAATCGATAATTCAGCTTGTGGTTCGGATATTGAATTCGTTTTTCCAGATACGACGGAAACGCTTTCTATTCCGTCTTACTCGCCAAAAACGATCCTTCCTGTATTCACCAATCAGACGCAATTTTGGCTGTCTTGTCCAAGTGCGCAGAGTGAAGACATTACGCGATTTTCAATCCTTAATTCTATGCCTCCGCCGATTGCCGTTCCGACGACGCAGGAACAAAATATAGCGTCGGTGCAAAGCATCGCAGGCGACGCAGTTGCTGCAACGCCCATTATTAGCGCTAGTGTTAGCGGAACGTTGGAAAACGTTTTTTTGAATTGGTATGGTTCCGGGGTATCAGCGTCAAATGCAAATTGGCAATTGATTGATGGAAGCAACAACGTTTTAGGCAGTGGCGTTCAACAAACTATCTCTGGAGCAAAAACAGTTAATACAGCATTGATATTAAGCGATGTTAGAATAAGATTTCAGAATGGCGTCTCTTTGAAAGTTACATTAGCGGCTGCTGCTGGCAGTCTCTTTAGCGCAAATCTCTATTACAGGACTCCATGATATGGCCGCGTTATCTGGCATGGAAAGCATGTTCCGAGCTATGGGCTTGGGGCAAGTTCTCGACATGGCGAAAGCGATGGCTGAGAATGGAACGTTCGATAAGATACTCAAGTTCGCCGATGAGGCGGAAAGCCTTCGACTGAAAGTCGAGGAATTGATTGATGAAGTGAAACAGATGAGGCGAGAAAATGCAGAGAAATTGGGGATTGAAGCGACAACAATCATTTCCGCTGACAGTCCGGTTGAACCCTATTCCAATCCCACCGATTTCAATGGAACCTCTGGATACGACTTCCGACATTCTGACGCAAACAATGCCGATAGACGATCTTAACGCTTTGGCGTTACATGTTGCGCAATTGACAATGGTCGTCGCGGATATGAAACGGAGGCTTGACAATGACGACGGTAGTCACAACTGAGGCGGAAACTCCAGCGACGCAAGGCGAAGTCATCGCGGCGGAAACGGCCGCAGTCGTCGCCGAAGTCGCTCCCGAAGTGGCGCAAATCGAGGCTGATCGCGACGTTGCAATTGCGGAAATCCGCGCTGAAACTGAACAAGCGGCAATCGAGACCGCCGCAGAAATCGCCGAAGATCAAGAGGAGAATTCAGAATGGCGACAGAATATCGAAGCGACGCAAGCGACCTTGGCGACGCAGTGCGCGAACCTGAGCGAACAGTTATCGTCGATCCAAACGCAGTTGACGAAGCTGGCGGAACCGCCAGCGAGCCCTCTCCCCAGCGAAAGCGTCGCCGAGACGCCGGCCAGCCAAGAGGTCCCCGCGGAACCGGTAAGGCGAAAGAAACAGTTCCGCTGGATTTAAGCTCTATCACTGGTCTGCTTGTTGGCATTCACGCATTGCTGGCGCAAGTTACTGAGACGCCGGAAATTGCGATTACCGAGGACGAAGGTAAGGCGTTCACTAAGGCGACGCAAAATGTCATGCGTCATTACTCTGTCCAGACGACGCAAAAGACGTTGGATTGGATTGCACTCTTTGGTGTGACGGCTTCGATTTATGGTCCTCGCATTGCGGCCGTTGGCATTCGCAAGCGTAGTGAGAAAGAGTCTAAGACGGCGAAGGTTATTCAGTTCCCCAACGCGGCCGGTCCGGTTGATCTCAGTGACTATCAGCCTGCCTGACAATATCAAAGGTTTCCGGCTTCCTGGCGCAAGTGATCGAACAACGATCATCGGCGGTACGGGAACCGGCAAGACGACGCTTGGCGCTTGGGTGCTTTCCAAGCAACGTTTTGACGCCCGCCCTTGGGTTTGTCTCGATTTCAAGAATGAGGAATTATGGGATATTGTCGGCGACCCGCCAATGCGAGAGCTTAAGCTTGGCGCTATGCCTAGCAAGCGCGGACTTTACCGTATGCACGTTCGCCCTGGTGAAGAGGATCGGCTAGAAGATTGGTTGTGGAAAGTTTGGGCGAAAGAAAATATTGGCTTATTCTGCGACGAAGTTTCGCTTGTGCCGCAACGAAACGCTTTCAAAGCTATCCTTCGCCAAGGCCGCTCCAAGCGCATTCCAGTTATTTCTTGCACGCAACGTCCGGTCGATTGCGACCGTGAGATATTCACGGAAAGTCAGTTCGTTTCCGTCTTTAGACTTGATGATATTCGCGACTATAAAATCATTCAAGGATTTACGCGGAACGCTCCAATCGAGCGGCCGTTAAAAGATCGCTGGTCATACTGGTATGACAAGAAAAATTTCAGCTTGGCAATCTTGCAACCGGTTCCGCCACCTGATAGTATTGCGTCGAATTTGCGAGCAAACGTGCCTTATTCGTGGTTCCTCGGACGATGAGAGACTAGACATGGACAAGACTTTGATTTCGTGGTCCGTCCCGAACATGATCACGATTTGGTTGATGCTCGCAATTGGCTTCCTGATTTTTACCTTCGCTGCTCAGTTCGGCATGAAGGCGCTTGGCGGTTCGTCGGGCGGTTCTGACCAAGCCCAAGGCGGAGGGTACTAACTCTATGATTATCAATTGGGCGATCATTTCACAGCCGTACAATTGGGCCACGGTTTTGATTATGGCCTTATTCGCAGTCGTGCTGATTTCTGTCGTCTCTCCGGAAGCCTAATGAAAGGCTTCTAACAAGCGAAGGTGAATGAAATGGCTACCGCTAAAAGCAATCAGTCCCAGGGTCAGCAAATGTCGCCTCAACAGGCGAATATGGCGGCTCGTTCGCTCATTCTTCGCGGCGGTATGGTCGGTAAGACCTACTACCCGCCTGCCATTGACGTTTGGCAGCCTCAAAACCCCATTCTTCCGTCTTCGCCCGGACCGGGTTCTATTCTGACGTTCTACCTTCGCAACGTCGGTTTGGTCAAGCGTCTTATCGTTCGCTTCAAGGCGACGGTCACGGCTGGCGCTTCGACGACGCAAACCCTTACAAAGTGGGGGTTGGCGAATTTCATCAGCAATGTCTCTTTCTTCGATCTTGGCAACAATCAGCGTATCAATTCGACCGGCTGGCATTTGACGGCTGTCAGTTCGGCCAAGCGTCGTCGCGTCTTCGGCGCGGCCTATACCAGTGATACGCCGCTTGGTTATGGCAACAATAATAACCGCGTTATGTATGCGCCTTCGACGATTTCAGCGAACGGAACGTCTGAAATCGATTTCCAGTTGGAAATCCCGTTCGTCAAGAATGACACTGATTTGCGTGGCGCGATTTACGCCGACGTTACTCAGGCGACGATGCAGGTCCAGATTACGCTCAATCCGAATATGTTCGTTTCCTCTACTGCCGATCCGACTCTTTCCATGTACGCTTCGGGCGGTTCAGATTTGGCGTCTCTGTCGGCGCTGTCGGTCAACTTCTGGCAGAATTACCTTGACCAGTTGCCTCGCGCCGCAAATGGCGCACCGATCCTGCCGACTCAGGACTTGGGAACTGCCTATCTCTTGAATAATACGGCTTCGGGTCTGCCGGTCGCCAATCAGGACAACGGCGCGGCCTTCGTCAACTCGCGCACTTATGAAAGCGTCACGTTCGGTTACGACAATAATGGGACGCTCAACGTCAACGGGTCCGATATCAACTATATTCAGTTGCAGTCGGCTAACTTCACCAACATTCTCAATCTCGACGGTCGCATGATCGGCCTGATGGAGCGCAATGTTCTGATAGACGACTTCCCGGCCGGCATGTATTACCTCGATTTCCGCCATCGTCCGATTGACACTAATCAGTATGGCAACATGCAATTGGTCATCAATCCTTCGTCGGTCGGCGGTTCTGGCGCTTTCTTCCTTTATGGATGGGAAGCTTACGGGATCATCGGTCTTGTCAATCAGGGCGGCTCGCTACCGCAGGGCGGCGGTTGACCGCAACCGGGAGCAACTTAAATTTAGCTCCCAATTAGCCCTTGGCCGTTCGGGCTCTAAAGTGAACGGCCGCTAATCTCTCGCGTGAGACTTGTAACATGAAAAACCTTCTCTCCAATATTCTCGCGATCTTGAAAGCGCCGGTCGCGGGCGAATTGGATACGGTTCACCTGTTCATGTTGACGGGCCTCATTCTCGTTTTCATCGCGGCGTGGATTATGATCCTCAACCATATTCGCGTAGCATCGGAGGCAATCTAATGGGCGACTTCAATATCGGCTTCGTTATGCGCAACTTCCTGTTCGTTGTGGTTGTGCTGATTATCGGGTATGTCTTCGCTCGATACTATCCGCAGGCTGGCAACGCGGTTGGATTGCCGTAAGTGAACCAATCGTCTTTCATTGCAGCGGTCCTTTTGGCGGGGTTCGTTCTGTTCCTCGCTGCAAAGGGTCGTTTGACCGCATACACTGCGGTTCTGTGGGGCGCGACTAGCGCCTCAACTGGCGCGGCTGTGACGACACAGACGCAGCCTAGCGATAAGACGGTTTCGATCCCCGGCACGTCTGGGTTGAACCTCTCCAATCCGTTCGCCGGACTTCCCTCTTGGGTCGGATCAATTCTAGGCGGTTCGTTGTGATCCTTGTCGCCCTGATGATCGGCATTATCTTAGTCGTCGCGGCGATCCGCAATTCTCAGGCGTCTTTGTTTTCCGCGCTTGCGACCGACGTGCCTCAGTTTGTCGTATGGGCGGCGGCGCTTCTGGCGCTCGGGATGATCGGTTTCATCCCAGGACTTAAGCCTATCTCGCGCGGCTTGCTCGCTTTGGTGATCGTAGTTATCGTGCTGCGAAACTATTCAGGGATCATCAGCGGGTTTCAAGCGGCTGCGAAAGTCAATTCATCTGTCGCTTCGACCGGTAAAACAGTTTCAATCGACGGTACATCGTCATCTTCGACGACTTCGTTGACGCCAGCGTTGCAAAGCATTTATGGCGGATTGGATATGTCTGCCTTTTCCGCCGCGACGGGGACCGGGAATTGATATGGACAAAATCGGAAATATGATCCTGGCGATCTTTGGTGGCGTGATTACGTTGGCGATTGTCAGTGTCGTCATATCCAAGAATTCTCAATCGCCGCAAGTACTACAGGGCGCGTCTTCTGCCCTGGCGAACGTCGTCGCCGCCGCCGTCAATCCGGTTCATACGGCCGCAACGAATGGCAATCTTGGCTTGACCGCTTTTAGCACGCCAGCAACGCAGGCGATTACGTCTGTCTTTGGAGGTACGCAATGAGGAGGTACGCAATGAATTCCATCGTCGAAGCCATTGCGACAATCGCATTGGCGGTTGTCGGTCTGGCGATTGTCTCTGTGCTTGTCTCAAAGAACGCTCAGACAAGCGCGGTCATTCAGGCGGGCGCGTCGGGATTGGCGAACAATCTTGGCGTTGCGGAAAGCCCGGTTACGGGAGCGCAGATTTCCTATACGACCGGCTATCCCTCATCGAATAGCCTGTCGCTTGGGTTCGGGAGTTAATCGTTATGTCAAATGATCTTCCCGCCGATCATTCGGCGCGACGTATGAACTATCAACATGCCGCGACGGGTGGACTGATGCCCGGATCAAGTCCGGGCACAGGCTCGCTGTGGAATGCGATCAAGCCGTCAACTTTGTTCAACGCGATTGGCCACGCGGTAACACGCGGTCCGAATTCACCGTCTCAGTTGACGCATACGTTTGGGAATTGACCAATGGTTTTCAAACTGGCGCGAACCTTTTCTGACGCCGACACTTCGCAGCAAGGCTTTCCTTCGCCAGGCGACGGCGCTCAGACGACCGGCGCGGGATCGCCGCC